>Ga0065711_1001059_pt1 | contig 78253 bp, 86 predicted proteins | sample Hoacrofraction12_FD_59098 | JGI IMG/M metagenome (GOLD analysis project Ga0065711, IMG submission 59098) | Hoatzin crop microbial communities from Cojedes, Venezuela - Epithelial fraction 12 v2 (version 2) | ecosystem: Host-associated > Birds > Digestive system > Esophagus > Crop | place...
GCCTGGACAAGGTCCTGTGCAGCCTGCTGTAGGTGACCCTGCTTCAGCAGGGGGGTTGGACTAGATGACCCACAGAGGTCCCTTCCAACCCCGAACATTCTGTGATTCTGTGAAAGCGCCTGGTTTGTTGGTTTTCTTTTTTCCCTGCAGGCCTCTCAACGCAGCCCGTCTGGCGCAAACTGTGGGAAGATGTGATGAAAACCAGGCCGCCCAACTCGGAGGTGAGGGGACGCTGCTGGCAGGAGAAGGGGCACAGCACAGGCGCCCCATTTCCGACGTCCTCCGCGAGGTTTCATGTTGAAGCCTGCCGGGGCTCCTGGCCGCCTCCGAGCGATTGCTGGTGCTTGTTTGCAAGCGTTCGTAGCGCTCAGGACGGAGGCATGACCCTGGAAGTGTAATCAGTTTGGGAAATGGGGTTTGTGAAGGGAACGGCAGCGTACGGTCACACCCTTCGCCTCACAACAGCGAGTCTGCCCAAGAACAAATCCCTTCTTCAGCGGTGTAATTCTTAGGGAAATGGAGGGTAAAAGCAATATCTTGTATCACGCTGTCACCTACGCTGGCAAAAGAATGCTGATGTCGTAGGAAGCACTAGAAAAATACTTACAGAAGTCAGTGAGTTTGGAAGAATGGTTTTATGTAAGAAAACTGAAGCAGCTCCATTGATTCAGCATTGCAAAAGAATCGTTAACAGACAGCTTAATCACTGCCTGTAAGTAGACGCTCGGGAAGGAAATTCCTGATGACGTGGTTTTTCATAGGCAAAACCACGGCGTAGCTTCAAACCACTGAATATGTTTTATATTAGTCCAGAAGCAGGATGAAGAGAAGGCGGTGGCAGTAACTCAGTTTTTCAGCTGAGGATGTCGAGAACTAGAAAGGTAGTCTCAGTTGTGTGAGCCGCAGGTCTGTGTGGATGCCACATTTACCAGGTTAGCAGACAGCAATAATTTAACTTAAAAAGAATGAGAAAAATTGTGGCTGACTTTTTGTTAATAGGGCCCTGTTTAACTGCAGAATATAACCTGCTGGAGGAAGAAATTCCTTGAAACGTTCTTCTCAAACGTTCTTCACGGCGTCTTGGATGTTTCCTCGGACTGGCGTCTCAACGACCATCACTTTTCGCCGCTGCTCCACAGCTCCCCGCACGTTTCCCAGCTCACCCTCTGCAACATGCTGCAGGGCGCGGTGGAGCTCGCTGCGGAGCACAACCAGCAAGTGCTCGAAAACCTGGCTGGCTCCCTGCGCATCCTGAAGTTCCAGCACCTCCTCTCCTCCGACCAGTCCATCAGGCGTTCGCTGGTTTTACTTCTTCACCGGCTGATTCACCATGGCTCCGTCAGCCAAGTGTCCATGTACTCCTGGCCTGTTCCCGACATGGTTCTTCTCGTTCTCATTCTGAGCATGAGCGCGGGGTTTTGGCGCTCGGGAAATGCCCTCTCGTATCACAGCAGCCCGTGCAGCCTTTGCAGAGAGGACAAAGCCCAGAGCCAGGAGTCGGCACGAGAGCGAGCAGAGCGGGGCCGTTGTGATGAGAGGGAGCGGAGTGATGGCGAGAACCAGAAGGGATGCCCCAGGGCCACAGAGGTGAATGGATGTGGGGCTGACGCTCGCCTGAACTCTGTCCTTTCCGGACTGGGAAGTCCCCCTTTGCGAAATGAGGCATGCAGCAAGGCGCCCCACGACCACACCAGCATCCAGGGAGGATCTTCTCCTCGTTGCGTCTCAGACCAGCCGTCCTGTCAGCCCGTTCTTCGAAAGATACGCAGGCGGCTGAAGTCTGCGGTGGGGAGGAAACGTCGCTGCCTCAGACGAAGCAGGGGACCGTATGCTGACCCAGAAGACCTATATGATTTTGTTTTTACTGTTGCCAGAGAGGATAATTCAGGGTTACTTGACAAAAACAGCGCCACAGAGGGAGAAAACGCTGAGAACCGGACTAGTTCCTCCCCAGGATCTCCATGCGCTGGCCATGCTGGCTGTAAGAAGAGAGGAGGATCTGCTGGGATCTTTTCGCTGAAAGCTGCTCACCGCTTCCGAAGCGTGTCCACGCTGGAATTGTTCTCCATTCCTTTGACTGGGGAGATGTGTCGGACTCTGAGTAACCTGCTGAGCTCCTGGGTGTCTTTAGAAAACTTGGTTCTGTCTTACAATGGTTAGTGGTGTGAACAGCTTGCTTCCTTCCAGCCTTGGTCTAATGGTCTGGCTTATTGCTCGGGTTTACCCTGGTGTTATTTTTATTGGCATGGGCATTGTCAGAGTGTTGGTACCCGATCCTGAGAATGGCATTGGTAGAGATGGTTAAGGAGTGTGAGGACTTGTCTGAGGGAGAGAATGGGGCCCTTCTGCACCAGAACAGCCCCCGGCCACGTGCTTAGACGCCATCCAAGAGGGCGAGGGGAGGAGCCAGATCTCCATCTCCCATACACAGGGTCTGTCTTAAGAACGTGTGGATAAAGCAGTCTGTGAGTTTAGCCTTTAACTTGGGTTGCTCGGCCACAGGTGCAGCTCCAGCTGCGTGTGCGCTTGGTGCCTGTACCGGCACAGCTAACACCTTTCTGTACAAATGCTGTTCCAGGCCTGGGTGCCAACATCTTCTGTGTCCTCTCTGGGCTCCGGGCCCTCTCCTGCCACTCGGACTGCCACCTCCGCGTGGTGCGCGTGAGCGACGTCTTCTCCCACATGCCCTGCATAGAGCTTGTTCGCTGCATCCTGAGCGCCTTTCCCCAGCTCCACACACTCTCAGTCAGCTTCGACCTCAAAAACCAGCTGGAGGGGAACAGGCCAGAGGGGAATCCAAGCTGTAGCGAGGCAGAAATCCCAGGTAAGAAACAGGTTCTGAATGATGACCAGGACGTGGCGGGCAGATAGAGCCATAAAAGCTTGGCATGCAGGTTTGAACTCTACGCTGTTACAGTGATGTGTAATTAAGCAATTACAGCCTCACCTTCCTGATTTAGATGGTGTTGCAGTTTGTCATTTCCAGTCTGTGGCATGCTCTGCGGAGCCCATGTCTCAGACAAAGCATTTCATCGCTGTGTGCCAACCTGCTGCACCATCAGCTTTGTACAGGGCCAGTCGTAACCTGCTAGTGGCAACTGTCCACGCAGCCCACGGGGAGCGTATTCACCAGGTCTGTAAACTGGTTGGGAGCTTCTGCTTTGTCCACCTGCGGGACTGTGAGGCTCTAAGCCTTAGATGGACCCTGAAGCAGAGGGAGAGCATCTCGTGATCATCACAGTATCACAGGTGACGGCAGAGCACTGTCCAAGCCTCTGGGTTACAGTCTGTAGCAGCATGTTTTAAGCTTACAGGTCTCTTATTGTCCTTATTGGCCCTCGAATGACCTGAAAAGCAGTAAGCAAAGCTTGAGCCAGTGTGGGGTGGGGTCAGTGAAGAGCTGACGGGTTTGTGCATAAAGGGTGACCTTTTCTCTAGCATTGTTTTGCTGCTAGAACGCAGTAGAAATTGGTGGCCCTGTGCTCTGCCAGAGTCCTGAAATGAGCCTTAAGTGATTTGTATTACCAGAGGTCTGAGCTGCCGTAGAGTTCTGTGAGGCAGGGCAGGTTGGCACTTTCTACCAGCCTAGATGATAGTTGCGTCAGGCACGCGGACTTCTTGCTTGCTCTGGGACCTAGCTACATTGAAGACTGGTGCTTCAGACCAGACTCTTTCATTGTTGGTTTTTTTTGCTTCCCTTAGAGAGCTGCCTGGAGCAGCTGGAGATCCGATTCCCCAGGGAACCTCTGCACGCCGCATTCCTGCTGCCAGTGCTCAAGGCATCAAAGTCCCTCCAGCAGCTGTCCCTTGACAGCGCCACGCTGCCCTGTTCTCAGGAGCTTGGGCTCTTTTTGGAGGCGCTCAAAGGTACTCTGCTAACCTGTAGGTAGCATCACTGCAACACACAGAGTAGCTTCCTTGCTGTGATCTTCCGTCCTTTAGCGTGAAGCCAGCTCAGGTGGGTCTATTTCTTCAGTGTGGACATCCCTGAAATCTCCCAAGAAAAGGAAATGGGTGTCAGCCATCCCACTTTCTGTGCTGAGCATGTGAATGATGCTGCACAGCAGGTTGGTTCCTTTTTAATTACCCACAAACCAGCACAAATTATACACAGTCCCACTCAGTTTCTAGGCGTTAGCTGGTAGTTGGGTCAGGGTCATTTTAGCCCAAGGACGTACAGTACTTTAGTGGAAAACTTGCTTTTCTTTTAGAGTGTAATCCAAATTTGAAGAAACTGAGCTTCCATGATGTGAACCTGGCTGAGCACCAGAAAGAAGTTCTGCTTTTGCTTCAGGATCCCGTCCTGCAAGGTACAGCGAACTACTGGGTGCTGTTGCTTGGGAAGGTGCTGCCGGTGGCTGCTTTTGGCTGGGTGACGTTTAGGAGGTGATCTCCAATGTGTAAGGTTTAGCCAAATGTCACTGTCCCTGGAGCAGATCTGTGGCTGTTGGCAGAGTGGGAACATGTCTGGTTCTTCGTGCCAGCAGGGCAGAGAGAGGACCAGCTGCAAAGCTGGTGTATGCTGCAGAGAAGGGTCCACAGCCTCGGCTATAAAACAGAGACTTTTAACCTGCAGAGCACATCGGCCTGTAACTGGGTCAGCTGGCAAAGCCTCTTCCCCGGGTGTGATATCTGCTCTCTTCCTGACAGAGCTGCGGTGCTGTTGTGTGCAATCCACTGCTGGGGAAGCTTTGTTCTCGCGTACGGGTTAGGGGCTGGAGCTGTCTGCAGGGTGTAATTATGGAATAATGAAGTGCACAGGGAATACTGACATGTACTGTCAATCTGTTTCTTCCGTAGAAATCACGTTTTCCTTCTGCCGGCTGTTTGAAAGCTCTACTACTGAGTTTTTGTCAGAAATAATCAATACAGTGAAAAGAAACTCATCTTTGAAGAGCCTCAAACTGCCTGGAAATCGCCTTGGTGCGTACTGTGAACGTGGCTCTGGGGCCTTGACCTTAGGCCAGCTCTCTTGGAGATAACTTCAGGGCTGGAGGTAGGACTGTTGCTAGCTGGTCACCTCCATGCTGAACTCAACACGCGCATGAACAGAGTGGATTTAGCTCACAGAATAAGGAGCACTGAGTTCATTTTTTTTAAAGGCAGAATTTTAGTTGCGTTCAGCAATGTACTAAGAGCCCAGGTGCTGCACGGGCATTACAGTTGCTTTACTCTGCAGCAAAAGCAAGCATCAGCGTGACTCCACATTTGACTGAACACTGATCTGCTTCAGACTCCTTAACAGGAACAGATCCAGCAGCAGATGCACTGCCTCTTCACCAGAGTTGCAGGTTTTATCCAAGTTTGGGTATTTTGTGCCTTAAAAGCTGTTGGCATCCACTGGAAGGGTGGGAACGAGTAGAGGAAAGGTTCGTGTCAGAGAAGTGAACTGAATTTACAGAAATTATAGGCTTTTTGGATCACAGGCCAAATGGAAACGTTTGAGAAATGAATTGCAGGTAAATCCAGAATATTGTTTTCTGTTCTTTTAATTAAATGAAACAGGAAAGCTGGGGATCACATACTTAATTTCTAAGGTTTGTTTTTGACCCTGTGCTTTTGGCCATTTGTGAAACGAAGCTGCACATGACTCTCCAAACAAAGCCAGGATTTTTCTAGTGAAACAAACTGTGCCTTATCAGCAAACATTTGCATTGCCTTGAACATTGTGCTCAGGGGAGGGCTGAACTTGCTTTAGGCCAGTGAAGGGGACAAACTGAGGGTGCAGAGCTGAGCCCTTTGCGCTGCATGCAACTTTCTGCACTATTATCCCAGCCCTGTGGCCATTTCAATATTTAAGACAGTTCCCAGTCTGCATCTAACACATATGTTTCTCCCCTCATAGGGAATCACAGGCTGGTAGCCCTTGCAGATGTTTTCTCTGAAGATTCCTCTTCTTCTCTTTGCCAGCTGGACGTCAGGTATTCTGCTGCTCTAAACACAAAGAATTTCTTGTTTTGGGAGGGCCAGAGCTGAGCTGGGCTCAGACAGCCAGAGAAGCCTGAGCAGGCTTTTGTTCCTTCCTCAAGGAAACGTATGCCCCATAAAAGCTTAGGGAGTGCTGCAGTGGGCACATACAACCTCAGGGACCTCCAGCATCTCTGAGGCTTCTCACTGTCCCTTTTATAAATGTATCAAGCTCTGTCTTAAAAGTCGCTTTGGTTTGCTGCTCCAAGTCCTTCCTGCGCTGCAGGTTAGAACTGACCTCCCTACGTATGTTTATTCTTAGCCATCAGCGCAAATAGCTCTGTTCCCGCTTCCCCAGCATATGGAGAGAGCGCTGTCATTGCCCCTGTCAGACCCTATGAATGCCTCTGCATTCTGTTCATCATCTTTGGTCTTCAACCTGAACTGCTCCTCTTTTCTTGAGCCTGAATGGCCATAAATGTGGGCAGTAACCTTCATGATGCACGTGGAGGGTGGCATTTCTGCAATATTAATGACTGTTGTGCGTCCCTGCCTACCCCCCCCTTACATCCTAATGGCTCAGGTTGCTGAGAGTACCCAAACTTGACAACTTATTTAACCATGGGCATTCCTTCAGCAGCCTTGAATTCTGAATCTGTACCTGCACCTCTCACAAGATTAAGGCCAGCATGCAACTTCATATTTATTTACAGATCACGCAGGGGAAATAACCGTTTAATCTAGAAACACCAGGACCTGACACATGCTCTCCAGATTTTCTCAAAAGGAAGAGGAAAATGATCACTTTACTGCTGAGGGTTACACTGGGACATGTGTACTGGGCCAGGTCCCTTGGGCCAGGCCGTTGACAGCTGCTACGAGGCCGAAGTGCTCCTGGCCCTGCTTGGCCAGCAGCTTGGGTCCAAAAATGTTTTAAGGCCACATCTGAGTCTATTCAACTCACTAGTAAGGAGGCCAGGAGAGTAATTTAAACTGCTCCAATTATAGTCTAGACTCTTACTGACTTTTTTTGTCCTCTTTTCCCTTGAAAGCTCAAATTGCATCAAACCTGATGGGTTGCTGGAGTTCACAAAGAAGCTGGAAGGCCACATCCAGCAGAGAGGGGGACGTACCCAATTCACACACCTCCGCCTCTTCCAAAATTGGCTGGACCAGGATGCTGAAACAGCGCAAGAAGCACTTCGGCGTCTCAAAGCTGTGTGCAGCGTGGTCAACGACTCGTGGGATTCCTCCCAGGCCTTTGCTGACTACATCAGTGTCATGTGATGAACCTGAACAAAGCAGTTCAGTCCCTGGTCAGTAAGACTTACTTCACAGCACAGGTGGGGTTTTCTTCACCTGGTTCAAGCAGTATACAGTTGTTCTTGTCACTTTTCATTTGAAGAAGGGGTAGCAGGGTGAAGTAACATACAAGACTGTGTGAGTCAATGGCTGTATTTCCAGGTGATCTAACTCTACCGTCTTCTTAGTTTAAATATTTGAAGTGGGACAGGTATGAAGTGAGCTTCTGTGACTTCCTGCAGATCTCTGGACAAGCAGTTATTTGTTTCACTGGGTGTTGTTACAAATTCCATGTTGTTTCAGCCCGTATCTCATCAATAACTATCTCCATGGTTGGAGAGACTCAAAAGCCACCTGGTTGTGGTCCTTGGCAACCAGCTCTAGGTGACCTTGCTTTTGAGCAGGGGTGTTGGACAGTATGACCTTGAGGTCCCTTCCAACTTCAACCATTCTGTGATCTGTGAAATAAGAACTCCTCCCTCCACTTAAAAGGGAGTAGAAAACAAGCTAAAATAAGCCCTCAGCCTTGACCTTTTACATTTGGAAGATTTTACTTTATAAAGAAAAAAAAAATTAGTTCTTTTGTTTAATTGCAATCATTTATCTTCATGCCCCTCTCCTGCGTCTGCAGTCATTGTACAGAGGTTCTGAATAGTTTGTTCTTTTGTAATGCTTTTATAATAAAAATATAAATAAGACCCATAATGTACCAAAGTGTGAATTTTATTACTGGCTTGTAATATGACCTAATTAAAACACTCTGCTAGATCAGGGGATCCTGCCCATAACAAAGCAAGTGGTTTTAGAAATGGAGTTACCTTAAGAGAGCCTGCTTTCCTACTGCATGCATGATCTTTCAGGCCAGATGTTCAACATACAAGCTGACTTTTCTCCCTTGTACAAATCATCTTGTTCCTGAGTAATCAGCAAGGTTCACATTTCACAACAGAAATGGATCCTGCAAGTTTCTGATCAGCAGCTGTAAGCCATAGCTGTCAAGGAAAAGCACATGACTGCGCACATCAAGTGCTATAAAACTGCAGGCTTAACTTAAACCTGAAGACAAAACTTGACCGAGCAGAAGGCACAGACACCAACAGCATGAGAACCAGTGCTGAATCTGATCAAGCACACCAGGTCCAGTTACTCCCAGTTCCCAAAGGGCTGTTTTTCAGGCACACAACACAACAGCAGAGGAAAAGCCACAGACTCCTTGCTGTTGCAGTAGACTGACCAATGCTAACGGCCTTCCAGCCTCTCAGAAACCACACTGTTCTGCCGTTCCACAGCCACACAAGAATCCAGCATTGTACTGCTACCCACTTCCCCTTCCCTTGAAAGGGATGAAGTTGGGGTAGACTGCCACAGCAGCCTGCCCTTGCCCCCACAGGGGACAGTAACCTGTCAGGGAATCCCTCGCTGCTCCTCGTGGGAGTGATGATGAAAAGTGAAGGTGACAGCAGCATCCCACGCAGCCTTCAGCACGGAGTCCTGCAGCCCCCGCTTATCGGCACAGTGGTTCCACTGGGAGAGGTCAGAGGTGCAGTCGGACCCTTCAGGAGGGGGCCGTACCTGGTGGCCATTCACACAGCGACGACACTTGATCCTGAAACAGAGCCAGCGCAACATCAGTGTGAGGTTCCTCCACTTCTTTAGTGTACACATTGTTTGAAAAATACAGCCCAGGAACATTAACTCCCCTTCACCTGCAACACTGGCAAGTGGATTTTCAGATAGCATTAATTATTACCACACACAACCACCTTCCGGCATGTGCAACAGACAAGGAATGACTCCCACGTTTTGGAAACCCTGAGGTTCTGTTTCTAATGGCACTCTCCCTCCATGCTTAGCCATGTGGGAATGGTCCAGCAGGACCCAAAGGAAGTTCAGGAGCAGTTTCCCCTGAAAGGTGAGGGATGTTGCATAGAGCAGATCTCGAGTGAAAACCCCCACTGCTACCACGTTCTTAGCACTGCATCAGACTTTCCAAGTTCAAGAGAGCACACCACAGAATCATAGAATAGAATCACAGAATGGTTAAGGTTGGAAAAGACATCTGAGACCATCAAGTCCAACTGTCAATTCATCACCACCACAGCTGCTAAACAGTGTCCTGAAGTGCCATATCTACAAGTTTTTTGAACACCTCTAGGGACAGGACTCCACCACCTCCCTGGGCAGCCTGTTCCAATGCCTGACCACTCTTTTTGTAAAAAAATTTTTCCCAACATCCAATCTAAACCTCCCCTGATGCAACTTGAGGCCATTTCCTCTCATCCTATCACTAGTTAGTTGGAAGAAGAGACCAACACCTGCCCCACTACAACCTCCTTTCAGGTAGTTGCAGGGAGCACTAAGGTCCCCCCTCAGCCTCCTCCAGACTAAACCACCCCAGCTCCCTTAGCTGCTCCTCATAAGACTTGTTCTCCAGACCCTTCACCTGCCTTGTCGCCCTTCTCTGGAGACACTCCAGCACCTCAATGTCCTTCTGGTAGTGAGGAGTCTAAAACTGAACACAGCACTCGAGGTGCGGCCTCCCTGCTCCTGCTGGCCACACCATTCCTGATCCAAGCCAGGATGCCGTTGGCCTTCTTGGCCACCTGGGCACACTGCTGGCTCACGTTCAGCCAGCTGTTGACCAGCACCCCAAGATCTTTGTCCGCTGGGCAGCTTTCCAGCCACTCCTCCCCAAGCCTGCAGCGTTGTGTGGGGTTGTTGTGACCGAAGTGCAGGACCCAGCACTTGGCCTTGTTGAACCTCATACAGTTGACCTCAGCCCATCGACTCAGCCTGCCCAGATCCCTCTGCAGAGCCTTCCTACCCTCCAGCACATCGACACCCCCATCCAATTTGGTGTCATCTGCAAACTTACTGAGGGAGCACTCAATCCCCTCATCCAGATCATTGATAAAGATGTTAAACAAGACTGGCCCCAGTACTGAGCCCTGGGGAGCACCACTCGTGACCGACTGCCAGCTGGATTTAACTCCATTCACCACCACTTTCTGCGTTTGGCAATCCAGCCAGTTTTTAACCCAGCAAAGCGTATGCCCCTCCAAGCCATGAGCACCCAGTCTCTCCAAGAGAGAGGCTGTGGGAAACAGCGTCAAAGGCCTTTCTAAAGTCCAGGTAGACAACATCCACAGCCTTTCCTTCATCCACTAGGTTGGTCACTTGGTCACAGAAGGAGATCAAGGCTGGTCACGCAGAACCTGCCTTTCATGAACCCATGCTGGCTGGGCCTGAACCCTTGGTTGTCCTTCACATGCCCAGTGAGCACACTCAGGATGAATTGCTCCATAATCTTGCCTGGCACTGAGGTCAGGCTGACAGGCCTGTAGTTCCCAGGATCCTCCTTCCAGCCCTTCTTGTAGATGGGCATCACATGCTGCCAACTGCTCCATCCTGGCTCCCACAACAACAGCTGGGTTGTGCTCAGGCTGTTTTGGACATGCTCTGCTGAGCTGCCACATAAGGAGACAAAGAGCAGCAGCAGCCCTGCCAGCAAGGCTTGTTGCCATGCAGACAAGATACGTACACACAGCTAAGCTTTGAGTCAGCTTAAAGCTAATCCTCATCACTTCTTGCCTGAACTAAGAGTCTTAACTTTTCACAGTGAAGCATTTTCCTGCACTCCTTGTCCTCCTTCTGGTGGCTAAAATACCACAAGTCTCAAGGGTGGGGGAGAAGAGCAGACAACGGAGAAGATTCTTTTAGTTCCCAGAACAGAACTTGGGTTGGCCTCATGAACTCTTAGCAGATACAGCAGCCCTGGCAGGGGTAGCAGCTCAGCATTTGGAGATCACAAACCACCAGAAAGACAGCGGCAAGGAAGGACCAAGCTGGGCTCCACCACTTTGAACAGCTCTGATCCATTTCTCTCTTTTCACTAGCTGGAATATTTCACAACCTCCAAACACAGGCAGCAAGAAGATAGGGTGCCCACTTGTCCAGCCAGCACAGTTCTTCCAAGACAACAAAAAGGGAAGACAGCAAGAAAGCGCTTATCTCCAGGTGGTTAACAGCTTCAGAAGCAGAGACACTGAGGCCCTCCCTCTCTGAGCTTCCTCCTGCTGCCTGAAGAACCCCTGAACCAGCAGACCAAACTGTGAAGTGTCTTTTTTGCTGACCCCATCCATTAGTCATTCAGTATACTCACTTGTCATGGGTGTCACTGGTGGTGGCCTCATTCAATGTGAAGAGCTCCTTCAGCTCCCCAAGTGAGAAGTGCCTCTCTACATCCTGCTCTTCATCCACCACACAACTGCTGAGGGCCTTCTTGTGGGTCTGGCGCTGGAATATCTTCTCCTCTATGGTCCCCGTCTACAGGAGAGAGTCAGAGATGAAGCACAGTTGGGACACTGCTGTCAAGTGTGCACTACACTGGGAAAGTGTCACAGATCAAACGCCAGTAAGCTGTCAGGACCATTTAGTGCCTTGCCAGACGAGTACAGATGACAGGCAAGTTTTACTAGCTGCATTCCAACCACGTCCTGTTTGGTTGCTGATCTAACCCAGCTCTGCTTCTCTTGCCTTTAACCGTGGCTAAAGGAGCGGATCCAACAGAGATATGGATGAGGAAGAAGCGGAGCTGCCACTTGTGGCTGGAGCTCACATACCACACCATCAGGTTGTGCTGACAGGAAGGAAGGGAAAAGAGCTCAGCAGCTACAGCCACTCCCCGACAAAAAAACCCCAAACACAACCTGCCCCCAGAAAACTGCAACAAGAGCTGCCCTAGGCGACACAAGCATCAGCAATATTTGCTGGTTCGACCACACATAGATGAATCACACTTGCTGTCTGCAGGGAGATGACTGCTTATAGAACAGATGTGCAGCAAGTCCAGCATGCTACATTTTTAAGGCAAAAATCTAAGATCAAGATGTCTGTTTTGCAAACAAATGCAATACAAAGGAGGGGCGGTGATTAGTCATGATTTACAGACTGGTTTGCTGGTTCTAAATGCAAAGGACCTCCCTGCTTCCAGGTGCAGCCAGGTCAGAGAAAAAGTAGAACACCACAAGGAAGAGATGTGCAAAGAACATGTGTTTTGTCAAAGTAAAATAATAACTGATCAAGGAACAAGCTTACAAAAAACAAACAAACAACCCAACCCACCACCAACAAAAAAAACCCAAACCAAAGCAAAAAATCCAGTCTGAACTAATGAGAGGTGATGGTGAAACAAGGACAGAGAGGGGGCATTTCTGAGCAGTAATCACTACTGGCACCAGCAGCCTGAAAAGATTAGTCTACCTTCGTGCTTCTCCTTTACAGAGCAGCTACCCCACCTGCTAACTAGCAGCCCCATTCCAAAAGCTGCTGCAATTCTGAGAATGTACTTGCTGTTTATTAAGTACAGTGCACCCAACTAAAACAGACTGCAGCCAGACTGAAAAACTTCGGCATCAGACACCCCATGAAATTAAAGAAGGCTGATGCCTAAGTGGCTTCAAAGAAACATCTGATCTGGAAAGCTGCAGTTGTTCCTATTTCTCAGAAGCCAGTCCCCATTAGAAACCAAGGCCTGCAGTAATGACCCTCCAGCCTGAACCTTTGTGGTTTTCCACAGCAACACATCTAAGGCTAGGAAGCAATTAAGTTCCAATCAATTCTGGTAACCGACACAGAAGAGTTCTTCCCCTTCTGATCCCAATCACAGCAGCTGCAGTCTGGGCTGGCACCAAGAACTCCATGTTCAGGAGGGGAGAGCAGTAAGACTCACCGAAAGCAGTCGATAGATGTAGCATGTCTTCTTCTGGCCATCCCGCCACACACGAGCCATGGCCTGCTCATCATTAGCTGGATTCCAGTCTGGGTCGAACATAACCAGCCTGTTAGCCCCGATCAAATTCAAACCACAGCCACCTGCTTTGCTGCTTAACATGAAGATAAATTCAGGGCTCTGTGGAAAAAGGCAAGCTTGGGTTAAACTACAGTCAGCCATACTTCTGCTCACACCATTCAGAACTGGCAGGAGAGCCGCTCACATACGGCAGGTTCTACTTACCGAGGGGCTGTTGAAGCGCTCCACAATCTTCGCTCTCTTTTTAATGGACATGGTGCCGTCCAGCCGGACATATAAATACCTAGAATATACAGCATTTGCTACAATCAGGCTGCTGCAACCTTTAGAGCATCCTACTTGAAAGATAAAAATCTTTCATAAACAGCCTTGTAACAAGGGCCTTTTGCAGAGGGTCAGAGCTTTTCTGCTGAGTGACCCCAGTAGCCAAAGCACAAGCCACATTAGTTCCAGTTCACAAACATCTGCGGTAAAAGACAGATCACAAGTTCCTGCTGACAGAAACTTTAAAAATAGCCAGTTTCTTTTGCAGTGTAGGCTGCAAGTACAGTCTTGCAGGATTAAACAAACGAAGACCAAAGACAAACCTTCTGTTTCTGCAGAGCTTTTCAAATAGGTCCAGTGTCTGAGTGTAGTTAGACACTAAAACTACTTTGTCATTACTGGTGCTTTTTGTAACAGCAAGGATGTAGTCCAAAACCAGCATCTTTCCTGGATAAAAAGGAAAGAAGGAAGAAAGCTAGAGCAGGAGTTCCCAATTTCTAGACCTCGGAGGCGCACGTGGTAAGATGCTAAATAAAGCCTCATGGTTGCCTGTATAAGGCACCACGCTTGTACTGTTGAGTTCCACAGTACCCGAAAGCTGGGGCTCCACAGATTTGGTGCTGTAGCCAGCAGGGAACAAGTCCAGGGCTCCCATAAAGCCTTCTTCCTCTTCCACACACTTCTCATGGATAAGAGCAGGGTCTGGAGAACAAACAGAGCTCAGGCTGTGAAGTGCACAAGGGAGACCCAAAAAACCCCCACCAACAGTGCAAAATCCAAACCCATTAGACAAGTGGAACAACTCACGATTGCAGAGCTTCTTCAGAGAAGTGATGGAAGAGAGAGACGACACACTGATTTTACCCTCCTTCAGCTCCTCCACTGGCTTGGCTTGCTTCAGGAAGTTCTTGTACAGCTCAGCCTGCAGAGGTGTCAGCCTGAAACAGAACAAGAGCTCTGCAGTCTCAGCCCATGCAAAAACCAACCCACCCTCCCTCCATCTGCACAGTGCCTTCCTTTTAGCTCCAGTGCCCAATTTTTTAGCTACAGCACAGACAGCCTAGAACTGCCTCCAAGGCCGAGGGTAAAGCACTGATATCAGCCCAGAGCTGGAAGAGAAGCTTGCAGATACTTTGCACAGCCCAGGGCTCTGCTGGACACAGCTGCCCAGAGCATGCCAGCTGGCTGGCACAACCACCAGTTGTAGGTTGCCCATCCCTGCTTCAGGAGGAAAACCAAAATATTGCCAACGGCTACAATCTCTTTCCTGGAGGGAAGCAGTCACCATAAGCATTGAAGGGATTTTTGCAACTTTTTAGTCCCTCCTGTTGCTCCTCCCGTTTCCCTGGCACAGTACAAGCTTTTCAGTACCTGCAGCAGACCACCTGCTCAATCTTCACCGGCAGGTATTTTGAGAGGATGTCTGAAGTTCTTCGGATTAAACACCTGCAGGGAGGCAAATGAAGATCAGATGCTCGGATAACATCGAAACTGGTTTATCCTTTGGGTTTATCCTTTTATCCTTTGGGGCTCTAGAAATGCCCCATGGAGTGGTTCTAGCACAATTTAGACAAGATAGAATGGACTAGAAAGAGTGATGAACTGAGCAACCAGAATAAGAAAGAGGTGCAGAAACCCAGTTCTGCCAGAAAACATTGAAAATATGATGTTATGAAAACTACAGAAGAAATACAGCAGGGATATATGATAGCCCCAAAATCTGTCAAAGGCTGTTAAAGAAAGGAATAATCTCATCTCCAAACCCATAAGCAGTAGGATGAAAAGTAACAGGCTTAAACTGCGGTAAGAAAGATGTATGTTACACATTAAGAGCATTTTCTAACTGCAAAGACAGTGATGCCCTGGAAAAAGTGTCGTGGGGAATTTATAAGGTTTCCAGTGCTGGGTGGGGGTTAAGCAAGGGACAGTTTAGGTTGAACACCTTCTACCTTGAGACAGCAAGATGGATTTGACACCTTCTCCTTCCAGCCTTATGCCTATGATTCCACATACCTTTGCATCACTGCCTCATTTACAATTCCTACCAAATTCAACAGATTCACCTGTTACTACTTATGTACTCATCTTCCCTATTTACATACCACGACTGTTGTACAATAAAGGACACAGACCTCGACACAGCCAGGCACAAGCATTCCTAAACACATTTTTATACCCCTTTTCCATCAACGGTAAAAAGAAATAAACGCACCTTAGAAGGAATAAGCTCTTCTCCTCCCAACCTTTCCTTTCTCTTAGGCTTCTGCAAGATGACCTGAGTCAAGGTCAGGGCTGTGTCTATAGAGAGGCTGTACTCAGTGTGAAATTCAATTTACCATGACTATGAACTGCAGGATTGTATTTGTGATGGTTGCAAAAGTTCAGGTTAAGGAAAAGAAATAAAACACACGCAATGCGGACAATTATAAGAACTCTTAATAGAGACTCTTTTGAAAGACACAAGCGATTGCCAGCATATGTGGCTAAACTGACTGTATTCATGAATAGAAAAGAAACCAGGTTTAAACAAATACCAAAAATCAACCAGGGAGAAATAAGACAGCATTTTACAGCACAGAGGTGCTGCTTGGGGATCAAAAGTCACATCTCTGACACTAGTACTCTAATCCTGTTAGCCCTACAGAGCCAGCACAGCTATGAAAGTGTGAGCTGGACTCTTGTGGCTTGGGCAATCAATAGCAGAACTGAGCGACATTCGTTATACTCTTTCTATCTGCCACTCAACATCTGGGATGGATAGATCTCAAGTCTGACCCAGCCTACACTGTAGTTATGTTAACACAAATAAAAGGAAGCTCCTTGAGTGTTCAGATTCCAGGAGAAAACAGAAATGTATAAGTCAAATAATGATTCAGTATGTAAGTACATTTGCTTGGGGGTGACTGCAGCTAACTGTGCCATTTCAATGGGCTATTTTTCAGACTAAAGCTAAATGCTATGTAGATTTCTTAGGCAATAAATACTTGCACAATCACTTGCTGAGTACAAGTAACTGGCAAGAGAATTCATTACAGCTACAACTGTAATTTGGAAAGATAACAGGGTACACCAAGGGCTTATGCAAAAGCTCTGCACAGAGAAGAGGGATGAAGTTCACCTGTTCACAATGCTGATCAGCTCTTTAAGTCTCTCTTCTCCTTTGTGTCGCTCAGCTTCACTTGCATCCGCATCTCTGCCTTTCAAGATGGGAATTTCAAAATGTCTTTTGAATTCCTGTGCAGTCCCTGTACAAAAGAGAAGTGAAAAGGTGACAACGACTGCCACATAACATTTGATCGGTACCCCACAGCCTCAGGTATCATACCACAAGCATGGGGCCCAGGAGAAAAAACAAACTCTCACCCCATCAGCATGATGGAAAGATTAAAACAAAGCAGGCAAATCTGTACAAGAGAAAAATCATTTTGTACTACAACAACAATGGACTGCCAAAGGTCACACAATTTTAGTTCAACCTGAGTCCAGTCAGGCATGTACTGGCTTTCCTCACACTCCAGCTATACTTTTTCTCCCAGATTTTGTTCTTGCAAACAACAGCACAGGCATTACGTATGCCTGTTCCAAAATTATCTGTAATCAGTTGCTTATTACTGGTCACAGTCTGAAAGCGTGAAAAATGACTATGGCATGCATGCAGCTTTGCTGGCAGTAGTTACAGTATTAATCTCATCTCAGAAAGAACGAACTCGAAGTACAGGGAGACTAATCTTGCCCAAGGTACAGGGCAAGGCGAGCACGGGAAATCACATCAGCTCTCTGTAACAACTACCCAAGAGTGAAGCACATGGAAAAGGCAGATGAAGAACATCTGCCATGCCACCCTGTCCTTTCCTTGAGAAATCCTGGGGGCAGAACAGCCGAACAGAAAAAGATACAGCCTAAATGCTGCTTGTAAGACTAAGAATCTGAGGAATGGTGTTTAACTACCATTGTGCATGCACTAGAATTAATGAGAATCCTCTTGGACTGGATAACAAACAATCTGAGACAAACATGGGTGATGAGTTACAGCAATAAGGCAATTATTTACAGATTGGTTTATTTTCATTCCGTGACAGAAAAAAATGACCTCTCTTGACAAAGACAAGCTTTCAACATCGGAAAGCAGTAGACCTGCTCCTAACCCAGTGGTGCAGGAGAGAATACAAAGACCACTTGCTTTTAAAATTAAAACAGAGTTTGTAGATGTAAGCAGAGCACAGGAGTCAGAGACAGAATATTTCGGTCTGCCACCAGCAATTGTAGAAGGTGTTTGAACCTGAAAACTCACACTAATCAGTATCTCTCCTCCAGACTCTTTTCTTCCTATCTCAGATGAAGTTAACCCCATATTCACAGGCCTCCCTTGCCTTAAAAAACAAAAGCAGTCTTAACTCCAAATGCTAGACATCACCCTCAGCTTTCTCTCAGATTATCTGAAAGTGGGATGGCAGGCTGCCAGAAATTCGGGCTTTGCTGCCTAACTCCGCCACAAGGTACACCATTCCGCCTTGCACCCGTGTGCCAGACGGATACCAGAGACAGAGCAGGTAAATGCTGTCTCCCAGGCTGCCTCTGTACTCAAGGCAGAGAGCATGTCACCTCAAACACTCCTCTCCAGGGAGCCTCTCCTACGATGACATCATTCCTGGCTTAGATTTCCAAATTTGCTGTAGCCTGGGAGTGTTGTGGGAAGCACCATTACAAGCTGTCTCTTCCCGCCCAGCAACACCTGTAGTATCTCTACGGGCTTATTGTCAGAGAAACTCCTAGTCTACGTGGACATTTTGGCTGACCAGTGTAGCTACACAAGACCAGCCAGGTAGTACTCAGGGTTATATATTCATCTTACTTTACTAATTAATACCCCTTCCAAAATAGCCGTTAGACTGGTGTACTTCAAGTTACCATCTTCTTGAAACAAAGCTCTGATGATATACAGCCTCTAGAACAGGGGACTCTGATCTAGACTGAAGGAGAATACATCTCCAACCTGTACACGACCTTTCCTCTCACCAATGTCTTGGCTGCTGCTTTCACTGGCACTGGTAGCTAGGGGAGGGCTGGCCAGCAACTTCCCCCTCCCTCAGGTCTCTCACACGTTCACGTCTTACCTAGGATGCCTGAATTGACAAAGTGCACCAGGCTGAAATATTCAAGCAGGTCGTTCTGAATGGGGGTGCCCGAGATAAGGACCCGTCGAGGTGTGTTTAAGCTGTTGAGAGCCTGGTATGTTTGGTTCTCAGAGTTTTTGAGTCTGTGGCCCTTTGAAAAAAGAAAAAAGGAATGAAGCTGATAAATCCAGTGACGCTGATGGGAAGCAGCTCCAAGATCCTCATCAACACTGACATGCTGTATCTCCCACAAAGCATCTCACCACTTTTCCCATTCCTGGTAGTGAACTAAGTGTTGTACGTGTATTCAACTGTTGTGACAAGCTTCTTTCAGAGGCAAGAACCTGGTGGGAAACCTGAAGCCATTCCGTGAAGAAATATGACATTACAAGATTCCCAGACTAGGAACAACAGAGCCACACCCAGGCAAGAGGGCCTACCATGAAAATAACAGCCACCACATGGTCTAACTATAAGAACTGTCTCCTGTTCAAAGACAGGGACATTTTCAGCTACCAACACTAGGCACTGAATTCTGGACCAGTAACATTGCATCACCCAAGGTCAAGATCACAAGCCATTCAGATCACCTTTCTGCAGGACTGCCAGGCCTTCACACGCTAATAAAAAGAGGTTCTGCACTTCTCACAGGGGTAATATGAATACAGGGCCCATTTCCCATGCCTGCGAAAAGCAACTTTATTAGCATCTGAGTGCTATGCTGTAGGACAAAGCGTAAGCGATAAGACGGTTTTCACAAGTGCCAGACCACTGCCGAGCATTTATTGGGAGCATACGGACAATGGAAGGCCAAGGACCTGCACTCCCAGTGTTGCATCCCTAGCTGCTGGCCCCATGCCAGGGGCACCGGGAGGTGTGGGCAGTCATGGACTCAGTAGGTGAAAGGTGGATAGGAGTTACACTCATGAGGATGCTCACTCTTTTTAAGCTCCTCTTAGCACTATTGTAGAAAATACAAAACCAAGCCACTGTGTGGCACCACTGTTTCACAAAACTGCTCTAACTGGCAGCAGAGGACACCTCAACAGTGGCTGAGGCCCCCAGCTTGATAGTTCCAGGGAGGCAGAAGGCATTTGTTTTATTTTGTCCTTCAGAACACCTCTGGCTCTCACTACCTATAACCACAAATAGGGAACGATACATGAAAAAAACAACTCAATTTCAGCCATATAAAAGAGGAGTCTGACAACCCAAGCTTGGCAAAGCTGGATCCTGCAGTCAGCGAGCAGGGAGTCAAGCCAGGTCTGCCTCTTCTTGAACAAGCAGCACATGAGGTCACTCCTTACCCAGCTCTCCTACCTCTGCCCCAAGCAGGAGGGTACAGAGAACGGAAGAGGGTCCTGCCATGGGAGTGCCTTTCAGACTCCCGCACAAGCACAGAATAAGATGGCCAGATAAAGTGGCCGACAGCAGCCAACACTACACACAAGAGCATGCTGAATCACAGAATCACTTCAGTTGGAAGAGACCTTAGGAGTCTCCAGTCCAGCCTCCTGCTCAAAACAGAGCCAAACTAAAAATTACCAGGCAGAACATGAGGTCAGGCCAAACAGAAAGTACTTCTCACTTTCGCAAAGACAGACATAAATGAAAATCAGACCAGTGAGCCAATGCACTACCATCACAACAGAGTAAGGCCTCTTCCACAGTCAGAGACAGGCAGCGGACCTCCTTTCTGCTACCTATTTCACACTGTGAGGACCCTAGTATGTGCCCCCACTCTGCCAAGGACCTAGGAAGTGGCCACTCTTCACCACCACCACCACCTGCATTTTCTTCGTATCTCAGTTCCTGAAAACACCCTCTCTTGTTCAGGCTCACTCAGTATGGATGAGCCAGTTACCCAGAGCCTCTCAAGCACCAGCATTGGTGCCATCTGCAGCTAAACCTTGCTTCCCACTGCCCTCCCCCGCTTTAAGAAAGCAGAGCCAGTTTTGCCCAAATTTCAAGAAAATATCAGAAACAGATTCTCCTTAAAGTTTCGCCTGTACCTCATCACATATGACCAGCCCAACACTGCCCTTCTGTAATGCCTCAGCGTGGAGCCGGAAGGTCTCATAGGAGATGATCAGGATGGGTGAAGGCACTCGCAGGCCACGCTGGTTCATAAAGCCAACTGCGGATGGAAAGGGTGAAAAGGAAAAAAAGAAGGATGAGGAAAATTAACAGAAAAGGTGTCAAGCTCTGTAGTCAAAACTTTTTGCCTTAAAAATCTAGGAAAAGCTGTCTGTTTCAATTACTTTGTAGCATCCCTTCCACCCATGTATACCCATGCCCCTTTACCCACAACTGTCCTCGTTTCCATCCCCCTCCCACCTCTGCCCACTCTATTCCTGGCTTCTGTCTGGAGCAAAGAAGAGGCACTGGGACCGCCCTAACTGAAGCACATGGCTGGACTTGGATTACTCCAAATGACCACCTACTACCAAACATGCAAGAGTCTCATCTACATGTTAGTAGAAAGACTTTCATCAGTTTCCAGAGCTCTAGTGACAGCTCAGGGATGTTCACGTCAGCTGCTGTAGGCTTCTTCCAATGCAAGATTTTGACCCAAGCCAGCCAAGCACACTGTTTGCAAACATTTCTGTACCTAGTTTACGGTCAATCTCTTCTTTGGAGCCTCCATCAATGGCCAGCGGTTGGATCCTTCCCCCCAGCCATTTCTCTACTTCATTGTACCAGTTTCTCACCAGGCTGGAGGGAGACACCACCATGGCTTTCTCGATTTCAGGCTTGCAGTCCGGACTTTGCCGGAGAAGCGTCCACATGAGCGTGATGCACTGCAGGGTTTTGCCTAGCCCCATTTCGTCTGCCATGATACAGCCATGACTCCCAGGGATCCGCCGGCTCGTCACACAGTCCCAGAGGAATTTCACTCCCTGCCAAAAAATTGTTCTCTCAGAGAAGGATTGGCACATCAGCAGAATGACAACATCATTACAGCTTCATTACTGCAAAGCACACACCTGATACTACAACAAACAGCAAATCTGTGTAGCACATCTCTGGGGATACACAGTGTTATAATGAGACAGAGGGAAATCACCCGAGACACAGCTGAAATATGGCCACATCTGGTTTGGAAGAACATTACTGGTGCCGACATGTACCTCATACCATGTATGAAAACTTCCTACATTTTAACTTCCTGACAGGAATTCCCAGAAACTTCTACCCTTGGCTGCCTTACATAGGCCCAGGCCATCAGCTAACCTGCATCAATCACTGCAAACAGGTTAATTATCTTAACAACACCTGACTAGGTGGTTTTAAAAACACAGAATCATAGAGTGAGCAGAATTGTTTCTGCTGCCTGATTAACTCCCAGAATACCCACAGCAGCCCTCATCACTTCTGTCTAGAAGCACAATGACTCACCTGGAGACTCCAGGTCCAAAGCAGATTTAGCTTCAGAGAAGACAGAGGGCTGAGGTTATAGCCCACGTCACACGGTGGGAGAAGAGCTCAGCCCTGCATTAGGCTCTGACACATCACCAAGACAGATAAAAAGGGAGGGGGGAAGAGATAGACTCTGCAAAATGTTCCTCTATCATGTGATTATACAGAGGAAACCGGGGCATTGTCCTGGGAATGTACAAGATCCCTGCATTGCGTCAGCAGAGCAGGGGGTAAGGGACACAACCTAAACATACCTGGACAGATTCACCCCTCTGTGCTCCACTATTTAGGACTGGAAGATAGATCATCTTCTCTTGCATTTTCAAGTCCTTTTCTTTCTTTATTAGGCCCTTAACGACAGGTTAATGAAGTTCTTTTAAGCCAGTTGAACAATTATGAAATACACTACTGACTAAAGCAGTGCATTTGGCAGGGGATCCAGTTGGGTAACCTCCCAGCAACTGGGCAAAAGACATGACAAAGACAGAGCCAAGCCGTACGACGGCCTGGGAGCGTCACCTGAACAAAGCAGCACGGGAATCTTAGCAGGCAAATACTTGCTAGTCAGACTAGAACAGAGCCTGCTTTATCAGAGATAGCTAGCTGTCAAACAGACAGACATGTGACTAGGACACCAACATAACTATCATTACTTGACTAAAGCACCAGCAGGCAGTATCTTACCCAAAAACAGTGCCTCCAGCTATGTAGCCAGAGACAAGCATTACACTGGGTCACAGGTTCAGTACCAACTCTGAGATAAAAGTATAAGCTAGGAGCAGCCTACAGCACGCTCAGAGCCATCCGAAGACCTCCCATGCAGGAACATATCTAGCTTGACCTGCTTAGCCTGCAAGATCAGCAATCACAGCTTCTATCTGTGCTGCCCCTAGGCTTAAATAATATACTGCATCTGTGATGAACTTCAGACTGTCCCGACACCTACATTAGATATTTAGAGATTAGTACCCACTGCTTTGACATTGTGATGTTGCACATATTTACGACATAAAATGTTTTCAGCACTCTCCACTGGCGAATTCCAAGTCTACGTAGGTCACAGACAGCTCACACCCACCAAGAGTAGTGTCTGAATACAACACAATGTAGCAGGAATCTACTCCACACTGTTTTGGAAACCATGGTACCAGAAAGAAGAGCTTCAGTGTTTCCTGGCTCAGAGACGGCAGATCCAATTAATTCTGCTGACCAGCAAAACACAGTGATGGACAGTCCACCCTGCCCCATTCAAGATAGGGCTGCAATACAATTTATTGCAACTCTATCCCATCACCTTCCACACAGAGTTCCAATCAGCAAAGCAACATCTCCAGACTTTAAGATAAGTAAAGGCTGGACGTTCAGCGCTAACTCTGCAAGATCCCATGTCCCTGCAGTATCTGTTTTTTTCCTAAGGTATGTATCACTGGTGACACAAAAGCCAGCCAATGTGCTTTCCTAGACCTGTGCAACCAGTGCACAATGGCCACAGAAACTCCCCAGTTTCTACTATCAGCTGAGCTGACCTACAAACCCACAGAGAACACCCCTGCGCATTAGGCAGCATCATGTTTAGGCTGGGAGTGCTCTGACCCTGCTACATCAGAGGCAAGAGAAAAGAAAGTTCCTACCCACAAGAAAGCAGTAAATTTCCACATTTTTATGGACAAAAAGGACCGTTGCAATACTCCCAGCATATCCTCTTGCTTAACATGGGACAGAGAATATTTGCAGCATTCAGGCCTCCAAGAGGATTGTTAAAACAAACGTTTCACTTTGCATTTGCAACAGAGTCTGTTAGACTGTCACAGTCTTTTAGTCTGTAAGGTCTATGTAGACCTCCCAGCTGGTGGGTAACAGTTCCAGAAGAACTGCAGCTTTTTGAAACGTAAAAAGTCCTCCAGCCATACCCTCAGGTCCCAATTGGAAACTTACTTCTCTCTGATGGGGCCGTAAAATGCGGCTGAGGACAGGATCCACCACAACATGGACAGGTGCTTTCTCCCTGCAGGAGGCAGTCAAGGAAGAAGACAGCATGATTAATGAACTCTGCATAGCATATGTTTAGATTTTTTTAAATCTCACTGCTATACTGAGGACTCCCCAGCGGCATGAGGGAAGCAACTGCCAACAAGAAAGCGAAAAATGGATTAATTCATGTATTCAGGCTGTGGTTAAAACAAGGGCAGAACGTGGTTCAGAGACACAGTGAAAAAGTCATTATTATTTTCCTTGTTTCAATAACAATATAGTAACTGCACTACTGGAGAGATGAACCCCCTCCTCTGCCCATGAAGATCCAGCTGACAGCCCTTTTAAGTCATAACAACAGCACACAAGGAACTACTTCAGAGTAAAAACCATTAAGCAGCCTAACATTTGACCGTCAGTCATCTCCTTTTGCTTGTCCTTAGATGCTGCTGTTTCCTGACTAACGACTAAGCCATAGGATTTTCTAAGCAGCTTCTCCATGCGTGCATGCTTATTCCCTACAACAGGTTTACATTTTCGATGAGTGGGAGATGAAACAGCCTGTGGAAGAACACAAACAAACCGACATGGGGACGTTCTTTCTTTTGTTACCATACATGAACGAATTCAGAGGCAGAATACTTGGAACCAAACCTCCCTTGATGTTCAGACCCCAGCTCAGACACACTTGGGAAGAAAGCACACAAACCCACACGTACAAGCAGGTCAGAGCTGAAGCGTTTGTGCCAGGTGATGACTCACTTGTCTATTTTCAGCTGGTCGTGGGCACTCAGCAGTGGGGGCTCATACAGAACCAGAGCTCCTTCCTCAAAAGGGTCGTGGAGTGGACTCCTCAGCCCTGCCCGTTTGATACCAAGTGCACGCAAGCCCAGCGGCCCTGAAAGCAAACAAAGGCATAATTCAAAGAACATCATCTTCCTGGAAGAAAGCAGAGCCTTGCAAAAGAGTGTGATCACATTTAGGAACAGTGAATTAATTGGGTGCCGGGGTGAAGATGCAGGCACGAGTGGTGCAGACAGCAAACCTACGCAAGGCAGTTGCTTGACAGCACCCTGCCAGCACACAGCAGGTAGCTCTGTGGCAGGGAAGAACACAATGAAGGAGCAGAGGCAAAGATGGAGCAGTGGCATTGCCTGTCATGTTGGGTGCACCACAACGTACACAGCTGGGTGCAGCAGATGCCATATATGATGTCACGCAACAGTATAAGCTGTCTTGCAAGGTGACTGACTGCTTCATGCCAGACCTGTGCCACTGGCATCCAACCATAAATGGGTACAATGTCTCCCTCAGCGGTCTCTGGGCATCTGAGCTACTCCTAGTACCCCCAGATGGTTGTTACAGTTTTCCAAAGGACAAGCAGGATTCCAGAACGTACACCTCAGCAGCTCAGTAAATACATTCCCACATACATAGTATATACTGGCTCAAATCCTCTTCTTGGATCACCTAACCCAGACTTAGCCAGAGTTGTGTCTTTTATGCAAAGTCCAGAAGCGATTTTTAACGGTGATGAAGTTTTACAGCATCATAGTCAGCACCATACTGCCATTAGCTACTCTAGGGTATTTTTTTTCTCTCTGCTGAGCGAGTGGATGTCTGGCCTTGGAGCCAATTTCTGTGAAAAGCAGAAACCAAGGATAAGTCCCTTTTCCTAGTATTATATTCTGATGTCACAGTTTTAGAATGGAGATGAATATAAAAAGAACATGTATAGAAATCCCTTTTCGCATCAAGACTCAGGCAATTGTGCTCCCACAATTGATTTTGCTTGGGAAAGATTCAGCAGGGTCAATTTGCCCACTGCTTGCTAAAGCTCCTTTCAAAACGAGTGTATCACAAGCTGAGGCAACGGTGCACGCGCACCAAGAAAAGAGCACATGAAACAGCTTCATCTCCCAGTTAAGAGAGAAAGATAACAGCCACAGAAAGCAGCTTCCCCAGTTACAGTTCTGTTTCAGCCACCTGACAAATCTGCTTTTCCACAAGCCACCTCTGTCAAACTCTTTTGGGGCTTGTCATTTCATAGTCAATGTCTGCCTACAGATGTATTTTTATAAATACATCTGTATTTTAAAGTTTGAGTGAAGCTGGCTGACCTGCATTTGAATTTTTCATCTGGAGGGTGAAGGGGAAGAAGGGGACAAAAACAGGCCCATTTCTTTCTGAGATCTTGTGTTTCACTGATTCAAACCAGCTGAGGCTTTGAACTTCAAAAATACCTTGCTTTGAAGATCACCTTGAGACTCAACACACTAAGCCAAGTCGAAAGAAAACGGGCACACACTATCTTTTTCATCCACAGCCTTCTGTCTGTTGGTACCATTAAGGGTATTGTTTAGATGGTAAACCTTCATCGCTTGGAATTCGTCTTGCTTTTGTATTTGCGATATGGCATATCATCTTCTGGCACTACATCAAATACACAGCAGTAAGAATACAAAATCCAATTCTGAAATGTAGGATTATCCAAACTAAACACTAGCAAGAAATACGAAGACTTTGCTAATGTGCCAGTATTTTTCTTTTGGAACTAAGTCAGGACTTCTGGAACATATGCATCAGCGCAAAAAGTATCAATAATCCCCACAGATATATTTGACAGGCCTGAACGTCATCTGTTTTACCCAAGCAAGTCAACACAGACAATCCTTAAACCTCCTCATCTTACCTTTATAATTTGGAATGGGGACCTTGAAGGGTTTGGACAAAATACTGCGGATAAAAGCCTCCTAGGAATTCAGAAAGAAAACACGCTTCAGAAGTCTGAAATGAGATTGCTTAAGAAGGCAAGCTCAGGACATTTTCTGAGAACTCAGTTTTGCCAAGTGCTGAGAGTCCTTCTATTCAATCTATTCAAGCTTCAGCTCCAACTGTTTTCAAGAATATCCAAAAGGAAGAAAGTAACAAACCATTACAATTCCCCCCACCAACTCTGCTTTTTCCTTTGGGTTTTCTAATGTGTGAAATTGATTTTTCGTAACTCCCACCTTCTTAAATCCAATGGCATTATTCACTTCTTTAAATGTTATTGCTTCCCCCTGCCTTGGTAATTCAGTCAGGCAATTCATTTCCTGTAAAGGAGCTAGGTTACCTTTGTAGAAACATCCATGCTGGATCAGCGAACACCCAGATAGTCCAGCACCTGGTCTCCAGCAGTGGAAGCCTGGAGAGAACCGGGCAAGCAGACAGCACTTGAGCTATCTGAGTGGAAAGCTACCCACATCCCTGGGCACTGCCCTTCACCTAGACCCCACAGAACTTCTCTTATTCAGGATTTCCATTACAGAAAGTTCCCCCACCACACCACCTTCAACATTAAATGGTTGGAGCTAGCAAAACGTGTCTCTTAAAGACTCAGTGTATGTATGGCACTTCCAAAACACCTCTGATTAAATGAGTCCATGGAAGCGTTTGGACTCCCTTGATGAATGAGCTCCACAAGCGACCCATGTGCTATGGTGTGCCAGCAGTAACACCCACTTACATGCTGACTGCTATCCAAGCAGTGAGGCCTATTGGTCAGCTGAGCCAAGGGTTTCCGGAAAGGCGACCTGAAACATTCTCCACTCTCCGTCTCGCTGACAGGCTTCTGTCTCTTACGAGTCTGAAAAACAGAATCAAGACAAAACAACTCAGGGGCAGCTGGTGAGACCAGAAGACAGATGCATTGCTGTCACACTCATTAAGCACCTAACCACACAGACAACCCACCCAGCCGAGTATCTCTGAACAGACACAATCACTACTCACCAAAGGACAGAGCCAGCAATACCACCAAGTTCACCGTGCGCTAAAGTTCAACCTGCATGAGGGCTAAAATATTCTTCCAATTACAAAAACAGCTACCACCTTCCAATCTGTGAAAGAGCAGGCTGGTCTGTACTAAGATTCATGCCCTACCCCCCCAAAAAAAGCAGAAGAAAAAAAAAAGGAAGGGTCAACAGCACGGAACAAACTACATGAAAGTCCCCAGAGGCTCCCACGGCATCTGTTGTTAGGCAGGTGAAAAGCCTCACAGCAAAACCTAAATTTCAGACACTCAGCAAGGCATGAAGATACGCAAGTCATTGATCTGTTTCCTGATGTAACACAGTCCTGTTCGGATGCAGGCACGGCTTTAACCACCTGCGGGCACAGCGAAAGGGACCTGGCACAGAAAACACCAGGTGAGACTCACTGACCTGCAGGACACGGAACATGGCCTCACAACGTTCTGTTTTGTCCCACACGTCTACTCGCTCCCAGTCACCAGCCCTCAAACACAACAGCTGGACGCTCTCCGAGGAGCAGCTTTTTCCACGGCCACGACGCCCCGCCTGCACACGACGAAGTTCCGCCACCAACCGCGCGCCCAGGCGCAAGTTCTCTCCCAGCTGGCGAAAACAGCCCAAACCCGGGGCCTGTCCCTCGCTCCCCAGGCGAGGGGCCGGTAACAGCCCCCGCCAGGCACCCGTGGCTGGAGAGGCTCCGGCCGCCCCACCGGGCCGAGCCCGCCGCTTCCCGGGGCCGCTCGCTCACCGCCGGGGGATGCCGCTGCTCCTCCTCCTCCTCCTCCTCCTCCTCCTCGCCGCCCGCCTTCCTCTTGGCCAGCTGGCTGGGGGCCAGGCTCCTCCTCTGGAAGAGGGGCACCGCGCACACACGATGAGGGAGGGCCGGGGGGACCCGCACAGTCCCTGTGGCCCGACCCGGCGCCCCCCGCCCGCCCCGCACTCACCATCGCCTCACGGGTAAGGAAGGGGGAAGAGGGGGGAGCGCGAGCGGACACCTCCCGCGCGCCAAACCGTTCGCGCGCGCCGGGCCGGAGGCGGGAAAGGCGCTGGGCGGGCTCCGCCCCGCCTCTTCACGGAGGCAACAGGCGTGGGCAAGCGAGCGCCGAGCCGCATCGACTCGCTCGGGGCGCCGCTGAGGGAGAGGGGGAAGGACGGACGGACATACAGGCCCGATGGCGGGGCGGGGAGAGGGAGGCCAGGCCTCCAGCGGAGCCCCGAGCCGGGCCGCGGGCAGGCAACCCCTCAGCTCCCCGGCCCTCGGGACCTGCCTGCGGCTGGTGGGGCGGTGGGCGCCGTCCCTTTCAACCGGGTGTCGAAACTGACCGACGGCTTCGCGCGGTTTGGTGTTGTTTTGCTTGCTTACCTGTTGGGAGCAGGGCGGGCCCCAGAGCCTCCGCTGCGGGCCGGCGTCGGTTTGTGCGCGCAGGGAAGAAAATCATAGAATCCTAGAATGGTTTGGGTGGGAAAGGACCTTACAGATCACCTGGTTCCAACCCCCCTGCCATGAGCAGGGACATCTTCCACCAGACCAGGCTGCTCAGAGCCCCGTCCAATCTGGCCCTGAACACTGCCAGGGAGGGGGCAGCCACAGCTTCTCTGGGCAACCTGGGCCAGGGCCTCACCACCCTCATGGTGAAGAATTTCTTCCTAATAGCTAAGTCTGCCCTCTTTTAGTTTACAGCCATTCCCCCTTGTCCTATCACTACACACCCTTGTGAAAAGCCCCTCTTCATCCTTCATGTAAGCCCCTTCAGGTGCTGGAAGCCGGCTATAAGGTCACCGCAGAGCGTTCTCTTCTCCAGGCTGAACAGCTCCAACTCCCTCAGCCTGTCCTCATAGGAGAGGTACTCCAGCCCTCTGACCATCTTCATGGCCTCCTCTGGACCTGCTCCAACACATCCATGTCCTTCTTATGTTGGGGGCTCCAGAGCTGGACACAGGACTCCAGGTGGGGTCTCACGAGGGCAGAGTAAAGGGGCACAATCACTTCCCTCACCCTGCTGGCCACGATTCTCTTGATGCAGCCCAGGATATGGTTGGCTTTCTGGGCTGCAAGCGCACATTGACAGCTCACGTTCAGCTTCTCATCCACCAGTACCCCCAAGTTCTTCTCCTCAGGGCTGCTCTGGAGCCACTGTCCGCCCAGCCTGTACCTGTGTTTGGGATTGCCCCGACCCATGTGCAGCACCTTGCACTTGGCCTTGTTGATCTTCATGCGGTTCACCCAGGCCCACCTCTCCAGCCTGTCAAGGTCCCTCTGAATGGCATCCCTTCCCTCCAGTGTATCAACCACACCACACAGCTTGGTGTCGTCAGCAAACTTGCTGAGGGTGCACTCAGTCCGACTGTCCATGTTGCTGACAAAGATATTAAACAGCACCGGCCCCAGTACCGACCCCTGAGGCACACCACTCGTCACTGGTCTCCACCTGGACATTGACCCATTGACTGCAACTCTTTGAGTGCATCCATCGAGCCAGTTCCTTATCTGACGAGTGGTCCATCTGTCAAATCCATGTCCTTCCAATTTAGAGACAAGGACATCATGCAGGACAGTGTTGAATGCCTTGCACAAGTCCAGGTAGACGATGTCAGTTGCTCGCCCTTTGTCCACCAGTGCATCCCTTTGGTGCATCAAAGGCCCATCCCTTCAGTACCTCCTGAAGGGCGTTTGGCGGGTCCAGGGCGAAAAGCAGGCTTGGAGCAGCAGCAACTTGAGCATAGATTTGGTTTCCTTGAAAGAGAAGGGCGGGCTAGTCCTTGGGAAAGAGCAGGGCCGTTCCCATCCCATGGGTCACGGCTGACGTGATGGACCAGGCCTTGTGCTCACCAAGCAGTTTATAGGACAGATTTCCTACAAGTGGCAAACCCACAGTGTTTTGGAGACACCCAGCTAAATTCTCCTTCTGGCTGCGCAGGGGAAACCCAACGACTCTGTGAAATAAGCTGAGTCCTCTGATGCATGCAGTTAACTCTTCCATCAGCGGGCAGGGAAGGCAGCCTCAGGAAGAGATTTCCACACAGCCTGTGTTGTCCCTCAGTCAGGATTCTTCACCCGGTGTGCAGGACACCCATCAACACACTGGGTCAAGATATTTGTCTTTATTGCAGTCTGCAGGGTAGGGTGCCGGGCATTTAACGACAGCCTGCACACCTCTCAGGAACACATGGGGTCTTTTAGACAAAACAGCAACAAAGAAGGAATTGCACTAAAGCAGTTAATTGATCACTTGTACAAAAACGTGTTTGAACATGTCCCAGTTTTGGTCCAGCTCATTACACTAGGGTGGTCTTACATTTACATGTAAAGTCTCCTCCTAAGGGTGTCATTTTTAGTATTATAGTTAACCTAAGGTAACTAGAGGTTATACTCTCATCTTTGTTTCAAACTCATGTGCATGTATCTAAGTCAGCAGCAGAGCAGAAATTTACAGCCTTTCTTATCTTGGGGCTTTATTTGCTGTTCTTCTGCGAAGTTTTGACTTGACCAAGGTCAGGTACTCCTCCATCGGTTACACAAGCCGATGTAGTTGCTTGATTTGGAATCTCAAATAACTTTTAACCCTTTTCCTTCAACAAGCTGTGCCTCTCACAGGACTCGAGCACATTCTCTGGAGCCTGTGGGTTCCCAGAGGCCTCAGCAGCTGACAGCATTAATAGATCTTGGGAAACTCATCAAATCTCCAGACGCCATCCGTGGAGCCCCTGGGGACAGGCGGGGACTGAAGCGTGGCCTGCAGTGCAGTCCAGTGAAGCAAACAAGTCAGTGTGCAATGCTGTGCAGCTCTTAAAAGGACGTTGTCTTTCCTTCCCCCTCCAAGAAGGAAAACGAGAAAGCGAAGGATGGGTTTCCCCTTTGTTGGTTGTTTCACTGGTAAACCTGGGAAATAAATGCAGAAACTTACTTCAGTCACTTGCAGTTGCACAGCTGACCTCCTTAAACATCAAGAAGCACGAGAAGCCCCTTTGGCAGTATCCTCAGCTCAAGTTACGTATTATTTTTCTATTCAGTTGATTAAGCATCTATGTTAATACAGTTATGCACCTTTAAAATATAAAATAAAATGGATATAAGACAAAGCCAAATTCTTGCATCTGTAGGATGTGAGGTCTAAGTGGTCATAGATTCCCTGCAGCCGTTTGCACCTCCTGAATATCTAGTACCTTAACTCCACTTTTTTCCCTATCTTTTTCCTTTAAGTCCAAATCCATTTGCTGGTATTTTATTCCTGAAGTGCTTTCAGAGCTCAGTGACGAATGTTAGATGTTGCAATTACTGGCTCACTGGGCAGAGAGTGGTTCTATAGGAAGGTAATTGGCTATTTTTCCTGGCATGAATAATATTCGCATTAATAGCCTCCCTCACCATGGCTTTGAGAGCAATTCTGCTGTGTGCTTTTCTGCCTGCAATGGGAACAGACACATTTTCTGGCCCAAGCTAGGCTGGGTCAATAATAAGCGGAAGGGGAGGCAAAATGCTCCTTCCTGCTCCATGTAGAGCGACGAGAAATATCTTAGTTGTCTTCACCCAACACAGAACTGCTGGGGACCCCATCCTGCAATGGCTTTTCTCTTCTAACCGTTCATGACAAGTCCCAGAGCGAAATTTGGGATGATGCTAATGCCTGAGTATGGCCAGCCTGCTCATAAGCCAGCCCGGGGCAAGGTGGGCATGCATGGGGGAGATCCCCTTTCTTCCCAAATAAACTGTCTAAGAGATAAGCAGAAAGAAATACTTCATTCTTTCTCCAGAGGGGAAGTCTGAGGGGCTTTCCCAAGGTGGCAGGAGCAGCAGGGACAAGGCCAGCGGTGGCCCTTTCCCGTGCTCTGGGTCCCAGCACAGACACCACTCAACACTCTCTTTCCCACTCTTCTCTCCAAACTGGCACCTTCAGGCAGAGGTTCAGTCCTCCCCTCTTCCCCCTTTCTAATTACACAATTTACTCCTTTTCTAGCTGTAATCAGCTCCCATTTATACAGCCCTGAGAGATCACAGGATAATCACCATGGGGAATAATCCTGTGATTTCCCTTGCCATCTCTGCAGCGTGCTGAGTCCCTTCAGTATGAGCATGGAGAGGGGAGGATGCCAAACATCTTCCTCAGGGATTGTACAGGATTAGGCAAAAAAAACAGTTCAAAAAACATCGTCAGACAGAGCCAGTCTTCCAGTCACCCCCATGGTATGAACTCAAGGCACTCCCTTCAGTGTCAACCACCACCACACCACAGTGGGAGCACTATTCCATCCAAGAATCGGAGCCTCGTATCCAGCTCTTCATAGGCAGGAATAAGGACAGGTCCTGCCCAAGAGAGCTTGTGAGCTTTGTGGCAGGCAAAAAACAGCGTGAGGGAGAGATAATGTGAGAAAATGTGTCCCGATGGAAGGACACCTCAGACCTCATCTGACAGCTTCAGCCATTCTGCAGTGAAAAGCAGAGGTGAAAATCTGTAGTCACAGTAAGAAGGGCAGAGCTACAGCTTTAACAAAATTCAGCAGTGCCACCTGGATCTTCTCAGGTCAAGGTCTGAAGGGACCAGAGCTGCAGGATGAGGACCCCCACGCACCAGCATAGCTTGGCTGTATTCAGCTGGGAAAGTAGTTAGTTAAATATCCTTCTAGTTAATTCCTTTGCAAACCACGAGAGGGAAACTGAATACGATCATACCAAGTTGCTGTCAGCTGGAGCTGTGATCCTGTTTCATCACTGCCAGAGACAGCTCAACTGCCCTTCCACCAAAACCACTTAATTGAGAGAGGAAACATTAAGTGCTTTAAAAATATTAACTTCAGGGAGAAAAATCTTACTTTCTGGAGCTCATGTGACTGGGTTGCATGCTGGACGGAGGCAGAGCATCAGCAGCAAGGATCCCAGCACTGCCGCTGCTTTCGGCACGTTTGCATGAGTATCACCTGGAAGAAAACTGAGTCACGAGCCCAGATGATGTGAGTTGGGTGGCTGGCACACTTCCCACCCCAGCCGTCTGGATGGAGCAAGGAAAAATCTCCCCAGCCGCTACTCCAGTGAGCTCTGAGCCCCAGAAATGCTGCACACCTTCTTCCTTCCTCCCAGGTTTGGTGTGACCTTCTCTAAATACCTCCTTGCCCCTGTGTTGGAAATCAACATGCCCTCTGCTCGAGGGCAGAGACCTCCGTGCTGTGCTGAGGTGAAAACCATGAGGTGGAGAAGTGACCGGTGGCACAGAGACAGGAGGAGCGCGTGGGATGAGCAGGGAAGCAGGAAGAGGGGTAGCCTCCAGGTAATGCAACAAGCTCCTCCATGGACAAAGCCCTGGACTTTCTCCTTCGATGCTATTGCTGCATCCTGCACTAATCACAGTCTCTGTCACTAATTTCACAGTAAGCAGCTGATTCCTCTTTGGACTCATGGCACTGGCTGAAGAGTACCTGGAAGCAGAGGCTCACCCACTAGCCTGGGTTTAGCATCGCTCACCTACAAAGTGATATCCCCACCACTCCGAGAAAACCATCAGCAACTTGAGTGCTTCAGCTGTTACCCACTCCATGGGACTGCTTTCGAGAGTCAGCCCTTCACTCAAGAGAAGGGCTGTCCCCACGGTGTGCTTGTCCCCTGCACCACCTTTGCTTCTAATTTCATCTTTTTGCCAAAATGTTTTTAAACATGCATGAGTCTGACTCAGCAGCCCAAAATATTTCATTTGATGCAAAGCAAAATGTTCTGTTTTGTTTACAAGCTAATTAGCCAGTCTTATCTCTCTCACCTTTATAAGCACAGGCAAGCCAACAACACAACCTGCAAACATTAAAAAGCCTGGTTTTAGGAAATGTCAGAGTCAAGCTGTGTTAGCGCTTCCGAAACCACATCCCTCGTTTCTTAAGGGGACGAGGGGAGGCTGAAATGACTTCCCAAATGCTGCTTGATTTTGCAGATTGGTTTAGCCCTGCTGAAGGTCCATTTTTGCAAGAAATTTGCAATCAGTTACAATTTTCCTTGCCAAGCTCAGACATTTACAGAGCACTCAGAGAGCCGCAGAACAAATCCCAGAGCAGATCTCAGATTGTGGACCAGGGACAGCCCCTGATCCTGTTGGGTCCTCACCAACCACTCAGCACCACCACCAGAATCATTTGGGGTTGCATTCAGGGGTGCTGCTTGTGAGTACAAATACACCTTTATGCAAGTCCTGTTGCAGCACCAGGACTGAAATAAATAGGATTGCAACCATCTTCTCATAATGACTATCTCAATCACATCACTTTTATGATCTATACAGAAACACCCACCATAGTAATTCTGGGTGTGAAAGACAGAATATATATGAGTATATAATATATACACACACACTTACTTTCTAAACAGTTAATCTACCAAGCACCCTCTACCACATTTGCAAATACTTGCTTATCAGTTTGCATGACCAAGAAAGACTTCTCTGCAAATGGGTTTTTCTCCAGGGTAGGAGAAATTGCTTCCCTGCTTGCTGCTTGAGCTCCACAGAAACAAACTGCTGGCTCCCTTGTGAGAACAGTTTGACACCTGCATATAATTTTTGTGATTTATACAATCTCCAGGGGCCAGGAGTGAGGTGGGTTGGCAGCAAAGGTGCTCTCTATGCTGAGACCTGGGTTTGACGAAACTGGTGGTGGTACATCTCTTAGAAGACATCTTCTGAAGTGCGCACAGACCCCAAACGCTTCAGGTCCTCTATTAAAAGGAGGGCTGGCAGGGGCTGAGTATAACACACAGACAACAGGATTTTCAAATTATTTTTGTGGCAGCACATAGTCTTTCCCAGACCTGCCCATTGGTGCCAAGTTGCTTGCCAGCTACCCAAGTTGCCCCCAGTTCTAGAATTGTAGAATGGTTTGGGTTGGAAGGGACCTTATAGATCATCCTGTTCCAACCCCTCTGCTATGGGCAGGGATACCTTCCACCAGACCAGGCTGCTCAAAGCCCCATCCAACCTGGCCTTGAACACTTCCAGGGAGGGGCACCCACAGCTTCTCTGGGCAACCTGTGCCAGGGCCTCACCACCCTCAGAGTGAAGAATTTCTTTGTTATATCTAATCTAAATCTAGCCTCTTCTAGTTTACAGCCATTACCCCTTGTCCTGTCACCAGATGCCCTTGTAAAAAGTCCCTCTCCAGCTTTCTTGTAGGCCCCTTCAGGTACTGGAAGGCTGCTATAAGGTCTCCCTGGAGCCTTCTCTTCTCCAGGCTGAATAGCCCCAGCTCTCCCAGCCTTTCCTCACAGGAGAGGTGCTCCAGCCCTCAGATCATTTTTGTGGCCTCCTCTGTTCCCGCTCCAACAGGTCTGTGTCTTTCCTGTGCTGAGGGCTCCAGAGCTGGCTATCTCTTGTATGGCTCCAGTGAACTCCAGGGCCAGCCTGGGAGTTAGCAGCATGGACCATACAACTTGACACACCCTGGGCTCACTGGGTAGGCAGGCCATCATATTGCTCAGCTAATAAGGGATGTGTCACACCTGACCGCGTGTGACTGCTCTCCCCAACCACTTTGCCTTTGCATAGAGAAGTCCTTCCTCTGTCAGGCAGCACAATGTTATTCTCTCTGCCCCTGACTGAATCTCAATAGGAGAAAAAATAATCTGGCTCCTAGAAGTAATGGCTCAGGACAGAGGAAACATCATTTCATTGGGGCAATTAGCACAGTCTGATTAGACCCTAGTCTTCTGATCAGGCTCTGCTGATTAAGTGGGTTGCAGACTTTCTGGATTATATTAACCAAATGAATCAGTTAATTACATGACAATCAATAAGAAGCAAAAAGTAGGACAAGCAATTTGCCTTTAAATGACCATCTAAATTCATCAACATGATACATGTTTGTAAGTGTTAAAGGAAGGGGCAGACATGACAGATCGCTCAGGCACGAAGATAATAATTTCTGATAGTTGCACTTCATGAAAAGCAGGGGACTTACAGCATTGCCCTGAAAAAATAATTTTTTTTGGTAATAGTTTACAAAACAAGCAGGGCACCAGCCAGCTCAGCTACTGGGGGAAAAAAACCCCTTCAAAAACTTAGCTCTTTAATAAACTGAAAGTCTTAGTTTGGAGTTGTGAGCTGAAATAGTCAGCACTGCTTTGAACCAGAGACATTGTGGTCTTGAATGATTATCTGACTTCGAGCTTCCATCCAAATTGAAAACCTTGGTGAAGAGAGAGCTGGAAAATGACATTGTTAAAGAGGCAATTTTTACCCTGAAAAGCTTAAAGCCTGAATGGGAGGACTTAGAAAATAAAGGGGAAAAACTATTTTGTGAAAAATACAGAAATATCTGTTGTTCTCATTTTGCAGGGTTCAAAACAGGAAGACCGTGAGGGATTTTCAGCATTTGTAATCAGTGCTTTTAATTGTTTGGTTGTGGTTTTTTTTTAAAAAAAGAAAACGTTATCAAGATGGCTATTGAGAATTTCTCCTCTCTGAAAGCAGGGTTTTCAGTCAAGCCAAAAAAGTAATAACATTTTCAGGAAAAAAATTCAGTAAAAATGTCATAAAAAATGAAATGTCTGACAAGCACAACAATCTTCCCAGCCTTGAAAAAAGGGACTGGTTATTTTATTTTTGACTTTCTTCTTTTTTTTGGCTGGCTGGGTAATGCAGGATTAGAAAGGTGACTTTTCCTTCTTTCAGAAATGGAGCCCTGAGGACCAGAAAGAATAGTCTTACCCCAAACTGTGCCTGCAATCACAGACTCATTTAGGTGAGGAGGGACCTGCAGAGGTTGCTGGTCCAACCCCATGCTCCAAGCAGGGCCAACTTCAAAGGTTAAACCACTTTTCTCTGGGCTTTGTCTGGTTGAGCTTTGAAGATCTCTGAGGATGGACACTCCGGCACCTTCATCCCAATCACAAAGAAATTGCACCCAAGTTTTCAGCCTCCAGGTTCAGAGCCCTGATGAAAAAATGTCCTAATGCCCCTCCCTGCCCTGAGATTGTCATGGAAGAAATCCAGGAGGGTTGGCATACGCAGTGACATCTACAGTCACAGGAGAAAGAGCCTCAAAAAGAAAGACACGTGGGCCAGGGCCTTCTGAAACCTTCAGGCTCTGTCCACAGCCTTCAGTAGGGACATGAGTAATTGAGTGTGCGTGCTTTCCAAACCAGCCTCATCCAAACCAGCCATGCTGTAGACACTCAGCCCCACCACAAGCCAGCCTCCAAGCTGTACTCCAAAGCTGTGATCCCTAGTTTGTCATCCTTGTTTGGTTTTTGGCCCTTTCAGTCTGCCAGCTATTGCGTTTCTGGGGGCACAGGACTCATTTCTGAGTCTCTGCAGCAATAAAACGAAAAAGAAGCAGCTCAGTGCCACAACCTGGACTGCCGGGCAAGGAATTGTGGGCAATCATTTGCCATCTTGCATGGGAAGTGGATCAAGCTACTGGGGCTTTCAGCTCCAAAAACAACTAGAAAAAACCTGAAACTGCTAGGAAGCAGAGGCGAGCGGATTGCAGTGAGATGGCTTGGCTGTCCCAGCAGCAGGTTTTATGGACGCTAAGAGCTCCAGGCTCCTGGATTTGCTTTCCCAAAGCTGGCTGCCGAGGCAGAGCCTGCAGAGAGTCAAGGCAAATACTTTTCATCTTTTTTAAGCTTCATTTCCGAAAGAAGCAGAATTATGCCGCTGTTCTCTTTTATTTTTTTTTTTCCGTAATGATTTTTAAATCCTTTGGCTGCTTGCACTAAATTTTTCACAGGGGGACCAGTGGTGCAGTCCTGACAAGTCTGGAGTAAACGTGCAGCTGGGGAGAGCAGAGAAGCTCTGCTAGCACAAAATGCCTCTCATCAACAGTCAGACCGGAGCATGAAACATCTCATTTACGGGGTACCGTGGAGTCCAAGCAGAGCTCGGCCCCCAGAATAACTCCGTGGGAAACGGGCCATGCCAGTTCAGCCCGTCTGTCTCCCAGGCAAGTTGTCCTGCTTTACGGCAGGGTTTTGCAGTTCGCTCTGAGCAGTGCTTGTAAAGAGTTGATTTCTAGCATGAAAGGAGGTTGCGCTCAGGGCTTACTTAGTTCTGAGCTGCTGGAGCCACCCCATGTGCAGCTGCTCAAGAGCTCTGCTACAGCCTGGGGTGTATCATCAGGCAGAAGCCATCAGATGCATCAAGGCATCCTTCCTCTCTCCACAGCTGGAACAGCATGTCCAGTTTGTGGTAGCCAGTCTTAGGGTGTTAGGAAGAGAGAAGAGTGACCAGCATTATCAGAGCCTTTGAAAATAGGAAGCACAGGAGGAGACAGAAAAGGCTGCGATTATTTTAGTCTCAGAAAAGGGAAATATGAGAGCAATCTGCAAATTTGCAGAAAGTTCTTGGGAAGAAGGGAGTCTTCTCTGTGATCACAACAGGTAGGAAAGGAAGTGGTAGGCTTCAGTTGCAGCCCAAGAGGAGAAGGGTTAGAAATGAAGGAAAACCTTGCCAAGAGGAAGAATAGTCCTATCTGGACAGGGATGGCGTTCCACCTTTGCAGTTTTTAAAAGCAAGCAATACACCCTTCAGCTGGGTTTGTGCTTTGGGTGGAGGTGACCCCTAAATCTCCCTCCTGGCCTAATTTCTATTTTTCCATAAGGAAGCCACCATCACTGAGGAGACTGCCGGCAGCTTAACGCACTGCCCTGCATGGATGGGCAGGATACAAACCTCAGAAGAGAGGGTGCCGGTTTCTCAGCTTGCCTGGTGTGCACGGTGCTGCACAAAGCCTGAGGACAACTCCTGCCCCATTGCTCTGGACAATAAGGATGCTGCGAATTCCAGATTATCATTCATCCCTAAATTTCCTATCTGTATTCAGGAAAATCTCGGGGCTTTCCTCCATGACACAACTAAACTACAGTGAATTAGCATTTTAAAAGCTCTGCTGAATCTGTATTCGGTAAGAACAATGCAACTGTTACTAGTTTAAACTTGGCCAAACCGACATCCCACTGTATAGTGGAGAATTTCAGTCTAGATCTGGACTTTGACATTTCTGTCCAGGACATTTGACTGTCTGGAGTAAATCAGCATGTTCAGCTCGAACTGTAAAACTGCGCTCACATAGGAAGCACCTATCGCACAGACCAAACATCTTCCTGAGGCCACTGCACGTGCCCAAAATATATCTTCAGTGCATATGGGTGCACATGCTGGATGCTACCAATGCCCTTCTGAACATTGGGAAGAAGGCTTTTCCCCTTCAAGGGCAGCCTAGTAACTTCGTCTTCTTGGAGAGTCTCTTCTGAAGGCACAAGGACCCTAAGTCAGCTGATTGTGCCACACACAGTCTAATCAGCAAACCTGGCACGTCTGTGTGCAGAAAAGGGAAAAAAAAAAAAAAGCAACTTGATCACTACTTGCCTTTTTACCTTAACCAAGCCTGCCTTGATCTCACAAAACCCAGGGTGCTTGGAGTACAGAAGCACAAGTTCAAAGAAACAGCAAGAAGCTAATCTGAAAGCAAAAGGCGCTCTTTGGGCAGCTGGGAAGAAGTAATTAGAAAGCACAGCTATTCCAAAGCTTCAATAAATGACATCAAGGCAGCCGTTATACACTCATTAAAGCATGAGGGTCCTCAACATTTGCCAATCAAGAAAAAACCTGAGACTGTAGACACATGGGCCAGACTGCAAAGGCAGGAGCTGGTAGGGCTCCTTGCCACCCTGCTCGAGGAGGTGGAGGCAGAGACTCTGCAGGTGAGGCAGGAATCAAGCAGCTTCAGGCTCATATCTGTCAAAGCTCTTTTTTTTTGCTTTTGTTGTTCCCCTACTTCCTTCTCCACCATCAACATCCACTGTGCTGCATGAGCTCCGTGGAGCTCCATGAGCTTGAGCTTTCTGTAGGCAATGTCCCATTTTGGTGTTATCCATCCAAAATGTACTGACATTTTAGTCCAGCATTTCAGTTATTATTTCATTTCACCTTCAAAAACTATAGCCTGGTGCACTTTGGTCCCAGGAAGCCTGGTGACAACTCAGAGGGCACTTACGCTTTTGTATCTCCCAGCCCCAGGCAAATGTAACGCTGGATTCAGGATCCTGTTGCTTCAAAACTGCAGATGCAGAAGGAGATTCCCTTCTGCATGGTTCTTCCATCTCTTGCTCCTTGCCTGTGAAATGCAGCTAGTGTCTGCTTAGGCAGTAAGCTCTTAGGGGCTATCCGAGGACACCGCGCGTGAGAAGCCCCTCTATCAGACAAATGAGATGACTTGCATGAGCTGAATGCAGGCAAGGCTGGCAGTGAGAGATGGCATCTTTTATCAGAAAAATTGATTCACAGAAGCCAAGAGGAGCAGTCTTCTCTCCAGCAAGCAACATCGATACCTGCATATGGATCCAGAGCTAGTGTTTTTCGCACTGCTCCCCTTTCAGCACCCCTCTGTCAGCATCACCCTGTCCCATAGCAGTATGACATTCAGACAGCTGTTCCCTGGCTCAGGCTTTTCACATCCCACGGCCAGGCCTGGATCCCACACGGCAGTGATGCAAACCCGAAACCTCTCTCCTGTGCCAGATGTGTGCCAGCTGCAGCTGGGCAGCCCCGCTGCAACCCTCCTCTCGGCTGCCTCTGGCTGAAGGAGCAGGTGGAGGCTGTGGTACCCGGCTGCTGCGGGGGCAGGAGGGAAGAGGTGCCGCAGAGCAGCACAGCACATCCCTTCTGCAGACCAGCAGTTCCTCTGTCTCCCTCTCCCCCAAGGCCAGGAGGCACCAGCCACATTATCCAGCGTGATGCACCTTCTGATCCTCGAGGGCTTGGAGAATCGCCTGGGCACTGAGCAGGGTCCCACTGGAGTTCAGAAGACTGTGTGAGTGTGCGATCCCTGCTGCCACCCTCTGCTGTCAGCTCTGCTCACAGGCAGATCTCTGTAAGCCTCCCAAGCCACTGTGGAGCCGGGGCTGCCGGCAACAGTAGGAGCTCTTTCCCCTTCTGTAAGCACTGATCCCTCCTAAAACCTAAAGCGATTGCATTAATCAGTTTGCTTCGAAGTAGGCCATGCTGAATGTGTTTGAGCCTGGCTGATAAAATGGTGAGAGGAAGAAGTGCAAGGAGATTAGAAAGGAATCGTGCTTAATTTGGGAACGTCTCTGAAGATTTATTCCAAAAGCATGAAAGCCATGGAGAACGCTCCCGCCCAGAGATTAAAGATGCTCTGACTCACATCTCTGAGGCCTGACAATAGCTCATTCAGGAGAGCTGCCTGCAGCCATGAGACAGAGGATACAGTTTTCCCAAAGCATTTCAATTTTCAAGAGAAAAAATAAAAGACTAGACTTCATTAGCTTCACCAAATAACATGAGATGCCATGGTCCTACATCCAGCAGCTGGTGACAACTTCTAAATCAGCACTTTCTGGCATTTCCTATTGCATTTGACCTCCAAACAAAAGCAGAGCTAAGAAGCCAGTGGAAGGCCCTTGCCAATCAGGGGGCAATGCAGCAACCATCACCCCTTGTCTGCTGTGTTCCTTCACATCTTCTTCCGCAGAAGTGAAATCCAGGGGCTAAAGGTCTTCAGCTGTTTCATCATGTCGTCCTCTTCCAGGCCACCTGGTTCTCCCTGCTGCACGGCCAACTCCGTGAGTGTCACACGACCCCTGAGCAGGTGTCCCCATCCTGCAATCCCACGGGTGGCCCACTGAGCTCTGGATGTGTGGATGGTGCCAGGACCTCAGCATTTCTTTCCCCACAAGCTCACAGTAGCCCCACTGTCCATGCCAACTCCCAGCGAGCCTCTGAAGGAAAGAAAGTGGCACCTGCAAGAGGGTGCGTGTAGGAATTGGTCTTGCATTTTCTGCTCTGCTCCTCTCATCGGGTACAGAAGGGAAGGGGGGTGATGAGTTTGGGAGAGGTGGGATGGCAGGCGTAGGGAGCAGTGGGATTGATGCAGGCAGATTGCCCACACTGGAAATCCCTTTGGGAGTGCTGGTGTAACCGAGCCGTGAGGATGAATGGCAGGACAGGTCCAGGGCATTGGGAAGAAGGAATGAGAGTCAGTAGTTGACTGATGTGGGCACGACTTTGACATCACCTCTGACAACTAGTGTAAACACAGCCCTGTGTCCTTGCTCACAAGGACCTTTAGGTAGATAACCCAGTTTAAGAGCTAAAATCCTGGATTTAAGCGTTTGTGGCTGATGCTATGGGCATCAACAGCATCAAGGGAAGGGTGACGTGGCGTACACCATTTGGGAGGTGTCAGCCCTCGTCCGGGGGAGATTAGGCTGCTGCTGCAGAGTGCTGCTGGCAGGGTCCCTCTGCAGAACCCTGCATGGGACTGCACAGCGGCAGCTCAGGGGACAGGGGACCAGAGGGCAGGAGAACAGCCATGGCACTGGGTTGCCGATGCACGAGAGGTTCCCCTGCATCGCTGTGTGGCATATCATCTTCAATACAACATTGCAGATGGTCCTTTCTGAGCAGCTGCCACAGCTGCTCCATTCTCCAAGATAGCTGGAGGAGAGACAAGCCCAGCCCCTAAGAGGCTCTGCAGATTTTGTTTTGATCTTCCTGCTGATGGAGAAGGACAACCAGAGCCTGCTGAACAGAAGAAGCTGTGTACCAGCTTTAGGTGTCCAGGTAATTGTACTCATCTCCCATCCATCATCCTGGGAACAGCAGGCTCTGTTGCCAGACCTAATGCCCTTTACACCATTTCTTTCATGGAACTGGCTTGAAATTGATTTTGAAACAGAAGCAAGAGGCTGTATCAGTTTTTCCCTTGGACGTGTGACAGCGTGTCTGCTTTCTGCCAGATTAGGTTATTTCTCTGCTCTGTGTGTGTGTGTTCCCATGGCTCTGTTCACTGGGACAGGTAGAAAGGATCTCATCTTTCCGAAGTCGGGCTGGTGGGGGAGAGAAGATTGATAACATGATGTAGCAGAGTGATAGCCACCCCCGCACTTCACGCTGTGTCCATCACCTGCACCCTCACTCTCTTTGTTTGTCAGAGGAAGCATTCAGGAAAGCAATCTAGGGCAGACCCATTCTCCATAGCTCAGTCAGCCCTTTCCAAATCATGAAGTCCATCTGCCAAGCTGTGGAAGGAAACAGAGTTTAAAGGCTAATGCACAAGGTTTCCTCACCTGTGGCAAGGGGACCCCACCAAAAGGCACCCCCAGGTTCCTAAGCAGTGCAGGGTCATAGGACTGCTTTCTGATGTCTTTGGGCTCTGAGGTTCCTGCTTTACAATTTGTCTGTCTAACTAGCACCTGTAGTGCTAACAACGGGCAAAGAGGTGACACCCATGCCCATGGCTCCCTCGGCTCTTCTGCAGCCGTGCAGAGAGGTTATGATCTTCTGGCTGGAGACAGAGTTGCAGAAGGGATCCAAAATCAGAAAGACGGTGGATTATTTTTTCTTTTTTTTTTTTTTTCCAGATCACTTTTGGTTTAAATACTAACAGAGCAATCAAGATTTCCTCCATTCTTATGCAGAAATCTTATCGCACCATCTGAATGTGAAGATTCCTGTCAACAGCACAGTGTCATTCACCAAACGCAGCCGCCAGATCTACTCCCAATGGCAGTATGAGACACTGCCACCTGCTGTGGAGCGAAACCTGGTGTGAAGGTAGCTCCATTCAGGATCAAGGCAGGGCTGGAAGAGCCTTCACAAGGTAAGTCTGTTCTCTTAATTCAGTCTGAAAATATGTTTGGTTTATCTGCCCTTTAAGACCTCCACAGAATCACAGAGTCACAGAATGGCTGAGGTTGGCAGGAACCTCTGGAGGTCATCTTATCCAACCCCCCTACTTAAGCAGGGCCACCTAAAGCTGTTTGCCCAGGACCAAGTCCAGATAGCTTTTGATTGTCTCCAAGCATGGAGACTACAACTTCTCTGGAGAACCTGTTCTAGTGCTTGGTCATCACAATGTACTGGTGATGCCTGGGGTAGTTCCTCCTCAGGTGCAGGACTCTGCACTTCTTGTTGAGCTTCACAAGGTTCCTGTTGGCCCATTTCTCCAGCCTGTTGAGGTCCCTCTGGACAGCAGCATGACTCTCTGGTGTGTCAGCCATTCCTCCCAGTTTCGTATCATCAGCAAACTTGCTGAGGGTACACTCTGCCCCATCACCCAGATCATTAGTAAAGATGTTGAAAAAGATTGGACCCAATATTGACCCCCAGTGTATACTGCTAGCTACTGGCCTCCAGCTAGACTTCGTGCTGCCGATCACCACCCTCTGGGCATGGCCATTCATCCAGTTTTCAATGCACCTCACTGTCTGCTCATCTCTGGCAAGGGAAAGGTCTTGCTTTTGTCTGCATATCTGTTGTCATGCTTCACTATCCTCCCTCCTGGGATTTCTTTTTCTTCCTCACTGCCTTTTGAAGCTGCCTTTGAAACAGTCCCTCCTTGCACCTGGCTAAACCTTGGTGCCACATGCAGAGGAAAGTGGGGAGAGAAGCTGCTTTTCCTTATTTACCCTGTCACTGAAGAGAATGGCCCTGGCTGGTAGCACAGGCTCGTTCAGCAGTGTTTCATGCCTGTGCATCTGAACCCCTTGTTTTCAGATTACTCTGGGACTGGTTTTATTAGTGGTTGATTGAGTGGTCTCAGCATGGCTCTCGTGGAATACCCACATCTTCCGTTCACCACAGAGCAGATGGAAATGTTCTCAGTGAGACACTCATGCATATGCAATATCTACAGAGGAAAACATCTCAGCTCTTACTGCTGCTGCCAACAATGCTGCCTGTCAGCTTCTGGGTAAACTCGGCTGAAATTTATTTGAGCAATATCATGAAGGAGCATTCGTGGAAAACTCCCCAAGTCATGTAAAAATGCCATTGATGCTTCTGGTAGAAAATCTTAAAATGCTGTAAATACCCTATTGAAACTGCTTTTTTTTTTGTCACTGAGTGTTGAAATCTTGACAAAATGCTTGAAAAAAAGAATTACTTTGGAATGTTTTGGCCACCTTTTCAAAAAGAGTGCAATTAATAAATACAAAGGGCTTCTTTCTACTTGAGCAACCCTTTATACCTGCTGGAACCTTCTGGGTGAATGAGATTAAGGTATGAAAGTCTTCAGGAAGCAAAACCACCAATAGATTCGGAAAGGACAGAGCATAAAAAAGAGTGCCAGACACTCGCATTTAGGGATATTCTGGAATTGACATTAAGCCATTTTTGTGCTGCTCAGGGATTACATGGCTAAAAAAGGACATAGGAAGCAGTCCTGTGACTAGAGTCATGATTTTGGCACCTGCATGTTAGGAGAAACATGGGAGAAAGGAAACAAGTGGAACTGCTTTCTCACCAGCTGGAAATGGGTGCTGTGGCTAATGCACCTGCACAGCATAAACACATACGGGTTTATATGTACGGCCGAGTGAATGATGACCCTGCCTGTTCGTGTGTGTCTGTAACACAGTATCTCAGGTCTATCTCATTCTATGGTTCTATGATTCTATGAAGGTCTCCTCTCTCACTCAACGTTCTTAATTTTTTTTTAAAATGTATTAAAAAAGGCATTTTGCCATCAGTCATGTCCATTCTCTAATCATTATCGTGGATCCAGACTGTCCCTCCACTCACCACAAACATCCTACAGTCAAAACTCTGGTGTTCTCAGCAAGACCCCAAAGCCATAAATGTTTCACTTTACAAGAAATCGAGATTTTCTTGCACTTTCACGTGTAGACACAAGTTTCTGTAAATGCTGTCCTGAAGCCTGTGAAGTGCTGAATGGCCGAACAGTAAGGCAGCGGGCTCAGGTGGTGCTTGCATTGATTAGCTGAGGCCCTGATTGATGTGTGGATGCTTTATGCTTTGTTCTCTAATGTACTTTCAGCAGCGCTAATAAAATTTCCTTTGAACAAGCGGGAACAGGTGATCGCACAATTATCTGTGTCTTGTCTGTCTGGATGATTCAGCCTCATGTTGTTGTCATAGCAGCATGTCCCCATTGCGGGCTCGCACGTTGAGGTAGGGCTCTTTTGTATGTGCTGGTTTGCGATTTGCAAATAATTAATAAACAAAACCTGGTGCCCTGCTTTGATAGAGGAGGATTTGCCCTGTCTTTGGAATTGTAACTGCATTTAAATGTGGGAAGAAAAATGGAGCTGATTGTCAGCACCCTTAGGACACCCCTGTAAGGATTCCCAAGGGTGAAAATGCAGCCCAGATTTGACTTGGATTTTGGAAGTCACAGAAAAGGGCTGTGAAATTTGTTTCTATATCCTCTGGAGTGAGAGGATATGTTCCATCTCCTTCCAAAAGAAGCATGCTTTTTGGCAGTGCTGTGTCATTACTTGTGTAGCGTGACCCGAGGAGCAGGGCTTTGGTTATGAAGCCAGTCCTGGCACGTGGTTCTCTCCAGCCCCTGAGCCACAGGCCCACACTTTGCTCTGAGTCTGTGCTGACCACCAGTCATCCCGGCACAGTGCACTGGGATCGCTAGCTGGATCCCAGGTGGGATGCAAGGCTGTGGGGTATGATGTCATATCATGTGATGTCACGTAATGCTGCCCTGATCATACTGCAGCTTGTCAGCTACTTAAATTTGCTCTTTGCCATGCTGGCCACATAGGGACCCACCTAGGCCTGGAAGGGCTCTTGCACCTTTCAAGCATGTCTTTGTGGATCACCACAGTCCAAAGGTAGCATGGGTTTGTAGAGGAGACCTAAACCAGCAGTGTGCCAATGACAAAACATGCCACAAGCACTCAGCCTACTGAAAAGACACATTTCTAGCCTTAGTCGTAGAAGTAGCAAAGTCTGAAACCTGCAACTCTTCCATCATTTCCCACATACACATAGGTGAGTAGTCAGTGAGGCATTAACTGTCTGGGGTGTTCAGACATGAAAAAGCCCACGTCTGGTGCCACAGCTGCGACCCTTGCAGAACTGACCAACTGTAACTGGGAGGAAGGTCCCACAGTGGCGGAAGGGTTGTGCCAGCCTCAGCTGGGACACGGCACCGGGCTGTGAAGGATTTGTGTGATTATCACCTGCACATCCAGAGAGCCAGCAGGTCCTCGGGGCAGGCAGGGGGAGTGCAAGTCTCCTGTTAATGCTTTCAGAGAGGCATCTCTCCTTGCATCTGATCCCTGTGGCTTCCTTCAAGTTCAAATTGACATCCACAGAGGCAGATCCTCAGCCAGGGTGGATCACCACCTGACTGATTCAACTTGCTCCATACAGAGAGGGCTGAGCATCTGCAAGTCCATTTGAGGTTGATTTGAGCCAGTCGCGGTTTGGGGCATGTGTTAAAACAACAGAAAAAGCCAACATGCACGCACGCACACCAAACGGGTAAGGGAGAGGAGAGTGGAGATACTGAAAGAACCCTACATCTAGGACATCTAGGAGCAGTCTGACTGATACTAATTTTCCTTTTTTGGCCTGGCAGACAGAGCCCAACATGATTCAGGTGTCTAAGGAAATTTTCAATCAAATTTAAAGAGAGAGGGAGAGAGGAAACTTGAAACCAGGATGGGATTGCACTGCGATGCTGTGACCTGCCTGTGCCCAGAGCTCTGCCTTAAATTGGAAGAAAAGTGCCAATTAATCTGACACTGAGGAAGGCATAGGCAACAAAACCATTTCATGTCCGCTCATTTCCCCCCATGACATGCAGTCCTCTCCGCCTTGCTAATTGGAGAAAGCTTGCTAACAGCTCTCTGATGTGGGTTTAATTAAATACCTTTTGAATGCCTCTGAGCAGTAGGAAAAGACGATGGAGTCATTCCAAGTCTGACACGCTGAGGGACGTCTTCAAATCCAGGGCTCCTCGCTTCGTTGCTGAAAAAATATAGGCGCTGTGGGAGCATTGGAGGATCTCTAATAAAGACAGCGCTAGAAACTAAAGCCTGACAACATCTGGCTGTCGCAAGGAGGATCTTCCACATCCTGGCAGTTCTTATAACACTGCAGAGAAGATGCTTGGTCATCCCGCGTCAAAGGAAGGGCTCTGAGGGAGGGGAGACCCCTCTGCAAGGGATATACGCAAGGCGAGGATGCTGCTGTTTTGTCCCAAGAAGAAAGGCTGCAGGTCTGTAAACGGGGTGAAGTACTGAAGGGTGGAGGAGAAGAAAGGAAGAAGATGTGCTTTTGACGGGAACAGCCAAAGAGAGGAGCAGCAAGCACCAGATGTGTTGGAGCACAGCTCTGTCCCAAGTCCACGAGAGACACTTCAGCAGGTCACTTCTGTTTGGTGGGTGTGCACCGGTCTTGGTGCGTTGTCTGAGGGGGAGCATTCCTGCCTGGGAGAGAGGGCTGCCCTGTGCTGAGACCATTTGTGCCCTAAATGAGAGGGCAAAGCGTGACTGATTTTATGAAGGGTGAGCTTTGGCGTGTGGAGATGGAGGGAGAGCGTGCCATGGGTACCAGGTAGGCTTTGGACCAGGTAGATGCCCTTGCAGTGAGGCCAGACCCTAAGCCAAAGCCTCAGCCATGAAACAATTTTTCCCATTTCTTTAAAACACCCATTTTCACCCCCCTCCCCATCCCAGGAGGAGACCGGGAGCACTGCGTACAGGCTGAGTGCTGCAGGAGAGAGACTGCAAATAATCTGAGAGCAAGAGAAAAAATTTCAACAAGACTTTGAAAGAGTCTATTTAGCTTATCAGAAAGCAGGTCAAGAGGTGATTTGGTTACAGTGCGTAAGTGCCGTCAGCAGAAGAAAACACCATTTTCTAAAGAGCTTTTTAATCTATCAGAGAAAGCCGGAACAAGAGCCAATGGCGAGAGATGAAGCCAGACAAATGCGAAGAAGACATAGGGAGCATATCTTTAGCAGAGAGGGAGATGGATGGGAAGAGCAAACTCAAGGAGAATGGCACTTGGTATCTCTGGGTGCCTTCAGCTGGGAGCTGGATAACAGACCTAAGCCAGAGAGGGGCTGGGTTGGTTCCAGGGTGCGCTGAGGAGCCTGCGGTACATGGGTGTATGTATAAAGTGGTCTGGCATGTCTTTGTCTCTTAATAGCAAGAAAATCCCAGTTCCTTGCTCCTGTGGGGGCAGAAAAATGTTTGAGCACAGGCTTTGGGCAAAACCTGGTTCGGTCACCAGAAAGGGCTCAGCTCAGTGTTCATGGTTTCTAAGGCAAAACTGTATCCTGGGGGCCTGGGCTTCCGAAGGCTTGGTGGTCTGAGCCTGTTTGGTGTTCCTCCTGGCAGTGGACCGGCCACATCCTGGTGAGAAATTCCAGCCTAGTGGAAGGAAAAGCTCTGCCATGGGTACGAATTAAAGCGTTGCCAGTTAAGAGCATAAAACAAAAAAAGATGTGTCAGAAATCCATCTCATCATGAACCTGTGTCTGGCACTAGCAGGGGACTCTAGCAGGGGTTTAAGAGAAAAAACACAAGTCTGGAGTGATCCTTCTCTGGAATTTCTTCCTTGTTTCCAGCAATTTGTGGCTGGAGGTTGACACACAGCTATTAACAGGCCCTGAAGGATGCTTCTGTCATGAAATTCTCAGGCTGCTTTTGGATCTATTACACTTTTGCCTGGAGCGATAACATTCATGATTTAATAACACAATGTGTGAAAAAGTACATCCTTTTGCTTGTTTCAAATCCTCTGATCCGCTCACTGGTGCCCCATTTTTTTGACGTGCGGAGTACTATATACTTACTAATGGCCCTTTCTTTGTACTATTCGAGTTCATTCAGGCTTCTGTCCCACCTCCTGTGATATTTAGGGCGAGGTATCCCAATGGAGTAAGTCCCCTCCTGTGGTCAGTGGCATATCCACCCCATCAGTAGATGTGTCACAGCGAGCCCTCCAAGGTCTTGTTCTGCACCAGAGGCCCGAAAGGGACACATCATCCGGACTTGGATTGCAAAGGGTGAGGAGACTATGTATAAACTTTATGCCAGAAAATATGGCTTATCTTGGGTTAGCCAGGAAAATTCTTATTTTTTATTTTTAATTTGCCCTATTTCTAACCCCAGCATCTCTGGGCATTGCTGGGAGAACAGACACTAAGCTCAAGCAAAAGAACTTCCCAGCACTAATTCCTGTGTTTCTCATCTGAATGCCTCCTGTTTGATGATAAGAGAGGGTTTCTAAATCTGGAACCTCCAGCAATGTCTGGGCAGCTGCCTCTTTTTTATTGCCATGTTTTCTCCTTTTTCTCTGTACAGCTGTGTTCAATAAAGTAAAACTTTTCACAAATAAACGAAGCAAGCTCTTTTTGGCCCAGGGGCTATTTGCTGGTGAAACCAGTATTCAAATATTTACCACTTGAATGTGAAGGAATTTCCTGTGTTTTGCTGTCTGGCAAATGAGGCAGTTTATTCAGCATTGAGTTAAAGTCCTGGTTAAGTCTTAGAAATAAATTCGTATCAGTAATGGGTTTACTAGTGAGTAGGTAAATCCTACCATGACTGTACCCATCTTTCTTCTCCTTCACTCCGTGAGCTGTCATAATGAGGGTCCATCCACAGGTGGGAAAAGCGGGCCAAAAGCAGGTCACCCTGCCAAATATTTACTAGAGCGTGCTTAAAGCAGCTATTTCATCTGAAATAAAAAAAAAAAGAAAAGAAAAAGCACTTTGATTCAGTCTGAGTTTTTTTATGTCTCTGAAAATAAAAAAATTCAGTTTTGTACCTCAGCTTTTTTTTTAAATGATTAATCTTTTAAATTTAATTAATTTAATTTATAAAATGTAAGTTCAAATAAAGGTTAACTAGCTAAAAAGAAAATAAAGCATATCAGAGTATCTAAAGGAAACATACCACTTGACCCATGCTGAGAGTTAAGTAGTTTGGGAGTGCAGTGAAAGTCAACGTTAAGCTTTCCAATCCAGCCATGCTCAGAAAGATTTTTCAACTCGTGAAAGGTATGGCGGTTGTGACAGCTGTTTCCTGTATTTGCTTGGGTGGAAGCTGGAGTGAATAATCCTGTCTATTCAAGTCATTAGGGACGTACGGGAATTTTCTTTACTGTTTGTTACAAAACAGCATGTGCCGAGTTTCCATCTGAAAATTAGACCACCACTTCCCAGCTGGACAAGCTAGGAGATACTCTTGACGTGGAAGAGTTTGCAGTGTAAATACACAGATTGTTAGTCCTGTTTTACAGAGTGCATAATAAAGACCAGAGCCTTAAAAAATGGAATTTAATTATTTCAGTAAGGTCTAGAGAGTCTGCACAGAACTTTGATTTCCTGAATACATTTCTACCTTTGAGTAGATCAGCCTTCCTCCAGATGGGAAAAAACTTGCCCAAAACATCACTTAACATCACGTACTTTTTCCTGAAGTACCTACTTAGGGGTGAGGGAAACTCACTGTTAAAGGTGGCTCCTCCAGAGCTGTGCTGAATCGCTCTTATCCCCTGGAAGCCACGCAGGGATGTAAGCACGACAGCACCCGTCTGGAGATGATCCTGCTCCAGCTGGACTGTCCCCGTTCCCACTCACGCACAGAGCGGTGCCGCCCATCCCAGCTGTGCGGCGGGGACGGCATGGGGTCCTGAGCACAGGTCAGAGTTGCGCCCGTTGGAATGCACATGGGGCTGTTGGCTCAGCACCATCAGCGCTGCTCTTCTGGAAAGCAGGGGTGGCGAAGCCTGGCTTTGTAGGGATTCATGTCATCCCATCCCCACCGTGGGATGGTGGCCATCCCTGTGGGCAGCGACAGGATGATTAAATAAACAACATATGTGTTAAAGCCCCCAGAATACAGGCTTGTCCTGCTCTGCGTAAGGGAATGACCAGTCTTGAGTTTCCTCCCTTTATTCACCGCAGAGGGTGAATTTCAAAGGTTCAAAAAACACATGGCTGGTTTAAAAGGTAATAATCCACTTTGCTTCAATGTTTTTTTTTCTCCAAGCCTTTCAGGGACATCTGACCTCATTTCCCAGTTTGGGGCTTCATCTCCTGTCACTGTGGAAGTGTAAAAACCAAAGTAGAAAGGCAAAGTGGGATTCTCAGCTCACCCTGTGACTCCCCGAGGCTTTATCTGAAGCACTGGTTTTCATGAGACTCGTGCTGCAGCTCTCAAGGAAGACAGTGCCAGCAGCCACGACATGACAGCAGACAAACGCCATTCACCAAGCCAGCGTGGTTTGCTTCCAGCTGCTTTTAATCTTTCCCAGACTCTCTCAGGGAACAGCTTGGATCCTCCTGTGAATTGGAGAGTTCAGTCTCCCTCGGCAGACCCCAGACATGGGCAGCTAACAGCGAAAGGCTTTTCAGAAAGCACAAAATAAAGGGCTGGATATTTTTTCAAATGGATGCTATTAGCGTTCTGGGAAGAGCCTAGACTTGTACTCATTAAGTCTGCAGTCTCCAAAGTATTTATAGAGAGGAAAAGAGCATAACTGGTTGAAATTCGTATTGTTGTAGCAAATGATCAATGCACTTATTCGCAGAGCTGTAGTGTCTGTGATTAATTCATAGCCAGAAAGAATAGCGGAGTACCTGCTGCGTTGCTATTACCTTATCTCTGCCTCACTGGTTGATTCTCAGGTACAAGCAAAACCAACCCTTAATTACTTCGTTAAAAACCTGTTGGCTGCCAGGGAACAAATAGAATGATACAGCCACCTCTGAAGCTGCACTTTACAGCTCCCAGAGATAACTGAATGGAAGGAAAGACACTTCAAAGTCCCCTGAGAGCCAGCACTGACAGTAAATACCTGGATATGGACTGAGGAACGGTCAGGGACGTGGGAATGTCCAGCCAGAGGGATGACCTGCATTGGGAGCAAGCTTCACACGCTGGTGTAGAGCTGGGTTATGCTTATTCTGCTCTCAGGAGGACCTACTCTGGCTGCATTTAGCATGCCATTCAGGTACCTCTCACCTGTTTTAGAGTCGTCTGTGCTGTTCCCCATGTTTTGGAGAGAAGCTGATGCCTTGAGACACTCCTGCTGTGCCTGGCCTGAAGAAGGAGTTCCACTGTCTTCAGGCATTTGTCCCTGTAACCCTGCCTGGTGCTGCTGTGCAACCTGCTCCTCTTCCAGACCAGAGAGCAGACAGCGTTTCCTACAGCCCAGGCAGCAAAGCTCAGAGAAAGTCACCCAGCACTCATCACACCTCTGGTACCGGCAAGGGAGGCTACAGGCATCCCATGGCCTCAGCCAAGCAGATTCAGTCGCAGCTCGGAAGTCATCTGAAGTTTAGTGCTACATGGGATTTCCAGGGAGGAATGTGAAAACTCTGACCCTCTCTCTAGTAATACATATCCACCAGTGTGATGCTGGGGCAGGTATTCCCAGATGTCCTCCAACTGACCAGTAATGCCAGGGCTCTATTCATCAGTCTTGCTGGTGTCATGCCCAGATATGGCTTGTTCATAGGGCCAGAGAATAATTCAGGTTGGAAGGAACCTCTCTGGAAGTCTCTGAACCAACACTACTCAAAGCAGAGTCAACTTAGATCAGGTTACCCAGGGCTTTGTCCAGCCAAGTCTTGAATATCTCTGAGGACTGAGATTCCTCGTTTCTCGGCCCCTGTGCCAGTCTGTGACCATCCTGAGGGTGAATTTTTTTCATAATGTCTAATTGGAATTTCACTTGTCATAATTTGCATCCATTGTTCTCTTCCTTTCACCAGGCATCTCTGAGAAGAGTCTGGCTCCATCTTCTCAGGAAGACTCCAATCCCAGTCAGTGGCACTGACCTCAGAATTAATTTTCATTCTTCTACCCTCGCTGCCTTGCTGGCTACACCAGCATCAGAACAGCCATCTTGTATGGAGATGTGCCTGCACAGTGGTTCTCCACGTGGGTTAGGGCATCCTCTTAGAGCCCAGGCTTTCAGGGCTGCGAAATTATGGAGGAGACATTCAGATGCCCTTGACAGGGCAAGCAGACGCGCTTGTTCATGCTGCAGTAGGACACTGCTGTGGGATGGATATGAATGCCTCTGAACCACTCTCTTTAAGGACACAGGCAAATAAAAATGCAGGAGAAAATCAGCCGCGTTACATAGTGATGCTTTTAATTGCCTTGGCTAAATGGGAAATTAAACACTGGAAACTTCAGGTCCTGTTTGATGTGTAGCATCCGTGCTCCAAAAGGACGGGTTCTCCAGGCACGGCTTTGGTACGCTCTGGAAGCGTGAAATCACTCCCAAATTGCTTGGCGTGTGAGGTAATTGGCCTCCATCACCTGAAACGCTCTGACTGCAGATTGAGGGAGCAGACACCTCCTCCCAAGTGGAACAAACTCAGAGACACTACGGGGCTGTTTACATGGCACCTGTGTCCTGGCATTGAGGACTCCCTGTCTGGCTGGTGCAGAGACCATCTACCACCTCTCCGGAGGAGCTGCCTTCCAAGGTTGGGGAAGTAAGCCCCTGGGACAGAGCAAGAGAGAGATTTCCTATCATCAGCCCCGTGCCATGCACTTTACATTTCTTCTTGTTATGCTCCATCTAGCACACAAGACACGTTTGATTTTAGATTAGGAGCGTGTCAGAGAGAAACTGATTTCCTTACCAAAAAAGAGAAAAGATCACAGGTTGAGTGCAGCAGGTGTTAAAGCGTGTTTCTGTCGGCAGAGAAGCACGTGCTTGCAAAGGCTGCCATGCTTGGAGCTCTTCTCCTCTCCAGCTGGAATTTTTGTTCTCTGAAATCACATCCATGATAATACCTTGCCTGCCAGTGTCGTTTGCCTGGTGGCCATTTCTACCCTCAACAGCTCTGGGATGACAAATTTCTGCTCGTCTCCAATTCTAACGCTATGGACACCGCACATCTGTTGAGAACGGTGGACACAGGGTCAGCCAAGGTGCTACCACTGCATGCAGCAAAGTCGGTCCAAGCCAAACAGTCCTAAACCCCTTGTTCTTTGTCCAGAGACATTGCACAGCAGTGCCCATCCTTGCTGCCTCTCCCAGTTCTGCCATGCCTTTGGAGATGAAGGACTTTGAGGGTGAGGATGAAACTCAATCTTCCAGATTCATGTTCATGAATTTATACATGGGTCAGAGACATTCACTGCTCTCTTGTTTTATCCTTTCCTAATAACTTCTTGCAGCAACAGGAGAGGTCACAAGAGTGCACTGCAAACATGTGCGACTCCCCAGGGCCATGGAGCAGGGCTGAGATCCAGTTCCAAGCTCCTGGGCAGAAATTCCCTCCTGACATTTTAGAACCTCAGCTTCTGTAATCTCCAGAAGGCCAGGACCCCCCAGAGCTGCTGTAGCAGCTCCCATCCTTCCACACTTCTCAAAGCTGTTTCATTAGCAATATTCCTGGGTGCGATCTGCTGCCAGACTGCAGGAAATCTTGGCAGTCACATGGGATGTCAGGGTCTGGGAATCAGCACAGTGGTCCCTTTCCACACACCTCACCCCTACAGTTCAGTGCTGTTAGCTTCTCCGTATTTTTCACTCTCCAAATATTTGCTTAGTCATCGGGACCAGAGGATCAGAAGACAGCATGCAAGACCCATACACTGCTGTGAGTCTTTTGGCAGGAGAAAGGCACTGGTTGCCTTTAGAGGAGTTGTTCTCCTCCAGTTGAAGGAAAGAGAAAAAGTGATATTTGCAATCTTGGACCTTTTGGTTTTTTCTTTTTTTTTTCACTCCGGGTACAAAAGGCCAGACTCTGGTGTAAATGTCTGGAGGTAAATTAAAACCTGTTTATAGCTGTTGAAAAAATTCAGGTCATCAGTTTATTTTTTTTAATAGTTGATAATGATTGCATTGGTCATTAGGAGATCAGTTAAGGATCTTTGTGTCAGCACACTGAAGAAAGCAAGAGGGGAAGGCATCCCGAGAGATCACCTAACCACCCTTCCCTGGTGTGCTTTCCTGGCATGTCCTCAGTGTGTAAATCCACTTCTCTGGGGCACTAGGATTAATTTTTCTGCACTCACTACTCCCTGCAGCTGTCTCTCTACGTCCCTGCCTTTGGGATTCGTTCTCTAAGCAGCCTTCCTCAAGGGGGAAGCACCTTGCCACTGGGCTGAGTGAAGGAGCAAGCAGAAGCCGGGGAGAGCCTTCATCCACCTGCTGCTCCAGAGCTCTGTCCCACCAGCCCCAGCCTGGGGGGACCTTCTTTTTCTCTCACCCCCAGCTGGAAAGAGTTGGAGTCAGGGCGATTTGCCTACTGGTTTACCTAGTCCTGACATCAAACTGCAAAACCTAGGAACCTGCAACAGATGCCTACAACATCTCCTGCCCTTTAGCAGGACACTGCTCCACCCTATGCACATCTGATGGCAGCATGTCTAATATCCCCTCTCCAAAGCTTTTAGAGAAATCATATCCAGCTCTGCCCCCAGGAGACAGGAGGCATCAGTAATCACCACGCTGGTGGAAAACGCAGGTTACCAGGCAGGGTGGACTTGGCAGACAAAGCCCTGCTGCCAGGAGGAGGGAGGTACCGGGAGCAGGCATGCGCAGCACCTCTGGACACCGTGCACTCCATGGGCCGATTGCTTTTGCTGGCTGGCGGGTAAGACACAATGGAGGCAACAGGGTTTGCCCAGCCCTTCTCCTCCACCGCGGATCGCCCCAGCTGATTTCAGCAGTGATAAAGATCACCTTATTATCTCCAGCAAAGATGATGCAATTACAGAGTGTCTCTGATCAGAGTGGGGAGAATCACCGACATGAACTCACCTCCTCCGCTTGCTCACTTGTTTATTTTCGAGGTTTCTTAATATACCAAGAGCCAGTGAAACTAGTGCTAATCCACCCACCAGCAACATCATCACCAGGAAAGAGGAGCTGTCACCACCACCACAACAGCCTTCCAGACAGACACTAGAGAGATCAGCAGCCTTGATACTGCAGGGAAACTCCCAACAGCCTCTCCCGGCATCAGAGTCTCCTGCCTGCTCCTGCCTGCTGTTGTGGTCCTCGTTCGGCTCCCTGTAACCAAACGGTCACCCTCCACAGAGCGAAATGGAGTGATCCACGTGTCCCGTACAAATAGCTTCTCAGTGCCATGGAGTCCATCAGAGGAAGGGGGTACAGAGATCACATTTGAAGTCAGAAACATGTAAATGTGACCAGAATATTGGGGTTTTTTCCCTAGTACAGATCAACCACTGGAGCAACCTGCCCAGGAGAACAGTGGGGTCTCCAGTTTTTGGTGGCTTCAAATCACAGGCAAATGCTTTTATTTTTAAAGTGAGGGACCTTTTAACTGGATTCAAATAACCAGACTCAGTACAAAGTGGGGGAGATGAAACCTCCTGCTCAGACAATCTCTCCAGCCTTGTATTCTTGTCACCTGCTTTCACCAGGAGGCCAGTGCCCAAGCAGGATGGGACCTACTCAGAGCCAACAGGAGCTTAGCTGGCTATGCTGCCATGCAAGTCTCAGCTCCACCATGGGAAGGGCTCTTCTGCTGTAGTCGTTCCCCCCACAGTTCCTGGTGCACCACTAGTGTGGACCAGTGAAAGTGTCAGAGGAAAGTCTACCTTGTTACTGGGAGATGCTGGGAGGTCCCCAGCTGGGGGTGTCCCAGGGACTGCTGAGAAATCCTGCACTGGGTTTCAGGTGAGTATGCTGGGTTTGGGCATCTCTGGCTCTTGACTGCTCCAGCTTGCCCAGAGCAATACCTTAACCTGGCCGACCCGCATGAAGCCCTCTCCATCTTTGAGCCTCTGCTCACATTCCAGGACAGGGATGAGGCCTTACATCCCCAGACCCTTCCACTGCTAAAGACCAGCCCTGGATGGGAGAGGGCTTGAAAGAGAAACCACAGAGAAGAGTGGCTTCACAACCAGCTGCTCCAGGCTAAATACCCATGTGGCATCATTAAGAGATCAGCACAGTCACTAAAAGGCTCTGACACTTGGCATGATCCTTGCTGGGATCTCATCAGCACCTTGGCAACTGCAGCATTAAGATTATTGCTGAGAAATTCTGCTGAACTGGGTACTTTTCTGAGCATGAAGGTGGGGAGGAGGGAAAGGCCTTGCAGGGTACATCCTGAGTATTTCCTTCATGACCAGGGAGTATGTCATCATTGTCTCTCGTGGCTCTTGTTTCTTTTTCAAGGCCTCTGGATTCATTTGGTTGGATCTTTTCATTTGGACTAGGCAGAAGTTTTGTCGCCATCACATCAAAGACTGGAGCTAGGAAGGGGAAGCCTTAATCAAGCTGTGAATTACCCCTGGGAGGAATAGCACAGAGCTGCCCAAGGTAGGAACGGGTTGGGAGCGATGGAAGAGACTTATTTTCAGAGCTAGCTGGAGAAAGCTCTGCTCCCCCTCCCATGGCTGGACCCACCTCCTCTCCCCTGCATGGGAGCTGAGCCCTGTCCCCCCACCTCAGCCGAGTGCCAGGAGCCCCCCAGGGACTGGCAGGTCCTAGTCAGGCTCTGGTGGCAATGGTGCTTTCCTCTCCACTCTTCTGCCCTCTCCTCTCAGCCTGAATCCTTTCAAGGGCAGGTCGGTGGCTCTTCCCAAAGCCCCCAGGTTTTGTACAGAGCTGGGAGGGGGCACGTCCACCACACATTTCAAAAAGCCCATGGAGTTCTTCTCCTTGCTTTCTTCTTCCTCTTCCTTTTATTTTTTTGTGGTCTCAGGCGAATGCAGGATATTTCAAAGATTTCTGTGAACACCGAAGCTTTGAAGCCAGCTGATGGAACAACCTCAGGTGACATGGAGAAGGAGCAGGGCCCAGCTGGGTGTCTTCCCAGAAGGACTGAATCAAAGCCAGAAGAAATGACAGGACAAGCTGATCCGACTCACTCTGGCTAGGGTTTTCTCCCTCCCTTTGTTACTGAGCCCAGCCCAATGGCCCTTCCTGGTTTTAAATTAGCAAAACCTTTGCTAAGCTTCAGATTATGTTTCTGGGTCACCAACAGAGATGGCCTGTAGCAAAGCCCTGGATTTTATCTTTAATTATCAGCAGGAATATTACATTCTTGCAGAAACTGAGCTGAGAGAAAGCCTGCATCTGTGATCCCTGCTATGGAGCCGAGCATCTGCTCAAGGGAAGGCTGGTAATCAGGAAGAGAGGGGTCAACAGAAGATGATCTTCTAAGTCTTCCTCTATAGACTAATATGTTTACTTAGCCAGATGCAAATCCTTTTCACAAACTCATGGCACTGCTGAGTACAAGAGCACGCTGAAAATGAACAAATCTGGAGCATCAATGCCTCATCTATCGCCAGTGACTCCTGGTGACCCTGTGAGAGGAATGAAAATGTCCCATCTCCAGTATCCGAGGAGACGAAGCTGGGTTTCCAGCAGCGTTCTCCAACTCTTAACCAAGAGATCCTGTCCAGCACATCACTGCTTCACTCTCTCTTCTGGCTGTCCTTCTTTCCTGATCTGCTCCTGGGCTGCTCCTTCCCTGCATCCCCAGGGTTTGAGCCTTGCCCTTGTCCATACCCAGCAGCAGAGTCTGCCCATAGCCAGTGAACTTGCTAAGGCAGGAGATCTTCAGAAAACCAGTAATGGCATCAAGTGCAGAACCATCTCCAAGTGTGGTCAGAAGCCAGTTAGAAAGTGGGGACAATGTCTGTGTTTGGCTGTTTGTATATGTTTGATCTATGATGGAGGAGCAGGAGGATCTGGAGGCCAAGCCAAGTCTTGTTACATGGTTGTGGAGCCACCAGAAATTCCCCATATAGCATCCTGTACTGGGCTGGAAATGGTGCACTGGCTGGAAGGTGAAGCATGGGCAGGGAAGGACAGGAAGGCAGCACAGCATGGGCTGAGCTCACAGCATGGACAGCCATGGGCTGTGGCAGGTCAGTGTATCTGGAGCTTAGCTTTTCCCAGTTTTTCCTCTCTGCTCTTGACAAAGCATGCGCAGGTGTATGTGTAGTGTGTCAGGTTCAAGGTGACCTTGTATTCAGCCCAGCACAATAAAACCTTAAAGGAATGGGGTGTAACAAAAGAGCCAAGGGGCTCCGAGCCCCTCAAAGAGTGATGGGTCTTAGAATAGATCACAGCTACCTGCTGCTATTGCTTTCGCAGGTTGCTGCCTAAGACACCCTGCTCCTGTAGTACAGAGGTCTGGGGATCCCCTCTGAGCTGACAGTGGCAACTAAGGAGGAATGAGACTGACTGAGGCAGAGCCTGTTTAATGCCATTCCAACCCCAGCCAGCCCGGTCAATTAAAAAAAATAAAGATGAAGGCTCTCGGTCCAGGTCTGCTGCCCCTATCAAATTCATTATCTCCCCCCGCCAACAGAAAGAGGGCAACTATTCACGTAAGACACAGCTAATAATATCTGAGTACAGGACATTGCTGCTAAATTATAGGGAGGCCTTGGGAAGGGAAATTAGTGTCATTTGCAAGCCCAATAATAGGGGCTGTGCAGTATGAATGCCGATGCGGGAGCAGGCTGGAGGATGGCGTGTGGCTTATGCAACCATCCCCGTGCCCCTCCGCCGGGCAGAACCGGGCTGGCAGGAGGCACGCTGCAGGGCTGCAGAGCAGGCTGGAAAGCCAAAGGCAGCTAAAAACAAAGGGCAAAGCAGATACCTCTGTCTGAGGGTGAAGGCATCGGAAGCTGCTCCTGGGGGAAAAAGCTCAGCCCTTCCCTGCCAGGTGAGCTTTGGCAGAGCAGAGTTTAGGGTCCCCCAGAGCAGCAGCTACTGGGGATGGGAGGTCTGATGATTTCAACTGAAGGGCCAGTTCTGGGCAGCTTCTAGGAGCAATCAAACCCAGTGGGGAAACTGCGGCACGGGGAAACTGCACAGCCTGCGCCGCAGCCTCAATCCTAAGGCAATTATTGAGCATTCTTAGTGACGTGAAATGTGGTGCTGCTCCCTGGGGCAGCTGCATTCCTGCAGCGGGCAAAGCATCTCCCATTTCAGATTACAGCCACATCTTGAGCAAAAATATGCTACAGAGAAGCAGAAGTTCTCCCTGACCAAATGCTGCTGGGCTACTAACAAACCTAAAGTACCAACACCACGTTCTTGGTCATCTATGGATTATCTCTGGCTCCGAGTTCAAAATTCACACACCATCAACAACCCAGTGAACACCACAAACCTACAAAAGAGCCCTCATTCCTCTGCAGTCTCACCATGCTTTCTGCTGGCTCTCGTAGACGCTTGGTTCCTGGGACAGGGAATAACTTTACAGCAAAGTTATCAGGGTGCCTAAACAAAAATAAGGAAGTGGAGCAACTGTTACTGTGCCCAACTCATGCAAAGCCCAGTGTCCCCTTCCTGCCTGCCGAGTTATTTCTCCAATTCTTCGACCTTGGACCACTCTCCAGGGCCTCTCCTGTAGCTGATTAGGAAATGACCCAATCCCCTGATGAAGGGGTGAAGCTGTGATTATACTAATCAACTTCTCATTAGTGTTACTTGGCTTCAGCTGATCATACACCAGCCCCATGGTGTACAGCCACTTCTGTCACCAGGGGATGTTGAAGCTCCTCAGCTCTGTTGCTATCCCCACCTGGTTTCACCCACAGATGGAGAAGAGCTCTCCAGGGCACCATGGAGGTCTGGCAAGCATACCTCCTCCCAGCAGATCTGAGCCCTCTTTTAGACTGTGGATGGATCAGCACAGCGCTGTGCCCCTGGGTCTCAGCTAGGGAGTTTCAGGCTCTGAGAGGCTTCCAGGGGACAGCCAACTGCCACCGAGGGCCAAGAGCCAAGCAAGAGGTGCTACAGATCTCAGCATAGTGAGGCAGAGAGAGATCTGTAAGAGCCACTTCGTTTACCCACCAGCACAGCCACCACAGAGAACTCCCCACCCAACCTCTAGTGAACAGTAGATGGCCACAGAGCCAGTAGCTCTAACCCTGAAAACAGCCAACAGGAAAGCCAGCTGATTATAGGAGAGCAGCATGAGCACCATTGCTTTCTTGGCAGCTTTGGGTCCAGCCCTCAAGCCACACTGCAGCTACTGCAAACCAATATTTTTGGAAAGGGGGAGTTGTGCCAGCTGGCAAAAATCAAAAGCCAGCAAATATACTTCATAATCTGTCCAAAAAGTCCCTTCAGGTCTCCATGTAGCCCCCATTTCCCACCTCCTTTCCTGGTTCAGACCTTTACATTGTACTCCTATCTCATATCCGCTCCCATCTCTATCCTCAGATCAGTCACAGCCACTTGGAAACCAACCCCACCTACCTTCACAGCAGCTTAGCTTAAACAGCCCTTTGGAGGCTGGTCCCCATGGCCACCACCTTGCCTCTCCCACCACTAGACTTCCCAGGCCTGTGATGGAGATAAAGCCACTCCAGAATGTTCCATCCCCAGATCTAACAGTCTAACCACAAGGAGGGGAGCCAGGAGAGGGTATTTATAGCATTGAAACCCTATCCCCTCAGAAGGCTGAGCCAGAGGACTAGGCTCTGCAGGTGCCATCCTTCCCCTTATCCTCACACCCCCACATCCTGCCAGCCCCTGCTAATTCACACAAGATAATTAACCAGTGCTCCATCAGCTGCTTTCATACCTCAGGAGAAGGCAGAGGGGTATTTCTGCACATGCGTGCACAGAGCACCTGTGTGTTACCAGCTCAAACAGCAGAACAGAGCCTGGGGAGAGCAGAGATCTCAGCAGGGCTGGGGGACACGGGGGGACGGTGACACAGGTGACTTGCCTGGTGCACCGCAAAGCTTGGTTGCAATGTGGGGACCCAGACACTTGCTGCTGCCAGCGATGGGGCAGGCTACCTCTGTTTGCACAGGAGGTCTGCAAGATGACTGGGGATGGGCACTTGGAGAGACCACACCCCTCGGCTGGAGGGAGCAGGGACCTTCAGTGCTGGAGCTAGAGGAGGCTCCAACTCCTGTCCGTGTCCCTGTGGACATGGCAGCTCCAAGAGCCAGGCCCTGGGCAGGCAGAAGAGTCACCACTGGTCTCACCCCTCCTCCTTCCCAGCTGTGACATGGGACAGAAATCCCCTGGGCTGCCTGCTGTCCCTGGGGACTCCCTGCAGAAGCCACTGCTCTTCCCTTTGGGTCCATCATCCTGACAGCCCAAGGAGGTCTCAAAACTGAGACCCCTGCACAGCAGAATGCCAGGGACACATGCACCACCACATCCTGGCAAGTGGAAGCCTCCTCCAGCCTCGCTGAAGGCTGGGGACGCGGCCATCTTCTCCCCCTTCCCTTTCCTCTTTTGCTCCATCCTGTCAGTCAGGCTCTGGCTCAGAAAGGTTTCCTCGCACAACAGCTACGCTGCCTTTAGAGAGATGCAATTAAGATGAAACCCACTTATTTAAAGCGGCTCCTCTCACAGCAACACTCTAATGTCACCTTTGATCACTGAAACCAACCCAGCTCACAGATTGGCAGTGATGGATCCTTTCATTTTCTCCCTTTCCCCCTCGCTCCATGCAGATGAAACTGGTTTCCTTCTTCCTGCTGGTGCTCTGAGCGTTTTGCAAAGCAAAGGAGCTGTCATTTTTGCATTAACCGGCAGGCAAAACAGAGCCAAACACCCTGGCTGTGGCCCGTGAAGACCAGAGAAGTCACGTAGATGATGCTGCGTGTTGGGCTCAGACAGGCTCGGCCCTGCCACAGAGCTGCCCTGCGGCTGTGCTATGAAGAAGGGTGGGATGCAGCAGGGCAGGGCCCCCGGTCCGAATGCGTCTGAAGGGAAATACCCCAAATTTACTGGGGGAGAGCAATCGCTGGTGGGGGAGACTGGACCTTTCCCACCACATAACAGTCAGTTCTGCTCAAACTATCACTTAGGCACGGGCTTAGCTTTAAACCCCCAGGCAGGCCCTCTCTCACATGCATACAGGAGCTGCTGCATCAGGACTCTCTTCTTCTCAGCCGTGCCCATCCATCCACACGCACACAGTTGATTGTCAGGCATTGAAACCCCAGATATCTGTGCTGTTAAATGCATCCATCAGGTTGCATTTTCTATTAGACTGGAGGTTTCCTGGTTGTCAGTGCTTCCACCCACACAGGCAGCTCTCTCCTGAGCCCTGTCTCGCTGCCTCCAAACCTCCCTGCGTCGCATTTTCTTTGGAAATGGAGAGCAAATACGAATCTGTCCCCCTGCCCTTCCAGGGAGATGGCAGAGCAATTTACAGGGTTCCCTGGGTGGACAGGCTGCTTCATCTGCACTCTTACTTCAATCTATTTTGTTTTGATCTGCAGTAGAGATGTCTCTTCCCGCAGGTGGAGAGAAGAGCGCGAAGCTGTCCTGTTACAAAACACCAGTGATCTGCAATTCGTCACCAGCCCAGGGCCAGGTACACTCTCTACTGCCATTGCAGGGTGACACTTTCCTCTAATGGTTGGAAGCAGAAGCTATCAAGCCAAAAGTCTCATCAGTGACATTACAGGTTCCTTCTGATCTCTCCAAGGATCTCGGAATTAGCAGCTTCTGAGGGTTTCTAAGCACAAAGCAGGTTGCTGCCCTACCTAGGTGACAGCCCCTAGGCCAGGGTCTGGGTCCTGGCCAGAGCTGGTGTGACCCTGCGGGGAGGGATCTCCACCTTGCTGGGAGGGACTCCCACCCCTGGATCAGCTAAATCATTTGGTCACCCATTGCAGGGAAGAATTGGTCAACTCTCAGCACAATGTACAGTTTTAAGGGGAAGCCCAGCCCTGCACCCCCAGAGGCATCCCACTCCAACAGGCTGCTGGGGGACCTGCACCCTCCCTTTCCTGCTTTGGTTAGGAGCTGGGGGCAGCAGGGAAAGATTAAATGCACCCTCTCCTCCTCCTGGTCCACAATGCTGCTCAAGCTGAAGCTGGCTACCAAGGTCTCAGTGCTTCAGGAGAGAGGTGTCAAAGATGGCTTCAGGGAGGACAGAGAAGAAACCAGCCCAGGTGCTTTTTGTGCCCCTAAGTCAGTCCAGATGGACCATCACTAATCTGCTGAGAGCTGGGTCCTCTTCAGGGCAGCCTGCACAAAGATGAGATGATCAAGCATGGCAGGGCTTCCTCAGCACAGCCCGCAGCTCGCGGCCGGAGAGGGTTAAACATAAAGCGAATGGTTTCTCAGGAACACTGGGATCTCAACAGCACAACCCAGCCTGCACGCAGCCGGGGAGCTTACACAGCGGCTGCCGGAGAGGTTGGCCCTGCTGCCTGCCTCCCCCAGGTCTCTCCTCCTGCCCTCTCGCCGTATGGAGACCGGCTTTTGTCACTTAAAGGTGTGATCAGGAAATGGAAGTCTTTTAAAAACACTGCTATTAAGAACAATAAAAATAATAGAGCAGGAACATATGTCTCTCTGCGGGCCCATCACCTTCTGCTTGCTTGGATTGAAGTGTTTTGCCATCAGAGCGTGACAGCATGCTGATACATCACCAGAGCCGCAAAGCTGCTGGCTTTATTACTGTTATTAACCAGGTTCTCTAAAGAAAGGCAACAGCACACCATGTGTAACTGCCTGTGTGTCAGCCCACCCTCGTCACTTTTGAATCGGACAGGTAATTTCAGCCCACATAGCTCAAAAGGTGGAGGTTGCCAGAAGACTCAGCTTGTGCACGTGCCACTGGACCGGGAAGCAGCATGGGGCATGATCCGTGATGACCCTGCTGAGATAGGCTGCCAGGAGAGGTCAGCCCCGTGCTAGACACCAGAGAGCACCCCGGGAGAGTGTGCAATGCCCCACCTCATGCCTTTTTAGACCCCAGGGAAACACAGAAAACCAGGAGGGTTTTTTTAAGCTCTGCTGCTCAGGGAACATCTTGCTGGTTCTCTGGTCCAGGATGGAGCCAGCACCAAGTTATGGGACCCGGGGGAGGCTGAGGCTGAGCCCTCTGCCTCCATTTGTCCTGCCGTCATGCAGGCAGCAGGCAGTTCCCAAAGCCTTGGTTTGAGGTGAGTACCCAGAGATCTCATGTCCCAGAGGGACTCCTGAGGGATTTTTCAGGACCTCCAGCCTGGGCTGGCTAAATAAGAATAAATGATCGCCCTAACCCAAACTCTGCAGCTACACAATGCTCCTCTCCAGGGACCCAGTCCCGGTTTGAAGAATTGAGCAGCCATCTTCCTGGTCATTCCTCCAGCCTCTCACAACTCATCCCTGCTGCTAACACCACAGTTCCCAGTCAGACCTGTTTGGGAACTGGCTCTGAAAGACTTTCCAGCTCATCCATCTGTATTCTTTAACTCATTGTCCCCAAGGGCTGCTGGTTTTCTTATGGGCTGCTTGGGAAGGCAGGTTAGCTATCCTCTGGGGAGGTCAGGGCTGCCCATCTCCTTTAACAGCCCAGGGGAAGAGAAGGGAATAGGAGCCTTCACACACAACCACAGGCAATGCTGCATGCCCAGGAGCACAAGACCAAGGCTGCATTGCCTGGGTGACATCCAAACCACCATCCATCACCCCAGCACTAATCCAGGCAAGCAGCCAGACTGGCAAGCACAGGGGGGTTTTCCCATGGAAAGCCGAAGCCAGTCCAAGCCATGGGCATGATTCATCCAAGAATCCTTGCTCCTCATGCTGCAGGACCCTGAGGAGCTGGAATACCTCTCCATTGAGTACCTGGACCTCACACGTGTTTTAGCCTGTCACTTCAGCCCACTCCCACACAGATGTGACCAGGCTTCTCACTGTGGGATCACTCTATCTACCAATACACACACACAGGCTCTTCGCTAAACAGCAGGGCTGGAGCAGTTTGTTCTTGCTTATGTTTTCTTCCTTCAATGATACGGCGAATAATCTGTTTCAGTAAGCAGAGGAGCATTGCTCTTGCTATTTTACTTGGTTCTTGTTGAAAGCAAGATTGCCCTGATAAGAGCCTGGGTGAGGCAGATAAGACCTTCATAACTGCCCCTCCTCTAGTAAAACCTCCTCAGTTGTTACTGCCATGATTTAGGCTCCCCTGTCCCCTCAGTGGGAGAAGAAGGGAGGATTTCACCCTGTCCAGCAATTTCATCCCTGACCCACATCAAACTGCTGTGTGTTGTGCACAAGCAATGGTATTCAAGGGTTGACCAACTTCCTTATGGTGAGAAACCCCAAGTGCCCAAATCACCTCCGGGATGGAGCACATCCCAACACCACACTGTTTAGACTGGCAATAAGCAACTACAAAGAAAAAGAAGTGGGATCTAAAGATCAGTCCACACCAAAGGCTTAAAACTGAGCTGAACTTCTGGCCAGGGTTTAAGCTACACAGCAGCATACCCTTAAAGTAAAGCAGCAAAATAAATGAAGTCACCAAAACAGTCACACTCCCAGCATCTCCAAGGTCAGGATTTTCACACCTCCCTCTCCTGTGTATTGGCTTTCAGAGTCCATTTTTCACAGGTACAGACAGTCACAAGCCTGTGAGAAAAAAAAACCACAAATGCACAAAAACTAGGGACGTGACTTCAACTGTTGTCATCCCCTGTCTCCCAGCAACAACCGTGTCTTCTCCTTCTTGCTCCCCTTCCAGCCTCTCACAGCTAGCAGAGATCTTACGAACAAACAAGGCTCCCTGCAGCGAGGGTCACCTGAGAAGGTCTGATGCTTCAGTTTAGCATGAGGATGATTTCTTCACCTGCAGAGGTGACGGTTCTTGGTTTACTTCTAACCATCAGCTCTCAGACCCCCCATCTGTGAAGGTCCCCAGCCCGTTCCAGGGCTGAGCAGCTGGTGACAGTGTCTGGGCTGATGCCCAAGTGTCAACAAGGCAGCTCTGTGTTTCCCCCCAGACCTAACCCTGGGAGGGGGGGTTGGAACATAAGCATGTAAGAAGACACTGTCACCTCACCCTATCTAACCAGTTACGTTGACCCCAGGACAAGTTCCCTGGGTTTGTATTATTAATGTTCCCTCAGCTAGGCTTAGCGAGGGCTTCCCAGGGGGTGCATTTTCCTCTAAGAGACCTTTCTGTGCCTGTCTCAGGAGGGAAATTAGCAGTCTGAGTCTCCTCCAGAGCTTTTGCTTTTTCCAGTTAATACATGAATAATCAGCATAATTTCATGCCAATTGTTTTGTGTTTCTACACCACAGACGTTCTCTGCTCCTCTGCTACCCAACCTTTCTGCTCCCTTCAACAAAATTGATTAAGTGCTAAACCACAACTTCCACATCCTCAAAATCGTTCACACGACTGGTGTTGCCACAGAGCCGGGCAGAGGCAGAAGCACATCCTCTGAAGGCCATTGGCACATTAAAGTCAAGCACAGTCAGTGTTTGAGGACTTCAGGAAAGAGCTGTTGAGAAGAGGTTGTGGCTGGGCACCTCTTCAGAAGTGGCTCTGAAGGGACTCCATCAGCTTACCTACTTGCATGGTCAACCATGCCTGCCTGGGGACAGCAGAATTTGACACCTCTATAGGTGTGTTTTCCTGACGTTTTCAGCTGTCCTTACTTCATCTTCCAGGAAATGCCAGAGAAAGGCCACGTAATTCTTCTGGCCTGTGCTGGAAACATTGCCATCAAATACTTATTTCAGCCTCCAGATGGTTTGGACTGCCTATATGCTGGGGAAAATCAGTTGGTCTCTACTGCCTCACTAAAACCATTCCAGAAACATATCATGGCTGTCCATCCATTGCTTACAGGTCTCAGTGATGATGGGGGACCAGAAAGATTTTCTTCAGAGTATTCATGTGGGCTTTACACCACCCCTTTACCTATCCTAGGCAGAAGGCAGGAAAACAGCTTCTCTATGCCATGAGATTTCCTCTAGAACATTTCAGATCAAAAACCCACAGACAGTGGTAGAAAAATTTCCCTGACTAGTTAAGTCCCACACAGCCATTGAGGAACTCAAGGACCTCAGTAGGTACCAGGTACACATGGCCAAAGGCAAGATGAATGTCTGTATCCCTAAAGGCAGACCTGTCTGATCAGCTGTTCATATTGCCACCAGCCTTGGTGCCTTTGCATGCCATCATCAGGCAAATAAAGAATAATAATTATTAGCAGTGCCTTCAGCATGCACTAGTGATGCAGTGACTCAGTCAGAGGAAGGACTTCAGGATCCCTGGGGAACAGGGAAGCAGTAGTAAAGTTGTGTTCAGAGGAATTGTGATCCGTGCTGGATTTAACCAGGTAACCTACAAGCATTTATGGTCCATTACAAGTATGGGACCATGCTGGAGTTCACTGACTTTGTTTCTATCCCAATGGCATATTGTGCTTGGCTTCACAATCTTGCAGAGAAAGCAGGTTGGGCCCTGCTCATACCATACATGAGCTGTCCCCATTAAACTCAAGGGAGTCTCTCCAATGCTGTCCAGGGATGCTGGATCAAGGCCTCCTTACATGCAAGCCTGCCAGGAGTAGGCCAAGGGCTGTGAGCAAGCGCCTAGGTCCCAGTCTTGAAGGTTCTGCAGTGGCCTAGAGCCACAGCCACTTACAGGCACAACAGGTCTTCCAACCCTTTTCCTCTCAGTGCAAAATAGCAGTAGAGTTATTAAAGCACCAGCTGGGCTGGCAAAAATAACTCTCTCAAATCTGCCTGCAAAGTCATCGTGGTACAAGATGACTCTTGACTTCCTCTTGGGTGCCCCTCTGGGCTCTGGGGCACCTGCTATCCTCCCTCCCACGTGTGTTTATGGGCATATTCTCAAGCTGTGTTTACAAAGGGATTTCAGAATCTTTTAGGATAAGAGGTTGCTATAGAAACAGCAGATAGGAGATTGAGCTCACTGGGAGAAGGTCTGGACTCTATTGGCTTAAACAATAGGAAAACCCATCGGGGGAATACATCTGGCTGGAGACTGAGTGTGGAGCAGTGTCTGTTTTAATGAACACATCCTCCTTTTGGGTAAAGTAGGAGACTGAATTTCTGCAGCCCTCTAGAAGACCCAAAAGTTTCCAGTGCAAGAAGAAGGTCCACTACACAGGGAACACCAAAAGACGCTTCCACCCTTGAGGTGGGATCTGACCACTGTTGTCACCATTTAATGGGTTTGGGTGGTCTGTGAGCAGGCAGATGGAGGTGTGACTGGTCACAGAAAACAGAGGAACTGAGTCAGGATGCAGCTGGATAAATGAAACCTGTTAATACAGACCAGTGAGGACAGAGCCATGAAGACACTTGCACCAGAACCATTAAAAAGGTGACCAACTCTGATCCAGGCAAGAGCCATTTCAAAAAGCAAGCTGCAAACCAAGAAAATATTAAGTCAGCCCCAGAGGCACTTCTTCCCAAAGGAGAAATCTGACCACAGACGTCAAGCCAAGATATTTGGCTGCAGGATGATGCTTGCCCCTTTTCTTGTTTCCTCCTGCAGCCAGCCTCAAACATGAGGGGGAAAAATACAAAACACATACACACCAAAAAAAACCAAACAAACAAACACCCACACCACCTGGAATAAAAACCTTCCAAAGAAAAACCTTTGTGCAAAGCTCAGCCCAGGCTCATCAGCAAAAGGCTATGATTAACTGCTGAAATAGCAGGACATTTCCATTTCCAAAAGCAGAGCTACCACACAGCCCTGAGAAAACCTCTTCACAGTCAGCCTGTGTTGAAACAAACCCAATCAGTTAGACACCGAGAATGAGTGTGCTTCCATGGATCCCTATGGGGAGCTGATGTGATTATAGAGTAGAGCTGGGGAGGCACTGGAAAGCACCTGGTGGGGGGTTGTGGAGAAGAAAATCAGAGATGAGTCTCAGATCAGACAGCCTATGAGCAATAAACTCAACTGGGTGGAAATAAGAGACAGTGGAGGGAGAGCCTGCCTGCAGATCCTCATAAAACCTGCCTGCTGAAGTGGTAGGCTGGGAACAAGAGAGCACATGAGTCTGATCTTCACAATGGTTTTTGTGGCCTGAACAGCTGAGAACCCAAGGAAGAAAAGCTCCAGCCCTGTTAAAACCTGGTGACTGCAGCCCTAGGAAGACTGCACTTACAAACCACACCACAAAGCCTTCAGAGCCAAGAAGCACTTCCTACACCCCAGATGACTGAAGCCTTGGTGTGGTCACAAGGTGGAGGTGATGTTTCCTTACCCTCAAGAATAGGCAGGGTGAGGCTGGCAGCTGGTTCGCTGGGGACTCTCTCCCTGAGCAGGCAGCCTGGTCACCCCACCATCTGGCAGGCAACAAGGCTCAGATGTAGCGGTCAGCAGTCCATGGCTCACAAGCGTCTCTAAGGTCAGCTCCAAGGAAGTGCTGTGAGAATGAATTCAACACCTCCACTCACAGAAACCAACACACCACCAGCTGACCCTAAGCTGAACACCGCAGCACCTCTTTTATGTTGTCACTTGCCCCTCTCCCCAGGACTATTTCCCAGGAAGACGGAATTTGCCTTCCCCGACAGCTGGGTCAGACAAACCCTGACAAAAGTCATAGCCCCCCCCAAAAAAGAGGCAGAACTTGTGCCCCTAAGTCACCCACTTCTGGTACCAGTGAGGTCTGAACTCAAACACATCTTCAAGGAGGTCCCTACGTCTCCTCAAAAGGATTTGGATCCACTGCCCACGTGCTTAGAGCTAAGCTCATGTGTAGGACGGGTGCTTTGGATGGAGTCCTCTGCTTCCCCACATCAGACACTCTCAGCAGCAGAAAGGGCCTGGAACTGGTGACTCAGAGCCCACTGACTGTCATATTGCACAGCACAGTACACACTCCCTCCTGTCACACTGCAGCTGAGAGCTACGAAGAACCTTATGAGACAGGCACCAGAGGGAAGCTGTGCTGAATAATCTTCAAATCAACATCTAATAATATTGCCAGGTCCCCAAAGAGAAGGAGGAAGAGAAGCAACCTGAAACCAACTGTCAAAACAATACACTCTCCGGTGTGGACAGGGTATGGGTTTCTCACTAGGTGCCAGAGTCACCAGTTTAACCTTTCTGCTCACCCCTGTCTTCTCACTTTAAAGTGAAATGCTTATTTAACAGTATGAAAAAAGAAGAGCAGAAAACAGAGTCACAGCATCCCCTGGAAGTGGGGATCAAAGGACGCTGGAGGACAGAAATAGACCTGAGAGGAAGGCAGGTGCTCTGGGGAGCAATGTGTGCTCTGCTGGAGTCAGGACACCCTCCCCTTGGCCAGATCCCGTTACAGGCAGTGGGATTCAGAGACACCCAGAGCAATACAGAGATATACTGATGGCAACTGAACAAGTCCTGCTGGAGTCGGGCAGGAGCTTTTGCCCTGTTACTTCAGTTGTCTTAGACAAGGTCCTGGCCAACAGCCCCTCAAGTGGCACGAAAGACCCCATAACTGATTGAAAGGCCTTGGTCTGTCTATGTCACACTTATCTTTCTACTCATGCATCCACCCCTTCATTCCTGCCATCCATCTTTCCACTCCCTTATTCCTACCCACATCTATCAGACCATCTTACATGCCCATGAATCCAAAGCAGCGCTGGAGCTGTGTGGTACTTACAGCACGGTAACACCAGAACTGAGCCAGGACCCATCCAGCCTCCAGACTCTCAGGGAACAAGGCATTCCAGTCTCCCAAGTCCTGCATTTGGAAAACCACGACTTGCCTAGAGGAGACATCAATGCCAGGGGCCTTGGAGAGGGTGAGGTATCTGTAGCATTCCCTAGGACCAACCATCTGCAGGCAAGACCACCTGGGTGGAAGCGTGATCCTGTTGTAATTAAGAATGTTTTTCAATAGTGCTGCTGAAGGACAGGTAAGTGTATCCCCACCCTCCTCCATTTGTCATTGTAATAGCAAAATGAACTAACAGTGTAGCAGAGGAGGCGAGGGCTGTTGCACTCACTGCCTGAAGAGCAGAGAAGCCTCCAAAAACAGCATCAGCAGGACACAGATGGAAGAATCTTTCTCATAATGATACAGAACCTCTTGGCTGGGAACAGCTCAGTTTGAATTTCACATAGGGGACAATTTGGGAAGTTTTAGTTAAGAAAAATTACATTTTAGGTTCAGAGCACAGAAATATTAAGGTCTACCCGGGATAGTGAAAAACTGGAGACTTGGTCCAAATGTATAAGAGCATCAAAATGCCCTGACCACAGCTACACCCGAGGGCACTGTGAGGTGGGAACACAGAAGGGGATTTCCCCAGGTAGAAGAGGCGGGATCTGTGCTTCAGTGATCTCTCTCCTGAAAACACAGCATGGCACAAACTCCTCTAAGCATACCAAGTTCTGGGACAGAGGAAGGAGCAATCAGGCTGCCAGCAGAGAGTATTTGTGCAAAAGCTGTAGAGGCCAGCCCATAACCACTTTCCCCTGCTTTACGGGGCACACAGCCCTTCGGGTCAGCATAGAGCTCCATAGCCTTGGGGAGGGCACGTGGAAACAAATGAAGCAGCCCCAGCTGCAATCCTTGGTCCCAGCCTAAGGCTCGGTGGAGCAAACAGGAGGGTTGGGAGTCATGACCTCTGCAGCTTTGGGACGCTTCCACATACCGCAAGCACAGGCCAACACCCACTGCCATCAGACCAGGGACACGATGATCTGTCAGGCTGGGCCTGTCACGCCCTTCAGTCAGGAGGGAGGTAAAAAAACCACTTGTTCTTTCAGCTCTTGAAGGAGAATAACCAGCTTTGGCGGGCAAAGTCCAGCTCCCAGGGGAGGGGCAGGCCAGCACCCGTTCAGCTGGCAAAAGGGGCTTAGCTAGAGCCATATCAGCTAATGGGATAGAAGCAACCAAAAAAACAGGAGGTGGAAGGACACTTAATCTCTTCAGTAAATACTCACGCTAACATTTGTATTTGTGCATTTGCCAATCACGAATCAGTTGGAAACAAAAGCAGGCTGGGTGTCGGGGAGCAGCAAGAGCAGGGCTGCTCCCGGGGGGAAGCAGGGTGGTAGCGGGCTGGCCCTCCAAGCAGGAGAGAGTGCCCAGCACCTGAACAGGGGGAGTAGAGCAGGGGCTGATGGCAGCTCCATTGACAGCCCTAAAGTGGTAAACCTAAACTGGGCCCAGAAAGACAAGTAAAAATAAATCTAAAGCAGCAAGGGGTGTTTCCAGATCTTTTTCTGTTAATAGCTTATTGCCAACCAGCAATAAAAGAGAGGGAAGAATTCTCTTCTTATCACACCTTCTCAGAAGTGTTGAGTAGGATAATGAAATAGAAAATTCATTTCCAAGATAGATTCAGCACTGAAATCTGGTTGGGAAGGGAAAAAGAAGTAAAATATGACCACCACCTGCCAAGGTCATGGCAGAATTTGAGGTGTTCACTTAAAAAAAACCCAAAAACCAAAGAGTTTTGTGTTTCTGGAAGAATTTATCAATAGGACTGGTCATGCTGACTCTTGCCAGGCAAATTCATCCCACAGGAGGCTGTGGCAGTGAAAGTAACTGGACTTTCTTTGTGGTTTAGCTACTGTTTGAAGTGAAACACTGGATATGGGGATTCAGGGCAATACCATCTCTCAGATGCATTAGAAACCAATGTTCAGATGCTCCCAGTAGGCCATTTTTTGCACAGCCTGTATAGACAAAACATACTGCCTATCTGCTGAGTAGAAGCATGGTACAAGCAGCAAAGGAAGCATCTGTCCAGGGAATATCTAGGGAACTTTGCCATCACAGTCTTCTTGCCTTACACCTCACTGCTGAGGCTATAGGTAAGAGAAGCAGGTACAGTCCCCAGAAGAGCAGCTTGCACTGCGCTGCAATGAGAGTTCAGATTTGGAGCCTGGGGTGCAAGATCCCCAAAGCCATCCAGACCTGCAGACCGGAGCAAAGCTCCCAAAGGACCACAGGAAGGTGAGGAAGGTACTACTGAGCCCATATGTGATGAAGTTAATCCCAGGCCTTTTGCTGGCTATGAAAAGAGGCTCCCACTAACAAGAAACCTGAACATAAACGAGCAGATTTTCGCATTGTGAAAACCCCCTCCTGCTAACCACTGTCACCAGAGAAGTCCCCAGAAAGGACAGGGAGGCTGTGCACCCCAGCCCACAAACACGGCCCAAGTGTCCATCCTCACCCTCCACAGACAAACCTGGCTGAAATTTGTGATGATCTGGGCCCCATCAAGCCCAACTCCTGCCACTCCCTTCTTATCCCAGGTCAAACAGCCTCTTTGAGCCCCACTTTACTGCAGGGACGCTGCTCTCCCCTGTCCCCCTTGGACAGGTCTTCATCCTTTAGTGCTTCTCTCCCCTTTCATGCTATATTGCAGGCTCCTCTCCTGCTGAAACGTGTGCTGAAAAGCCCATCTGTCTGCCTGCAGGACAGGCAGCTCCTGGCAGATGTGCTGCCGGTGTCCACACTTTCCCATCACTCTCCTGTCTGCCACTGTCTCTTGGATATTAAAAAGTCACCTGGAGCGATAATTCCTTGTTGCTCTGTGCTCCCGCCTCCAGCCTGTCACCACGTAAGCCACTTGACAGGTGATTATTCGGTCACTGAAGCCAGGCTGAAGGAAATGAGCGGCTCCTTAAATAAACACACAGGCCGAATTAGAGAGGGTTTCTCGCTGGACCAGCAGACTATTTTGGGATCGCATCACTAAGCTGCATTATGGCTTTGTGGATAGACTCTGGCTCTGTGCAGCTGGCCTGCTGGCCTTTTTCACCACAGATGGTCACCCTGAAGCAACGCAGCACTGCTTAGCCTGAGCTGTGGCCGGGCTCCCACTGGCCTTTGGCCATGGTTTCTCCACACCTCTTGGTACCACATGTGATGGGCCCAGTCAGGACTCCGCTGGGTTTCTCTGCCCATGGGCTGCGTTTGTCTGGCATCGCTCATCCACGCTTCAGACTTCAGGGGACTTCAGTCCATGGATCAGGGCCTTGGCTGGGACTCTTCAGCAGGGCAGATCTGTCCTCCTGTCAGACTCCTGAGCTCTTCTCCCTGCATGGTCACTAACTCAGTGTCCCTTCTCCAGGAAACACCTTTTTTCCCCACCATTATATAAGATGGATAATAGGCAGCTAAGAAAAATGTAACATCGAGTGCTGGGAGTCCAAGACAGTGTTTTTTGGATATGTGCTTTGTTGTCCTGATTGAGGCACTGCACTTTTTGGCTTAAAGAACTAATCTGGGGAGCTGGTGGTCTGCCATCCCAGCTGGAGACATCTCTGCCCCCCACCACACTCTGTCACAGGGATCTTCGTACACACAAGCTGTTGTAGGTGGACCTGGGTCGCTCCCAGCAGTGAGCCATGCATGTTTGCCAGTGTCCTAGTGCCACAGCGCTGTGGCAAGGAGACCTTGCACCGATTCTACTGCCCACCAAACCAAGGACTTTGGCTCACAGCACCCAGAGCGTGACAACTGCCTGTGCTCTCATCACAGCCAGCTGTGTGGTTATTATTGGATCAGTGATGGACTTTGGCTTGGCTGCTTGAAGACACCCAAGATGAGTCTGTAGCACTTTGGGATTTATTGGCCTTCCCAGAGCCAGATCAAAGCTCTCAGGAATGTGATGGGGTGGCCCTTAAGAGCAGACCTTCAAAAGCTTCTCAGTTATGAAAATTTATTGCCTGACCTATGTAGGAGTTTCTGCTGGTCTCTTACCTGCATCACCAGGAACCATTCAGTGTCATATGAAAGAGGCTGAGCTTAGGTTGGGTTTACACGCACGCACCTCAGAAGAAGGTCCCCACAACTAGATCAAAAGCAGTGTGGAATCATCCCTGTGGTTGGTGACATCTTCCATATGGCCCTGAGGAGCCATGCAAAAGTCATGTCACCCTGCAGTTCTTTACTTAATGATCCCTCCAAACTACATGTTACTGGGAGACAAATATTGGTTATGCTTCATCCAAGCCCCTCTACTTTCATGGCTGTCCCTGCTCTGGTAAGGCACCCTCTTCCACATCTTCCCTCAGAAAACCCATATAATAGTGAGAAAAATCAAGTTCTGTGTGTGTTTTTCAGGCAGCTTGGCATTTAATAAGTATGCTCTACAACTTCAAAGGTCAACTAGATCCTTACTACTGCTGTAGTACTTTGCTGTGTATTTAGATAATTAATTAGGAACACAGGTACTACAGGGGAGTTCTCTTCTGCTCCACACAGCCTCATCACTTGTCCTCTGAGACAAGGGGGACTCTGAGACAGAGAGACGATGGCACCTGAGAGAGTAACAGTAGAAGGCTGGAACCCCATCTGCCCATCCCAGTGATCAGCATTAATGCAATGCTGCAGATTTCAGCCTCTGCTAGTCCACAGCTTGCTGCAGGGACAGCAGGGCTGCTGAGCGGCATTGAACGCAGGTCCGACAGCCTGGCACCTCGTCGCTGCGGGAAGCCAGGACAGACCAGCCTCCTCCGCAGAAGGGACCTCTTCTGCCTTGGATTCAGGGTATGGGGAACAATTGTGGGTTTGGAAACTCCTTAAGAGGGTATTCCCAAAATGCTCTTTTTTGAGAATTTTTGAACCACAGGGAAGGAAAAAAAATCCCACCCTTTTTCAAAGAAAAAACAAAATAAAGCAAAATAACTGCAATATCCTGCAGATCAAAAGTCTTCCTGGGTGTGCAGTGACACTCTGGGTGAGCAGTGGGAGGAAAGTGAAAAGATTAATTCTGAGACAGTGAACAGGCTCATTGGAACCAATTATCATCCCCTTTCACATTCATTTTCCATCCATGTGTTTATTTGGTGGTGGGAGAACCAACCTGCACCTCTTACTAGCTGAACCTCCCAGTTCCTTAGCCTCCCATTCCCTGGGCCTCCACTCACCGGGCCTCCGACTCCTGAGATGTTCAGTCTCATGGCCTCCAAACTTCCTGGGCCTCCCATTTCCTTGGCCTCCCACGCCATTGGCTTCCTACTCTGCTGGGCCTCAACTCAATCTCCATTCCTCATAGGGCTACGAGGATGGTGAGGGGACTGGAGCATCTCTCCTATGAGGAAAGGCTGAGGGAGCTGGGCTTGTTCAGCCTGAAGAATAGAAGGCTGTGAGGGGACCTAATATATGCTTACAAATATCTGAAGGGTGGGTGTCAGGAGGATGGGGCCAGACTCTTTTCAGTGGTGCCCAGCGACAGGACAAGGGGCAATGGGCACAAACTGAAGCACAGGAAGTTCCA
>Ga0065711_1000258_pt1 | contig 78236 bp, 36 predicted proteins | sample Hoacrofraction12_FD_59098 | JGI IMG/M metagenome (GOLD analysis project Ga0065711, IMG submission 59098) | Hoatzin crop microbial communities from Cojedes, Venezuela - Epithelial fraction 12 v2 (version 2) | ecosystem: Host-associated > Birds > Digestive system > Esophagus > Crop | place...
TCCCCCCCCCCCCCTTAGAAAATCACTGTCTTGGCAAATTCAAAGCTGTAATAACTTGCTTGACAGAACAGTACTGTAAGAGCTCTTTAAGGGGGATGCACAGTAAAACTGTGCCTGAAAAGTAGATGAGAGAGAGTAAAGGTAGCAGTTTTCATAACTTCATTTCTTGGGGTGGAAGAGGGAAGAAAGTCACTGAGGTACACAGGGGAAATAGATGGAAGGTTTTGTTATTTTCAGATTTTCTGTTCTTTTCCTACAATTTTTCTTTGATGTTCAGGCAGTATCCTGACAAGTGCAGGCCCTGAATATTGCCAAAATGACAAACTTTCACCTTCTTGTTGTGGTTATAGATAGAACCTGCACTTTAGCAATAGGTTCAAAATCTCACGATGACATATTTCTTCAAGATCATTTTTCTCTGACCCATTTAATTTTGCCTTTAGGAAATGTCAAGTCTCCCTGCTAAAATGCAGCCACATTTCAGCAGGCTTTATACGCCACAAAATAAAGAAAAAATACCCCTAAGGCCTGTATTACTTCACATCGCTTTGCAGGTTTGACACAGAGGCAAATATTAATAACCTCAGTATTGATTAAACTGGTATGAATCACCATTGTTATCTTCGGGTTCTTAACTTTGTTAACTGATATTGAGCATTTTTTATTGCTAATACTGGGAAACTTTTAAGCCTGATTTGAAGGAGAATGAGAATCAATCATGGATCTTCAGTGCAGTGACAAAAGAAAACCCTTTCTGAAAACCAGAACTAGCATGTGAATATTGACTTCTAAGTCCATTGCCACCAGACTTTCTTTGCTCTGCCTTTCACAAATCCGTTTTAAAATGCTACTAAAAATCTAAACACTCAGAATTCTTCACGTACTGAGTCAATATAAGCAAAACAATTGAAAGCAGCCACATCTGAGTGTGAAGCAGCAGGCTGTGTGTGCATAAAGTCTGCTGGGTAAAGAAAGAGTGTATCTCATTAATTAGCAGATTGTTTCTGACGGGGGCTCTGTCAGCAATTGCACCTGTGTACCCATAGGCTCTGTGTAGCATCCCGGATATGTTGGACCTATCTCTATGGTTGTGACAGTAAGGAGTTAGATTTGCGCTGGCAGTTGCAATTGATGTAGAGTTTTCTAAAGGGCAAAGTGTCAACCCTGCTCCTCTTAGAGCCAGTGAGACTTCACTAGAGAAGTATTTTTGGAAACCCCACTTGTATCTCGCTGTCAATGTGAAATGCACATTTTGGAGTCTGTTTTTGTGCCATAATAGAACTCTTGAGAGTGCTGGGAGAAAACAGTACCCACAAGAAAAAAAAGGCTACAAGAATCAGTCTTGAAATAATGGCAGGCTAAAAAACTGCTTGGAAAACACACTGCACGAGGAAAGAAGTAATGCAGAGGTAATTTAAAATAAAAGTTGAATATTAAAAGAGAAACAATGTTGTAATGACCTTCACTGTGTAATTCTCTGAGGCGTGTCACCATGGCCATTGGTTAGGTTTGGGCAGCAGCACAATCACTTTGATCTCAGTTAATCAAGGCAAAGAAGCGCTTTCTTCCCACTAATTGAACAGCTCCCTCCCATGGGCACAACATAAGTCAATAGATTTGCAGTCATATGAGTGGGATAACTTTGCTTAATAAAAACTAACAAAAGCTTTCACCAAAGTGCCAGACAGTTCAGTACCTGATTCTCCCTGCTGCAGAGGTTACAAGTTATGGAGGCTGGGGGAGGCTGGTTTGACCCATTAGGCAAGGACCCTAGAATGATACAAGAAGGTAAACGCCACCAAGAAGTGCAAGTACCAGAAATGGGTCAGTGCTTAGCACAAATTTCTGCATGAGTCTATTAATCACATCAAAGGACACTTCCATCCTTAATGGCATTACAATGAGGAAAAACTTAGTATTTAACTAACTTTAGCAATTGATAATGCTTATGGAGAATTTTTTATGCATTACTAATGCAATACTAATTTCTGGAAATGCATATGTACAGGAACCAATTGAGACTGATTATTTGGTTTCTATTTTTGGTAGCAAAAAATTTTCATCTGTGATAATAACAAAGCCAGACGTCAGTATGTTCTCCAAGACAAATTAAAACATATATTTCACTAACACCCCTTAAACTGCTGCTGCAAGATTTACTGGCTGATGGAAAAATCATGAATTAACGTTTTGCTGCTTCAGTAACTTGTATGAAACCTGATTCTCCAAGCAGTGATCTTCGTCTTTTCCACGCTAATAGGATGCTGTGAGCAGCATCACATTTTGCTTTTCCAGTTGGCCTAAGAGATTGTATGGAAAATGGAAGGTACAAGCAACCTGAGAGGGTCTGGTGGGCAAGGTACTGCCTGTGAGCCATAGGCTGTGAATCACAGACCTACAGCCTGGCAGTTGTACTAAAGTGCTTTCAAACTGCTGCTCTGAATTAATCTAGGTCTGATATCAGGGTGAGTCTCTCTCATTACTGGAGGGGTGAAAAAGGAGGAAAGGGAGGAAGTCAAAAAAGGCTCAGACACCTCCTTTTCATTTATAAAGCTAGTTGAAATACCTGCATATTTTTAATTAAAATTAATTTTGCTGGAAATTCTGGAAAATAAATAGATTAGCTCATCTAGAAAATAGTGTGGTTTGATTTTTACTGTTTGACTTTTTCTGTCAAGATTTAGTCATTGGCAAAGACCTAGGACTGGATGTGTTATACTATTCCAAGTCCATTCATGGGGGAATGGTATAGCTTTCTATGTCGGAAAGTATCATTGCAGTTCAATAAAAATATCTATAACTATATCAAAGGAAGCTTCTCAGTCACCGCATGTCAGGTGATAGGATTTTATTTTTTTTTCTTTTGGTAAGGAGTACAATAATGTGACAGTTTTTCCATCCCAGTATACAGCAAAAGCAATGAACATTTAATGCAAATAGACATGTTTATTCTGCATCAGAGATGAATGGGTTTGTAAAACTAGCTCCATTATGCTTATCTTCCTCTTATTCCCAGTCCTTATATTCTACCGCCCATTAGTGTGCAACAAAAATGAGAGTTGTCATCCTTCCCTTCGAACTAGTGCATAGCCAAGTAATGATTTCACATATAATGCTGTTGATCATCAAATTAGACTAAGATTAGACAGGTGTAATATCTTTGCTCAATTCAGCCACAAGCTATTACTGAAAACCTAAGGCTGAGTTAAACAAAAAAGAGGAGGGAAGTGTCATCGTTGCTCATTAAGAGCAAAGAAGCAAAGGTCTGATAACTCTCTGTTTTTTCTTAATACTCACAACCTTCTTGATATGGAAAAACAAGACAGCCAACAGATGTGAAAGGTGACATCTTGGGAAAAAAGCTGCTTACAAGTTTTCTTGAACATGCCACTTTATGACTCAAAGCATCTAAACAATGAATATTTCCTGATATATTATGTTTTATGCCCCCCAATTAAATATCTGTTACACTTATGCTTGCAACATTGTTATGATCTTAGTTATCTTACAAGTATTTTACAAAATTTTTCAGTGTGACAAACCACTTAAATTATAGTTCTAAAATAATATCAAAACATCGTCATGTCTCTTAAAGTATTTCTAGTCCAAGAAATGAGTATGTTATACCTCATTAACAAACCGAATGTCTTCCTGTGTTTTAAAGTAAAATTATTCTGTTGGTTTTTTTTTCATTTTGACTGCCCAAGGAGTTTCCTAAAAGCCAGGCATCTATGGGGATGTATTCAGATACTCTATTATTTTATAGTATTTAGAACTAGGACAAAAGGATTATGGCAAGACTACACAATACAGTTGTATGTGATAATAGAGGCCTGAATTAAGGAAATCCCTCAGTTAGCTTGTATTTTGATGTTCTGTTGCTTGCTACAGCTTAACTAACATATGAATCCTACACATGGATCCCACATAGACAACTTTAAACTCCCAGAGTAGGGTCCAGAAACATATATCCTCCATCAGTTTTCAAATCTAAAATTTTATAGGCTTCATATTTACTTGTTAAATGTAAATTTCCCCTTAAGTTGTAAAAAGAGTGAAATAAGTTTACTTTTCAACTTGTTGTTCTTAAAAAAACACATGACATTTATTCTGGCAGTTTGTATACCTGGCTTGTCTGAATAATTCTTAACAAAGAAGAATGTATGGCAAGTTAGTAAGTAGAATAATTATTCAAGAATAAATATTTTCTTCAGTTTGTTAAGTAAATTTGCAATGGAAACATGAAACTATTATTTTTAAAAGCTTGGATTGTAGAAAACCTTTGAAAAGCTAGAATGGAAAAGGCAAAATACATTTTCATAGGCTAACAAACATTTTACTTGAAAGTGAGACAAACTCTACATTAATAGAGGCTTCCACAAGAAATGAGAAATATTACTGTGTGCAGTTTATCATAGGACACTTTTCCAGAAGCAGATGTTTCAGGAGATGGAATTTCTAAGAGGTTCCTCTAAACCAAGCCACGAAGCTTGACATTCTCCCTGTGTTGTAGAAGCAGAATGGATGACTTTCATGCTAAGAAAATAAGCTGAGAAACGTGTGCCTATTTCACATGTGCTGCATGTAACCTATGAATTTTCGTAAGTAAACATCAATATTAATCAGCCAGTTTAAATCTCCTGTATTTACATGCAATAGAAGATATGCTTGTCTATAAAGGGCTAAAATTAGCATTACTTGTTTTCCCAGAAGATAGTCCCATCTGAAAAATTTAGCCCACAGAATATAATAAATTTTTTTTCTGCACCTTTAAACTGATAATTAAACATACGTAAGGATTCTTTATTTTGAAAGGAATGGAGAGCGGCATCACCAGGAGCACTGTGCTATGAGTTGGTGTATCAGGGCAGGTTGTGCAGTGGTCTAGTGTTCAGCAGTTTGTAACCAAGCAGTGCTGAGCTGCAGGTGATTCCAATCCCCATCTTTACTTTTGCCTCATTTTTGCATTTCTTGCCAAGGGCATATCCATCAAAGCTGCTGACAAGCAGCACTAATCAATGTATATCAGAAGGGACTTGGTTACAGTTCTGGTATGAAGCTTAGAGTAGCTGTGTCATGGGAGGCACAGGAGGAGCTTGTAATTAGTATTTAGAGCTCAAGGAATACATCCAGGGAGGAAGAATATGAGATCTCTACTAGCTGTCTTTTCAGGCATTGAGAATTTTTTTTTTTTTGACTGTCTGTGCCAGTAAATGAGAGTCAGTTCCAGGTGTCTCTTCATTGCTACAATTTCTAGACTGCAGAAAAATACATCAAGGTATTTGAATATCAAATGATGTAGTGATAGGAAACACCTGATCATTATTCCTCAACACAACAGGAAGCTAGCAAGGTGACATTCAGATTTAATGACTTGTGCAGACTCCATAGCAGTGTGTAGTGCTACCACCTTCAAGTTCCATTTTTCCAGATAGAATCTGTAATAACCAGAGAGAGTGATAAATATTATCTGAAATATTTTTTGTACATCTTCTTCCTACAAATCTACAGTATTTTTAAAAGACAGTAATAATAAAAACTTGTCTACTTGTGCTTCTGTTGACTTCCATGCTTACGACTGACAGCCGCTAAGTGAACTAAAAGCTGGCTTCTGTGCTAGGAATTTGTTATAGAACTGCCTGTTCAGGCTTTTCAAAAACAAAAATCTGAACTTTGAACACACTTCTTTGTATAAGACTAGTGTTTTTATTTGGTTTGCAACACATAATGGGGGCTGTGGCTGTTTATTCATGCTGTTAAAGTTGTATATGCTGCTGTCTGTCCATGATACAGTTTTTACTTTATGCATTTAAATAATTACTGGAAATACTAATGTAAAAGGTAGATTGAGAGAAAGTTTATTTTTAAAAGCAGAATTGTAAATAGTCTTTTTATAGGCATGATAACTTCTCTGCTTCGTTTGCGTGACTGTTCTGATAAGAAATCTAATTACATTTGGTTTGTCATGTCTGGGACCTGTATCTCTTTGATGTCCCACTTCAAGGTAACAGAACAATTAGGGGCATGAATAATAAAAAATGTGCATTACCTTGAATGATTTTTACTTTATTTGGTATAATATATATTTATTACATTTTCCATTTTCCATTAATTTTAATTTTGAAATCTCATAGTTGTGTCATAGCTTGTATGTACAAAAACTCCATAAAACTGGATGATCTGGGAGTATTCTCTATGAAGTTCTTTCAGGGGTTGAAGAAAGGAGTAGCCCACCATGTCGCAGAAAACCAACTGTATTTTCCTACAAGATCCATCAAAGTTCAGAGCTTTGCATACGAAGAAACAGGGCCAGAAAGCAAGCTGTGGCACCTCTCCTTCTCTTTCTGCTCCATCGCTGTCTGTGTGAGACCTTGCCTGTGGTGTCATGACTCACAGAACTTTGGCTTCTACATAGGGCCATAAACAGCTCTCCTCCTGGACAGAGTCCATAGCCATGCACAGATAACGTGCAAAACAACAACAACTCAGTCTGGTTTATCTTTAGCACAGATGCCCTTTTACTTCATACTTCTTCTCTTATATGATAGATTTTAAGGACATTTCTGTGGAGTTTGGGGCCAAGATCAAAGAGATGACAGGCCTTTCCCCCAGCATCTTTTGGTCTCACTTGTCATTTATGTCTTTTTACTCAAGTGCTTTCCACAGCTAGCACTGAACTGATGTTTTTCTTTGGGACATGGTCCTTAACCTCCTTAACAAAAGAAATATTTACATGTTGTATACAACACCATCATATCATGGATATTTTTCTGTCATAATAGTTTTCTGGACATGCTGTTTGGCAATGCAAATATTCACAGCTGTGTTGAAAGGGTGTTAAAAGTTTCCTAGCTAATATCTCAGAAAAAAGTCAGAAAGAAAAAAAACTTAAGTGGATGTGTCTTTTTACAGTATGCATAGTTATTGATGTCAGTTTTGATGTGACTGAAAAGATTGGTTCTATTTATGTGGACAGCCTGCTTCATACAGGCATTTCAAAGACTTCAGTGTAGCTATGGCAAAACTGGTGAACTGGCATAACTGACGAACGGAGATTCCTTCCATTGTATGGTGGAAGTAACAGATGTGCTGTTTGATATCAGATAAAGCTAACAAATCAAACACTAGACTACTTACAGCATATTGGAATACTAGAGAAGCAAGCTAGCCTGAGACTCAACATCTTTTCACTGCAACCATTCTTACATCATTAGCAGACCCCACATTTTAGGATCTGATTTAGTACCTGCTGAAGTAAACTGATATACTTTCACTGAACTGAATCATCTGATACAAACCCATGGACACAGGTAGGAAGAAAAGTAAAATTACTTCAAAAAGAATAGGCATACTGTTGTGAAACTTACTGAAATGCTTAATTAGATTAAAAAAAATTAAAAGAATATCAAAAAAGGACCTGGAAATAAAAACTGGAAAACTTGTAGGTGTCGACAGTGCTGTAACTCATTTGTGTTGAAACTGTAGTTGGAGGAAAGAGATGTTTCCAGGTTCTTTACAGTCAATAAACAAGTTTTATACCTGTGATTTGTACCTGAATTATGATTTTTTGTATGTAACAACTGTGGACAAAGTGTCTTTCTTTGAATTAACAGTGTAGACACAGTGATTATACCATAAGCACACAAAAATATCAGTAATGTGTTTTAAGGTACTCAATTTATCTTTTGGCATAATTTTTCTTTTTTTTTAAACTTAGCTGCTCTAAAAGAAAAACTGATCTGGAATGAAAAAAAAGGATTTTTTTCAGTTTGAAAATGTTAAACTGCATGTTTCAGGAGTTTAAGAATTCTAGAAATATACTTGATTAAACAACTGTACTTAAGCTGACCTTTTTTGTGAAGATTTTCAGTACTGATAAGTTAGCATTTTCTAACAGAAAATTCCTGTTGAATTTTTAAAGCCTTATTAAAAATATTTAATAAAAAAATCTGGATCTACTGTTTTAAGTAAATCACCAAGATGACAGGCTTTACATCTAAACTCTTTTCTGGGCTTTCTTATTTTAATGAAAATACGACAATTACTCCCACAAAATATTACCCTAGAAAAACAACCAATACTGTGGTCACTGAGGTAAGGTAAATTTGCTCCTACTGAGTTCAATGCAGCTGTGACTGCAGTGCCACCAGTTTGTCAGCTGGCTATTTTGTGAGTGTACTTTACACACGTGGTAGTCAGATTTGGGATGAAGTGTGAAATGGATAGACTGTTCTGAGCAACAATTGCAAAAGTTCTTAAAACTGATTTCTGGACTGAATGTTGAGACTTGCCTGCAAGCTTGGAGGTGTAGATTTGTACCATGGCTCAGATGGAAGGCACAATTGCTCTTGCAGACTTGTGCTAGCTCTCTCGCATAGACTTGTGATTTGGTTCTGTTCAGGCAATTACATGATCTCTCCCCTACACAGATGCTATTTTTCCAAAATTCATGATAATGTCTGACAGAGCAAAAGGCAAACAGAAAGAGACATATCCACTCTGTCTGGTTGCATAAATCTATCTTACAAAAGAAATGAGGATAGCAAGCAGATTTGGATCCTGAAACTGCCAACTCTAGGATTTTTGTTATGTGGCTGATGATATATGTGTTGCTTTAATGTACATTCTACCTGTTACCTCGAATTGATAGGTTGAGTTATATTACATCTGACAGAGTAATACATATGTAACAAATGTTAAAAATTGTGCTTGAAAAATGATTAATATTGTCAGATATTGAATTTTTTAACTTTCTATGGAGAGATAGATACAATTTCCCTCTCACTGAATTTCCTGACTATTTCTAACTTAAGTGGTAAACCTTTAGAGTGGTGCAAACAGATTTAGTAATACAGCTTTCACTTAACACTAATAGGACTTTTACAGCTAATTTCCTGTGCATCAACTGGAAAATACGCCACTTAATATAATCTAAACATGTATTTATAGCTTAATTATTCTCTACCATTAGACAAAATGTAACATTACATAGTTCCGCAACTTCTTTTATATGATATCCTGTAATAATATAGGATATGGCTTCGTTGGAGAAAACACTTTCAAAAATTTTTTTTATTTTGAATCTATACAACTAAGATAAATTTGGCCATCTTATGCGTACATAGTTTGTAAAAAAACCCCAAACCTAAAATGCATATCAGTCAAGTTGGAGAATTTTATGTTGGCAACTGTGATAACAAACAAAATGAGAAACACTTCCAAAACACACACTAAAATTGAACCTACTGGAATCATATAGGACATAAACAACGGCTATTTTCTTGGTGTAAGCAGTAGAAGAGGACAGATTTTGTATCTGAAACAGCAGAACATCCCTGCTGTTTAGAAAAAAAATCTATCCAACTGATGAAAATATACAGTCTCTACTTTTAACAATGTTCAACGTGTCTGTCCTGAGTGATCACTGCACAGAGTGTTTGAATTCTGAAGAGTACAAAGTTTGACAGTTGCAGTAAAAAACAGGGCTGTGAAAAAAATGTATTTTTGTTTAGCTCTGTCTTCCCCAGGATATGCTTGATCAACCAGAGTCAATCTGAGAGGAAACTGCAAACTTCCCTGAAGTGGCCTTCAAAATAAAAAAGGTAAAATGTTAACCTGCTGAGAGTATGTAAGACTGCCAAGTCCTGTAAATGACTTAGGGGAAATGCGGTATGCATGTATTACCAGTTATTGTACAGTGGTCACACTTGATATAATATTGGCTTTCAGAATTTGCTCACCCCAGAGAAAAAAACTGTTAATGCTGAACTTGAGCTGTCCCTGACATCTGGTAGGCCTGTTATATCACATCCTACTGACGATCAGAAATAACAAGTAATAAGAGCTAATAGATGTTACTGAAGATGAGAATGGTTAAAATGGACTGCGCTATCTGCTGCTTAAGGAAATCTGAAGATTTCTGCAAGACTCAGTAAAAAAATGACCTTCCAAATGGCACGTGGCATGACTACTAGTGTTAGGAATACCAAACGAATTTGGTATCCGTCTAGTCCACAGGTTAGAAGAAAATGTACATTAAAACAACCAGGGAAATGACAATGAAAAACATACATGATAAGACTGATGGATCCACTACCATTCAGTGAATTCAATTTATACAGTCAATTAAATTGCTTTTTCTGCACTGAAACATAGTTTATTATAGTTCCTTATTATGTTAGTAAGAACGATGGTTAATAAGATGAATGATTATTCTTGGTATTCTTAATAAGCATAATACTGTAGCAATAACTTCAATGATCTATACTGCTTAAAAGTATTGCTTGTGGTAAAGGAAAAAGTATGAAATATTTCTAGTGTCAGGTGCCAAAGCTTAGCAGTAAGAGTCTGGTAGTCATCTTGCGTAAGTTTTCATACCTTCATTTGCACTTGCTGAAAATCTGGCCTTTAAACATGGTTTTTTTTAATTTCAAATTTGATCAAATACCTTCTAAATTTTGGATTTTTTTTTTCAGACAAAGCAACTCAGACTTACCTGAGACTAGATTATTAATTGTATGCATTTCAGTGGTCTGATAGGAGACTGTGAGTTATATCGTCTAAATACTTACACAATATTAGATGCGGAAGTATACTTTTTGGTTTTTTTGCTAGAAGATAGCTCTGTGCTTCACAGGCTACAAGGAGGTTAATTAGCCTGTTCTTTGTTTTCTAGAAAGTAAATCTGCATTAGAGCTTTCTGTGTCATAAATCAGAAAGGGTTATGGATATTCCTTGTGGTTTAGCACATCAGTGGCAAAAGTTAGCGTGAAGAAGGTCAATGTGGCATACACATTCTTCATTTCCATTTTATTAGATAATGGGAGTTAATGACGTTTATAGTGCCCAGTGGCTACGGGCTAATGCTAAGAATTACATAAGAAGTTTCATGGATTTATTTTTACCCAAACTTGCACACTGACAAACCTGTTTGCATGGGCACAGTTTTGCTCTGTGAACAGATTATCACAGAGTTTTAGACCAACCCGAAGACCTCCTTAACTCCTCTTGGAGCAGTTAAGGCTGTCTCTGTGGTGAACTTCCACAAACTGATGCATTAGGTACGGTAGTTTTCTTCTCAATCACAGACATTTTTGAATGCATTTTTTAAGCTTCATTTTTAATGTATTGATTAAAAAATTCCAAAGAAAACTTTCATGAATATTCCCTGTGCCTAAGGAAATGTGTATCTTCTGCCCCTTATAAATCAATTCCACGCGGGACAAGGAGATTCTGTATGAGAATGACCTATACCTAAATGTTTTTCCAGTATGGCACAGGCCTCTTGAACCTTTATATCCTTTAGCAGTGAAGACCATAGGGTTTTAATATTTCTGATGCAAAACTCTTTATCCATCATCACTTTCAAACTCTAGCAGAAAATGTCACTGGGACCAGACACTATTTGCCTTGATTCGGCCAACCTGTTTCAACCCAGATCCTGCATTTCAGTTTTCCGCATCATTTACCTTAGCAGTGAAAGATCTACACATAATATCATGTCTCAGAAACTGATTTTGCAAGGCAAAAAGGTAACCATGAGAATCCTCAAAAACTGAGTTTTGGCATCCCTAAGAAACCAACATATAGAATATTACAGGATATATATGGACACCTTGCCTTTAGAAGTAAATCACACTTCCCTTTCTTAAGACTATTTGCAGATTGAAATTAGATTTAAATTCAGATTTGAATTCAGTGCTGCTGGCTCTAAAATATTTCCTGCTAATGCTCTCTAAGACCTGTGAGAATTTAGGAAGCTAAAGAAAGAAGTTTAAAACAACTTTTGAGTCTGAGGTCTTGTTATTTTCTAAGATACTTATCCCAATTAAGAAAGGCATTTTGAATTACAATATCTTCTTTTTTAGTCTAAACCTAGTTATATCTGAGGGAGACAGTGATTTGTGCAGCTGGATGTATCTGTCTCAAGCTTAAAGAAAACACAGCTAATGATAAAATGAGGAAATAATATGCCTTAAAAACTGACCTAAAGAGTTTCTTGCAGTTTCCAGAGGGATGTAGTAGAGGGGCTAAGAAGACTTCCACAGTTAGCTCACCAACTAAATGCAATTTTAAAATTTATCTCACATTAGCTTTCTCTTAAGGGGGAGAAGAGTCTATTACAAATATGAATAATTGGAGTGTCATCTGCTTGAGGGACATAAACTTACAATACAGTAAGTAGACAGTTAATATGGATTAAAACACTGCCAACAAACGAGGTTGAGACTGTTTTTCTGGCAGAACACTGACTCTTAGTAATTTATCTTAATATTCTATTTATATAAGAGCTGTAAGCTTAAGCATATAAGATTAATGAAGGTTGATTTGTCTGCCCTCTTTACTTCCAGTGCCCTCCACAGCATTATAAAGGTGGCAGATTGCTAATTGAGAATCCTTGACACTTTGTCCAAACTTAGGGGTGAGTTTCTCAGAAACGATAATTACCTGTAGTTCCAACCATGATCTCTTTGACTATGAGTCACAGTTAAACTATTTATCTTTTCCACACGTCTTCCTGAGAAGATGAGACCACACTAATAAATAGCATTTCATTACTCAGAGAACTGTTTCCTCTTTTATAGTTTTAGCTCTGACACTGCATCAGTAGATTTAATGAAACTACAGAGGGCAATAGACAGTAACACTGTCTTAAGTAGGACAACTAGTCTGGTTTTTTTGTTTTTTTTTTGTCAGCTTTCTTCATTTTTTATCGTATTTTCATAAGCTGTACAGAAGTGGTACATTGCACTTGCAGCTCAAGCTTATATATTCAGATCATATCCACTAAATGTATTTTCTTCTGAGCCTTTACAAGGGTCTTATATGATTTGAAGATCATGTCTCTTATACAGACGCTAACTATTCTGAAACAGCATAATGCTGCTGTTTTGTAAACTCTGGTACCTGGGCAACCAACTAAATGGATAAGCAGTTACAACATCTGCTATATCTGAATCAATGCAAAAGCAAATATACAAATTGCTTACATTTCTTTCACTGACTCTGGTGACTTCATGGAAGAAGGTGCTGGGTGTGTATCACACAAGAATGCTGGCATCTGCCCTGTGCCTTGTCTGTGGATATAATGAAACTGGCTGGGATGGAGTTAATTTTCCCCATAGCAGCCCGAATGATGCTGTGCTTTAGATTTGTGACTAAACCAGAGTTGAAAACACATCCATGTTTTAGCTATTGCTGAACAGTGTCTACAAGGTGTCGACGTTTTCTTTTTTTGTTGTTTTCTTCCACTGAAGGGATATTCCATACCATACAGTGTTGTGCTGAGCGATAGAAGCTGGGGGAAAGAAGGAGGAAGAAGACATGTTCGAGGTTATGGGGTTTGTCTTCCCAAGTAAACATGACGTATGCTGAGGCCATGCTTTGCAGGAGGTGGCTGGACATCTGCCTACCTATGGGAAACAGTGAATGAGTTCTTTCATTTGTTTTGCTTGTACTCACAGCTTTGCTTCGTGCATTAACGTGTCTTCGTCTTGACCCAGCAGTTTTGAGATTTACTCTTCTTATTGTCTACCCCAACCCCCTGCAGGAGGAGTGAGTGAGAGACTGAGTGGCAGCATAGCTGCTGGCTGGGGTCAGCTCAACACAATGGATATTAGTATTTGTTATTGCCTTTTGCCTTTTAGATATGTTAAGCTAACAAATAGCCTCAGTTTTGTACAGGCTGGGATATTTTGGGACAGGGTCTTCAAAATTTGTATTTGGCCTTAGACATACTGTTCTTCTTCTGACAAGAAGGGTGAATTGGATGGATTTGCTGCCCCAGAATGGCATTACATTTATTTTTTCTCCCTTTCCATGTTTTTTGCTTTTATTAGTCTTTCTCTCTTGTTTTTCATGGTTTCCTGCATTTCTCTGTATATGAATCAATTATTGCTCTCTTCCTTCCCACATTGTTCCCTGTTACAGTCTAAAAAGATGTGGATCAAATATCCCTTAAACATAAGTTTTTTACCCCATTATTTTGTGCAGTTTTATATCAAGCAAAAAGAGTTTGTTCATGAGTGCGAGACAACATAGAAATTGTAAGAAATCTTAATGTCTGAAAATGGGGCTTGAAGAATGCTTCTGTCCACAATTGTTCAACAGGATGATACCTTTGGGCAGTTTCATCTCTAATCTTCTATTTTTGCATCTGTTACATAGTCTTGAAAACTCTGTTTCTTAACACTTCAAGGACTACAATGACTGCACAGAATGCAATGCAATAATTACACTTCTGCATCAAGTTTTTGTTCTTTTTTTCACTGTAAAACAGAGCTATGCATAAGCAGGAGACAGAAAACATGCAACTCACCTGAAGCCAAGTAAAACTTTATTCACACGTGCCATTAATTATTGATGTGTTAGATTTTTCAGAAATATAGACTGTAAAATACAAACTGGCCTAGAAACTGATAAAAACAGCTACATTATCAATAAAGCAATAACTATTGTTACTTAGGATTTCATTTCTCTTGTGTGCCACCAGTTGTGTGCAGTCGGGACATTTATTTGATTTCAGTGAGTGCTCTTTCACAATGACCATAAATTAAGATACTGTTTTTGTAAAAATTAAATTTTTCCTGTTTGCAGAAATCGAAACCATCATCTTCACACCTGTGTAATAGAGTCCTCCAAGACTCATATTAGACCATGGCTTAATGTATTTACTAAAAACCTTGAAGCACTGGGTGAACAAGTAAATGATAACAATTTTTCAGATGTCACCCAGTTATTTAAATTAGTTTAAACCTGAGAGGATTTTTAGGGGCTTAGAAAGCACCTAACAAATCTAGTCATCTTGATAGAGGAAAGGAAAATTCATGCAGATTAGATATACGTCGGAAGTAAAAACTTTTAGCTGTAACTAACTGGGAAAGGACGTGCTCATCAGTATGAGTAGTTCAATGAAAATGTTTGCTTTAAGCATGACAAATGCATTCTCCCTCTACCTCTTAATTTTCACTCTTGAGTTCATGAGAATTGCTGCCATTAAAACATTAATATTTTCATCTTACTGTTCCCACAAAGGAATAATGAAAAGCAAGAAAGCATTTAATTTCAATAGTAATTGTTATTTCTTTGTCAGCATCTCTGACATCCTAGACAGTTGCCAAAAATTCAGTAAAAGATCTGGACTACTAGAAGGCATTCAGAATATCAGGACAAATAGGCAGAGGTGATAGGAAACGGATAGTGGTAAAAAGAGATTAATATGTAGTGAGAAAATTTGTCTCCATAAAATACAGACATTCAAGTTGCTATAGGTGGGGCTGGCCTACAAAAAAAATTGCATTGCAGTTTCTTTGTTTCAAAGGTCAATATCTCTATATTGGCTCCAATGGTATTTCAGGATGTACTTCACAAAAGATATTTTGCTATTGCCACAATACCTTTATTTGTCCTTGTTATCCTTTTCTTTCCCTACCAGCTTGGAAGCTTCCCTGGCACCTAACACACTGATTACATATGTGCTATGAAGAGAGCTACTGCTTCTATTTAGACTGTAGAAACCATTTTAACAGGAGGAATAAAACGATAATTAATAATATTGATGGGTAAATAATAATTACATAACCTTATTACGTGAAAAGCTCTTAACATCAGGATGAAATAATTTTCTAGTTGCTCTCCTGTCCTAATGTGTAATGACTTGAGGTTGGTTACTTTAATGCCATGCATTTGTTTCTTCTTGGTGATCTCTGCTTGCATCGATCATTGCGACTCACGTTTCACAACAGACAAATCTTTCTTCTCCTCATTGATACAGTATATCCTACTAAACACTCTTGATTCTTGTTTGTTCCTATTACAAACCAAACAATAAGGATAATAAATGGGGCCAGAAAACTGCTCCAAAGAATTGTTTAAGATACAGTGATCATACAGGTCAGACTTGGGGATGTTTCTAAGGACATTCAACTATCTGTTCACTGACTTCGTTTTCCTCTCCAGGCTTCTGCATCCCTGGCAATTTTCCATCTCTTTCCAAGACTTTTCTCACTGCAGCAGACTTTGCTCTTCTGCCCTTTGGTCTGTGCATGGGGCTAGAAGGTGTACATCCTTCTGGAGGCAGCAGCTTGACTTCCTTATCCTAGGCTGATGCAAGTAGCAACAGCTTAGGTTTTTTGTCTAACTAACTTCAGAAGACAATAAGTGACTGACAAGTTAAACGTCAGGATTAGATTACATATACCTGAATGAATTGATATAATTTAATTTTAAAGGGGCAAATATATGTCCATGAACCCTTATATGAGCACTGATGAAAAATTCTGTTATAGACATCCATATACACACACACAGACACTCTTTGTATTTAATAAAAATGGTGAACATAAGATTAATTAAAAAAAAGCCTGTTCAGACTGCATAACCAATGTCCTGTACTAATATAATGGTAAGGAAGAAATATCTCAATTCTATTGATTAATTTATTATTATACTTTTTTGGATGAAGGGTTGAGACTCACTTATTCTAGGCAGACTAGGAGATATTTTTTTTCTGGTTCTCCCTCATGCGCTGTGATTTTTCCTGTGAGATGCGCTTCTCCATAGATCTTTCAGGATATCTCATTCTCCAAGGACTATTCACGTCTACTTGAACAGACAGCAGAATAATGGCTATGAGTAGTTGTGCAGTGAGGAGAAAACTCCTTCCCACAGAATGTTAAATACATGTTTGGTGGCATGGCAAGTATTCTGACAACAACAAAGTAATACCTGTCTGGACTTCGCACCTTGTAATATTCCTTTTCTTCTAAGGGCTTGTATAATCACTTTATAGTGAGTTTATGGCTACAGCTATTGCTGCTGTCTGTGGTGGTCCCTTTCACATATTGATAACCTTCTGTACAATGATGTTTTCTAAATGTCTTTCTTGTTTAGTCCCTTCTCAGCTTCAGTTCATGCCTTCTTACTTTAGGTTCTGCGTTGTCTCATTGAATAACCCAGTGGCATGAGAGCCACATGAACTGAGGTCTTTTTCTGTTAATCTCAAATTTATCAAGTGGAAATTAAGTTAATTTTCTTAATCTATACCTTTGATATTAAAGATCTCAGTTTTCTCTCATTTCTAGTTTCTTCCACTCTGCAAAACATACTGCATGACAGTTTAAAACTGTGTGTTAGACCTGGAGAAAAAGTTAATAACAGCTGCTTCAATACATTTTGCTTCATTTCCCTTGTCTACTAGTTAATGTTCTTGAATGAATATGAAGGACCACAACATTTAAGAATCTCAGTGCTGAAGTACCACAAGAGCACAAGTAATGTTTTTGGACAATCTCAGAACATCATGTTTTGTTTATTTTATTTTATTTTATTTTATTTTATTTTATTTTATTTTATTTTATTTTATTTTATTTTTCAGTTTACAGTGTCTTTTGCATGAAAAATGAAGGTTCTGGTATTAAATTTTCACTGATGATATAGTCAAATCTCTTCTTAACATGAAGCATAGTTTACCAATTTGCTTATAAACTTTTACAAAATTAAACACTTTATCTGTCTTCAATTTATATTCTCCTTTTGCTTTTCCACATTTCATTACACAGCTCTTCCTATTAGTTATTGCTTTTTGCTCTTCATACCATATACTCTTTACATTTTTACACTGCTCTTCACAATTTTTCCTGCTCGTATATTTTTATTCACTCTTCCATTCTTCAGTTCCTTTCATATATGTCTGCATTCTTTTCTATTTTTTAATGTAATTAACACCTTTTTTGTTCTCTCCATCTCATTTTCCGTATTGCCATTGTCAATCAGTTTAAATCCATCATATATTAATTTTCTGTTAGTCACACGTTACATACCAGGACTACATTTCTGCTTTCTCCAGCTACTCTGTGAAATTCTTTTCCCTTCTTGGGGTGGGGAGGGAGGGCAGTTCTCCAGCAAGAGTACTGATATTTCTACATTTACTTGGCATATGAGAACCAGTTGATCAAATTTATCCAGTGGTTTCTATGTGTGGATCCAGCTGAATATTATTGCTACCAGTTCATTTTCAGATTTAGGAGCATGGTGATAATAGTCAGGGAAAGATCATCTTCCATGATCACAAACAGTAGGTGTTTGATCGAGAACATTGGTGTCATCAACAAGCATTCCCATGTAACAATCTACAGAAAAGACAGAAAGTTATAGAGAGCAGGAAAGGTAATGGTTTGTTGATTTCCAGAGGCCCTTCAAAAGTAGGTATTATTTCATAAAAAACACAGGGATTTTTGGGTACTGGACCATACCTCAATTGCAAAAGGAGAAAAAAACACCAGAGCCTGCCTTCCCAAAAGCCATCACAAAAAACAATGCTCCGTTTCAGTCTGAGCTAAGAAAAAGTTCTTTCCTGACCATAGATTTGTTGATCACTTTATCAATGAATGCTAGTGACAGCACAGCTCTTGTGTGATAACTCACCTTTCAAAATTCATGTAGACAGATTCCAGAGCAAATAAGGATATAAGGTAATTTCTCATTTCTTCAGTTAAGTAAAAATGCTATTTTCAAAAATTTTCACTATAATATTCATCTCTATATATGTTAGTCAGTTACTACTGAGTTGCTACTGAAAAACACCACCATTTGAATTTTTTATTTCAGAACCTGGTCTTAATTTTGCAAGGAGCCAAAGACAATTTTTGAAATAATTTTTGCATTGTGACTTTCAGCTGCAACTAGGTAACTTGTTTTTTGGCTGCACTTTAAAAGACTTTTTTATTAAAGAAAGAATACTTTGTTTATAACTTCTAAAATACAAGACACCCATAAATATGTGTAAAGTGTCACCAAAAGTCCTTGAGGAACATATATTAAATTGGACTTATTGTACTAGAGTGGCTTTATTCTTGTTTAGTTTTGTACGAGCTGCAGCTACTAAGTGTTCCTTCGCAATGAACTTGAAGTGTCTCCAAAGGTCAAGAACAATCTTGCTTTTAAACGGAAGAAAAGAGAGAGATGATTCATTGGTTATAACTTCAAAATTTACTTATATAGTTTTACTTTTTTATAAAATGTATTGACATAGTATTTGTGTACTAAGCACTTATAGTTTGAAACACCACTAAGATTTCCTGCCCTTGACTTGTTTTTAGCAAAGGTGTATGATATTCCTTATAATTTCTTTTTTCCACATAGAATGACAGCTGTGCTGTGGTGTATCAGGATGAAGGTATGGAAATGGGAAAGCTTTAAGGCTTTCTGCTTGTTTTTCATGCAGTGACAAAAACAATTGTGAAGAATGGGGGAAAGACCTGACACCAAACTGTAGTTTAACTCTTCAACTCATACAATATTACAAGTCATGTATTACAAAAACAGCAAAGTCTATCATCTATACACAGTAGTTAAAATGTATTGAAAATAAGATGTTGCCATCTGAAACAAAATTTTTAAAAAATTTTAATTAGAGAGGGATAGACACCTTAAGATTGGCTTTAGCTTAATGGTTGGGCTGATCACGAACACGAGGAGCCCAGATTCATGTTTGCCTGAACAACAAGAATGGGGTTTTCCCATAGTGAAAGAATAAGATGCAGTAGTTGCAATCCTTGCATGTTTTAACCAAGGAAATTGAGATTAGGCATAACAAAAAATACTTCACAGTGAGAGTGGTTAAGCACTGGGACAACTTGCCCAGAGAGGCTGCAGAATCTCCATTGCTAGATGTTTTCAAAACTTGACTGGCTGAAGTCCTGAACAACCTTCGAAGTTAGTCCTACTAAGCAGAAGATTGGACTAGATGACTTTAAGGCATCCCTACCAGCCTAAACTCTTCTATGAATCTCACTCTAACATTCAGACCCTAACATAGGCTGTGCAAAATCCAAGTCAAAATTCATGCTCTGTCCAAGTTAAAGGAGAGGTCTGAATCAAGGGATCTCATATCCCATTGAATGCCAATTCCACAATGTGCTTAAATTTTTTTTGTTTCTTGACCCCCCACACTACCAAAGTTACTACCAGTAACAGAACAGAAAGATTGTTGGAGACATCACTTAGTCTCTTTCTGCATTTAATTCCTAATTAGCTGAATCTATTTTTCAGTCAGTTGTTTTCTGCATATTCCTTCTTGAGATACTTAATTTTATTGCATTATTGATCAAGTCAGAGTACCTAGGATGATGTAATAAATGCCACCCTGGGTCCAAACACAGCTGACACTCAATAGCCCCATGAATTTTCTTGGGAGGGTCTCATGGTCCATGTTCTCAGAAGGTATTTATATTTATTACAATATATGTCCCTCAACCCCCCCTCTTTTAGCTGTCTGTTTCCACTTGCACTTTTGCCTCATGTGATCTAAAAAAACCCTAAGACACGTTATTAATTTTCCATCTGTGGTACAAGTGAGTTTGTTCCACCATAACTTGCAAAGGATAAGAACTGGTGTTGATTTGTACAATCAGAAATAATTTCATTCTGTGTGATGTGCCTGGCTGTGATAGTGAGGGCAGTGTCATGCTTTCATTTTTTTTTCTCGAGGTTGTTTGAAGAATCAGAGACAAAGTTCCAGCTTGGTTTTTGTTAACATGTAGGACTATTACAGTTACTTTCTTTCTGAAAGTAACTGAGTGCAAAGTAGGTAGAGGTGAATGCACCTTTTCAGATGGTGTAAACAGGCAGAATAACTGTCTTTGCCTGGATTCCTAGATGGCTGGACCCATCTCTGCTGCACTCTGGCAGTAAGCGCTCCACTTCATATATACCACTTTTCATCAGGGCTCGTTAACCTTGGCACAGGTCACCCAAATGCTTTCTCACAGTTTCAGGGTCAGAGGTGACTTGCAGCTAACCAGCTCCACTGGTACGCAGCACATCTGAACATCTGCCTATGAGCAGCCACGTCACCGCTTTCCCTCAGTGTGAAGGTACGTGGAGTGCTAAAGCACAAGCAACAGGCTGCTCTCCCAAAAGAGGCAAGGGGGTCTTTCTTCCCAGAGGTGAGAGATGACCTTCTCAGTGACCAATGCTTTCTTGATCCTTCCTTTAGAGTGAACCTTTGATTACCAATAGATTATACCAGACAGCCTAGACGATTGCAGTGATCGGGCATGTCTATCCATCTGTTGTATCAGTGCCACCCTTACTAGTATTTATATTCCACCTTACTCGTATCATTTAGAGAACTACAGGGACCTGTGAGACAATGTCAATCTGGTCCAAAGATGCAGAAATAGGAAGTCAAATCATTTATCTTTCCTCTGCCCTGTGAGACTTCCCTCTCCTCAAGCTGTCGGCTGAAGAGTCATCAGGTGAGGAGAGGAAATTGCCTGCTTTTCCTTATGCTAATTTATGTCTGTTCACTGCAAACAAGACAATATATGTAATGGATGTGTTTTTTAATTAAACTGTTGTAAAATATGCAATTACAGCTACTAAGTGCACTTTTATTGCTGAATGCATAAATGATTTCAGGGTTGTCAGTGAAACTTCATAAAGGAGTAAGTTGGTTTCCAAAATCTATATTTATGTATTTCATTTTTCATAATCAAGAATGCCTTCAAAACTCTGTACTTTATACAAACTCGCTTATTACAAAGATCTGGACAATAGAGGGTACAAAGTACTTTATATTAGCTGATGATTTTGCTTTCTTTTTAATTTTAGTCTTTTAAAAAGCATTAATAATACCAAAGAAGCAATAAAAACAAAGAAACTCAGTCTTTCATAAATGAAATTATTTAGGCACTTTCTTTCTGTATGTGGCCCACAGAATTAAAAGTTATGCTAGGGATAACATTGAAATTGTGAGAACAATTTACTTATACTACATGCAGCTGTGTAGTTGACTTGCTTTTGACAAGCAAGTAGAAAATATTTCCTATGCCTGCTTGTGATCTGCTGGCAAACGGTGTGTATCTTTGTTGTGTGGAATTCAAGTGGCTTTGCATTTCCTGTTAGTCTTTGAACTCATGCTTCACCTTCAGCTATTACCTAGATATTGTAGCCAAAAGGGATGTTTTTACACACAAGGAGAAGGAGGAAAAAATATTTGCCATAAACCAAGAAAAAAAGGGGCTTGTTCTACACAAAGCAACTAACTCAATAAACATTTCCTCTTGATTTTTATTTCTTATCTCTTTTCTTCCTTTTGTTGTTCTGTTACAAATCATTATATGAATGCCTGTGCAGAAAATTAGAACAGAGCTAGAGACAGTGACAAATTTTGTAGATAGCCCTTGTACGAGTATGAGGAAAGGAATACAGCTCAGGAAGACTTCTGGCTTTCTGCCCGACACACAGAACCAGGGCCTGCTGCATCGACGGCCACGACATAGTGCTGCTGCAGAGGCAGGCAAGCTTATCTCTGCACTACAGGACGCAGTAAAGACTCTAGTGTTCTGCTCCTGTAACACTGAGTTTTTACCTGACTGTAGTGCGTCATGAATTGGACTACCTCACTTCATAAGAGAGGCCAGGACAAAAGCGAACAGTGAATTTCTAAGCTTTGTGATCCTTGTTGAATATAGACATTATTTGATTAATCACAGACTGCGGTATCCAAAGAACAGGAAAAACACAGAATGCAAGCACTTGAAATGCAAAGATCATGGTGTGGCACTGCTCAAAGACAGCTCAGGTTCACTTTGCTTCAGCTTTTTGCCATCTCCCTTGGTGTAGGCAGGGTTTGCTCACATGCATCTACTCAAAAGTTCTTTTTTGTGCCCAGTGCTTCAAATTCTGGGGATCCTCTCAAGTTTGCTAGTAAGTGTGAGAACTGAGTTGGCGTCTGTTTTTCGTGCACAGCTGCCTTGGACTAAGAGCGCAGTGAAGTACAGTGCAGAGGCATCTGAGTGGGAACTAGTCTATCATACTGCACCCAAGCTAACTGCACACCACCACTTGTGTCTCTGTATCATGCTTTTTGACATTTTTATTCACAGAGCTCAGGATAACAAATCTGCAGTGAATATGACTAACTCAGGTCTTTGGGTTTGATTTGCTAAGGTTCTGCACAGCGCAGAACTGATTAACCTTTTTCTGTATGTTAGGTGGCCTGGAAATGGCGGAGTACATTTGTTGCAACACACCTGCCCTAGGAAGCACAGCAGATCTCAGCAGGCTCCGCACTGAGCCAGCCCTGAATATTCCGATCCAGGGCATGATTAATCCACCTGGATTTGGTTAAAAATGGTTAATCTCCTTGGATAAACCACAGATGATGGGGACTGGCTAAGCCCCTACTGCATAAGAAATATCGTTATTCATTGAGTTTAATAGCAGCTCATGTGATCTAAACTAGAATAGACTCTTTTACCAGAAAAATAAACAACTAAACAGACAAAATGGAATTGGGTTTTTATCTCATCCAGGGATTACATCTGGAAGGATTTTAAGAAGTGGATTTTATAAGATTAATTTAAAATAATCTCTACAGTTCGATGGGATTTAAAATTGTATTAATTTACTTTAAAATGTATTTAAAGTCCTTTTAAAAAGTAATTTTCTTTCTTTCCCTGTTGCATAAAAATTTACCTTCCAATTTATATCATATCATTGGCCTAATGTTAGTTGATAGGTATTTAATTTTCACTTTAATTAATATTGATTTATAATGCTGTAAGTGCCATTAACTTCAGTCCTATACCTAAATGTCCGTGAATTATGAGAGAAACACAAAAATGCCAGATTCTGACCTGAGCCTTGGTGTTTTCTGTCTGGTGGATTTAGAAATCTATTCTCCAAATACTGTTTATATATCACTTTTTACACAAACAGAACTCAACAGGAAATCCTTTAAAATAAGTAAACCATTGTGGGAAAGGACATTTCTGTTGTTTTAGTATTCCTGTTGTTACTTGAGGAAAACTAGTGAAAATGTTTTGACCAAAGGTGTTCTTATGGTGTTATTTGGTGATTACCCTCCTTGTGAGGTTAGAAATGTTCACAAAACGCACTTAAAGATGGTGAAAGTTTGTATAAAGTACAGGAAAGAATGTGCTGTGGGTCCTCTAAAGTCAGATTTCTCGAAGTATTTCTTCCAAATATGTTAAATGAGTGCACTGCTGAAGGTGTTCTTTCTAATTCATACGAGGTCTATACACTTTGGGTTTTTTCCCTCTGATTTCATAATGAAACGAGAGATATGGATCATTGAACAGATATAAAGCTTGTAAGTAGGTGGAATTTAGGTCTGGGATGGATAACGGTGTGGAGAGAGATGATTTTTTTGTGGATAGCACAAAGGAATTTACATGCCATTAATTCTGTATCCTCTGCACAATAAGGCGGTCACCCCAGTTCCAAGTGGTTTGTTTAGCTTGCTTTGTTTCTTTCTTTTATGCTTGGTATTAGGAAGAATGAAAATCCCTTTCTGGGTAGGGTGAGAAATATAACTGGGAAGCAGGCCATTAGACAGGAAATTAAATGTAATTTTTCCAGATGAACTCATCCATGACAAGAAGAATTAGAAAATGACTTTCTTCATACAGATTTTTGTTTGGAAAATAAAGGAATATGTGAATAATTCTTTAAGAAAATACACTTAAATGATCCAGAGTATCAGACCTGGTAGAATAATGAGATATCATATTTTTATTCCCCTTACATACCTTCCAGCTGAGAAGAGTAACAATACTATACAAAAGCAAGTTCTTAATCAGTCCAGACAAGGCAATGGGACTCTAGCCTGTCAATTTTGTATTTTTTTTAAATGAAGAGCAAGAGAATTGCTCTTTTTTTATGTGTACAATAACTTAAAGGCCAACTAGATGGCTAGCTTGTTTAGGTTCTGCTCATGTAGGCAGAAAACAGTCTATCCAATTTCAAGGTATTTCAGCTGTACTCTCCAGTCTCATATATTTGTTATGTGAATAAATGATTTTTCTAATGTCACCTCTATAAGCAGCCGTCTCCATGCCATTAATATGATTTTTCCGCTCACAGCAGTTCTACTCTAATACAGACCCATTGGTTTTAGTGAGCTATATCAATGTTTATATAAACATCTCAAGAAAATGAGAATGGCACCTAAGGATTTTTTCCTGTTATGAAAGTACACCGGAAACACAATGAACCTGAAACTCATTTACTGCAAAGAAACCCCTTATTTTCTTTCCATCACACATCCACATCCTTATCTTCCAGCCATGGAAAGAGGATCATGGAGGGAGCAAACTACAGCTGACCACGTTCAAAACCCCTCCATGCCCCACTGATTGTGCGTGATGGTGAGAACCCTCTGCCTAGGCACTGGATTGCACCTCTTGTGCTGCAGGGAAGGGCTATCTTGCAGTTGGGCTGAGTCGTGTGGCCCATGTGGGCAGAAATGAGATGCAGGGCTGCTGAGGCTGATGGCTCTGGCTTCCCTTGGGAGTAGACGCGTGACGGCCGCAGCAGCCCTAGAACTTTCTCATCCGTGAAGCTCCACCCAAGCTAGCTGCTGCTCTCGGGCTCTGAGCGAGGAGGTATGGCACTCCTGGCTCTGGCTCACTGGTGAGTATGTCACAGCACAGAATTTGTATGGTAGGGAAGGTTTATATGGTTTTCACATATCACCCCATTACCTGGACTTTAGACATTAGGTACTATTTATCATGCCCTCTGTTATTGTTAGCGTCTTACCATCTCCTGCTAAAAATCCTGAGCCACCACTGAAGATTCTTTGGTTCTCAGTACTTGCATAAAGCTTCCTTTCATCCCTTTTTTTCCATGCTTTCTCAATTTTTCTATGCTTTAAGATATTTACTTGCTCTCAATTTTAATCTTTTTTCATTTTTTCAGTTCACAATGTCTGCCGACTGTATTTCTAACCACTGCTGTTCATACTTTGTTACTGAACCGGAAGAGCTTCAGCGACACTTGTCCCTGCTGGGTTGCGAAGCTGTGACTGATTATATCAGCCAACTAAATATCCCCAGCTAAATAGCTTGTATTCAGCTTCACACACATTTTTCTATTTATGTTTTGCCTTCCAGTTGATTTCACTCGCAACCTTCCCTAGCCTTGAGGAAGCAAATGTTTTTTACATAACTGCGACAGAGACGTCTGTTTCTCTGCAGTCATTACAGTCAATTTGTGATTGCTGGTCTCTTGCCAAACACTTATCTTTGGATTAACCAGTGGTTATCTTTACCTTGTAGAAATCCTTGGATTAACCAAAGGTTATCTTTACCTTGTAGAAGGGGAGTGATATGGAAATATCCTATGCTGCATACAATATCTCTTTGTTGGACATTATATATGACTCATAGAATGTCTAAGGATATTTTACCTCAGCCTGTGTGAGATGGCCACCAAAGTCTCATACGTTTCCTCACATTTGAAACTTTCCATGTATTTTGACTACCTTTGAGATGAACTCTTTCTTTCCAGTTTGAATCTGGTTAATTGAAAGAGATGCAACCAATGTCAGTTCTCCTGCTTGTTATTAGTTAGCGCACTAACTGTGCATGTTAGAGATTGTGATTAAGCAGTTCAGGTTTCTCAGAACCTGCAGATATCATATGTCCTTCTCTCTCCTCCCTTCCCCTTGCACCATGTATGTGTTCACTGTTTTTACACACTCTCCATCCGAACAGTGATTTTAGCCATCACACATCTTGGCCAATGGACTTCCATGGGATGCCATTATACCAAGGGGAATTCTGAGCTCTGCTCTAGGTAGTGACTCTTCACAAAGTCATATAAGCAGCTTGCTTTCTGAAATTACTTCAGTTTTGTTTGAAAGGGCTTTATTTGATGCTTCTCTGCTGTCCTAGTCTACAGAGTACCCTTCCATGCTCTATGTACAACAAACGTCTGCTAGAGGCGTTTTTAGTCAGTCATGACATAGTTGCACTTGTGGACTAAAGCTTCAGTTCATTTCAGTTCAGTTTTGCTGCCATTTACTCAGGAGCAGATTCACTGGAAGGGGGAAGAGTGTTTAGTAAGTAAGTAAGTAAGTACATTTTGGTGTCTTCCACCGTCCCTTCAGAAATAGTGTTTAACTCAAGCACTTGCACCATACAATGCAGTCATATTCCTGTGGCCTTCTCTGCGTAAACAGCTGTGTCCCAGACTTTGGGGCCCCTGGTACATGATATTTAGAGATTTTCAGAATATGTGCCTATACACGAACTTTAAAAGTCCTCGCGGAACACAGGTAATCTGAAGCCCAGATCTAGCAGGTTATTAGCAATATTATTTCCATTTCAATTAAAACAATTAGAGCAAAATAAAAATGAAGTAACTAAATAAAAAGGTAGCTACCCAAAGGACAAGTATGCAGTAAAAAAATCATTGCTTATGAGAGATTGAATATTTTCTATCTAATTCTCCTAAAACTTTGGGTAATTTGGCACAGTTTCTCTGAAAGAATAATATTTGTCTTGTGTGCTCTTGAAGCCTACCTTACTGCATGTTTCAGTGTGGATCAGCAGAGATTTTTAGGACTTTATAAGGATGTCCATGGTATAAGATGGTAACATTGGTACAATATATTCCAAACCAACATGTAATAATATTTTTGCCAATTGCTTTGGGGTTACAGTAGGAGATTTTTACAAGATAATTTTGGTTTTCTCTGAATTCCTCTATTATAAGGGAAGTAGTTATGTATTTTCTTACGAAAACACTAATTAAAATGTCAAACCTATATATTTGAGTTGAAATATTACTATGAGTGCTTAATGACAGAGGAAAATGCTGAGTTTTATTAATAAGTGTTAATAATTTATGACACTGCACACCTAGTTTCTTGTGTTTTCTATTGCATGAGAAAATCAAATGTCCTTACAGCAGGGTTTAATTCTTTCCTGACTTACAAAATTAGAAATGGTAAATATAATATATACATTAAACCATGGTGGAAGTGGTTGCTTGATAAATTTTACTGGAGAAGTTAATTTTAGGTTTACTTGATGGATATATACAAATCATATTTTAATGTAAAGAAAGTTTAATATCAAGCCAATTTCCCTTGAAACTCCTTTTCGCCTACAGACTGGGATTCTGAATGCATGAAATAAACTATGAGAAATAATTGAGTTCTGCCTCTAAAATTTAATTTATAATACAAAAAGTGGTCTGTTCATGAGAATGGGTGGGTGTTTTGATATTGTCGTAACAGACCAGATTTGTTTTTCATTTTAAGAAAGCCCTCAGTGATTCCATTCAGTACTGCTATGAAGAGATGAATCATTTGGTTTTCCTTCAAGTAGTGATAACATTGGCATAGTGTATGCTAGTCACTGTGGAGACTTCTGCAATGGTTAACAAATGGTGTTTGTTATCCATTTGTGGCTGTTTTAGCACTGAATGAATAAAAACACGCAAAAGTTTTTGTATTCGCTAGAGGAAGAGCTGCAAGACACAAATGAGAAAATAATATTTGGTACTGATAGCCTCACGTAGCTCTATAGTGAGGGGAAAATCTAAAGCAGCTTTGAGATACTAGATTTGAAACATGCAGAAGCTACAAATATAATAACGACATAGAGTAATAATGGAAAAGTGTGACTTTTTGGGTTATGAGAACTCTTAGGAGGGAAAAAGGGCGAGGACGATCTAAAAGATCTTATTGCAGAAAGAGGATGAAATGTTTAAAATGAATCCATATTTTACATTCTTTAATCTACTGTATTCGCTTTTTAGAAATATTTAAAAAAACTAATACATGGGCAAACATAATTTTTAAAAGGAGTGGATGGAGAATCAATTAAACCTTCATGATGTGCATCCTGTTTTGATTAAAGGACGTTTTTCTGATCAAATATGTGACAATGGCACATCTGAGTATCTTTGAAATGTACAGGTTACCATCAAGGTAGGTTTGCTTAAATGATTGTTGTTAGTCGGTGTAAATATATATATATGTATATGTGTGTGGATATATATATATATTTAAAACCAGTGGTGTGATATGAATCCCATCAAAAAGCAAGTCTTCCCTAACACCAAGAAATGAAGGTCCATAGCCCTTTTTACATTTTTTTTTTTTTAAATAATGTTCTGGTTGCAGAACAGACAATTGAAGTCACTAACTTTCTTATTAAACTTAGTTTGATAGGTTCAAACTGCAGCAAATCATAAACTAATCTTCATTTGATTTAAATTATTCAAAAGGAAACGAGACCCAGTAGAGTGCTCCTCTCTTCTGAGTCTGGCATAAAGGCAATGAAAAAGCACAGTTTAGCTCAAAATGGTATTGAAACTGATTTACACTATCAAATAAAGTGTGCTTCTCATTTATTGTTGCTTAGATATTAACGTATATCATGAACACAGCTCAGTTTGTATCTGCATGGATACACTCCAACAAAACAGGCATTTCTGCAAAGCTGTCAGGAAAACAAACCTGTTACCACATAAAAATACATGCAACATTCCTAATGCTTAATTTTAATGAATTTATTGTGCTGTGCTTATCCCAGGCTGTGAGGCAGATGACAGTGATTTATAACTTGCAGAGCAGTAGCCCTGATAGGATGATGAAGGACCTTTTCTCCTCATTATGCCAGCAGAGCTCCTGTTCATCTCTTCTCTTATTGTCTGTTCATTGTTTGCCCTTGGCATCATCAGTCACCAGGCAGTACAGTTTACAAACACTGTTTTGGCTGGCAGAAAATAAATTGTTCAGCCAATGATGTGAAATCTATCAAATTCCTACTAAGCTACATCTTGAAACCCCTATTCAAGCTCTTGTCTGAGGCTGATCCATAGTTTAGATAACATTTTACTTCTAAGAGATAGATTCTTTCCCTTCTCACTCATTACTCAGAGGAAGATGCACTTCCTTTAATCTTTCTTCAGGGACAGGCTGACCATCTTCCAAGAGCTGCAGAGACCAAAACATTTGTCTCTAGAACTTTTTTGGTTTTGTTACAAAACCTGCATAGACAGCTTTATGGAGGGATAGTAGAGCAGTATTTGTCATGCTGGGTAATCAAACACGAACAACACCCAACATTGCAAATAACTAGGTGAACTTCATTATTGAAAACATATAAACCAGAAAGGTGGCAGGGACAGGTCTAAACACAGAAACAAAACAACGTGTCATGTTTATCTGCTTGGCAGTATGCACATAAAGTCATTTAAACTATAAAGCCATGTTTGTTTGAATGGCTTGGTATAATCCACAAGCAAACAAGTTGGCTGCAAATGACTGAAGCTGCCGAGTGGGGAATTAGGTACTTGTATATTTAATCTAAAACAAAATAAATCTGGGTTACAAATCTGAGCAAAGGAGAAAGTACATGCTCTGGTATGATTTTCCTTAAATAATCCAGCTATGTGACAGAGTTGGTGTGACCATAAAGTGACTAGAGACAGACTAGAATGGAGGAGTAAAGCAGAAGATTTGCCGACTATGAAGACTGAAGGGGAAGTGGAGTCTTTCAGTGCCATATGTATATGCATTTTAAACTGTTTGGACAAAGTCATGAAAAATGCCCAGTAACCATCATTGCTGAGAACTATGAGACTGCAGGCTGAGAGTACCAGAAAAATAATTTACCCTGCCAGTACACATCTTTATCTTAATATGAACTTGAATGATTTGAAATATGCTGAATATTACTTTGACCTCTTTTCTATGGTAGCCCTCATAACATAATGAAGCTGAAGCTACTGCTAGATCTGAGTTTGGAGTTAAGTATGAGAAGAAAACATTTTTTCAGTGTTCTGACCTGTTCTACACTCCTGTTAACTGGATTTACTGTTTATAGCCCACATGGTGGTGATAGCAATGATTAAAATCTTTCCCACAATGAAGCTAAGGAATGGAATGAGTATTTTTCAAGGGTTTTGCTCTGCACAAGTTTCTCATAGGTGTCAATAATTATTTGCCATTAATAACTGGAGATAAAAAAGTGTATAAAGCACCAAGGAGTAAGAGTTTCAGCCCTCTGGGCAGTATTTCTTAAGTTTGCAGTAGATTATATGTGTATGTCTGGCGCTACTTTGCTTTACTTGTCTACACTAGTAATGCTAGGACTGCAGGGTGTCCTAAAGGCTAGGGTGATGGGCACCACACAGCTTCATATGTATCACACTGTTCAGTCTCAAACTCTGTGACATGTGGTTTGTCATCCCTGTACAGCACTGAATATCTTGAGCTGATCTAAAATATATCAGTGTGCAGAAGACTAAGCTGTGAGGTGCTGCAGGCTCGGCACAGGACACCATAGCACAATCAGTGCCCTGGAAAGGCAGGTCAGGAGGGAGATCGCTCCCATCCTGCTGTGGGTCCCATGGTTCCTACCTGTCTGAAGCAGGCAAAAAGCAAAATACACCTCCTGATCCCAAATCTAGCATTCATCTTTATCCCCAATTTTATGATCAAGGCACAGTAGCCAAGAGTCTAAGAATGTTCGAGTGTCTCAGGACCAGTGAAGAGCTTATCTGGCCTGTCTAGATGTTTCAGACCTGCTGTTGATTCAGAAAAGAAGGGGTACAGCTACCCCCACCCTGACTACTTCATCAGGTTAGTTTTTCAGAAATGCATCAGCAACCAACGATTTAGGTCTGACCTTTCTGTCACAACAACCGTTTGCAGAAGGAAAGGCTTGACAAAGAGTCTGCCCCTCAGAATGGTAAAATTCAGGAGGAGAAATATGTTTGCTGTAAAAAAATTTGAGGGGGGTCTGTAGTCCTTTTAAAGTGATGATGTAAGGAAGTGTGTTTTACTCTTGGTAAGTTTGATTAAGTGCCATATAATATGTCTCTCATTCCTTTTCGTTTTAGTCATCAGACTGTCACAGTTGTCACAGATCTAGCTATCAAACTGTCTAAAGTATTTGTTTAAACAAATGAATTTGTGCTTGGACAGCCTCCTCAGGCAGTGAAGTTGGTAGATTTTTAAATTACCACTTGGATAATTATGAGACTGGCTGCTGATGTCCATTGAATTTGCTTTTTACCTTTCTGTGAGCACAGTAACTTTTATTGTATTTTTTGCTGATTTTTGAAGAAATTATACAGCTACTTTTTTTTTTTTTCTGTATGCTTCCAACCCTTTCCAAGATCAGCAACTCTCCAGATGCCTTCCTTTCTGGAAATGTTTGAAATTTATCCTATGAATACAGGGCTGGAAGAGAGCACCCATGTCACCGAGTCCAGCGTTCAGTCAAACCAATATTGTCAACACTGGGTTCAGCACATTCATTCTATTAAATATCAGTGAAAGCTCCTAAAAACAAAGCTACACCACAACTACTAAAATTAGACATTGTAAGTCTGCAGATTTGCGTAATTGGTTGTATACAGTTTATAAAAACAAACGACCAAAAACTGTAAAGAACTGTTGATAATTTTTAATACAAAAAAATCCACCAGGTAGATATCATTCTAGCATTTGCTATCAGTGAATGCTTAGTATTGAAATTTGCAAAATGTTTTAAACAATTCTATGCACAATTAAATTGGTATAAATTCTTCTTTATTTTAAAAACCGTATTCTTTTTAAAAGACCATTTCCAAAGTTTTTTTTCCCCTTCAAGAACATGTCCCTCTTAACTGCTCATTTTCAAGCATCTTGTATTCACCATAGGTTTGCAAACAATATGAACTTTTAATATGCATAGGAGACATAGTTAGATACTGCTGTTGGAATGCTGGAGAATTTGCTTGATTTCTCTATTTTTTGAATACAAATCTAACTCCAAGGAAATAACTGATTTTTACAGTGCTTTAACTGTTTTCATTTTGACAACAGGCAGAGGTGGCAGTTCTGCAGAACACACAGATGTGTGCAACCATCAGATAGATGTCATTCAGTAATCTTTTGGCTGTTTTTCACAGGAAGCCTTGTTGTGGCCAGCATTCATTGTGGCTTTTTGTGGAGTAGCTGTTGCATTTCTGGGTTCCCTTGAACTGAAGGGACAATCAGAGTTGACATTTTCCTTCCCTTTGCAGGGGGATTCTGTGTAGGATTCCTTTGACTATTTTTTTCTCCATCAAATTGCTTTATAAAATGAATGAATTTCTACGCTCAGTGACCTTCTAAATGTAATTCATTTTTCATTGGAACACATATTGGAGTCGACACAATTATGACTTCATTCATATTTAGTTCTTCTAAAGGTAAGAAGGAAGATTATTTTTCTCCTTATATGAGTAAAGATTGGGTGGAAAAAAAAAGATTGGCTTCAGGAGCTGAGTTACCAGATGCTAATTCTCAGAAGCATAGGAAGTCCTTTACAAATAAATGACTGCAGTCTCACTTCTCCAAAGATTTTATTCTATTTGAGATAGAACAAAGATATTTAGATCTAAAGAGCTTATAACATCCATGATGTTGAACTGTCAGTCTTCATATAATTCCTAAAGGATGTAAAACATCACCCTTAATTTTACTATGGGAGTGTAATTTGGCAGCAGTCTACATGGTGATAATGGTTATAGAGGTTGCAAAGTTATGGGGTACCAGTATGTGTAATTTTTTAAGGACCACTTTTTAGTGTGCTATGGAAAAGGAAACAGCTGAAAGTGCTTTGGAGTCTCTCTGTAATCGTATTTATTGCCCTACTGTTCAGCGTCTGTTTTTCATGCAACATATCCCTGTGTCTGCAGTGAAAAATCTGTATTAAACCTTCAGGTATAATTTTCTAGCTGAACTTACATAAAATGTCCTTCCCTGCTCTTACTTTTAACACTTGTTAAATGCATAAATTTTAGCAATATTGAAAATATTACTTGTAATAGGGTGTAACTGAGCCTAGATACTGAGCATACCGTGCTTCAGGAATGAATTCTAGATCACTACGAAGGCCTGCAGACTTCTCAGTCACCTCAGTAGTTTCACATGGAGAATAAGAATGTGTAAGAATCTGCTAATGATTTTCAGACACCAGGCAGAACTGCTTTAGGAAATAATAATTGCATACGCAGAATTGTATGTATAACTGTTTTCCTCTAATGACAGACTTTCTAAGTCACGTGATTAATAATCTAGAACCAAATGTATACTTTTTCTAAATCTTATACCAGAAAGCTGCTTATAAACTTGAATGCAGGGTTTCCTGAGTACAGCTATATGTACAGCATCAGCCTCTGAAGTGTCTTTTACTTAAGACTGAATCTTCTGAAAGGATGAATTTTTTTCTAATCGTGATTAAAATTTAGAATTTATTCAGTTTCTAATCACCACTAGAATCACTGTTAGAGTTAAGGACTCTTTGCAGGTGTTGAATATTTCAGCATGACATTTGAAACAGTAGTTTGAAATCCACACAAGCTTTGAAAGTTTCTCCCTTTTCTATGTCTTCTTCATATGAAACAGATACCTTTCAAAGATGATGCTTTCCAGGAGACTAATATTCTTCACATTCTCCTATCACTGTCTGAAAACCATATGTCTCTTCCTCTTAGAAAGCACTGTAGACTATTTAACCTAGCAGTTGTAAAGATGAATATTTAAAAAAAAAAGTGGATGTCATCACTGTGCTTTTCTGAAGATCTACTTGTCTTTATGAGTGTCTCCTCATGGTCTGCTGTTTTTCTCGAAAGTTCAAGCTGTGCTGAAACATGTCCTGTCTTTTTCATTTGCCCCTTTTATTCTACAGTGCTCTTATTCTACTTCCAATCTTCTATCACCAATCTGGTCTCATGCCATCTTCTTAGGGCATGATGAAGGAAACAATAAACCTGGATTCATGACCATAAGAAGCTTATCACATAACAGGTAAAAGACAAAAATGTATGGAAAAGACCATGTGAAGAGAGATGAAAGTTTCTTAGTGTTAGCCTGCTCCTTGGTGACCACTCAACCTGATCTTAGTCACAACTGTTCCTGAATGTGACCTTTCCATCCTGTCAAATCCTGTTTGAGCAATATATTAATAAAAATTAGTTGTTTCCATTTTTCAGTCCAACAAATGTCAAAAAAATTAGAAGACCATGAATGAAAACCTGTAAAGTTCCTTCACAAAAACTGTATTCCTTCAGAATATGTATTTAAATAAAAATAAATCTGTTTTATCCACTTCACATACTAAGTTATTGTACTTGCACTTTAGTTTTGTCTAGTGCTGTTTTAGCAATGCTGTATTTTTATGTGTGCAGAGATATACATTCCCACATAAAAAAAAACAACAGAGCCTTCCTTGGATCTGCTTTAATCTCTTCCCTTAAGGTTTTGAACATTCAGCACGGATTTTTGTTAGACCTTGTTTCCAAAGTCAAAAGGAAACTTTTCATATAAAGTTATTTTATGTTGCAAATTTTATGCTAAATTTTATGATTTACATGCTGTATTATGTCAGGTGAAAAGATAAATTAATGGGAATAATAGTTCCTCTCATCAATCTTATCCATGAAGTAAAATAAAAATGACAATAAAGGCAGCTTCAAATATAAATGCTTCAGGGTGTATCTTTTAATTATCTTTTCTAAGTAAGGAAATTAATATGATAATGTCATCACTCTGGCAGTGTTCTTCTGTCTCTGGAGTACTTGACCTCTTCCTTGCTAACTCTTCTGGTATCCCTGTGTCAGCCAGGGTCACACAGATGGGGAACGGCCCCACCAGACCTGTGCCCATTGCTAACACAAAGTAGACTTTTCCTGTGGAAAAACTGACACTTGCTCTGCAGTGAATTTTCTATACCCTTCACTTTCAGAATGAACTGTCAGCAGGCACTATACTTAAGAAGTCTACTTTATATGCTGTTCATTAGATGTGCCCTAACAAATAACTGACAAGCCAAATACTAATGATTCCATCAGTCATCTGTCAAAATGCAGCACGATTAACTCTCAAAACTTAGAAGTTACTGTCATGAGGGTTGTCAGTTTGAGTTCGTTTGTTTGCTTTACTTGGTTTGGCTGGCAAAACCTATCATTGTTTAAATTCATGCCCCTGGGACTGTCTGCCTGGTTCATTTTGGCTTCAGAATGGCTTTCTAGTGGATGCTGGGATCAAATACTTCATGTTGAATTGGTAGAGGAGCAGATAGGTAAGACTCCTGGGAGAGCCACTGGTTCCCTGCTATGTTCTAGCACCCTCCCCTGGTCTGCACAAGTGTATAGTTTATCCTTTAGTTTATATCACTTGCACAGATCCATTTCAGAAGCTAGACAAGGCTTGGATACGATGACACAAGATTGGCTTCTGGTTTCAAAGCTTATTCAAATCTAAGATTTTACACCCATTCAAGTAATTTTGAACCAAGCCTTTGTCCATGGTGTTTTGTGATTTTGGTTATTAGAGTTTAAGATGTTCTGCTGTATGAGGTAGAAATTGTGATAATTGCTGTGAACTGTGGAGGGATCAAAAACCCGTGATGTGGCATCCCTACAACTTTTTCAAGAAGTCTTTAAGTGAACTGCTCTGGAGAGCAGGTGCAGGCTCCAAGCAGAAGCCAGAGAGCAAACTAACAGTTGGGCAGTAGGGATGATTTTGAGTCTAGTACGTGAGCTTATTGCCTAATCTTCCATACATCACATACAGTCATATATGCTATAGCATCAGTGTCTCAATATGCGGTATTACCAAAGCACAGATAAAACTTGTATGAGAAATACTGCACTTAACCTGCTCTCAGATGGAAAAAGGAGGCCAAAATGGAATTAAACACTGATGCACTTCCTAATCCAACCTTTGACTGATGAAAATACATCAGTGGGGCACTAAAGTCTAAGGTATTAAGTGCTCAGCAGAAGGAGCACTTAGCATCCCTTTAAAACAGTTAAGACATACTGATCTTGCTTCTTTGTTAGGCTTATTGAATTCTCTTCCATACTGTATACCAGTTCTAGTGGAGATTCTGCACTTGGAACTGAAAAGAGAAAGTTGTATACATGTTTCAAGAGCTGTGGGTATAGCAGACTATTTAACTTCACCTTGTATTTTCAACACATACATTCTTTACAATGTTTAGATCCACTCTGTAACTGCTCAGACCAACACTGAATTGCTGTGGCAGAGAAAGTGCAGAGATTTCTGTTACCTGTTTTTCTCTTGCTTCAAATAGTTGTTGTTACATAGAACCAATTCCTGAAGCCATTATTCATTATTTATTCTGTTAAAAGTTCCTTTATTTCTGAAAGACTTTTCCATGAAGTTTCAGTGGTAGCTGGAATTTATGGATATGTTCTAGTATCATTATTTAATAATAGATCCTCTTGTAGGATGTCTGGCCTGGATTAATCCTACCTGGCTGCAGGTACCCACATTAAGGACTTTGTTGTTTAGATTCCTTCTATAATCACTTGTATGTCATGTATATAAACATGGGTTACCCGGTGGAATTTCTTATGTTTCCCTAATAGCTTAGAGGGAATTTTGGATGACAAGGCTGCTCATCTAGTCCCTGAAGACAGGAGACTAAAAGCTAGTTGAGCCCATGTGAAGGCTTAGCTTAAAACAAGGGGAAGGAAGATAGATTACTAATTGTAGAAAGGGTATCTTTCACTCTCATTTAACCTATAAATTATTTAGCTTAGATGAAGGCATTCTCCTAGAAGAATTGTTCACATGGAAACTTATTAAGAAATAAAAAATAATTCAGATTTTTTCAGAAAGTCTATAACATTAGGAATTACATCATTTAAAATTACCCAAAAATGTAGTCTTATCTTTCTCAGGATTTTGGTGTAACACAAATACCAAATTTAATAAGTTAAATTGCTGTGTTTTGCCAACATTATGCAAAAGCTTAATAAATATTTTTAAGTGATATGGATATATATTTTCTTTTTATTTTCAGGTTCCAAGAAAAGTAGTCAGGAATAGAGCTTTTCAATTTTTGCAGCTTTGCCCAAGTATCCTGGCCTGCTTTTTCATTTGTAGTGTTTTTGTTCACAACTCAGCTTTAAAAGCTGAAATAAGATACTGCTGAAATTGTGTAATTAGGGGATAAAATACTAAATTTCTTGAGCAGTTCACCATCCAGCCTTCAGTCTTCTAATGCATTAAAATCTTTCAGCATCTTTCCAAATGTTCAGTAATTCAGAGGGATTACTTGTGCTGAAATGGAATACACACATAGCTGTTTTCAGGAATTAGATTGCCCACTCCTGCCTTTAAAATCCAAGCCTGTGTAGTAAGATCCAAAGCCTGTGTCGAGGAGAACTGGCATCTGGCTGCCCCAGACGAGCTCTGAGCAGCACGATGGCTTTGGCTCAGAGGAGCTTGTTGGGTTTTTTTGAACTTCAATTACCTTGACAGAGTCTGGTCTTAGCTTGTGTTTCTTTCCTCAGTAATAGTGCCTGATAAGTTCCTCCAAATATAGTTGAACAAGCTAAAAGACCACATATCATCAGTGAATAGAGAAACATAATATCATCTTTACTTCCTCTGAGCAAATCTGGACATTAAATCAGCTAGACCCTTAACTGCTTTACATTTCTAGCTTAAGAAATAGAAATGCGATACATGCTGAGAAGCTCTGACTGCAGGAAGCTGTTAAAATAATGAGCAATTTATTTTGAGGGATAATAAGGGTTTGGGTCTGAGTACCTACAAGGAGGAAAACCAAAAGTAATACAATTAAAGTATATGAAATAATGTTGGTGTGAAATCGGTGTGAATGAGGTCAGGAAAAAAGGTTCTAAATATATTCTTCTGGTTCAACTGTATTAACAAACAAAACTGAATTTTTCAGGTACTGTAAAATTTTTATAATCATGCATATTAGGAAGACAAAATTACTTGGTAGCTTTTCTGTTGTCTCTGTGCCTCGGTTTTATTGCATATACCTGAGGCCTGGACCTTTGAAATGGTCACCTTATTCAAATGACCCCATTAAAGCCTATAGGCTCACTGAGGTGGATAACGTTTGAAGGGCTCAGTCTTCAACTGACAGAGTTAGCTTTGAAAAAGGTCTGCATTAGATTAAAATACACACATAGCTTTATGGTTTAAAACAAAGTTGCTTCTTTTCCTAGCTACATTAAATTTATGCAAAAATTGAAGTATGAATACTTCTACTTTACAATGCATTTAAATCCTATTAGAGAAGTCTTGTACATCAAAACACCCACACAAAGTATGTTGCTATATCTTTGTCTGTTGGGATATCGAAAAATTCTAGAGAGCACTTTGTCATCCTATTATTCTCTGAATATCAACGAATGAAAATGCTGGATTAAAGTATTCAACTTTTATCTAGAAGCACACTAGAAGTCAAGTATATAATATAAAATCCTAAACATTCTTTTTTGATTTCATCAGGTCACAATGGTGCTAACTTTTAATTCACTGTGCAATGAACTGTCATGTCACCTCAGATACAATGGGAAAGGATATGGCATGGTGTCACCTGAGATTGTTTTGGTCAGAATAGACTCTCCCTAGGTTAGAAAAGAAAGATGACAGTTGTAGGAAGACACTGGAGAGAAAAAACTCAGTTTGTGATATTTCCCATTTGGAAATACTTCAAAGAGCATTTTAAAATGTTGTGGTTCAATTAAGCCAGGAAGTGCCACGATGGTGTAGGTTCCAACTTGCATTAGAAACAGAATTTTTGAGGGGAAAAACGAGAGAATATTCTGCTGTAATCACTAGAATATATTGCCCAATGGCAAGATACCATGTGTCTCTTTCGCAGTATTCTTGTAAGAAGCTAAGACTGGAATTTTGTTCATTCCCCATGATTTTGAGATATTGTTTGCTCTTTCAGATAGTTCCAAGCTGAGTATTCCAGTATAAGACTGCTGTGGTGAAGATTTTGTTCTCATTTTCTCAACCTCCCCAAATCTTCTTTAACCTTACAATTTTTGAAAGGGGTAAGACTCCGAATTACATTAAAAACCCCCAGATGTCATTCTTGCTGTATCCTAACCTGCCATGGAAAGCAACAAAAATCTCACAGCATCCTCATTTACATGATTACCATGCAGACTTCATATAATCATTTTGCTTGATTGCTTTTGAACATGTAAATGGGCCACATGTAGACCCACAGAAGGCATCTCATGAGTTAATGTAATTCTTAATATACACAAAATGACTAAGTCTAGCCCCAGATCTCCAGTTTGGGATGGCATTGACTCCATGTTTTTTCCTTACAAGAAACCATTTGATTTGTATAATCATCGTCAGGATATCAGCTCTTGCTCCTTACCCTTTTGTATTATGCTGCTGGTGTAAGCAAACCTAAAATTCACATATGACACTGAGATTCCTGAAGCTGTTTCATTATGTGTACATCTCAGTTAAGATTATATCTTTCAGATGTAATTTAAAACTTTGGCATTAGTTTCAGTAGTAAAAATCTGTCTTTTTCATTCTGCTCATCCTCTATGTAAGTCACATTATGTGAAGTCCTATATGTCAGGTAATACAAATACAAAACCAAAACTTGGTTTTGTCTAGGCAGATAATAGGAAATGAAATAATTTGGCACTACCAACACCTTCTGCTGTTGTGGGCCATTCCTACCAAATCAAACTGAACTTGAAAATCATCTGTTCATAGGATGACAGAGAACTGGAAGTTTTTCAGGTTAATGTGACATTGTTCTGGCTTCCGTTCAGCATTCTGGCTTCTGGTGGAGAAAAGATAAAAGCCGCCTGGGAGACGGAAGGAGGGTGGGGTTTTTTTTTGCTTATCTGTTTATAATAATATCAAAAAATCACTTTTAGAATACCAGCTAATCTTGAAGTCTTGAGGAGAAAGTAACAAAAAGTCATTCTTTGCTGCACAGATGGTTCGTGACAAACACAGCAGGAGCAACAGCAAAGCATTCATTAGTTCAGTTCAAGATCTGCTAGTCTGCTGATAGAGTCACCAGAAATATTCTCAGCTGAACAGGTAGAAGCAGAGATCTTCACATTCAACTGTTTTTTATATCTTAGCAAAACTTTTCTCTAAGTGTTGTATCATTGCAGCCCTAATTCATAAACAAGTTTAAAATTTAAATATGTTTCTATATTAATCTTTAATAAGATTGTACTCCTTCATGAATGAGAAATGTTCTGTGCAGTGAAATCAAAGGCAGTCTGAGTGCCCCACATATAGGACAGACTAATAGATAAATGCCAGAAGATTGCTGTTCCTGGATTTGTTCTTAACTTAGTTATGAATAGAGTTTAAATTACATAGATTCTTATGTATTATAGCTCTTATTCAGCATTCATTATGTATGTCTGCAATGCCTTGTAGCACAACCTTTACCAAAATATTAGTTTATTTGAAAATTAATGAAATATATATACCACATCAAGGATCAATGTATGTGTGGAATAAACAAGCTACTGGGACCCAACCTACATTCCACAAAGCAACAAATGACATCTGTGACGACAAAGAGGGTCATTGCTAATGTCTATCATATGCAACTGTAGGCTTTCACACCAGTAAAAGTGTGATTTTTCCAGCTTACATTTTCAAAAACATTAAAAAAAAGAATCCTTCAGTGTGTAATCTGAAGGACAGATGTGCTTGAAAGTCCAAGCATTCTCAATGTTAGTATTATGGTGCATTATACTAATTTTTTTCTTACTTTCCAGGAGACTAAGCTTTATTTAAGAAGCAGTATTTATCATATGGCTGCGCATTTGTAGTTATGAATTTATATAAGTGTAATAAATGGTACCATATTACAGTGTGAGTATACATGCAGGGAATGAAGCTCATATGATGAAACTAGATATGTAAAAGTGAATGTTTCTTCCTCCAGATACTTGACAAAATGCTTCTAAGCAGAAGTAATGCATCTTTCAGCCACGTGGCTACTGAAGAAAAATAACAGCCATGAGATTTCATGTGTGCTCTCTTACCCTCAATGTGTACTACTAGCTGACTCCAGACCATTGCTCTTAATCCACCATCTGAATCTGGATCTTTAAAACACCACAGTGGGTTCTGTCTGAAGAACCAGGAAGCCAAAGTTCAGCCCATAGACCATTATAATTTCTGAAACACTCTGGCTTCATTCCTGAACGCATTTTTGAACCATGTCTGGACAGATAGATGCAAATTAAAACTGGAGAGAATTTAACTGTTCGCTTTTCTATTTTATTTTCTTAATTGATAAAATTATATTTGTCCAAAATGTAAATTTAACATTGTTGTATTTAAAGGAGACAGGAAACTAACAATAGCCTACACTCAAAAACACAATAAAGAAACACTTAATCTAGTAAAGGATTCTGACATACTAATCTACAAATACAGAACAGAGAAACTTTCTATATATTCTCCCAAGGAAACCTAGCTTTCATTTTATCTATAGCATGGTGGAAAATCCCGTCTGTCAGGCAAGTTTGTTAGCATAGTTAACACTTCTTTTGTTACCCTTTCACCTTCATGATGTACCAATGTACCTGCAAACAGTCTGTCTGCCAGTGTCATTGGTTTAACAGAACAAGGGTAATGGCTACTAATACCATACCTACCCAAGGGATTATCCTGGAAGTCAACAGTATGACTGGTCAGTGGAGTCTCTGTCCTTGACTGAAGGACAATCAGGGATTAAATCTGTGGTGGTCTGGCTGGTCTCCAGGGTAGAGTGTGCATGTTTACCTAATGTATGAAATTATAAGTGTTACTAGAGAATACATGCTTAATACCAAAAATGAACTCCTGTTAAGAGAGGCAGAGAAGATTCCTTAGCAATGTATATATAGGAGTTTCATAAATATAGAAAAAGGCAAATCAGAAAGGAGACATTTCAGTAATGAAGGGAGATTCAAGAAACTTCTAGTCTTGCTTCTAACACTTGCTTGTAACTTAATTTATGAAGTGATATTTTTAACCAAATACATATATATACAAATCTAAGGGTGTTAGTGCTTTTAGAAGGATATCAAGGACAAAATTGCAGAAGCCAACTCTGAGGCTGGCAACAGCAGTTACTGTCAAATCTTTTTGGGTGAGAGGAAGTAATAGTTTTAGATTCAAGAAGAAAATTTGATTGACTAAGAAGTTGTAGTTTCTGAAAAGAAAACGGATGTATCATATGACAACTGTGAAGTCAGAGAATAAACATTTCCTTTTTTACATTATTTTGATCTACATCTAAGTAGTCTAATACTCCCAAAGAATGTTAATATCCAGATTTTGTAGAAGGAGAGATATTACTGAACTAATGGAGCTCTTTTTTTTGAAAAATCACAGAAAAATATAAGTTCTTGCATGCACAAAAGCCAGAAAGATCTTTCTCTTTGAGACAAGAAAGAATGCTCCTGGTTATTACATTTTATAGGTCTTCATTCTATTCAGGTTCAAATAACAGAAATTATAGAAAAAAATCTCATCATGGAATTATCAGTAGCATTTGCTTGCAAAAAAAAATGCTTTCTAGGCAATTTGTTTTTCTTGGTTTTTCTTTTCTATTACAATTTTTAATAAGGTTGTAGGATTAGTGATTGGGGTATATCCAGAGTACATGTATAACACTGGGAGTTCAGTAAATTACATTATATTGTCTCAGAGCAACTAATTGGAAAAAAACCAATTAATCGAATTTGGTTTGGACTGTAACACTAGCCCTTGAGTTCCGAACTGGCTACAACACAAAGCTTACTGATCAAAGGATGCATATTGAATTGCAGGGAGAAAGCTAATCGTTATTTTTGTACAGGCAGTACTTACTCATGCCAGGGCTGGATGTGGTGCATTGTTTCTTCAGTCTTTTAAGATAACAATGACCAAATGAGCATAATAAATCCTGGTCCTTATTGTTGAAAATTGTCTGAATTAAAGGCACCTTCACAGTTGGGCTGGATTTGGCAGCCTCAACAGAGTATAGGAAGGAAAAAAAAACCTGTTTCCTCAGCTCAGAGTCAGTCCCTCCAGGTTGGGGCTACGGATAAGGCATGCTGGCTGGGCAGCGACGGGGCCTGCGGGTTCACTGCTGCTGATAGCAGCTTGACTCAGAGACATCAAACTGGCTTGCAGAAGTTTTGTACCGTGGACATTTCTTTATACTTGTTTCCTTGCTGTTTCAAGAGGTTACATCCAGAGGGGGAGGGTTAAAACAACTGAGTTTAGCTATCCAGCTGCAAGTGTCTACACTCCTTTGGCAAGAGACAAAGACCTAGGCAAGACAGTCAAGAGAACAGCTCAGTTCACCCTGAAGTAAATGCTGGGTTTTTTTCACTGGTGATGTATTGAGTAGGTCTTCATTATAACTTTAGACACCGCACCCATTGTCACCTATGCTTATATATCATCCTCTGAACTGAATCCCAATCCTGTTTTCTTAGATGCAGATGAGAAACAAAAATATGCTTTGCAGAAATATTTTAGTCTAGCAAATATGCACTATTCCTAGATTGGGACTTGGTTGTACTTTCCTGGAGCATAGCCTGTAGAGCCATAATCGCAGCCTCTGTGATTAAAGCACAGGCCTTAATACTGACAGCATTATGGACAACATTTCAGAGCTTTGGGACTCCCTCCTCTGAAGCCAAGAGCCTCTCATCTCTGTCCTTATCTTGTCTGTCATAGCTGGGATACTGTGCATCCAAATGCATCATTGAAACACTTGTGAGTTAGAAATAACCATAGACTCATCTGTAGTTCACTATCACTAATGACTACAGACATCCTATTGCCAAAACCAGGGCCAAAAGAGGACTAGGATTTAGAGAAAAACTGCAAGTTCTGACTTATGGTTGGAATCATCCCACCACTATGACAAGTGTGATTTACTGGATGAGATTGTTTTCTACTCTTTGCCAACAAGAATGGCAAAATCACATGCAGCAGAGATCGTGTGCATAAATAACACTGATCAGCCACCACAACTAAGCATCAGCTGCTCACAGGTGTAGGTGAACTATGAAATTATCTCATATATTGAACCAGGTGCAAATTAAACACCTATTTTACTGCTCTCCTTGTCTCCTCTTTAATTTACTCCAAGATAAGTATTCTTAAACAGTATTTGTCAAAACTTTTGAAACTAATCCAGGTTCTTTCTGGCAATAAATCACAAACTATGGCATTTCAAACTAGAAGAAATTTGATTAGAAAGTAGATTTCTTCACCGAATCCTGAAGAAACTGGTATAAGATGCCAAAAGCCTTCCAGCTCTGGTACCATCCTAAGCTTCCAGTTCCCTACTTGTAAGTAGTAAGCATCGAGTTTGGACAAGACATTAAATCAACCATCAGCCTCGGGCACAGAACAGAAATTACGTTAGTAGTACTAAATTGTGACCTACTTGCAAGATCCTGGTCATGGTAAAAACTTGCTCAAAGTATTGCTGTCTGTGCTGCTTTTAACATGGTGAATTACAAAGTGTTTCTGTCTTGCCTTTGCAACACAGTGGGAATAGATGGGTTCATTCTCTTTGGCTAAACGCAAATATTGCTGGTGGATACCTGCTGTTCCCCTTTCAGTGTATTCTGGGTGACACCTTAAAAAGGGATTGTTTAATTTCAGCTATAGTAGTTGATCTAAGGACAAACATTTTATCTTCTTACAGTCCTATGTAACTAATAAACTGTTACAAACATACTACTACAGCAACGTACTACCCCATGGTCATCAGACATTAGTGTACTACTCCTGTTTCTCTTCAATATCTCTCCAAGATACCTACCAGATTTTGAGGAGATAACAGGTGTGCTGAAAGAAAATCTGGAGCATATATATCAATGATATTACCCATACAGCTCACTCATCTGATTTAATTACAACTGTGTTTACAGAGTTATAAATTACCTCTTAGGTAGGCCGTGATCATATGAAATGGGATGAAGGAGACAGTTTAAGCACTTTGTGCCATTTTTCACACCCTTCAATATGCAAGATATCCACTGAGCTTTGACGACACAGAACCCACAAGAAGCCCACTCCCTGCTGAGGCAGCAGCTCTGAGCCCTATGTTTTTACATGCCTAGCAATCTTTTGAGCTGATGTCGCATCACACTTGCCAGAAAGAGAAGGTCCTGCTCCCTTTGCTGATACCCCTTCCTTACTCCTGGCGTTTAGTCCCTCACTTTATTTTGTGCCAGCACTAACAACCTAGTGAATTTCTGTGTCCACATGACTCAGAAACAGAGGACATAGCAGACTGTGCAAAAGTTGGGTAGTTTTCTGCCAGGTTAATGAAGTAAATTGAGCCAGTGAAGGATTTCAGAGTGCTCTAGAGGCAGGACAAGGGAGAAAGCAGTACATGCTGGCTTTCAGCAGTAGGGCAATGAGGAGCAGAAGGCAGGGAAGAAGGAAGGAGTGAAGAAAAGAAATAGTGAGGAAGGAGGAGGGAGTGAAACCTCTTCCTTTTGGCAGCAGCAAGCTGTTGCTTTTACTCCACTGTCTGTGGAAGTGGAGTCTTATATAAGCAGAGTCTGCTCAGACAGGAAAATACTAAAAATTTGAATATCCATCTACATACCCTCCACTGCTTCTTTCTACAAGGTTCTGCTATCTCAAGTAGCAATTTCCCTGGAGAAGGGCAGGAAGTCCCTGGTGCTCTGTGAAAACTTTGATGACTGATAATGACTTTATGAGCCGCTCTGTTTATCTTAGGGCTTGATGATAAATGTGCAAATGGAGTTGTACAGAAGCTGAAGACTGACATTGCAATCATCCACCCATCCAGTAACAAGTGGACATATATGCAATATAAAGTACATTCAACTGTTTTGACAGGATATATAGATATTTCTTGATGGAGTGGAACAGCTATAAGGGAAATGCTTAATAAACTTTGCACTTTGCTTGAAAATGAACGTCAGAAAGACGTTTCTGGTGTGGACAACTCTGTGTGATATTAGGCCAATGGCATCACTGTTAATGGTTACTAGCAAGTTACACACATTTCTTGTCTCTGATTTCTTCACTGTAGTTTTCTTTTTCCCCCCTCCCTGCCATAAATCATAATACTGCCTTAATTTCTGAAGTTAAAAATGTAAAGACTACTTCTAAGTCTCATTTCGAGTGGTTTTGTTTAATTTTACTCATCATGACAAATTGTACTTAAAAGGTTGGAAAGATGCAAGGTTTATTAACTACAGTATCAGAATTTCTGAGGAAAATCACAAGTGCTTATTTTCCTTAGGTTAATGATAGGCAGTAAATGAAGTTTTTGAAGATTCTATTGCAGCTTGCATGAAGAACATCACAGGTTTTGGAATAAAAATAAAAATTAATTATTATAAATCTGTTCTTCCCTGTGAAAGGCACAAAGGCATACTAATAACTGGTTAACCTTTCCTTTCTTCGGAGAGATACCAGACATAAAAATAAAAATAGGGAAGACACAGGATTATTGAAAAAGAAAATACCTTTACAAAGAATGTGTTCTGTTAATGGCTCACATTCAGATACTTCAGATAAAACTTCAATATAGTCATAAGAAAAAAACCTGTTTTGGTTTAGTCCCAGTTGGAAACAAAGAACCATGAAGTTGCTCTCTCACTCCGCCCTCCCCAGTGGGGTGGGGAGGAGAATCAGAAGGAAAAGACAAAAACTCATGGGCTGTGATAAAAACAGTTTAACAAAATGGCAAAGGGAGAAGAAAATAACAACAATAATATTGATAAAAACAATATATACAGCATGCAATGTTCTCACCACCCAATCATCAGCTTGCTCCTGAGTAGCATATCGCCTTCCTGCAGCCAGCTCCCCACTTAAATACTGAGCAGGATATCACATGGTATAGAATATCCCATTTGATTGGCTGTTTGGGTCAGCCCAACCAGCTTCTTGTGAAAATTAACCCTATCCCAGCTGAGCCCAGGACACCTGTACAGTAATTATATGAAACCAAACACCAATTGCTGAAAGTCAGTGGTATAGCAGACAGCAAAATGTACCCCAAGATAGGTTTTGTGTGATGTCATCTGGCCCATATGAGGGAGAACAGTAAAGCAAATTTCTTCTGAAAAAAAATTAGATATATCTGAGACCTCACTACCATGGAATTAGACGGTATTAGTTTGCAACCTTTTACCAGTGTAAGTATGAGAGTAAATAAAAAATGCAAATCGCAAGAGAAGTCACATTTGTTTGACTCCAATTAGAACAACAAATGAAGAAGAATTGCATAGCTATTAACAATAAAAAGCAGCAAGTCATGCTAAAATGTCACCTTACTTAAACCTCCAAACTCGTCACAGTATGAGTCTTCAAGATAGACAAATCTCTGAGGTATTTATCATACTAAATCATAATAGAGCTTTTTTTTTTAATTTGCTGTTGGTCAACTGTGGCATATAACATTAAATAGTTTTAAATCAGTTTTGCATAGGGTGGGTATAGTAACTACATTTTGTGAGTGACCTTTTGTAATCCCTGTGTTATAGCCATGCTGATTTCTAGCCTTGAGTAGCCTGAAGTAGAAAACAGGTATCAGGGTAGTTAGAAAGGGGCCAATTGGGAAAAAGTAGACCTTTCACATCTTGGAAACTTTAAAGTTAAAATGTCATGAGGAGATCTTCAAAGTCCAATTTTCTTTAGCCATAGCAAGATTAGGGTTTTGTATCATAATTTGGGATTTAACATTTCAGTTCTACCTTAGGCTTTCTTCAGATGCATGTTTCAGTTTTGAGACATTCAAAAATATTATGAGGAGGGAATTTTTTGTATTGGATAGAGTTGTATCAAAAAGTCTGTGTGCACCTACTAGAAAAAAATCCTGGTTCTGTGACAGTTTCTTCACTGACAGATGTTTTTGAGGGCTGTCAGTTGGCCATTCCTTAATCCACTCAGTGCATCTGGTACTGATATTTCATAGTGGTCATTATTAAATCAGCTCAGCTTTCTTACAGTAGATTACAGAATCGTGTCTGAACCATCTGCAACTGTGTATGAGAATGTATAAACTGGTGGATGCCTGTTTAGAAACAAAGCAGTAAGTTGATGATGGTTCAGAAAGGAAGATGAAGTTGAAAAATCGTGTGGCTTCTAAATATCTGGGGAAAAAAATGGTTGCTTTCTGTGGTGCATCTTAGCCAGCCTGTGGTTCATGCTGTGCCAGCACTGCAGTCGAGAGTCAGTGCTGCAAGAGCTGCAGCAAGCTTCCAGAACTGTCAGGAGGCCCTCTAGAATTTTCGCTTTTTGAATGGGATTATACTAACTGCACTTCACTCAGAACTGTCTGCTATAAACAACCAAGAAGTTTTATTATATCAGTGTGATAAAATTTCAGATTAAAATTCTCAGCCTTTAGGGGAAAAAACCCCACAGCCAGCAGTAATTATTTTATGCTCATTTGTTGTTAGTATGGGGAGAACAGAATACTGTTTGAATTTCAAGGACTTCTTGTGTCTCGACTATTTGATTAAGAGCCTAGTTTTCATAACAGGAAAAATTTACCTATTCACCTTTCATCATTTCTCCTACTTTCTTGAGAAGTTGGTGCTTCAAAATAAGAATTCCATGATGATAATAATAAAAAGGTCCTCCCACTTTATATTGTATAAAAATTATATCCTTTCTATCTCTAACTTGGTTTTGAAAACAATTTTGCCTGTAAATTTTCCATAAAAAAACGTTTCTTAAAAGACAGGTATTAATAAGATATTTGGTTATATAAAAACCTGAAGATGTGGCATTTCACATATTTTGACATATTATTCTAATTCTAGTGATATATACCTCAAAGACATTTGTTTTAAAGCTATAAATGTATTCAGGTTTCCTCAGTAAGAAATGTACAAAACATTCTTTAAAGTAATATAGGCTCCAAATTTAGAGTCACCTATTATTGGGTTTAAAGTGGAATGTAATGTGGAGGATATCAGTTAACATTTCCTGTCTTCTAGAGAAAAAGATAAATAAGTGGCATAAAAGTTACTTACACTGATGATGTAAAAGATACTCTGCATGTTTATGTATTATTTTTAAAATAAAATGGAAGGTTACATGGCACATAGAATTACAGAATTAGTTAAAGGTGCTTTATTTCCTCTGTTTGTATTATTTCATTACTAGGTGGATTTTTTCTTTACTTGTTAAAGTTCATATACTGTTATGACCATACTAGTTTAATGAGATTTCTGTTTGTCATCTATATTTCTTTTTCAATCTATGAGGACCAAGATTTTCAAGCTTCAAAGGCATCAGATTTGTGAAGACAATGAAAGTATGTATGTAAAGGTTCTCTGCAGTGTCCAGAATCTTTCTTCTAAAACTGAAGGCTGTTATTATGAATCACAGCCTGCTCTGCCCAACGTCAGCTGCACTGACCACAAAGCGAGACAGCATACCCATCTCAGCTACGAAAGCACTGCCTTCTCTTCCTTCAGAACTGGACCAGATGTTGCCAGATATGTGCCTCTGGGTGCCTTTGTTCAGTAAATTTAAATTCTTATTCAGTACTTCTCTCAGCAATTTTTTTCTGAAACCAATTTGTAAGGCTTTTCTAATTCAGGAGAAATTTCCCCGCCGTTACTGAAACTTCTGTGTTTCACACACTCTCTGCATATTTCTGACTTCCTCTGTGAATCCATGCACTGGCTGCTGGCAGCTTCATCCCATGAATCGATTTACAGAGACTGGATATCTCCTGAAAAACAAACTTATTGTGCTTTTCACTATCTCTGGTTTTGCTTCCTAAGCCAGGGTACTTGCTAGAATTCAAACTGCCTTTCTACTCTCAGCTCATATCTTCTGTTTGTAACCCTGAGTTGTGCAGTCCATGGGAACCTCAGTGTGACTTCTTCCTCCCCTGCCTCTGCCATGGAACATACAGGTTCAAGCCTGATCTTCACAGAAGGTGAAAAAACCTCTGAAGGTTTCCTGTGCTCTTGAAAATTTGCCTTGGTTTTGTTTCTCTGCAGATTGCAAGCAACTTGCTTCGGTGGCTTCCTTATGCCATCATTTTGAATGAGCTATCTCATATGAGTACAAATCTCTGGTCACTGAAAGCAGAAGGACACTTATTTCCATCTCCTCCAGCACCACAAGTGAGAGGGAAGCTGTATGGACTTTATCTTTAAAGAACTCCAGAAGAAGATTAGAAGGATTTTTTTTCCCTCCCTGTGAAGTTCATCATACTTTTCAGGACCCATTGTTCTTTCACTTTTTTTAGGAGAAGAATGTCTACCTCTATTAGTCAATAATTATCAATAATTTAAAATGTAAACATAATGAGAAGTCATTATGTAAATTCAGTTAACTTCTATATTGCAGTGGAGATCACAATAAAAGATCAATACATTGAAATGGAAAACTAGAGCAAAGAGTTACAAATGTAAGGAAGGTGATGATTGTAAGAAACTGGCTGATATTTTGTTCACAGCTCGATGCAGTGAAGTTATTAAGAAACTGCTACGTTATGGAATGATTATCTGACTGTGTGACTTCTATTAGCAAAGCTTGTACCGTATTCCTACTAGACCAAAGATGAAGGAGCATCATAAATCTCAGTAGCTGTGTCCCGGCCAAAGCACAAGCAAGAGAGAAGAAATATCTCTTATCCTTCTGTGCATATACCACCACTTAACAGAATGTATGTCTCTAAATATTTGCTGCCCAGAAGATACAGAATTTTCAAGGTCTCTTTTCCCAAGATGCTAACCTAAAAAGGTCAGAGGTTATAGAAGAGCGTATCTGACACCATCAATCTTCTGTTAGCACTTGATTCAATCAGGTGAGTGACACTTTAAGCTGATTTCACTTTGACTCTCTTCTGTTCCACGATCCAGTGAGAAGGCCTTTTTTCTTCTTCAGAAACAGCTGATCTGATGCAATCTGGTCCACTGTGGTAGAGCAGGTTATAATCAATCAAAGTGTGCTTAATGAAAGCAAAAATAAGAAGAAAGATTATTTACTTACTGGAGAAAAACCTTTTTAGAATTTTAAAGGTAACAAATAGGCTTCTGAAGTCCTTTTTGTACTCTTCTGTGTAGATGAATTTTCATTTCTGGAGAGTCTAGGAGATTTTATTTTAGTCCCATCAGATTGTCAGTACCACAAAAACAGTTTCTAATCGACATTGATTGCAGGGAAGAGACCTGTCTGCTCAATCATGAGGCATGGATCAGCTCAGGATCTGTATGTACCACATGATGTGAATAGGAAGGCACTCACTTGACAGCTCCTTTTCCAAGGGTAAATTGCTGATAGATGTAGTGCTCTGCAAAGGCACTAGAGAGTTTGAGAGTTTGGGAGTCTCTTACACACGCACACATGTATTCTTCATTTTCCTTTCCCTCCAATTATTTTGTTCAAAATTAGTCATTCTTCCTGACAGAAAAAAGGAAAATCTGGCTGTAACTTTAGTTCACGTTAGTAGTTCAGGCATGGCTGGGCTGATACCATTAGTGGTCTACGTTCACAAAATTTAAAGTTCAATGTGTTGTCTATCTGTCACTTTAGCTTAAATCCTCTTTCTCGTGAGCTATGGGATGGTGGTTTTGTTAAGACTCTTGGGTATGAGGTATGAGAGTAAGTTTTACACATAGCATAGATGCATATCTCTGTGAAAGTTAGAAGTGGAGATACAAAGTGCCAGTTTAGTAACTTACGAGGAATTGTATGTTGTGCCTCAATGATAAACCAAATAAAGGAGGGAACATCAACCAGTAGTCTCTGTAAGACAAGATCTGGCCAGATATGACTTCCCTTGAGTCCACTCACATTTCTCAGCCTCCCCAAATACCTGAGGACCTGAGAGACCACGGCCAGCCCACATCACCCAGCTCTAGGCTCAACAGCAAAGGGAGGAGTGTCCCCTGCTGAGATCCCAAAAGCAAAAGAGCCACATCAAAAAATGCTAATTAATTTCACCTCTCCTGACCCTAATGCCTGTAGTCTGGAGCCAGCTCTGCTGGTGATAATGGAAAGATCTCTGTCTGATTCTTTGCTCTGTGTAAATACCATAACAAGGCCTGTTGTGAATTTTAGCCTTCATCTTCTAATGCTTCTTTCCCCCACAAGTTTAATAATACATCCCTCTTTTCTCAGCTGGCAGTCTGAAAACTCTTTATGAGAGGGACTACCACATATGTTTCCTACAGCTTCAAACAGAATGGAGCTCTAACACGGTGTTTCCTGGCGTCAGGGATAGAAGTATCTTCTCAGCTAAGGTTTCCTTCCCAAATACAATTTACAGGAAGAGGCATATCATCTACAAAATATTACTGTATTCACTTTGAAAGGCAAATAAGTGAAGCTGCATGGTAAACCAAGGGGTACCAAAATGCAGCACGCACAGGATGTATTAGGTGCAGTGTTATTGGTTAGCCATAGTGAGAAAAACACACAAAATTCATTCTCAATGTAACACAGTCAAAAAAATCAGGGGGAAATGAATGCTTATAAGAAGAATAAAATAATCTAAATCATCTCTTTGACACAAAAGACAATACAGGCTAAGGGTCAGTGTCTTCCAGAACTCTATAAAGAGAAGATAAAAAAATTGCAGCAGCGAATAAGGCTACCAGCTCTGTCAAATGTCTTGGTTTTATTGTCCTTCTAACAGCTCTTTTAATAGTGATGTGTAATAATTGTTGATCATAGTAGCCTGGGTAGCAAAATAAAAACTTAAAAAAACCACTGGATTTAGCCCTTTGTCTAGTTCTTTGGCATGAGTTTCAGTATGTTGTAGCTGATGATTGCTGCTCATGAATTTCAGTGGTATTTTCCATTCTTGGTTTCAGAGAAAGAACATCTGCGACCAAATTACTTCATGCCAAATAAGTTTCCTGAATTTTGTTTTTTATTTATATTTCATTTTCATTATTTTGCTCTGGCAAGCTACCCTGCTTTTTAGTCTCTTCTCATACAATTGTGATTGCAGTAAAGGAGTATAGCTTCACTTGAGAAATATGGTTTGTGGTTTCTTCTAGGGATTACGCTACCATCTTTACCATCTCTGTTTCCTCTGGGTACTAGGAAAGAATTTGCAATCATTGCAATATCCACACAAATGTCCCTCATTCACCATCTGAAGTAGCCATTATGTGATATCCAATTACTCAGTGACAAGGTCATCAAACAAATTAAGACTCCAGCTTGCAGGAAATCAACACATCCAATTCTTCTTACCTTGAAAGATTAGCATTGACATGATATGCTGTGTATCTAATGTTCTGCGTATACGTCTTAGAATAATTACAAAGTGTATGTGATGTTGGAGAAGCTTTCATCCTCCTCCATACTGCCCACAAACAATAAACACTGCTACCTGAGTTACCAGTGAAGTAGCCCTGACCCTCATTACTGATTTAGCTGAGGAAAACAGATACCAAATATGTCACCGAAGGACATGGACATCGCATGCTAATGGACCTCTATTCTATTGTACCATGTGGACACAATGATTTTGGTTCTCATGCTAAGAGAAAGTAAACAGCATCTGCTCCTTCAAAGAGCGTGCAAATAAGTAGATGAAAGCATTCACCATGGAGAATCCATCTGCAGACCCTCAGTGTGACCATACGACTACAAACCAAATGCATTCTCATGTATAAGGCCCCTTTAGAGGAGCACAGACCTCAAAATGTGGACAAGGCTGGTACACTCTTGGCTAACAGAACTGCCATTTCACTTCAGTCTTAGAGGTTCCAGCTCGATGTCCTTTTGGGGCAGTACTATGTGTATAGGTCCAGAAGGAATACTGCTACTGACCTTCAAAACACCTCAGGCAATTATCTTCATGCAGTCCGAGTTTAGGACATTCCTGTGCACATTTGCTACAATGGAGGAAAAAGCATTCAGAATGGGTTGACTGAAACGTGCTACTGCTGTGTTGTACAAATCTCCCTAATCCTCACTCTCTTTTATTACCTCTCAAGATTTAAAAAGGTGTCAGACCTTATATTTCACTGACATGCACAGCCGCTTGACAGTCTCAGAGCTATTACTCTACATTCACCTAGTTTTCAGTAATCAGATACATCTCATTAGCACAGGTTACATTTTTTCATACCCCTAACTTTCAGTAAGTAGCTTACATCTTCACTTTTAATAAAAACAGTGATTTCAAAGAAAGTGGTATTTTAAAGTTGTGCTACAAGGATTCATCAATTTATACATGTAGTTTCTGAACCTTTAGCTATTTAAACCTTTAAATGACTTCAAACAGGAAAGAATCACTGCACACTGCACTACTCTCCAGATTAATTGGGGTAAGTAATATATGAGAAAATCCTGGCTATTTCTCTTTGAAATGACAAGATTAGCAATAGTTAGTAGTCCCTTTGTTTCATTTATGTCAAAAAAACAAAGAGACTACTTAAAGTAGGAACTTCTACTTGCTTTTACGTTGTCCTGGAAACACAGATATACTGTACAATATGAGAACAGGAATCAAAGTCTGGTGAGGCAAATAGGATGTTTTCCATTCAGCAGAGATAAGAGAACTCAAGTTTCCAATTAATCTTACAATTTCATGTGTCATTTTTTGAGTAATATAATACTATCTAATATTACACCTCTGCTGAAAGTGCTAAGGGAGATCCTGCAATACATATGTCACCCATTACTGATTGCAAGCTCCATTTACTGTTAAATCAACTAATATTTATGTTAGTTATCTTGTTCCTCTCCTGTACAAATGCTGTCATTTTTCATAAATAGGGAAAAGATTTAGGAATATCAACTCATACCAGTGTAAACTGGGACAATGTACCAGTTTTCCTCAAATGAGTTGGACTCCATTTTCCTCTGCTGTTAACTTATTTAAACACATATTAAAAGATCAGAAGATGACCTAATTGTTAATCACTTTGTTAGAGTGGCAGAGAAAGAAAATGTCTTGAAAAGGGGCATGCTCTCCTTTGTAGAACATCCATCTCTTTTTTAAAATATGTTAATCCTATCACCAAATTGGTGAAATTAATTTTGCTACCTTGCCATGTCTTAAAGGTCACTCCAAAGGTTAATTCAGAAACACAGAGGAAGGGTACCCAAAGTCAAAGGAAGCCATGAGATTTTACACTGTAACTACAGCTGACAGCTTTAAAGAAAAAATCCTTTAGAAAATGGCTAGTCAGTCTGTAGCTGTACTATACATAGCAGGAGCAGGTGTATGTCAGATGGTCATGGGAAATATTTAAAACTTCTTACTATTGCAGACTTTGGTGCCTGCCATTAGTCCCTACTTGCAGTCTGCAAAACAGAGAATATTTCAAGAAGATGGAATGAATGTTAGAAGATATATGCTTCTGTCATGGCATCTGTGGGGAGAGTTCATCACACTGTATTTTCAGTCCTGAAGAGGAAGAGGTGTCTGCACAGGCATAGAGGAGATTGAATATCAGTTGAGAAAAGTTACTTTATTAACAGTTCTTCAGTAAAACAGCAAAGTAAAATTAATGAATTAAGAGGAAAAGGCAGTGACAGTCCCTTAAGGGGTACAGCAGCTTGTGCGAATGAGTCACACCACTTAGGAGAGCAGAAGTCTGGATGTATGTTCCTTCTCTTTATCTTCGCACAAAGAAGGGATAAAATACAAAAGGGAGATTGTTCTGCAGAGGTAAAAAGAAAACTAGAACCCACAGGACTGCATACATTTTTTCAGACAGGACGATTCAGAGGAAGAATTGCTACCATCTAGTTGTTCTTTTCCTTTTATTATGCTACTTTATGGAAATGTAAGTGAGCAGCATAGCCTGCAAATTTAGCATCATAAATAGTATGAAGATTTAGAGTTAGAGATAACCTTGTTATCTTGCTCTGTCTTCCTGTGCTGATTTCAAATCTCATTAAAATGTGTCATGACTAGGGAAGAAAAAAGTCCTGTTTATACCTAGTTTTCCTCTCTTCTTGTTCTGTTTTGTTTTTTTTTTTTTGTTGTTGTTGTTTTTTTTTCCTGGAGAGATCCAGCCAGAATGCATATACTTAAAATATTGTTCTCATCTGTTTAAATTCACTTTTATGCTTATCCTTCCTTTCCCTGCGCTCTTCTTGTTGTTCTTGTACTGATCACGGTTCTGTACCTTTAGCCCATCAGAGGTCTGGTGAGAGCGAGAGTGGGCAAACTGCACTGCTGTAGAGCTGAGGCTCCCAGGCCACCGGTGCCTGACGCTTCAGGGAATCCCCTGCCCTGCATCAGGGACACATGTTGTCCCTGCCTTTGACCTAGGTTTGCCTTTCGCTTTGACTCAGGCACGGGCTGTTCTGTACAAAGCCGTTGTTTGACCTACGCCTGATCCCCTTACATAATGAGAATTCATGTCTACCGCAGGGGCTGCTCAGAACCAGCTCAGGCAGAGGTGGAGGGGACTGTGGTCCATGAAGCATCTGAATTATGCTTTTTGGAGATGATAGTGAAAAAAATGACAGTCATGAATGCAATGTTAAATAGAGCTGTGAACATTGCTGCAGAGGAGCTAGATTTTGATGGCAGCTGACTAAATTTTTTTGTGCCTTGAAACAAAGCAGAAAGGGAAAAGAAGAATATTCCCTTCAATTTGTATATTAACAGGAAGCTGTTTTATGTTTCATATCTCCTTCAGGAAATTCCAAGGGAGTGAGACTACATTTTGCATTAGCTGATTGGGGTTTTATGCTTCAAGTCCTACAAGTGCTAAATTGCTTGCATGTTTAATCCATGCAGTACTGTGTTCATTACAGAGAAAGTAAAGAGGAAGACATATTCTTATGTACAGTTATACACTGACATTTAGTTCACAGAATGATTTGAAACCTGTGATCATCAAGAATGCAATTTTGGAGGTAAAAATATCTATTCTTTTCTTGCAATAGAAGGATACTACAAATTAAACACAGATTTTAATTTTTTTTCTCTTTCAAATTTCCTTGAGGCTTATTACAATGAATTGTTTCATACCCTTTGACTTTAGTAGCAGGACACTGAATCCTGCAGATTGCTTGCCTGGCTGGCTAGATAATTCTGTTATATCGCTGCCTTGTCCTTACATACAGTATATTCTCATAGTGCTGGCATCTATTCTATTTTTAGTATATGAAGCCTATGATATATGGGAAGGTCCTCTAATTCTACAATCTCTTTCCACTTTGGTGACATTTTGTTCTGATCTGCAAGAATTTGACTAATTTTGGAGATAACTTTCTCCTGCTGCTGCCTGTAGGCATGCTATTAGAATGTGCTGTTTCAAAAATGAAGACATACCCAAGAAAGGTGAGCAAACCCCACATGAAATCTTTCTTCCCCAAACTCAGGGACAAAAACAGAAGACAACCGGGGGAGGGGGGGGAACATGACACCAAACTTCTTTGCAGTGGGGAAGAGGCAAGGAAAGAACAGAGGACCTCCAACTGCCCAGTCCTCTCTGCTCTTTACAAGTCAAAGACCATTTCTGAAAGTGCCACTCAGACACTGATTTCCTTCCCTGGTCTCAATATCACCAGTCAAAACAGCCCTATGGCACTCTGTTCACTGTCAAATGTTCCTGTCCCTTTCACTTTCAGCTGCCTCTGGAAATGTTTAATGTGGCACTGCAAAATGACTGGTAAAAAATTCAACAGCATTATTTACTATCGTACTTTGATGTTTTATTGAACAAAACCATCTGCTTGGGAATGTTTCCCAAAGTTGTGGGCTAGATCTAGAATCTACAGCTGCAATATAGCTTGTCTGAGGGAGTTTCACAGCAGAAATGCCACCCAGCGTATCACAAACATGTGAGACTCCGGATAAGATGAATATTGAGAAAGCTCCTATTTGCTACACTCCCATAAAGAGAGTCAACTGATTTCTTGATGGTAAAGATTCAAAATAGTTGCATTTTAAAATTTTCTTTCCAGTCTGGTGGCTGTACTGTGTGCGCTTTGTAAACCTGTGATTGAGGGTATTTCCTATGACCTCTGATGGCTCACAGGACTGTGAGTGTATACTTGTGGCTGATGGCAAATGCATGGTAGGCAGATTTATGGACATCCTATGAAGGAACTTGTAGCAGACACAAGATGTAACAAAGTGGCATTTCGTTTGCTTTCCCTTTTATACTGAAAGAAATGGGAGTTTTATTCTGAGCAGAATGAATTTTGGTCTCTTCAGCTTCTGAATTGCTTGTTGCTTTGAGGTGAAACAGAAGGCAGCTGCTGATAGAAGTCAGGCTTTAGGTTTATTCTGAAGGTTTTGGAATTTTAGGGATGTATTTCAGGACAGTTTAGACATGAACATAAGTAGCTAGATGATGTAAATACTCAAAATCTTCCTTGATCTGTGGCTGCAGCCTGATCTTTCCTCATCAAAGTGTTTTAAATACTTCATTGACATTTGCTTGCTCTTCCAAGAGTAAGGAGAAACTTTGAGCCAGAGAACTGAAAAGATGCTTGAGTTATCCTCTCACTATATCTGAAAACAAGACCTTTTGCGAGCAATAGTCTGAAAATATGCCTTTTCAGGATTTATATAGATTTTTTCCTACATATGCCCAATTTAAACCAAAGTATTCCACATAATGTGCAATGTGGTTGACATAGTCTCAAAGACTTCTGTTTCTCAAAAATGCCTATGTACTTGAGACAAAGGTTTCTAAGTTCTGATGCAGAAAATTCCTTTGACTCAAGTCCTCTGCCTACCTTCCTGACCATGAATGCCTTGACCACAAAATGTATTTCCTGCTGAGTCACAATACCTTAGTAAATTAGGTAAAACAAATGTCGTGCTGCGTGAGTAGGTGGTGTTTAGCTAATACATAATATAGCCACATATCTACTGCTGTAGCTGCAAAGATAACTGCATAAAACTGATTGGGAGTAGGACATGATGAGTGTTTTCCCTTGAAACTGATCTGTAAAAGAACCGTGCGAAGGTACAATGGTGTGTGGGCACTGCAATTACTGCCCCCCAGATAAAGGCTCTACCTGCTATTCAAACACCCAATTAGCCAAGCCAGGAGCAAACAGCTTTCTACAGGGCCTTTTCTGCAAATTGGCTATGCCCATGTGAGTGTTAGCAGGGACTGTGTAGGATAAAGTAAATGTTAGCAATTGTCAGTTTTTGTTCTGAATTTGTTTACGACAGAAGTACTAAAAAATTCAGCCTCAGTCCACACACAGCATGAAGCTGAGTTTTCCCAGCTACAGAACAAGTTTATGGAGAGGATTCATCACCTGCAAAAAGAAAGCCAGAGGTTGTAACTGCATTAAAAAAGTTAGGCTGGGCTCCTGCTCAGGCCAGGGATGATTTTGAAACCACTGTCGGGGGGTTCAGGGCTCCTCCAGCTTTGATGATTTCCAGGCATGATGCTGTGCAGCCACAGCATCTGTGGCACCCAGAGGCACAGCAGATTCCCTCTCATTTCCTGCACTCCACCATAATGTAGCATCAAGGTGAATTTCTGGGGTAGAGATCACAGAATCTGTGACAGCACAGCAAACCATTTTAAGATGTATCAATTTACAAAATTACTGAAACATCCTTGTTTTCTGGGTGGAACCAGCAACTCACTCTTCCATAATTCTGAAGCTCACAATGGGAATTTTGCAGCAATAACACCTTTAGAAGTTCTTGCACTTTCTTATCCTACCTGCATGTCCCTTCTTTCTTCCCACTGCCCTACCTCCACAAGCCACTCCATCAGCAGTGCCAATGCATCAGGTGTCTATGGCACTGCACTGTGGTTTGGATCCATTAAAATAACCCTGAAAAAATTCCTTGGATCAGGTCAATTCACACTTGTGGTGTCACATGGGTGCCAAATGAATTGTGGTAAATGAAAAGTGAGATGGAGCGGGAAACCAGATGCCTTCCATTGTAGAATTAGGCTATTCATGGTATTATAACAAATAAAATTAATATACACTTAGTTTTAGGGGGTCTTTTTAATGACTTGATTCCAAACAGTTCTGGACTTTTTTTGTCAGCTTTAATTTAGAATATGTTTTAAGTAACATTTCCTATTTTTTTAATCCTTTCCAAATAAGTTTTTAAATAGGTGGTTAGTCATATTTTATTTTTGTCCTGATATTGCCTTTCTACCTTGGGAGTGTGAACAAGAACGACATCGTACACGCAAATCTACCTTTCTGCTTCCTTGGGCTGAGATTTCTCACAATGTTAGCATAGTTCAGAAGTGGAGCTCTCCAGAAAACACATGTTAAATGCTTTGGCAGACCTGAACTTCTGCCCATTATTATCTGCTGCCAGTTTAAATTTCAGCTTTGTTTTTTACTTTCTTATAGATTTCAAAGAAAATCATCCCACGTGATATTGATGGCAATATTTTAGGACATGGGATATTAATGCAAACAAAATGCCTACAAGACTATAAAGTGTGCACTATATAGTGTACATTTGTTACTTTAACAAGCTCACTATACAAAGGTCATGATCAAAATCAGTTTATGAGCCAACAGAACAAATACTGTTTGTGTAGTAATTTTAAGAAATATTACACTAACTGGTTAGTAAAAATAGAATAGTAGGCATGGTATTTTTGAGGTAAATGTGAAGCTGAAGGTAGTGCTTTAAAATATGCTTAACATAATCCTACAGCAATTCAATAATAAATGAAAATATTTGCTTTAATAGAGAAAATATTCAGAAAAGAGTTTGACTGCCCGTGTATATATACAGAAGAAGCACTTCAACCAAATTATATCTATATAGATGTGAATTTGAGATTCCATAACTAACAGACATAGGAGCACTTAATAAGTCTTTAATCAAAAGAAACACATACTATTATCTCACTCTCTGGAATAGAAGACTTAGTCTACAGTGCTTAACACATTTGAATCTTTGGGTTTGAACACTTTGTGTTTGGAAATGCTGTAAACCTTTACTTACGGTTTTATGGATTTTAGGGAACTAGTTTATATTTGTTTACCTTGGAATAGAAACAACTTCTAACTTAATAAATAGCAAAATCCATTTATGAATAAAAACTATAAAATGTACACATTACTGTTTTGTAAGCCAGAACAATGTCTGGTTTAGTTAAATATATATGTTATGAAACTATGGTAAAAAAATGCACATTGGCTCAATTATGAAATGTGAATGCTTTTCAAAATTTGCCTACATAGCTATTTAATGATTCTTTTTTCTTATTTAATGCATTAATGATGATTGCCTACTTATTTAAAAATATGACCACCCAGAGTTTCCTTTGAAAAGCAATAATATTCTGAGATCTGCTACAACAGGAAATAACATCAAATATTAAGAGTATTTATGTACTTATTTTATACATTAAGGATTCTGTAACATTTTTTAATTCCATTTTTACCCTCTTCCCACCTACCTAAAATTGCTTTCAGTATTCAAATGTTGGTCATAAGCTATTAAGGTCAGAAGAAGAGGTACTCAAAAAATCCAGAGTGACCAAAAATGAACCTGTGTATTAAATTTCTTCCTGTGGTAAAATTAATATCCTGGCAGCTGAGTTGAACTGTTGAACCATTACAAAAAATGTGGAAGGTGTGGAATTGTTTTTCAATATTGTAAACAATACGAAAAGTTCAAAAGTTTTGAGTTATTCTAATTTCATTCGTCAAGAATCTCAGGGAAAAAAAAAAGTAAGATACTACCATGCAAACATTTTTCTCATTTTTTTTTGTTTCTTGGAGACTGTTTTGTGGGGAAGAAACACAGAATTGTGACTAATATCCTTAAAGCCAAGTAGGAAACTCTGAAAACGTCTTCCCTTTTCTACAGGCAAACATTTTAGGTAACCTCTTATACTAGGAATGTCCTGTAAACTTATGAATGAGACAAGCTGGTTGACTTAAGGTTGTTTCTTTCTCATGAAGCAGTGCAGAAGAATTAGCTATTCATGAGTTTTCCCTCAAAGGCTAACTGTTAGATTATTTGTCTAGGACAGACTAGGCTGTATTTTAGTATCTCGTATGCCTGATGATTTAGATCTGTAGCTGTGATTTCCCAATAGTTTACTTAAATCACTATACTTCAGTGTAATTACAGAGACATAGTGCAAATCTTGGTTCCTTAACACTGCTCTGATTTACATAGGAATAATTAAAGATTCATGGGACCAGAGAGGGGTTGACTTTTTAATTTACAAATCAGGGAATGCACTCGAGGGTCAGATATCCGCATTTCAGTTCCCTAATTAATATAGTAAATATGTGTAAATTTTAACCATTGTATGAAAGAGGAACTTGAATCTAGTTGTTTGTTTTTTTTTCTCAGGTGAATTAGAGCTTTTTATTCTTGGTGGCTATTTAATTATTCCTTGAAAAGCATAACAGCATCAGAAGAGATGAAGAGAGGATTTCTGAATGTTGTCCAACCCAATAACTAAGCTTTTCTGTAGGATATGAAATAGGTAAGTATTTGAGATATTTAGAGAAAGAACATAGGTATCTCATTTCCCAACCACTTTTTGTCAAGGCTTGGTCTTTCAAGTGTACTGACAGAGCTCTAACATTGACTTGTATCAAATTCTAGCCTCACTGTTAAGTAACTTCTTAGCTTTCATGCTGCCTGATTATGATTTTTGCAAGAAAAGTAAAAAGATCACTTTGTTCCAACTCTAAATGGTTTCATAGGTGCTGTTAGTACTTGGAAGATGGCAGCTGAATCAAAAGAGGATGATTGCAAAATTTTGTAGAAGCAGCAAGCTTTGTGTAAATGAAAGGATATCTCCAATGAGTAACATTTATGCTTTGTTACAGAAATACTTATTTTCAGTTCAGCAAAGAGCACCTGGTATTCATGCCAAAGACAACTCCTACCAGGTGCAGGGACAGATGGGCTGTGGGAAGGCAGAATGACATGACTCCTATTTTAATTTTTTTTCTCATGTTGAATCGTCAGCTGTCCCATGCAGCAAAAGATATGAAGCCATGCTGCGCTGTAGAGAAGACCAATACTGTCAAAACTGGGTTATAGACAATACTTAGTATACAGAATGAGAAGCGGGAGTGCACTGGGCATTGGGCGGTGAGAGAGTTGCTCTGTGTATTCCCTTGTTTTGTATATTCTTCTTATCGGTATTATGGTAGTTACTGTTTGCTTTCTTTTACTGTTCTGTTAAACTGCTCTTCTCCTGACCCACAAGTCTTGCCTTTTTCTTCCCATGCTCCTCCCCACCCCACCGGCGGGATGGGTGATAGAGCGACCATGTGAGCCTGTGTTACTGGACGAGGACAAACCACGACTGTCCTGTTTGGCACCAAATATGTGGCACAAAGGGTTGGGATAACGGCAGGGTTGACCAGAGTATGTTAAAACAACTTTGTTCTAATTAGTTATATGCATTTATTATACTGGTTAAATAGTCACTGGTCAAAATGTTGCTTTTTTTGGTCACATGGCTGAGGTATGCAAATCCTTACTTGCTGGATGTATTTCCTGCAATGATGTTTATCACCTCTGGGAAAAGGAGAAGTATTATGATTTTGCTGTACTGTGTAATATTGACTCACGATATGATAACATCACTGGGCATGAGGTTAGGCTTCTATTTGTATGCAATATTGCAGTTATTTCTGTACTGGAGATGCCATCTCTCAGAATTTATCAATAATCAAACCCAATCTCTGGGGAAAACTGAGAGGATACTTTCCCCCACTGTTTCATTCCTCCTTTCTCCTACAGGCTAGTCTTAACAGCTTTCTAGGATTTTGAGTACCCTTGGGATGTTCAAGCCAGCATGCTTCTATTGTTCTGTCTCCTGAATGTGTTTCAGGCCTTGTTTAGGGTTAAACAGCTATTTAAAAATATTGGCCAGAGATCTGCCACAAGGCTGGATAGCTGTGAGTGGCAGGGTGTGTGGAATAGTATGGGTAAATGCCTAGGATGGTGGGCATCTCTGGCATTTTTGAACTTTATCCCTAAACAAGTGCAGAATCCTGACAAACGAGTAGAATATTTGGAAGAAGTGTGCTGCCACCCTGGGAATTTCAGGGAGACACAAATTATTGCAATATGCTGGGGCCTGGCCCATGCTTACCAAGCCCTGTTCAACACTGCTCGGTGCTCTCAAGGGGAAGAAGAGGAAAACAAACCAATGGGCATGGCAGCTGCCTCAACACCCACCAACTCCAACCCCCACAACAGGCACTGCAGCTACTCCAATCCCCACTGTATAATAAAGTGCCAGAAAATACGAAGCAATATGCCCTGTTCATGGATGGGTCCTGTCGCAATGTGAGGAAGCAGCGTATACGGAAGGCCGCTGTATGAAGTCCTACATGACAAGTTGCAGAAACAGCTGAAGAAGGTGACTCGAGCCAGTTTGCAGAGGTGAAAGCCATCCAGCAGTCTTTACACTTTGCTGAACAAGAAAAGTGCCCTGTGCCACTGTGTCTCTACACTGACTCATGGATGGTGGCAAATGCCCCTTGGGAGTGGCTACAGTGATGGAAGAAGAGCAACTGGCAGAGCAGAGGCAAACCCATCTGGGCTGCCCCATTGTGGCAAGATATTGCTGCACGGCTAGAGCAGCTGGTTGTAAAAGCACATCATGTGGATGCCTAGGTCCCTAAGACTTGGGCCACTGGGGAACACCAAAACAACCAGCAGATGGGTCAAGCTGCTAAGACTGAAGTGTCTCAGGTGGATCTGGACCAGCAACATAAGAGATGAATTATTTGTAGCTCAGTGGGCCCATGACACCTGATGCCATCAAGGAAGAGATGCAACATATAGATGGGCTCATGAACAAGGGGTGAACTTGACCATGGACACTATAGCACAGGTTATCCATGAATGTGAAAGATGACTGCAGTCAAGTAAGCCAAGTGGGTAAAGCCTCTTTGATATGGAGGACGATGGCTGAAATATAAACATGGGGAGGCCTGGCAGATTGATTATATCATGCTCCCACAAACCCACAAGGGCGAGTGCCATGTGCTCACAATGGTGGAAGCAAACACTGATGGCTGGAAACTTATCCTGTGCCCCATGCCACCACCCTGAACACTGTCCTGGACCTTGAAAAGCAAGTCCGGAGGTGACATGGTACCCCAGAAAGAAATGGGTCAGAAAACAGGGCTCATTTTCATAACAACCTCCTAGACTCCTGGGCTGAAGAGCATGGTATTGAGTGGCAGTATTACAACCCCTGTCACACACCAGCCTCTGGGAAAATCAAATGGTACAATGGACTGCTAAAAACTAGTCTGAGAGCAATGAGGGGGTGGGACCTTCCAAAACTGTGATACTCATTTAGAAAAAGCTAGCTGGTTAGTTAACACCAGGGGATTCAGCAATCAAGCTGGGCCTGCCCAATCAAAACTTCCATGTACTGTAGAAGCGAATAAAGTCCCCCAGGTGCACATGAAGAATATGTCATTAGGGTGGAGGCCACACAGTTCTTTGTTGATGTCAGGGGACAAACCATGACAACAGCCATAGCTATTTCTTAGGGCTGTGTTAACCTATTGGCCTGAGCTGTGCTATATAAGCAACAAAAATATTTCCTTTTTATATATTAAACAATCATATTTTATGGACGTGTGAGAGTCTTATGACAGAAGTTACACATAATTTCTTATATCTCATTCAAACTAGTGTAAAAAAATATCTTCCTCAACTTCTAAATTAGTCGACTTGCAAACCTTTCTACCAAGTTATTTTTCAGAGACTGTTTCTCATTTTAATAAATTATTTTTTCAGAGAAACTCATTGTTCCCATGCTTTTACTGTTTAAAACTTACTTTTATCAGAAAATGAAAATGATAATATGGAGATTAGAGAATGAGTTCTATGAATGTGAGAAATACATCTCGCTGCATTGCAACATCCCTGCATAAATAATTTATTTCCCTTGACTACAGTGCACCACAGCTGCATTCAGCTCCATGTTACCATGGCTAGACTGTTACCAGCATACAAGCAACTACTTTAAAGTTAGTTCAGATATGGTTACGCGGTACTGAAGGGTAGGTACAGATGTATCACACACGGTTCTGTGCTGGTGTCTGGGCAACTGGAGACATGATCACAGCTAAGGTAGCTGCAGCCTTACAGATAACAGCGTTGTTAGGAGGATCCTAACAACTGTCTTTTCTCATGAAATCAGTGTAAAGACTGGATAGGAAACAGCAGGATGGTACAGCTGCAGTTTATCTCAGTTCAGAATGTGTTTTGTAACATCAGAACTATCTAAGTATATATTTAAAAGTAAATCCAAAACTATTAAAACTAATCTTAATAATTTAAAATATTTATCTAAGTCTTCATCTCGGTAATACTTTACGTCGTTTTTCCCTTTATTTATTATTTGACTTTGTGATGCATAAGGATTTCATACTAAAATGCCATTGCAAATAGTCATCAGTGTAGAGGAAAGCATTCTGATAATATGAGGAAATCTGACTTTTCCCTGAGAGCACATTCAAAAATCATTTTTGTGGTACCTTAATGTAGATAATATCCAAATAGAAGTGACAGTACTGAACACAGTTTATGAGACTATTAAGTGGGGCAGTGTAATCATATGATGACTTAAGAAATCTGGATGCTTGGAGTGTGAAACAATGCAGATATGAACACACTAGGAAAACTGAATTCTTCATATATACATGGGTTAACATTTGTTGTAAATTAAATCTACTTATATGTGTTTATATTTTGTTGATAGATCACATTCTTGTCAAAGAGGAAATAAAGCTTTTGCCTTTGGTCTTATTTCTGTAAAAACCCTATACATAATGCTTTCAACAGTGTTAATGTTGTAGACAGATCAGACATTTCTATTTCACATTTCTAACATCTAGAAATTTTGTTACAAATCTTTCCTTTTCTAAAGATGTGTTCATATCGTATGTTATGTATATGTACACAATTCTTACATTACGTAGTTGTATGTATTGCCTATGAACTGCTTTAAAGCATGAAGATGTGATTGTTTTCTTACATTATTATCGTATTACTTTCTACTATGTCTTAGATAAAACAATGTTATGTATGTCTTTGGTAGAAGATGGTTTGGAAAGGATGCTTTGCAAAATACTGTAGTTCCTTTCTGCACAAGGANAGGCTTGGCTGTCAGTGTAGAGATTCATGACAATCATTTCATAATTCCTGAAGTATGAAAGTATGTAATCATGCAGGCTCCCTCAGCTGTGAACTAAATGTTGTGAGAGAAGTAGTCAGAATTTAAAGAGTGATGGTAAAAGAAATAGTGCTTCATCTGAGAAAATATAAAGTACTCAACAAGACCATGTACAATGCAGACTGGACTGGGATTGTGCCCATTTAAAAAGCACGGATTTTTGTTTGTACCTTTCACCATGTGTTTTCTGTCTCTATGATAGAAGAAAAGACTTGAAATAATCTACAGTTTGACAAACCTTTACACAACCTGGATATATTGCTGTCTTTAATTTACTGATAACCCATCCTCAGGTTATTCCATAATACCCACTAAGCTGCTTTTGGGTTTCAGCTGATTGCATTTGAATCTAGTGTACACACAAATGCAGAACTAGGTTCCCTACTTCTAACATAGTCAAACTACAGTAATATTTTCTATAAAATTACTCTTCCAGCTACTCTGGTTGTCAACAAATTGTTATGGTAATGCAAGAGAGAGACAGAAAGTTTGACATATCATTACTTCTTGAGACTCTGCGGTCCATGGGGTGGAAACAGTTGTAAATTCATTGGCTTATCTGCAACTCAGTTCTTACTTGTCTGTAACTATTATGCTTCTAAAGATTAGATAACCATTAAACCGTAGTGCCAGCTTCTGGCCTAAAATTTTGATGGGATTTGTGCATTCTGTGTTTTTACTGTATCACAGGGCTCTAAGAGCTACATGAACCGAAACCGCCACTTACATTGAATTATTTGTAGTTATTACAATGTGTTATTCAACTGTGGAGAGGCAAGTGTATTTCTGGAGATGGAAGTTTCTATCTGTACACAGCTAAGACATAGTAAAGATTCTTTAATTCAGATCATCACAAAATGAAGACAGGAAACCGTTTTCTTGCCTATTCTCCACAACACCTGCAGAAGTTAAAGTCTCTGGTACAATTTCTGATGGTGTGAAATTATAAAAAAGACCTAACATTAATAAAGCTCTATTTTTTACCTTCAAGATATGAGCTATTCCATGCATATTCTCTGCAGTGCATCTACCAGCTAGCCGTATGACTCCAAGGTAGGGGTGATTCACCAAACCTGCAGAACAAGGAGGCAGAGTTAAACTTCTAAGAATGAGATTCTGTATGATTACAGGAGTATGATCACACTTAAGCCAGATAATACACATTCAGAAAATGAGTGTATTTGTCAAATGCCACATCTTTTTGCAAAGTCAAGATCCCAAAAGAGGCTTTTGGGACTGCCTTATGGGAGCACCCATGTAAGTGTGTTCACTAAGGCAGTGTTTCCCGAACAGTGACTGTGCCCATAATCAGTGGCCATGATGTTTTCCATGTATCCAGCACTGACCCAAAGTGGTGGCTCAGCTCCATGCCCGTTTTCCAGCTAAGGCTTACAAGGACCTCTGAGTGAGCTTGATCTTTTGGTAATTCTCCGGTCACAGATATTTCGTGTAATTGTGATCACTCTAGTTTTTGGATTTCTGCTGGAGAAAGTAGATGCAGACCCACCAGCTCTTTACTTACCAGTTAGGGTAATGGCTTTACAGGCAGAAAATTTAGGTTAAATTAATTCCTGAAAGGAGCTGGTTGGGTTGGCTGTGCAGTGCTCAGCAAAGGTTTCAGAGTGTGAGATATAGATTATGCTAATGCAGTTCGGCAAAGTAGAAGGTTTCGGAAGCTTGCATTTGATTTCTTCTCCCTCTCTCTCTGTCTATCTCTCCAACTCTATTTTGGTGGGCACCTGGCATTTATCCAGGCCAAACAAAAACTATCTGCTACTGATTTGAACTGAAGTTCATAGAACCATAGAATGATTTGAGTCGGAAGGGAACTTTAAAGGTCATCTAGCCCAACCCCCCTGTAATAAGCAGGGACATCTTCAACTAGACCAGGTTGCTTAGAGCCCCTTCCAACGTGACCTTCAATATGTCCAGGGTTGGGGCATCTACCACCTCTCTGGGCAACCCGTTCCAGTGTTTCACCACTCTCATTGTAAACACTTTTCTTTCGTATATCCAGCCTAAATCTACCCTTTTTTAGTTTAAAACCTTTACCCCTTGTCCTATTGCCACAGGCCCTGCTAAAAAGTCTGTTCCCATCTTTCTCATAAGCCTCCTCTAAATATTGGAAAGCCACAATAAGTTGTCCCCGCAGCCCTTTCTCCTCCAGGCTGAACAACCCCAGCTCTCTCAGCCTTTCCTCATAGCTTGGAACTGCAGCAAAACACAAGGTGCAAATGATGAACTGACATTGCGACTGGGATGAATAACTGAAGATATTATTATGTAATTGATTTCTGTGCTTTGGTAAAACTGCAGATGTTCTGCTATATCATCTATGCAGTTCTGAATAAAGTAAATACAAAGAGTAGATACAGTGTTAACAGCCCTTCCTATCAGTTTCATGCGGAGTCTGCAAACTGAGGCTCACTCATAGAGGAGCACACATGTATTTTCCTTAGAAGTACACTTTGGAACTGAAGAGAGACTCAGAATTCTTACAAAGGACCTCCTGTGCTTAGAAGAATCCTAAAGTTGGCAGCCTGCAGGGCACTGAAGTCAGCAGTCAAAAAGCATGAGATTGCTGCCCCATCTATTACTGTCTTCTGTGCTTTCAGTCTTAAATACACACATGGACAACCCAAGTGTATGCACTCTGCTGTGCTTTAGAATAAAAAGCACCAGCCACCCACAATAAGAATATTTCGTCATTTCAACAGATATTAGAAAGCGTTAGACTATTTCCATACAACGGGTGTGGCTCCATCATTCACCCTTTAAATGTTTTTCTTCGTTAGAATGATATTTAATCAAAGCAAATATGTTACTGGAAAATCTCCCTGAGTGCCTGGCTTTCTACTGGAATTAGTAGTGATGACAGAAAGCCATGACAAATGCTTGTTTTTTCTAAGGACCATAAAGTTTTATCAATGTTATTTTTCAAAGGCAGCAATTCTGGAAACAAATAACCTGGGCAAATATAACACAGAACTTTCATTTCTTTTGCACCTGTCGGGGACACAGACCACACACATAGGGAAGGCCTCCTTTGGAGATTACAGTGTGTGAACCATGTTATGTAGCTAGAAGTGGGACATTAGCTCATGGTCCTCCACATCATTCGCTCTTTGTACTGAGGCATTAGAGATAAATTGTGGGTAGACTGGTGTCCATGACAGTATTTGTCAACACCCACTGCATTGCTCATACACACTTTTATTGCTCATGCTGCATAGCAGAAATTATCAAAGCAGTCATACTAGAAAGACCAGGATTCTGACAGGTAAAATCTGGTGATAACTGCTTGACTTCTGCTCTACTGTCTTGTATATAGTTACCATTATTTATAAGGATTCTTTCCTGCATTTTTTGAATCAGCTGTGTAGTTCTCAGTATGAGTTTTATTTTTTTTTAAATATATTTTTATTTAAAAAAAATTGTTAATCAACCTGACAAAATATTCAATTACTTGGGCATTTCAGCGTTATTTGCCTAGGCAGGTTACATGGGTGATTGGGAAACAATATTAACACAACAGTTTAGCAAGAAAAAAATCCAAATTTATCACAAAGCATTAAATATGTATACTAAGGACAAATATGTCCTATTTTATATAAAAAACCACGCAAACAGTGATGGCATCTATTTTAAATATATATTTTTAATTTCATAAGCTCAATTGTACTGTTAAAATATGTAAAGACAAAGCTATTCAACAGCAATTTGTTAGATTAATGTAAAGACTGTCTTTCACAGAAAGAAAGTTTGTCCAATTTGATAGTGGATAATATGATTTCTGTTTATCAAACTCTCAGTTAAAAGCATAGTTATATACCAACACACTATAATTATTTCACATGATGACAAGTGGTTCCAGCGAAAAACTAATTGGAGGCAGATTAAAACTGATTATTTGGAGGATGTCAAGTTTTTTGTTAATAATTTTTCCTAATAGAGAGATGAACTTTGGAAACCTGCTCCAAAATATGGGATATTGAGTACTTTATCATGTATTAAAAAAAACGAATCTCTTAAACTGTACCTCATTTGGTACAAAAATAAAAAAATAATGCATTCCAGCACTGACTTTGCTCTGTTGTGTTTTACTTCATTTGGGTCAATTATTTAAAGGTTTGATACACAGGTGTTCATGGGTACTTGAGAGTCTTCTGCACATGTTCAATGCTGGAAGCTGTTTAAAAATTCCCTCTTCATCGTCAGCTGCCACATAGCATAGCAAGTACTAAAGCTGTAGCATTTTAGCCTTCAGCAATAAAGACAGCTTCAAACCTTCCTGCTCTCTCTATTCTGCTTTTCTTCATCGTTGGTTCTTTCAACTACTGTTGTTCATTTATGTTGCTATGTATGTTGTACTAATACAGCTGTTGCAGAGAGTGTGCTACAAAATGCAATTCAAATGCTCGCTGTTTTAAAAAAAACAATCCATGTAAAGATACTCATTTAGATCAGCTGAGTGCTCTGGTTTGCAGTGTCCCAAAATTTTTTGTGAGAATGACAGAGGGAAGAGGGTGAAGGGCTGAGCATGGCTGGAAACAAGGTGTGTGGGAGAGAGGAAAGAGCAGTATTTCTTGAGCCATGTCTTTCCTGGACAGAATGTATCCTGCACCTATACACTCAGTTTCCTCTGTGAATGAACTGACACGCAGGTTTGCATTGATGGAGCTCTCTTTCTCTCTCTCTTTGCCACTACTTCAAAAGTTTTGAATGCTTTTTTCCCATACACTGGGAAACCCTTATCTTTTAACTTCAAAGAAATGCCTGAGAGCCCTTAAAATGCAAAGCCAGACTGTAGTGCCACCCTCCAGTTACATCAGTCACTTAACTGTGACATACCTGTCCTTGGCCTTTCATTTCATGGTAGCCCTAGTCCTACCTCACAATGAGCGATTAGAATTTTTTAAACGTAATTTTAAATGGTATCAAAGGTGGATACTTATATGTGTAAGTATGTTCCATTTTGACTCTTTTCAAGACTGAATGATTTGACCATTCTCTTGCAATGCCCAATAGTGCCAAGGCTGTAGAATGAGTACATCTTCAATGCCAACCCAGAATAGAGGCAGGACAAAGGAGGTGTCGCAGTGCAGCGGCAGTAGTGGGATAATCCTGTTGGCTACTCTGTGCTGAAGACAGCCAGTTGCCTGGTGAATTTGTTCTACCACTCTGCCTGTATTTTTGCATCAAATTCTTTGTGCTTCAGCTGCTGCTGTTTGTTGTTCCTTGTTGAGTCTTCTCATCTGAAATGGACGAGAATTCACCAATGGTAAAGAATCTTCTTCAGTATTCACCAGCAGCTAATTGGGAGGAATAAATGGGGGAGACTTGGGAGAATTTGCTCTTCGTTCTTTTGTGTCATTGCTGCTGTCTTAAATCTCTGCCAAAATCCTGCCTTTCTCACTTCAGTTTGCATGAATGAAATTTGTAACTTTCAGGTTTAGTTTTTGCTATTGTTCTGCACAGAATAATACTAACAAATTATTTAGTTTGTTTGACAAAAGCAAGGTGAAAGCAGTGTGTTCCCAGTATTATGTTCAAGTGCAATGTTCTTTCAGACATTATGACTAGTAAGCATAAATCAAAGCAGATGCACTAAGCTGTAGATAGCAATAAGTGACACAGCTGTCAAATCTGTTACCTGAAAATAGGTCTCCTACTTGAAGTCATGAATGATGTCAGGAAAAAGAACACTGGGCTTACTTGTGTATCCCCAATATTACGATAGAACATTGTTAAGGTAATTATCCTACCACTGTTAGCACCTTTCAAAAAACAATGTATTTTGTGAAAATAATACACTTACATAATTGGAGAAGTTGCCAGAAGTAGTAAGTCTGTTTTCTTGCAGAGGTGAAGCAGGTGATCCATCACTCTTCCTGTTTTTCTTGTAGATATGATTTTTATATTAGTTTATTTTCTTTTTAAAGTACGATTTCGTCCTCTGAAGCGGTACAGGATGTGTTCTCCAAACCTGTAGATTAAAGAAAACAGAACTGCTCTTAAATTAAATAGAAGAAAATGTATTAAAACACTTTTTCAACACATAGATTGAAGAAGTTTTCAAAAGAATGACATTTCCTATCTTACGTAAATGCACAAATCTCAGAAGCTTGAAAACCAGATGATCCTATTCTTTTCCTCAATGATTTTTGAAGAATATCATGTATTTATCATGAGACATTTGCTGGCAAAAGTCTGGAGTGATGGTAACATTAGTTCTGAATGTCTTACTTCATGACATTTAAATTATACCATTTGGACATTATTCAAAATCCCTTGACATAGCTACAGCATGTCCCGTCCACTGAAATGAGATAGTTGAAAGTTCAATGACAGAAGAAAAAGGGACCTAAAAGGTTTGATTACACTGATGTGCAGCTGCTACAGTCATTATTAAGTCACAGCAAAGTTATGAGACATTTCCATTTTTAACAATCTTAATGGGTTCAGGTCCTGAAGTCAGTATTAAATTATAGTCCAATTGATTTGTCAGTATTAGGCCTAGCCTATATTTCTGAGACAGAGGAATATCGGGTAATGCGATCTGCCTTGGGGGTTCAACAGAATGTTGCTAGTAGTATTGGTACTGAGTGTGAGCAATCTAACATATAAGTGTGTTCTCTATGGGGAGTTTTGAAGTCTAACACTGTCACTGGCTGAAAGTTTCCGAAGCAGTGAAACAACTTAGCTGCCAGTTCCCCTTAACTATCAGCTGTCGATAAGTGCCCAATTAAAACTTACACAGAACAATCACAAAAAACCTCATTCCATAAGAAGAAGAGAAATTGGTCTTAATTTAAGGAAATTTTAGAAAGTATTAATTTTAGACTTTTACAGAGCTTACCAAAACCTTACCAGCTCTAAAGTTTTATGAGAAGTCATGGGACATTTTTGTCCTGTATTTTATGTACATGCCTATATTCACTACCAGGTAGCCTCGAATTTGCTGCTTTATAAAAAGCTGCCTGCAGAAAAGTAATAGCAGAGACAAAAGTGAGAAGTTACTCCTTTTGAGCCTGCTTATTTCAGTCATTCTGACTGTGATAATCTTGCACTCGTTTAACAAAAAAAGGTGAGGTTTCTGAATGTTTTCTTAAAATTTGTAGAAATAAATACCAGCATGTTAGATAAGTATAAATCATGTTTAAATACATTTAAGTGTATATACACAGGATTTCAAACCAGCTTGTCTAAATAGATGCTAAAATATTTAATTTATTTCAGTTCAATACCTAACTGAAAGCAAAATTACATGCAATTTACATAGTACTTGCTCTTGTAAATTTGTACTGTCAAAGATTAGAATTGCCCAACATAACATTACATAAAGTTTTGCATATAATAGATTTCATGAATAAAGAATATAGAAGGCAATAATTTATGGGCAGAGTAGAGTAAGTTATTCCACTTTTTTGAATTTTCACTTCACTTTTCATACTATGAATGTGTAATACTGGTTAAATAAAAAAAAACAATTCTTACTCTGACTACTTTAGGACATAGACAGATTGCTTCCAACTGCATAAGCAATTGCAAATATAATTATAGCCCATAATCTTTAACAATTTGCAACTCCTTTAAAATGTCCATGATCAAAATATACTTTTAAAATAGCATTTGTACATGATAACAGCCCAGTGAAGTAGCATAATGCATAAAAGTTGTAAGGCGCAAAGAACTTCCTTTTTAATATGAATTCTGAGAAATGACTGTGCATTCTCATTTTTTGTAGAACTGACTTTTGGAAATTTCTCTAGGTGTACTTTCATTTTTAGCACTGCTGATTTTTGTCTTTGTGTGTATTTTCACTGAGCTGTGTATATATTTTTTATTATTTTTTATATTCTTTTCTTTATGGAGACTAGCAGATCTGAACTATTGTGTGCTTTAAAAATAAAATAACTAGGAAGATAAAAGGCAAAGTGGTTTCTTACTACAACCACGCTTTTAATGTCTAGTTAAAGTACTATCAGACCATTAGTGAAGCTAGTGTGCATCTTCATCACCTCGTGAAAGTAAATCTCTTTACCTCAGAGCTCCACTAAGTAAGGTACATCTGAAGAAAAATACCTCACCCTTATTCTGCTTTAGCAAAAGATTGTCATCTTAAGAGTACAAAATTGAACTACAAATTATCATGCTTTTTAGATTTCTTTTTTCCTCTTTTGAAACCTATCTACCCACCCAGAGAATTCCTTTTATGAAAGAAAATAGTACAGCTAAGATAAGCTTTATATGCAGCTTCTTTAAGATTTTTGAAGACCTAATTCTATATGTGCCCATATCTTTTATTTAGGATTATTTTCATGCAGCTGTGTGAATAAAAAAATAAACCAAGAAAAGTGAGAAGTGTGTTTTAGAGTCACCAGTGGAACTTAGGCATGGCAATACTGGGCCCTGTCACATTGAATCTTGGGCACAGAAATGCCCACAGTAATTCACAAACAGGATTTTGTCATTTGACCTCCTAACAAAGTAGAAGAGGAAAGGGATTCATGGGAGCCTATTTGCCAAAGGGAAAGATACGCTGAAGGAACAGCTGGTGAAGAGGGATTCTGGTTCACTTTTCTTTGTCTGGAGGACTTAGATGTCTAAAGCTGCACTGGACATAGATGCTTATTTTAATGTGAATTTTACAAGCCTTCACTTCTCCTAGAGTTAGAACCATAAGTCTTACAGTTACAACTTTTTTTCTGCCACTGTACCATTTCTACACTACTTCATAACTCTATCCTGTAGTATAACTTCTCTTACACTATTTCTTGGAACAAAATTTCTGCTTCAGAAATGATCTGATCATGTGTCAACTACAAACTTCCTAAAGAAAAGAAACTTGGAAAATGCAAAACAATAGCAATACAATTTCCCTGTAGGTAGCATACAAATTATGTATGCCTATATTGCACACTATGGCTTTCCACTGGACATCTTTACCTGGGTATACATAGGTTTCACATATCCATGTAGAATATTTGGCTTTAACAGCTGCACAGTAAAGAGAGGTCACAGTTACATTACTCAGCATTACTGAGAAGTAGCTCAAAAAAGTACTAGTTCAGCACCCAATCTCCCTATTTTCATAAAATTTGCAAGATATACTGCAGAATTGTTTGACTAAAAAGAGATTTTGATAACTGATCATTTAAAGATTTGTAGATATTGAAGCCATACTCATTATGATAAAAGAATGAGCAATTGTTATTTGGTTAATGAATTTAAGACTAAAAGGCCTAAAGGTCCCTGACAGTTTGGCAAATACTAAGTCTCACTAGTAGCTGGTTGTCGGCATCAATTACCCTGCCTGTGTAAAATTGGCTAAACTGAGCTGTAACTTACAGTAGGGTATGTGAAAACTGGAAGCTTCCTACAATATATCTTTAATTTGGGGATGTAGTGAGTAACATTAGTCTTATCGTAATAAAAAGAGTTTAGAATCAAAGCTTACAAATATTTCAGTAACATTATCTTGTATTTCTTTATGCCTCAGAACATCATTTCTTTCGAAATAAATATATTTACACTAGTACAAAAAGAAACTTGGGTAATTTTTCATTATAATAAAGTAGAGACCTAGAAATCTAAGGAAAATTGTGGATTTTGTTGAAGTATAAACATAATAATAAATGACATAAGGTGTTGAAAGTATTTTAACTGTTATGTCCAGAGCAAATAAATTTGTAGCTGCTAGAAAATCTGTATTTTTAAGCTCCTTAATGTAAAAAAAAAAATGAAGTAAAATTCTCACCTGTCAGCGTCATGAGTCCGCTTTCAGATTGAACATTTGAACTGGGAATAATAAAAACAAATGAGGAAAAAGCCCTGTCAAAAAACATTCCAAAATACTCTAGGGAGTGGATAGGGATTTTCTCTATATGTCCTAGGGTACGTTTTCACAGTTCAGATGCATAAGGTGTAGCACAACGTTCTTCCATTTTCTACATCCGATGTGCCCTGGCAACACCAAGCACTTAGACATTGCTTCCTATTACTATACGTATGATCTGTTTTTTCTTGCAGAGATGACGATTACAGAAATGATGATAGAAAGCACACCTTAAAAAAGACAAAGAGCAAAATATCCCCAAATTGTTTACAGTCAGACACTGAAAAAAGCAGAAGTGAGACCTGTCTCATTTTCATGCACTGGTTCAGCTGGTATGGATGGTGAGAAGCAAATGGTACACTGGAGTGTGGGTAGTACCATTGTTCTTTAAAAATGCTGGTAAAGGTGACCTCAGACGGTGGCAGTAGCTTCTAGGAGTGGGTGTAGCCCAACCTGAACAACAGATACTTCATGAAATTAAAGAGGCATTCGGCACTTCCTTCTTAGCAACACACCTCCAGACAAGAGGCTCACTCCGATGCGGTTTGGTGTGTGTCGGACTTTCACTACTGTGATGTGATGTTTATCTTTCTGCTAGAAGCTCTGATTTGTTCTTTTTTTTTCTTTCTTTTTTTTTTTTTTTTTTTTTTTTTTTTTTTTT
>Ga0065711_1026327_pt1 | contig 78201 bp, 34 predicted proteins | sample Hoacrofraction12_FD_59098 | JGI IMG/M metagenome (GOLD analysis project Ga0065711, IMG submission 59098) | Hoatzin crop microbial communities from Cojedes, Venezuela - Epithelial fraction 12 v2 (version 2) | ecosystem: Host-associated > Birds > Digestive system > Esophagus > Crop | place...
GCTGAAGCTGGGTCACCTACAGCAGGCTGCACAGGACCTTGTCCAGGTGGGTCTTGAATATCTCCAGAGAAGGAGACTCCACAACCTCCCTGGGCAACCTGTTCCAGTGCTCCATCACCCTCAGAGTGAAGAAGTTCTTCCTCCTGTTCAGATGGAACTTCCTGTGCTTCAGTTTGTGCCCATTGCCCTTTGTCCTGTCGCTGGGCACCACTGAAAAGAGTCTGGCCCCATCCTCCTGACACCCACCCTTGAGATATTTATAAGCATTTACAAGGTCCCCTCTCAGCCTTCTCTTCTTCAGGTTAAAATTCACAATCTGTTGTGTGAAGTACTTTGCTGGTTGTGTGCTTACCTCCTGTGGTGTCCTTTACTGTCCCTTCCAATACAAGGACTGTATTAGAACTGTGATAGATCTTTATTCTTATTCTCTTAGTTAATACTGATTTTACAGATTTCTGCCATCCCCTCTCTATTTTTTTCCAGGATGAAGAATCAATGATGCTTTTACACGGATCTAGAAATGGCCCAGTCTGACTGATGCTGCCCAGGATCCAGATGCTCCGCATATTTTCCTGTCTGGGGTCCTCTGCATTGTCCGAGCTGGCATCTGTTTCTCAATCATTCACAACATTAACAAACAGAACTTTCACCTAATGTCATTTCAGACGCTGTGTTTTAAAATGTGGGTAAGAGCCGCCTCTTTCTAGTGTTGCGGTTCAGTGGCATGAACACTCGCTATGGAAATCAGAGATTTGGAAACAGCTTTTTCAGTGATTAACAGAGATTCAAATGTAGACATCCTACTGAGGCACAGCTTCAAGGTGAAGAAGCGCCATAGCCTGCATTTAACAAACAGGTCTGCTGTTCAGGTCCTTCTCCTGAATGGTGGGGAATGTGAGGTTACAGTCCTGAAACCAAGGAGGCAGCTTAAACCACATCACTGCCATCCGGGGCAGCGCGGCGATCATTCAGGTAGCATGCACACCACTGCCCGACTCCCCAGGGGGGCTTTAAAAGAAAAGAAGGAACTGGGACTGCAGACACCTTGTTTCTTACTAGGTAGATAAAGTGCTTTTACTTCCTGCATGGTGCTGCGGCTGCTGATGAATTTTGAGACACAAAACTGCCTCCAAGAGCTTCAGAGGAGAGTAATATATTGCATTCTGGAGACACCTAAAGCATAGGTATTTCAGTACCTAAATTGTAAAGTCTGCTTTTCATTGACCTGGCTATAAGTCTATGCAGTGGAAAGGCCCGGTTTCTAAGTTGTAATATGGTTGCAGATGCTAGAGTAGCTATTGCGTGCCTCTCTTCAGCTTTTCCAAAATAGACACAATGGCTCCCTTCCATTCTTTGGAGTTCAAAAGGCTTTGTCACCTGGTCTTAAGATCTGTCAAATCTCAGCTTTATGATTTAGGGGAAATGGGATTGAAATGGGGTATTGAATTAATCCCAAATGATCTAAGTGCCCCTTGAATCTGAGGGCATGTTTCTTCCACGAATAGCTCAGTTACTCGGAAAATGATTAGTTCTTATCTGGCTTCCGCAGTTTCACCATTAAGGGCTATTAAAATACTGTGTTCTTCTTTCTAGATGCTTTCTCTTTAAGTAAAAGACTTCCATTTTTACCCTTTATCAGGCTCGCCTCCTAATGACAGTCTTTCCTTTATCCATTGCTATTTTTATGAAATACTCTCATATTATTATTTCTATCTTGCTCTGACAGTTTTCCCCTGAAGTATTATTGACTTGTAATCAGGGAGTAGTTAAGGGAGTACTCAGTATACCTGGATGTTAATCAAAGTAGTTATTTCATATTTCACTTTAAAATCTTCTTCTAGTTAGGGTTCGGGTTTTTTTCCCAATGCACTTTTTGTTATTAGTTCCCTGTGCTTCTGTTGTGGTTTCTGTTTTTTTATCTTCATGGGGCTTCCCAGCAGAAAGTCACTTCCTTTGGTTATATGGAGCCAAAGAAGAAGCTTCCTGAGAAGCCCTGCTGACACGGACAACTGGACCAATACATTGGGTCGAGTTGTGAAGTGGGGGCTTTAGATGTGGGTTTTCCATTGAAGAGCTGATCTGCCCACTCATGCAGCTTCAGCCTTCGTGCTGCAGCTGGTTTTAGGCCCCAGAAGATGTAATTAAATATTTAGACCAAACCCCTCCAATGATTTATCCAAATACCTAATTTTACGACTGTAATTGTTTGATGGTTCTAAGTGGAATATGTTACGGATGTAAAATTAGCCAAGTTTTAAGATTGGATCATAAGTTCTTAAAGCAGAAAAACATTAAGATTAAAACATATCAGTGGTTCCATTTATACCCTTTAAGGTAATCATATGTAATTCTGAAATAGTCTAAAAGTAGAGAGCTTCTTCTTAACAAATAGCAAGGCATTTTTTCTTTGAACCTATAAAGTCCAGAAAATTATTTACTCTAAAAGGATTAAAGCATTTTAAAAGCAAAATATTTTGAAGCAACATTAAAACTAAAAACATTATTCTGAGATGGGAATCCCAGTGTGATATGCAAAGCTTTCATATTCAAAGGTAAGGAGATTAGTGTGATTGAGGTAATCGCTCATTTTAGGCTTAAAATTCAATTCGTAAAATATTTTCAATACCTTTTTTCTTCCTTAGGAAAAGAAAAAGCTTCATACATAAGATGTACTTGGAGATAATGGATGGACAAAGCTCTTTAAAAAAGAATCTTGCCCTGTAAGTAACTATGAAGAGCTCTTGCAAGGATTAAAATGCAAACATTCCACTCTTTCTGTTTAACCAACTGTAATGCTTTATAAGGTAGCCAAAGTATTAAAACAAATCAGGAAGTCAGGGAAGAATATGCAGCACTAGTGCTGGCACAGCAAGTTTCCCGTTACTGTACTGAAAATAATACTTGTGTCAACTATGAGCCAGAACCTCTCTTTGTACGAATCATCCGTGATCCTTTGGCTTTGGTGGCTCTATACCAATTTCTGCCAGCTAAGAAAATGATACTATAACTCCACCAATTAAAATAAAAGTCTATATTTTTCATTGCAGAGAGTTTACCATTTGTAGAATGATTGTAAGGCAAGTGAAGAGTCTGAACTTATGATATATCCTCATCTTCTGGTATCTGGATAAACAATCGCGTTTGGTGAAATGCATAGACTAAAGTCTCCCAGCCCAAATGGTATTGTTAGGCCCAGTTTCATCATCTGATTTGCTTATATGATATGAAGCCATATTTGTGGTTTTGGTTTATATGTTCCCTTTCAGTTTTCTTTCTGTATGTATTCTACACTAAATTATCTGACCAAAATCATGGTAAACAATAGTACTTAGTCTGGTACTAAGCAGCATTTATTTCCTTTTTGTGTTTGTTTGGTGTTTTGGGTTTTTTTAAGGAGAGTTTTCATTGTATTTCAGGGCTGGGAATGTGAATTCAGGCGTTTTCTGAGCCCAGTAATTTAACGTTCAGATTGCAGACTGATTCACTGCGAAACACTCACGCCTGCATTATCACTGCATTCTACATGTAAAAGAAGAGAGCTCTCCATATATTGATCCCCGTTCTTGCGGTGTAGAGAAGAGGCTGCATATCTGCTGCCAGAAACTTCTCGGTTTCTTTTGGACCTTGGATGGAGTGGACCAGAAGCAGCAAAATGGCAGAGATTTGCAAGTTTGCTGGTTAGACTCAGGAGGTGAGCCCAGGCATGTAATCTCTCAACCCTTCCACTTTCAGGGAGACAGCATCTGTGGTTGTGTAATTATTGTGAACTTACAGTCATGAGGATTCGTGACAGAGATTATTACAGAGCTGCGTGGCCAGAAGAGGGGTGGCAAAGGGGTCTGCCAAGGGCCAGAACAAGTATCTAAGCACAGAAGCTGTCTGTGGCTGTCAAGTCCACCAGTTTCTAGAGACTGCTGGGTTGGTAGTCAGTCTGTTCTGTATGAGCAAATGCCTCCCTGGAACAGAGTCCTTTCTACAGCCAGTTTTTTTTCTTTTTGTCTGTGAAGTGCCTTCTATTGTGAGTGGTCTAGCTGTGTTGTCTGGGCAGTTACAAATTGCCTGGCATTCAAAAAAAATCTGAGAAAGCTACAAATACCTGGTAAGAAAACTTGCCATTTCAAGTTTTACATTCCATTAGGAAGGGAGAGACTTTTTCATTCTAAACAATGCCTCATGCGAGAGTCTTTATGCTTTCTGGAGCCCTCTGACGAGGGCTGTAATACATTATTTAGTTCTGTCTTTTATTCAAAGACAGGTGAAAATGCTTCTTCTCTATCATTGCTATGAACTAGATTTGAGTGCAAAGCAAGGATGAAAGAAAGTTCTGAAACTTAAACAATCATTCTGTTGTTGGAAGTTTATTTTTAAAACATGCAGGAAGGAGAAGAGCTTGATGCTGTGGTTTCTAACTGATATTCAAATTTTGATATCAGGTACCTCAATTGTTTGAGGCATTAAAGTGTGAATAGTAGGTTCTCTTTGTCAGGCTTGTATCTGGAATCCATCTTGTCATGCAATGTAAAAATCAAGGCAGGCTTTCTTCTGTAATAGCATTCCTTGGTGGAGGCCAACATGCTGCTTGTGATTTGTTGAGGAGTGAGCAGTCAGTGTCAACTGATGCTCAGTCCTGAGCTGTACCTTTGCCGCTTCCAAATTCTTACAGACTCCCAGGGAGGCACTGAGCCCTCGCTCTGAGCTTGTGATGGGCCAAAGATGCAATGTACCAATGAGTAACAGAATTTAAACCTACCATGTGAGACAGCGTTTACACTTGTTTCTATGTTGTGCATTTGTGCTACATATGGCACCTTCCCATTTCCCCTGAAAACAAACCTCTTGCTGACGTGCCTTATGGTGTAGCCTCTTCTTTGAAATGAGAATATTCTCATCGAGCAGTTTGATTTAGGAAGACTGATCATTTTAATGGTGTTAAAACCATTACCTTTAATCTCTCAACCTTCACTCTTTTTTACTACTGGGGTGTGTTGGCCCAGGCCAGTAGCCACACACCCACACAGCTGCTCACGTACTTTGGGAATTTAACTTAATTTATTGCCATAATATATCTAGTTGCTGATTTGGGTATTGGAAAGTGAAGAAGACAAACATTAGAATGTCTTTCCTTCCCCTTTCCCAGGCTTAGCTGCACTTCAGACACATCTCCTCCCCTCTTATCTCCCCAGGTTACACTCAGTCCGTTCAGCGAGGCGATGGGTGGCACAGGGGACTGGGGTCAGGGCGTAGCGGTTTCTCCCTGCCTCCCTTTGTTTCTCACCTTTTTCTTCCACTGCTGCTTCCTTCTTACCCATTTCCTCTGCTCCAGCCTGGGCCCTCTGTAGGCCATGGTCCCTTTGGGGGTGTGCCTGCTCAGTCATGGAACATCTCCAACTCCTCTCACCTTGTTGTCCCTTCATTCCCTTGTTTCTCTCCTTGTCCCTTCATTGCCGTGTTCCTTCTTGTCCCCTCCCAGGTTTGTCTCCTCACCTTTGGCATTTTCTGCCCTTTCCTCAGTATGTTTTCACCTAGGCACCGCACGTGTGGCTGATGGGCTCTGCTTTGGCACGTGGTGGGTCTGTTGCAGAGCCAACTGGAATTGGCTGTGACCAGCACGGGACAGCCCTAACCTCCTCCTCAGGGGCCACCCCTGTGGTTTCATGGCCAGGATAAGTGGGGAGCACAGGAGGGCAGAACAGTAACGGCCCAGCTTCAGGTACAGATGTAAGAGTGGACAGGTCAGATTGCATCAGCAGATGGCTTATTAGCACAGAGTCTATTGGGAAGGAACCCAGGAGGGATCTTGAAGCTCATTCTTAATTTTAAATCTGATACATCCTTCTACTTCAGGAAAGAACTGAACCATGAAATCTATGCTTTTCCGTGTTGCAAAGTAAAGTCAACTGTATGTGAAAGGAATTGAACTGTGTAGTCTTACTTTGGCCTGAAATCCACTGCCGAGTCACATTTTTATGTTTTAAGAGCACAGTTGCTGGTTAATCTGCCTTTACAAGCCCAAGTCACACCAGAGAAGTGCTACCAAATGGAACTTGTAGTTCAGAAAACCACATACATGTATTAATGTATTTCACAAAAAAAGAGAGGTATTCTGAGACGCTGTGGTGCAAATTTTGAAAAGGCAGCTTGCATCTGAACTCAGCAGATGATCATTGATGCTAACATCGGCTTCAAATTGCTTCCACTCAGCATTCATAGCCAGGCTGATTCTTGACTATTGTTATCAGTTGAGGGTGTGTAGATAAATATTGTAGGAGTTAATTGCTAGTTTACAACAGTTTCGTGGCATATGCTGGGGAAATTTTGTAAAATGTGCCTCAGAAAGGCTTGGCTGCAAAGAGCTACAGCACAGGATAGATTGTGTAAATTTTGTGCTGAAAAACATGGAGTTCTCATCCTGTAGGTCACAACATCATGGCTTTTAGCTACTCAGAAGGCATGTGGCAAATCAGCAACTACAGCTTGTCTGAATCTGTACTGAATGCTTGAGTAAAACCTTTAGGGCTGGGCCTGGGCTACAAACACGAGCTTTGAAGCAGAGTTCTGAAATTCCCTCAGACTCTTCTTTTGGGGTCTAGTTTGCTCTGCTTCTTACACTGAGCTAAGCAGGAGGCTCAGATGAGACCTCAAGCTCCACTGCAGTCTATATGGGACAGATGAGGAATGTAGGTTTTTGCCCTAGACATACATACTGCTGACAGATTTTTTCAGATGTGCCATAGCCAAAAGGAATCTCTCCTAATGCCTAGAATCTGCATGTCTTGGACATGCTTAAAACATTTAATTTTATTTTATATCAGTACAAATCACCCTTCTTTTGTGCAGAATGAAGGGCGATGCTAGCAGTGTTCACTATACCTTTACTCTCAAAAAAATCCCTAGCCAAAACACTTCCCTAAAATCAGCTATTTAATGCAGCCCCTTTGCCAGCCCAGTGCTGGGGGAACTCAGTCTTTCATTTATTTATGAAACCAGACAGATTCTTGTGTTGCATGTGGAGCTGAAATTCTAGGTAAGTGTTCGGACTTTTTTTTAAACTTACTTAAGGTGTGACTTTTTCATTCTTGTTATGAATTCAGCTGTGTAAATCATATGACCGTTCAACAGTACCTTGTCGATGCGTGTACCTTTTTAGGCTTTGAAAGGCATCAACAGTGACTGTAGATGTTGCGTCAAGATTACCAAGTATCAGCGTGGAGTCTGAGTTAGATGAAAGCGATTTAAGGAAAATGACTTGCTTAAAATTAGTGGAACACTATGTGAGGATCTTTAAAACAGAGATTCATGTCTTTAATTTCTACAGCTCTATACTCCAAGAATCTGTGGTGACCATTGCAGCTAAAGGATTAATGTGGCCCATTCTGGTTTTAGAATAAAGATAGATCAGTCTATCGAAATACTTGCTACACTGAAGACAAAGAGAAAAATCCCATTGACTTCAGTGAGATCGATTTACTGAATCACCAGGGTTTCACCATATATGCTTGGTCATCAAGATTTAAAAAGACATTTACAAATTTTGACAGTCCTTTATAACATACTTATCTGAGGCATAATTACTAGAGCAGGTCATTCATGGTGAGTCTTGATAAAATTCTTTCTCATTTATATTAATATTTATGTATCTTGTCTCTTCTTTGCATTTTAAAACATCACACAGACACCAATTTTGCACCTGCTGAAATCACTGAAAAAATTTCCAGTATCTTCAATAGATTATAATCAAACCTTTAATGAGTAAAATACTGATGAATACATTATTATTATCGTATTACTATTATTATTTTCACAATTTTGAAATAATAATGTAAATGAGACCAGGAAAAAAACCTGCAAGGCAACAAAACCTGATCATTATAATCTGCAACAAATAAATCTGTAAACAAATAAAAAATAAGTACTAAGGAATTGTTTATGAGTAATGTTGTATATGAAGTATACTCCATGTTAAACTGTCTGAAAATCTTGTATTTTCACTGTTTATTAAACAATCAGATTTGCTTCTGGAACTCACAATTAGTCTGAGAGTTTATGTATATTCATATACAGTCATATGCTAAACTTTGTTGTGGAATAAATCTACATTTGTTTCAATGATGTCTGAAAACCAAAAGGACTTAAACACTTGCATTTGTTCAGGTCAGTATTTTCTTTGGGAAATTAGTAGTTGTGCTAAGACTGACTGTCAGCAATAACACATTTTCACTTCATAATGTCTTTAAAAAATGTGCTTACAATGACGTGGATAGTAATTTAAAAGTTACGGTATTATTAAAACTGGAAACTTTAGTAACAAAAAATAGTATGAATTTTAAAATCCCAAAATATAATATTGCAATTATTTAATTTCATTAAAATACCACTTTCTAATCCTAAATTACTTTTATCTGTATTATTTAATATATTTTATTCCATCACAGGAAATAATGTGGAGTTATTTAATTTTATTTATACTGAGAGAATTATTGTTTATTTTGAAATACACAATTTTAAAATATTGTCTATTTTAAACAGGATTCAAGTTTTGATATCTAAATAATGGTAAGTCTATGATGCCTTTATTCTCTTTCATTATTAAGCGCTTCAAATATGCTACAGAAAACTCTCAGGCAGACTCAGATTTGGGGGAATTTTTTTAACTTTTTAGAACAAGTTGTTCTAAAATGACGACAAACAGTTTTCTGGAAATCCACCCTTGGTTTCCTATACTGGCATAGTATAGCATTTTCTCTGGTAACTACTTCATAACTTGTGTGTAATAATTTTTGTCATGTCAGTGTTATTGAATGATAACTTTGCTTCATAAATCATGTTACACAAGGGATACATATCTCTGTATCACATACTATAAAATACTCCAATAGAGTTGGAGTATTTTATAGTATGTATACACACCCTTTATGTAAACCTCTGCTGCAAATTAAGGAAATGAACCTTGTAACATTTCACGAGTGAGTAAAGTAACCCGTGTGAGTTGTCCCTCAAAGAGGCTTCTCAAAGGAGTGAGAACTTTCTCATGATAGTAAACAATTCTGGTAATGCCTCAGTGCCTGCAAAATACATATTCCCGGAGGATGTACATTCTATGTAATCGCTGTATTTATTTGGGATTTTCCGACTGACAATATTGAAAGAATCAGCCTGGTCTTTTCTAGCTCCTGACAGAAAAATGTTCTTGCAGAGTTTTCCTGACCAAGATGTACTGGGCCAGGCTTTCGAAGACGCACTAGAAGTACTGCAGCAGCACTCCGACAGAGAAATGCAGTATTCACCAGGTAAAAAAGACCATTATTCCATTTCATTTACCACTCTGTATTTTCATGGGAAAGGACATCTTCAAGCACATAGGTGGGAAAGTAATTTTCCAGAGGTGGATTAATGGACAGCAGAGGTGTATGTTGGGAGGATGGAAAGGGGGAAGAATATTTGGAGGTTTTCTGCCCCTCCATTAGCAGTGCCCAGTGTGGCGTGCATCTTCCATATCACAGCACAGGGAAGCTGGTGGACAGTCCCCTCTACCTGCCCCCCACTACCAGCCTAGGTGTGTTGAGCTCAGCTTTCCTGTAATTAGAGGATATATGACCATAGTGCAACAGCCATTTTCCAGTTTTAATGTTTTAAAGGAAAAATGCCCTTCTAATATGCTGTGAATAAACTCGTATAACAATGAATTCCAGCAGAAAAAAAATAAAGAAAAAAAAGACCAAGAATCCAACAGGTGAAAATAATTGCCACAACTGTTTTTTTTATAATAAAACATAAATTTTAAATATTTTTGTGCAGAAACGATAGCTTGAGTCTGGATAATTAATAGAAAAGTGCTTTTCTTGCCTTCAAGAGTTTTATAATTTGCAAAACTTAAAATACAGGTAAGATGTAAGTTGTTCCAGTTCAGGCAAGGTTTTGACAATGAAATTACTATAAAATTTAAAGTCTATATTTTATGTGTTTACACTGCGAATAGAAATGGGAGGAAAGGAAAATAGGGGGCTACATCACAAATCGTCTAAGTCCAGAAGAAAATATCTACTGTCTTTTGTGTGGAATACTTTTCATACGAGGAAGTTTATTTACATATTATCTATTATATTCTGAAATGTAAATAAGACCAATTGGACCATATCTTCAGCTGTTGTTAATAAAGTTTTGGCTCGCTGCATTGGTAGTTTGCATATGCTGAAGGACCACTATATATAATTACTTGCAGTGTTCTTGCCTGTATCTATTGTTAGGGCCAATGGAGGAAAGTGTTACAACACTTGCAACTCAGTGTTTAGTATGTCCCACAGCTACACCCACATTTCCACTTGCAGTAGATGGACCCTCCACAATGTTCTTCTGACCACCTGCAGTGTGCAGTTTATTCCAACTGCCTCAGTCTGGTTCTCCTCTGTTTCATTTAAACATCCTAAGGTCTTGGGTTCTTTCTGTGTTGTTCTTTCAGGCACTGCGGATGCTCTGATGCTCCTTTGCTTCGTTCACGATTGGAGACCCTGAGTCATGTTGTACTAATGGCCTGCAGAACTGTGTGACATGCCCTTTTCCCTTCTAATCCATGTATTATTGTAGTCTATCCCATTCATTATGGTTTGTGATCTGTTTGGCCCTCCTTTTTCTATTAACCAAACTATTTCATGACACTATGAAATATCTGGCATTCTGTCTTAACAAATATTGCTTTTCATCATGAAGGCCAACAAAACCAGCCCCAGGGTGTGACTAGCAGTAACAGTACAGATTCTGTTGGATAACCTGCTGAAATGAAACATCTTGGCTCTGGAGATTTTATTATCTAGAAGGCAGCCATAGGACAAATGCTGTCTGACAGACTCAGCAGCATGTTAGATTGTTTGCCGCTGGGTTTTTTTTCCTTCTCCTCTCCCCTTTTATCATTCAGTTTTTGCTCCATCCTTCTAATTCTCAGGTTATAAAAATTGCCTGACTGTGATTAACCACCACCACCACCTCCGAGCAAGTCCCAGCTACTCTGCAGCACCATCTACAGAGGACCAAGGGTACAGCTGGAGAAATGTGGTTGTAAGTGAACTGATGACTAATAACAGTGTCAGACATAAATGGAAAATTGGCTGCCCATTTGTGATTTCTAATACAAATCATTATGCTAACACTAACAGAAATTCAGTCTGGCCAGGCATGAGTCAAATGCAACAACCTTGGGAAATATTTGCAAAATGTGTTGAATAGTCTCTTTTTAGGAGTTGTCTTTGCTGGTTGTCTCTGGTGCTCTTCTGTGGTTTGTCATGTAACGTGACAATTAACAAACCAACCTACTAGAATGATAGAGAAAAGGGCTTCTTTCTATTACCTGGAAACATACAGAGAACAACAACTTCCAACCCCCTCATAGCTTCTGCTGCTGTGAGAAAGTGCCACGCCTTGCATTTCTTCCACAACAGTTTGCTTGAAGAGTGCTGGAAAGACCAGCGTTAGCTGGACTCTGAGCTCAGCCTCAGCCAACAGAGTCCATACTCCTTCTTAAAAACACCAGGAGCGTGGCCTCCAGGAGTGACAGAAAATGAATATTGCAGGGGAGATAATTTTGGGTAAATAGATTCAACAAAAGCCCGTTTTCAACCAGCGGATTAGCCACAACGTGACGCAGGAACTACAGAGTCTACAGGGGCCACTGTCCAGGTGGCCCTTGTCTTTTACCCACTCTGGAAACAGAGTCCACTGTTCCTCCTCTGCTTCCAGCAGAAGGGTTGAAGGTCCAGAGTGAAGCAATTACTCAGTTTTCCCTCTTAATTTCTCGGCTGGTGGGCAGTCCTTCCCACTGGACATAAATTGGTGCTGCTTCTTATTGGTACGGTACACGACATGCCTTTGTGGCTGAGAGAAGTCTTCCGTGGGTGAGGTGATGAAAGACTTGAAGGCTTCAGGCAATGAATTATTACGAGTTTCTTTTCCTCAGAGAATGCATTCTATTGGTAACTCTTCATTGTCTTAATTCTTGAAGAACAGCGCTGCGGATTTTTACGCAGATGAGACTGTCTACCACACGCTGCAGAATATTCCAGAAAGCCAAGTGATGCATGCTGCTGCTGGCCAGCCAAAAGCAGGGAAAGGTGGGTAGAAAGAGCGTATCTTGATATGTACATTATGCTACCTTAAAAAAATCTTTTGGCAAATCATGCTTTCTCTTTCTCCTAATTTTTTTACTTTTAACAGGAAAAAATAAGTTAACATTTAATAGTAACTAGAATACAACTGCTAGTGTTCAATTTCTATCTGCTAAATCTCACAAGGCAAGATAAATCTGTTATCAGCTTATTCTGTCCTCTTGTTTGGTACATGGAAAAACAAACCAGAGATTTCTTGAAGGTTTTTTTACATATTTTTGCACCTGATTTTATGTCTACCTTTGTTTACTTTTCGAATTACCTCTTAGATTTGTCACTTCCAGTGTGCATTTTTGTGACTGTTTTTGTGCTCATTTTGGTTGACTTTACTTGAGTGGATATCTATTTTGCAAGGAAGAAGTTGCATGGCATTAGTTATTGCAGTACTTCATTTGCTTATTGCATTCATTCTTTGTTTTTTGTTTGGGATTCAGCATCCTTTATATGACTCTGCTAGATGAGATTTACACAGCTTCCACTCTGAGCTGTTGTACCTACTTTTGACCGTGGGGTCTTTTTGAGTAGCTTCCTGGTTTTGCTGCTTTTTGAAATCCCCCTCTTTCAACTTTAACCACATGGTGTCTGTTTTTGGTGTCTTCTCTTCCCATTGATGCTGAACACTGTGGTTTCTGTTGCTTAATAGCTACTACTACTACTACTACAACAAATTCCTTGGGATGATGGGAAGAGTAGCCTCTCCTTTTAAGTTCTGTACTTCTGTACTTGAAATTCACCATTGCAAACAAAAACCTTTCAATTCAGAAATGTTGTTTTTCTAAGTCTTACCTGGTGTTGCACTGAGGAATTTTACATGTCAGTATCTAAATTCATCTTCAATTGTTACTGCTCTGCTAAACTTCATTTCCTACTTCATATATCTTTCACATTATTATCTGTCTTTTTTTCCGGAAAGCTATAGTGCATAGATTTGCAGAATGACTGATGATTCTTATGTGGTTTTTTTCTGTCCTCTTATGGGTTCCTTTGTGTCCATGGTGATATTCCTACCAGAAACTGTGATTTGGGGGACTATTTCCTATATACCTAAATAAATTTAGTCCTCTTGGCTTCTTATTGAGACATGAGAGGTTTTCTGTACACTAGCAAATAGTGTGGCCTTTTAGGAATAGATCTGTAGATGAAACAATCAGTACTGAGTACCCAAAATCTGTGTTTAAAATGTTTCACCAGGGTGTATTTAGGGCAATCTCTAGGCTGGCCGCAAGTTCTGAAAGCTGCAATGACTTAGGTACGGTTCTGGAATGCATCTTTGAGTTAGGTTTCCTCTGAAAGGAGTCCAGTTCATCCACAACGAGACCATTCCATGATCTGAACTAAAGGTCGGTGAGTGGAGACAATCAAGAGAGGTACTTCAGAATGCATCGGAATTAGACACACCCAGAGAGAATTAGGCTACTTCAGGACAATTCAGTGCAGAAATCTAATGCAGATGCTCTGAAACACCTCCTGGAGGAACCTGCCTCTCTCCAGAGACCGTATAAGAAACCTGCAGACACCAGCCTGCTAGCTCAGACTGATGTTTAGAGCCTGGTAACAACCATCACTAGCTTATGCGATGAGGTGAAGTACAAAGATCTGTGAACTAACCCCACCTCAAAGTCGTGCATCCACATTGTGTAGGACTATGGAGGTAACAGCTGGGGTCTAGAAACACAGCTGCATTAACACATAAGAGCAAATAAGCCCTCTCAAACCAAGACATCAGCTAGAGATAATGTGTCCAGAAATAAAAGCTTGGGCAGAAATGACAGCTGAACTGAGAGGACAGACAACATGAAATCAGATGCTGCTGCAGACATGGCTACGCTATTGTTTTCCAGCAGACCCTCAGTCCATGGCAGTCAGTGTATTTTCCCCTGATCTTAATTGTTCTACCATAGGTTCATAGTTTTATAGGATAATTTGGGTTGGAGGGGACCTCAGGAGGTCACCTACTAAGACGTGTGTGCTGTGACCAGGCAGTGTCCTTCACCGGTTTGCTTTAAAGCTTTTCATCTTGTTGATAATATACATATTTCTAGCAGAATATGTACTTCTAGTCACAGGCCAATTTTTATTTAGATAATGAAACTCTATTAATTTTTTGGAAAGTACCTCTGTTTTCAGGCTCTTCTTCCTAGTCTGACTGTTACTTCTCTCCTCTTTCCTTACCATCAGACACAGATTACTGTCATCCCTAACAGATGTCTTGGCTTGACCTCAGTGTTCCTTAGCAACTGTCACTTTTCCCCTGTTCCTAGTTTAAAATAGCCATGCAAGACAAGACTTTATGAAGTTTTGGTACAGCTGCTTGTTTCCACTTTGGTTAAAGTGGAAGCCGTTCTTCTGCATAAGCTCTCCTTTCTGCAAAATGTTCCTCTTTGTCTCATAATCTTAAATTCTTCCTCCTTATGGCAGCTTCTTGGTCACCCTTGGCTTTGTGAAGAACTAGGAGTACTTCAGAGAGAGATCCACAAGACCTAAGTGAAACTAAATAAGCCTTGCTAGTTAACATAAGCTGGAGAGCTGAGCCTCTGGGGAGATGCGCTTAGTTAACCGACAAATATTGCAATACTGGGCTAGCTTTATTCTGCATGGGAAAACAAGTTGACACTTCTGCACATATTTAGAAAACTACAGCGCACCAAAAGGTCTAGCTCCTTATTGGCTAGTTGAGATTTATGGTTCAAAACTAGCTTGCTTTTTCTGCTCACCCACTCACCCTTTCTTGTATCAGAGACTACCTTGCAACCCCAAAACATTCCTGAAACAAACCTGACAAAACTGAGTCATCTCACAATCTTTGAGTTTTGATTAAGCAGGGAAAACACTTATTCAAAAACATTCAGATTGGCTCTCCAGAACCTCTTTCCTGCACTGTCTGAGGCTGTAATTTCCTGCAGTGGGTTCCTTGACCGTGCACCTGCACAGCATGTGTCTGAAGACTGCTGAAAGTGGCTTCTGAGACCTATCACACAGTGAAGTCATCAGATATTTCTTATGATCCCAAAATAACCTGCTCTTGACACTCTTAGTGACCAAATTTCTTTCTGTCACCACAGATCTGTGCATGTTTCAGAACTATCATCCCATTTGCTGTTGCTGGTCTTCCGCTGAATAGTTTATATTGATCTTTTAATTTGTGACAGGGTATTAGGTTTACCTAGGCTTTTGCCTGTAAGATCCTTTCCAGGAAAAAGAAAACTGTTCATCTTTTAAAACGAGTTCTGTTCTGACCTTTTGTACTTTATTTCTTAATAGCTAGAAAAAAACTTCGACTGTTCGAGTACCTTCATGAGTCTCTGTATGACCCAGCTATGGCAAACTGCATTCAATGGGTGGATAAGCCCAATGGTGTCTTCCAGTTTGTCTCCAAGAACAAGGAGAAACTTGCAGAGCTGTGGGGAGAAAGAAAGGGAAACCGCAAGATCATGACATATCAGAAAATGGCCAGAGCCCTGAGGAATTACGGAAGAACAGGTGAAATCATTAAAATTCGACGGAAGCTGACATACCAGTTCAGTGCTGTTGTTTTACAGAGACTTGCTCCATCTTACTTCTTGGGAAAAGAAACAGTTTATCATCCATACGTTCAGTCTAGTCAAGAATATCAGTGTGCAGATGACTGGATCAGTTACAATAATTACATGTATAACAATGGTTATGCATTACAGCATGCTAACAGCTAGACATATCTTTCACATAAACAAGCCTTTGTTAGCTAGTAATACTTTCCAGCAAAGGAACTCTTCTCTGTACATAGCTTTTCCTTTAAGATATCATACAAACACACGAGAGGAGGGTTTTAAAAATGATGTTGCCCTAGTTTTGTTCCTTCTGAATTTAATGATAAACGGTCATTGACTACTGAAGAAAACCATCAGCTGTCGGGCACGTTTTATCCACCACGATGTTAATCAAAGGAATCACTTCAGATCCAAGCTGTTATATCCAAGATCAGGATCCAGACTTTTGTCTGTTAATGGACACCAAAGATCCCACCCTGACAACACTGATTGGAAGTTTTATGTGTATCCCCAAAATTTCCAATCAGAATTTAGATGCTGTTGTACCATAGTGCATGCACTCCCTAGCAGTTGGGTGCACGTGAATTAGAAAGAGAAGAGATTTGCCAGCTGCATGAAGCTATTGTCTGCTTTTTTCACCAACGTTCTGTGTTAAGAGACATATTCTGAGTGAATGCCTGGCTGAATGATAGAGTCCACATGAAGGTGCACCTGTTGGCCAAGCTGTTAATCCTTTATCACTTAAATTAACATATCTTAGCACAGATCCTGACATATGGTATTAGGATTGCCAGGTGCACATTTCACTGCTGGTAGTGGATGCATTGGGAAAGTGACCATACCATGAGAGGGTTAGTGAAGGATTATGCTTTTCACGAAGTTATTTACAGTTCTTCCCCCACTAATGTGAGAATCTGCGCTTTTCTCCAGCAGTTCTGTACTCACCTAACAAGCATAGCTTTGTTATTTATAACAGCTTTTGGAGTTATAACTTTATACATATAAATACAGTTATATTTCTCCAGGTCTTTTCCTACATGGGAATGTAGCTGAAAGGCTCAGTGATTATATACTGTCTTCACGGGGAAGAAGGACTAAATATAGGTAAAAAGAGAGTACTAGATCCGTATGCCAGGATGATACCTATAAATCTAATTTCATACTTCAGTTACCTGATCAACTTGTTTCATCATATGAGTTGTCTATTATGCCAAAATATTTCCATTCATCTGCATTCAGTCTCAAGTTCTGCGTTTTCCTTCAAGTGAGTGCAAGTCCAGATATTAATAAAGCCAAAATTAATTTCTGTGGAGAGGTATAAATTGTGGCCTGGTACGTATGATGAAATTCGCTGACTTTGATAGTTACCCCTTTCTGTAACTCCTGCTTACTTGTACAGGGATATAATTTTATATAATAGACACGATGCAAAACACTCCAGCAAAATTCCAGGTTTTGAATTAGCGCTTTGGTAAGACAAGGTGTGTACTCTGAGAAATCCAAAGCATGTTAAATAGCACTAAAAACAGACCCAGACTTTAAGTCAGTAAACATCTGCCAAAATAAGACGGTCATAACTGTGTTGTTAATATTTAATTTTGAGGGTAGTGTCCTGTACAATATAAACATTACTACAAGATAGACACAAGAATGCCTCTGGTCTTATAGAACTGAATCTGGATCCTGCTGTGGCACTGAACACGGTGGGAGTTTCGCTCTTACAAAGGACTGAGGTCTTTCAACGGGGATGCCTTCACTGTGTGAGCCTTTACGAAAACACAGCATTTCAAATGTCATAATGTACATAAATTTTCCAAGAAACGGCACAGTTTAGTTACTCCACATCTGTCACCCATTGCACACTGACTTTGTGTTATTTGCAAGCCTGGTAACGTACACCAGGTTAAACGTCTGCTTTCTATAAAGTGCTTACTTTATCAATATGTTTGGATTCACTTTCCTCAGCCTCATCTACTTGTTAAGGAAATAAATACGTATTCAGATGCTGTGTTACCTTTTTAGCTTAAATATAAACATTAGCATTTACTTCCTATAAAACTGGTAACCAAGTGAGATGTTATGGCTGCAGATGGGAGAACAGTACAGAGCTGTAAGAGAGGAGCATAAGGGGTAATAACTAAAGGATATTCAGGAGGAGAAGAAAAGAGGGAATCATAGTATCTCTGGATAGAAAGAGATGGATTTCAGCCATAGGAGTAACCATGAGGACTGACAGTGTTAGAAAGAGATTTCTTTGAAAAAAGGTAGCACACCCCACCCCCATTCTGGCCTCCTAATCAAACGTACCTGGAGAGATTTTAGAAACTCCTACTGTAGTTCTGTGGGTGTACAGAAGCATACTTAACTGTGCAATGCACTGATATTTGGCTTACATACTGAAAAGATTCTTGACTGTTAGCAATGCTTTAACCTAGCAAAGACAAATCATAAGCAAAAGAACAAGATTACCAAATATCTGAAGCACAGACTTAGACTTACTGAGGTCTGAAATAAGGTGTAGCTGTTTTTAACTGTGGGAGTGTTTAACCACTGAAACAACGCACTAAGCGATGTGGTGGATTCGTTGTTTCTCAACATCTTTAACCCGAGACCATATCTGTTTCTAAGATATACAGTACTCCAACAAAGTCATGGCAAAATCATAGTCATACCACAAGACACAGACTGAAAGTAGGAAATTGGACTGCTGGTAGTCTCAGTCTTTGCAGAATCCTGTCATGTAGCTCCAGGTAGGAAATTCAAGGCTGCATGTGGAGATCTAAACAGAACTGAGGTGGGTGCTTGTAAGGCATTTTGATTCCCAGTGCAATTCCCTGTGCACCTCACCCTCCATCACTGTCGTCCCACCCTCAGCCTCTGCATTGCGTCTCCTCCCCCTGATCTGCACGGGCTTGGACAAAAGGTCTGAGGGTGTCACGCACCCAGGGGAAACATGAGAGGCAGCTCCCGAGACAGCAGCTTTATCCCATCTACATGACTCTCGATAACTGGCCCATTGCTGCCATTGCTACCTTCATCTTTGTCTCTCTCCTGTCTCCTTCCTCCTCACTCCCAGCAGCCAAATCGGGCCAGAAAGTGGTCTGCCTGCCCACCCAACTGCCGCTGTTTCACCCTCACCTCTGACTTACATGTGGCATCTTGCCTCAAAAAAGAGCCTGGGACAGGGCCTAGGAGTGGGGAAAGAAGCTGGCCTCCTCCCAGCTCCCACACTCAGTACCCCGCTTTGAAGGATACCCCACTCTGAAGCAAGGTGCCCTGTGCTGAAGTCCTACACGTAACTAACACCGTGCCTCATGATGCTTCAGGCACTTAATGAGGCCGTGAGCCTTCAGAGTGACGTGTGCCTCTGAAGGGACGGCAGAAATCCCCCTGCACAGGCATAGCTAGACATGTGGACAATCTCCTTGCTCATCCCTTGTGTCACCTTTGCCGCCTGTTTTCTATTCAGACGTTGCAGGCAAGATCAGAGAGTCCCAGGCGAGGGCTGGGCTGGTGCCTCTCCCCAGCGCACAGTTCTTGTTTGCTCTGGTGACCGCAGGTAGGGTATCATGCCTTCTACATCTGCTGCAGCTTCAGCGTTGGCCTCTGATGGAAAGTCCCTGTGCCACAAGCCAGGATAACGCCAGGTGGGGTTGCACCTTGATGGGAAGAGCTTTGCCTCTTTGGTGGGTGAGAGGGTGGCAGCTCTGGTCCCACAAGATGGCACTAATGGGCAGCTTTTCATATGGAATTTGTGACGCTTGCAGGCCTCCTGGTCATTTATCTCTGCACGACCCTCTTGTTTTTTCTTGTTTCTTCCCAATGTTTAATTTTTTTCATCTTCGTGCACAGTGCTGATGCAGAAGTGGCAAAAGAAGCACTTTTCCTTTTGAAGTTCTTCCCAGGCCAGTTCCAGCTGTGGCAGACACAGAAAATGTCACAACTGAGATGATGCTATGAAATCCACGAAAAAAGCAGACACATTATGCCAGCAGAGCCACAACTCTGTGTCGACTACCGTGGACAACAGTCAGTTTTACAGCTGCAGCTCAGCATCTTCTCCAAAACGAGTGTGGCTTCAGTGGCTTCCAACATTGCCAAGGGTGGTGCATGAAGAAATAAAGCTGATCTTTCAGATTTAGACTTCTGAATTCCTATAAGCAGGAAGGACGACAGCCTTACGGAATCTTGAAATGGACAGAACCAGAGCATCTTTGTACAATATTTTATCTAACCCATCTTGCTCAACTTATGCCATTCTTACATATATATATCCTGTTGAACAGACCAAAAGCAGGAGAGATTCTCAGCTTTCCGCTGATAAATTACTTGATTTTATTTCATTGTACTTGAATTTGACTCCAGTGGAACTTTTCCTTTTGGTAGAACTTTGAGCACATATCAAGTACCTGCCTTCACCTTCTCAGATGCTTACCAGATGTGCATTCTAGTGGCAGATGGGTCAGACTACCTCACTGTCCCAAGTGCAGATGGATGCTGTCTCATGGAGAGCATTGAGCTGCCAATGCCTGCTTTTTATAAGCTGAGATCTTCTCCTATCCCATCACAGAGCTGCATGGTGCGGGTTACCATTAGTGCATTGCTGAAAGAGCATAAAAAGAATGGAAAATACTACAAACAGTGTTGGGCTTTTTTGCAATAAACTTCCCATGGATTGCTTCCTAAAAAGTATCCTGAATGCCAGATGTAAACAAAACTATGTGATCTTTTTTGGTTAATGAGAGCTGACCATGCATTCTTGGCAACGTCTAAACAACCACAGCTAATTGCCAAGTAGACGAACGACTGCAAATGCTCACTGGTGTGAGCAGTTTCCTACATTTGTGCAGAAGCTGAGATTCATCTGAAGGACTGGAGAGAGTCTGAGTCCATAAAACAAAGTTGCATTGTAAATCTTTTTTGAACAACGGTTTTCAGTTCTGCTTTCAGTCAAGTTCACAAAGGTGCTGCATTTCAGACTGAAACTTTTCCTGTAATATTCGCTGAGACAATGTGATGAAGGCCTCACATGTATTACAGAAGTCCTGGAAAACTTCGTATTTGGTGCACTATGTAGAGAAATCCCTTGTTGACAGTGACAGCAGAGGGCGTTTGCCAAAACCGCATGGTTTCCTTGGGTGTTCTATGTCCGGCAGAGCTCCCTGTGAGTTACCAGCTGGCCTCCTAGCAGTGGCCATTCACGGGCAGTTACTATCTACCTGTGTAAAGACCTCTGCTGAAATCTACCACTGTGCTAGAGCCTTATTTCATCCAATTTCTAGTTGTCTGACCTGCTGACGTGCTGTGAATCGTATGTGGTGTATTTTGAACCAAAAACTGGCAGCAGTACCTCTGTACTCACCATTGGTTTCTTCAAAAGAGGGGCAGACCTCCAACACCAGAGTAAAGTTCGTCACCAGCAACACAGTGCCTATCCTATAATATGGCTGTCTTATCATGTCTTTTATAATATCTCCACCAGGAGATTTCAAAGGACTACATACAAGTACCATTATCCCCACTGCATCTGTAGGTAGAGCAGAGCATGCATGAGCTATGGTCAGATGTCTGTGGACTCATGGCAGGTGAGTGACCGGGCTGGGAGGAGAACACTGGCACCCTGAGCCTGTCCTGCAGCCAACAGCCAGGCCCACCTTGTGCCGGTCCAGCTTCCTGCTCTTTCCGAGGCATAGGAAGAAAGAAGTGAAATACTTAGCAGAATCCAATCCACACACCGGAGAGAAAGTAAGCATACAAAAGAGAAGTAAGCAGTGCTCCACTGACACACACGGCACACCTGGAAGCAGCACAAGCTTTTCATATTACTCAACAGCGCACCTCAAATTTGAAATGTGGGATGCGCTAGTGCGGAAGGGCAGGCCTGAAGCAGATAAGCACCTTTTTGCCTGATCCAGAGTATTTCTTTTATTTTTTTTTTTCTAGTGAAGGAAGTTATATATAATTATGACAGTCTGGAACTTCAAGACAGACAGCCTTGGTGCTGGGCATACATTTTAGAATACCACTCTCCTAAGGCAATATAATGCATAAGAGGCACCAGCCACCTTGTTAGGAAGTTGCACATCGAACAGTCAGTGTTGATACAATGGATTATGAGGTGAATTACAGTGCAACCAGGCTGTATTAGCAAGATGCCATCAAACTGCACGCAGAGTGTAAACTGATGGATGGAAAAGTAAATTCCTTATTTGACATTCCAGGAACACATAACCTGAGCCAAGAGTTCAAGAACCACAATGAAATAAAAAGACAGACAGCTGGTTGTTTGTCATGATATCTCTGTGTGGAATTAGAGGCATTAATTACATATGGGGAATATTAATGACAGTTTAAAGTGGAATGTAGCTAATCATTACTGTACTATCTCCAAGCGGAGCGCTGGTGAAGCCGTAGAATATTTTCTTTCAGAGGAAATGAAAACTCAGCAGATCTATTTGGAGTACTAGGAGCATGTAGTAGTCCAAGGGTCTAGGCTGACTTTTCTGCCTCATTAGAACAGAATTCAATCACAATTAGAAGACAAAATTCTTTACAGATTTGACTAAGACCATTAGTCTTGTCGAGATGCAGAAAGCACATGAGATGGCTTAAAAATCATGAGATTGGCATGAAAATGATAATATTTGAATGATTTGCTTTGCTTTCTAACCTTCTTGATTTCAGGTTTCCGGTCTGCACCCAGCAATGCTGAGACTAACACTCTTTCCAAAAAAAACCCAGACACTGGGAGAACTGAGGTTGTTGGAAAAGCAGTATGTTTAGAGAGGCGCAGAACAGCGAGGAAAACTCCCATCTTCTGTACAAGCAGCAACATGCTTCAAAACAGAGGCAAACCCATCCACTACAAGCAGTTAGTGACTTGCAGGCAGAGATGAAGAAGAAAAGATGCAGCTGTGAGATGGTCTGTGGCCACTGGAAGTCTGTGCAATCACACAGGCAGCCCCTACTGCTCTCAGTTTATTCTTGGCTGGTTTTAGGCAACCGGAGTACTTTGGACCTGTGAGGTTTGCAGAACCTCTCAGTCTTCATAGACTAAGACAAAGGATTTAGACTGCGTTTCGGCATGCTGGGGTAAAATCCAGAGAGTCTAATTGTCGATTCCACTCCTTTATCAGTCCACAGCATTAAAAACAGATGAGAATCAGGCCTAAACTTCTCAAAAGGCCTTGGAAGGTCCGAGCATCTCACTAACAGCAGTCCTGCAGGAAAACGGCAGTTTTCACTTGGTGTCACTGTGAGATAATGCTGTGTCCTGTGAAAAGCACACGAGGAACGGAAAGTGCTGGGTTGACTACAGAGCATCAGGGCCCTAAGTGCACGTCCCCCTGTCCCATGGATTTGGCTGCCTGGGCTCAGGGCCAGGTTTGATAAACAGCTGTCTGGCCTTGAAAATGTTGTGAAAAAAGAACTGGTTGAGAAGAAGCTCTAAGAAGTCTCAGCAGGGGCTCTCCCCCTTTGCTTGAGAGCTGCGTTTAAGCTGACTTGGACCCTGCCTGAACTGTGCTGCATCCATGCCCTGCCTGGCCATATACCTTGTTGATCCAGACCCAAACCCTGACCCATGCACTGATTTCACCACATTACCTCAGACCTTGCAGATCACTGTGGACTTGTCTGGCAGTCACTGGACTGTGTCTGACCTGGTCACTGCCACCAAACCTGTTCTGCTCTCCTTGACTGGGGGCTGAGGGACTGCGCCCTCGTCAGTGAGGTCTCTGCCTGGTCCACCTTATTACGCTCAGTATCCTGCTCCCTTTCCCTTGCAGAGAAGCTTGCCCTTGCTGCTCATGAACACAACGGTAGCCGAGGTGCAAGTTGTTAAAACTTTCAGTCCTAAAGAATAAATGACACTACCACGTCCTGGGAAGTGTAATGACACTCAGTCTCAAATGCAATTACTTGAAAATAGTATCTAGTCGATCCTTCAGAGTATTGTTTGGCACTTCGGAAGCATTTAATTCCCTCTCTGACCTCTGCACAAAAAAGCCACCTCTTAAGTAGCTCCTGTCTACAGAGGCAAATTCTCATATTACGTGATAAACTGCGAATTTAAACCAATGTTGTCACACCAGTATTCCCCTCTCCTCATGTGAGTTCTTATTCCTTGTGGGTCTCTGCCAACTCCACAGTTACTCTGGAATAAGCATTACAGATGTACAGTTGTCAGTGTAAGAAGTGGTAGCAGTTCCTTATCTGGGCTGAGCAAAGAGACGTTTTAATGAAACAACTCTGCAAGGTTTGGACTGTTACGGGCTGCGAGTGACTGGAAACAGAAGACTTTCCGCTCTCTGTGTTGGTTTCTCTCAGATACAGCATGCTTCAATTTCCAGTGTGTGTCTGTCGGTTTGATTTCTTCTCATGTTATGGAGTCCCCGGGTAGCTGTAATTCACCCCTTGGCTTGCCCTCTGATATGGTGAGGACAGCAGCACATAATCAATGGCAGGCTTGCTTCTATTAATCTTGTTCAGTGAGGGCCTGATCCTCTTTCGGCGAAGGGCAGCAGGACAGTTCTCACCGACTTCAGTGTAGGCAGGAGAGTGCCCCAAACCCTCATGGCTTCAGCAGCAGGTGTTCCAGGCCACCCACATCAATCTTCCCTTTTGTTGAGATTAAGACTTTTGCCACCCTGTGCTGGGCTGGAAGTCAACTACCCATGCAACCTGACTCTCCAGCATTAGGTGTGAAAGGTGCTGCCATGCAAAGCTCTCCATTCATCTTAATTTCAAGAAAAATTAACAATTAGCCCACTTGAAAAATGAAAACCTTTAAAAGTGCTTACAATTACCTTAAACAAGGAAGTCACAATTACCTTAAGGAAGGAAGAAGCAATACATATGTAGAGGAAGCTGAATTTCGTACTTTCCAGTGGCAAAAATCTCCCTTTCTTGTGTTTCTTAGGCATGGAACCAGGTACAGATGTGATTTTGGGTCATAGAAGTGACCGCTTCATCAGCCTGAGACTTGGGCCAGAGTTATTTGGAAGCAGATGGGCCCTCATTTCAGGGTCTGCCATGACTCTGAACTGTCTGCACTGGGACTGGACACAAACATAAGCCTTTGTACTACTGTGTCATCGTTAATATTTTAACAACAGCTGTTCAAAGATATTCAGAGGCCTGGAATGCTGCAGTACTTCCTAAGAAGGTAGATTAAGCTCCAGTCCTGCAGGGATTTCCGTCTGTAAGTCTTAATTTTGTATTGTGTAAAACTCCTGTAAGTCCTTCTAGGCACAGGTTTATACAGAGGACACCCATGGAGTGGGCTAAATGCCGTCCAGCTAGTCAAACGTTCAAGAAGCACACAAGTTATACTATTACCAAACCAAATATGTAATTTATTGCATGTAGATATCCAATTAGGGGTGTATATATATGTGCATAACTCAATCATTTGTGTCTATCATTTAAAGTTTTTATACATTTGCATCATTTATGTTACATAATGAAGAACATATACAGGTACATGAAAGTTTATATACACAAATGGGCACTAATATAGTAAACATTCAGATTTTCTGAATAGATTGAAACAGAATGAGAGAAAGGCATGGGCTATTTGAACTTCTACTCCTTTAATATGATATATGATTGTTGCTGTTCGATTGTTGATGTAAGTGGTTCAGCAGATAGGCAAACTGTATCTATCTCATGAAAATACTTTTCATATCATGATGCCCTTTGAAAATTAGTGTATTTTTCAATTTTTGTATGATTCATTCCTGTTTGACAAGATGAATTTTTAATTTCAAGGTAGTGAGAGGTGTGAGAGGCTGTAGAGACACAGCAATTTGCTTACAGTTATTCATTACAACTTCTAGTATTACTCAGAGCTGTTATTGACTCAATTATTTTGAGGGCTTTGCATTATAAAACAGAGTTAGGCAACTGAACTTTATTTTTGTAACTGTACTGTTGCTAATACTTGATAACAGATGAATAAATGCTTTATAGAGCAGTTTGAAATAAAGCAATATGTGATTAGATATTTGCCTAGAAGTGGAAGAGAGTACCAATTTGTATTGGTTGGAAATAACTCAATTTGAAGGATAGAAGGGATTTTTTTAGTGAATACATATAAAGGAACCACATACATACATAAACTTTACATACACACTTATATCTTGTAGATAAAATATCTGAATAAAATTTGTGTTTCCATGTTTATTTTCTGATTCAAACATAGGTAAATAGTTAAATTCTTTGCAGTGAATTAATATTCCATTGGGAAATCCAGTTTAATTCCTGTTCCCCTTAGACCCTGCATTGCCCCGAAGTGACTGTTGTCACCAGCCTCCGCAGGGACAGGTCTCACATCATCCCAGGTTTGCCAGAGGGGAGCAGGTTTCTGCAAGGCTTAATGGTCTGAGTAGTGCTGAGACATGCAGCACTGGGGACAAGGTGAGCTGAACCCCAAAATGCCTCCTAATGACTTTTGTTCAGACACTAAAAGTTAAAACTGAAGCGGGTGTTTGCTCCAGTTAATTAAGTGGTTTGTAGGCACCAAAATATTAGTCCAGGGCATGTTTTGGGAAAAAATATCTGGGGTGGTAAATATCCTGTTGCGCTTCATGCATCTGCCTGTGAAGATAAAGTCCACCCCCACCCTGAGCTGTCGTGTGGCAGCTGTAGAAATGGGAGTGGGAAGGGACATTGAAGTCCCCAGCGCACCATCAGGGCTCCCAGGGCAGCCTGGTGGGGTCAGGCCTTGCAGGTTGGGTTGTACGGGTACAGACATTTTTCAGTGGGGTTTTTTTTGCTGTGTCAGCAGCTGTGGTAGATTTTTCGTGTTGCAACCAACTCTCATGACAGGTATCACAGAAACTGCCAGGCTGGGCCACTTCAGTGTCTTATCTCCAGCAATGGCTCGTGCCAAGAGCTTGGGGAAAGGTGCAAGAAAGGCTGGCAGTTGTTGATGGTGAGGATAGCCTGCCTTTTGTGGACATCTCTTCTTTGGTGCTATTTGCTAGCTGTGGCGTTTTTCCCAGTCCTAGGGGTGATACAAGTATTTCAGCAGAGTAGTTCACAAAGAGGCATGAAAAGACTTCATATACTGCTTTGATCGTGATATGAATACTCCCAGTTAATTAATTCTCTTGTTATGACTAGTCTGACCTAGGAGTCACAAAATCAGCATTTCAAATTCCAAAAGGCGGTGTTGCTTGGTCTGCTCCATTTAGGGACAGGCACACTGTGAAGTCTGTATTCGGACCCATCTCCCTTGTACTCTATGAAAGCAAGAAGTATTAAAAATTTGTGTTTGCGTTTGATCGTCTCTTCAGCTTAATGTCACCACGGAGCACTCTTTTGGGTGGGGGTATTTATTGCTGTTTGTTTTTCACCCTTTTTCTTTCTTGCCCTGTACTGGCACATGTCATGCTCCTAATACCTTGCAAATATACTCACTAGGTAACAGAGAAACAATGCAGGCTCTTGCCAGTTGTCAATCATATGATCAAAGAGCACAGCACTGTATGTCCCAGGTCAGTGATGAATTTGCATCCAGTCTTGTCTAGCATTTTCTTACTCTGGCTATTAAAGAGAGTATTTAGATGTGGAAAACTGGAACCAGCAAGTCTTTGCCACAAACTTAGGAGCTGAAGTCCTTCACAGGTTGCTGCAGAGATCATTAATTTTTTTCCTGAGCCAGGTAGAAGCAATGTCACCTTCATCACTTTACCCTGCATGTGACTTCCGTTGATCTTGACCCACAGCCAAGACGCTGAGTGCTAGCTTTGTGATTCAAGCTCTGGCATGCTGAAGATGGAAACAAAAATGTATGTAAGACTTCAGATTACACTTTGGCAAGGTCTGTAAAATTCAACACTGAACCCCTCTAAATCCTGTTGGTTAAAGCTTCATTTTTTTAAAGGTCAATGGTAATTTGATCATCAGAATGAGCTGCTGCTGCAAATAAGGAGCATAAATTAGATCACAGTAGAGCTAACACTTTTTTTTCATGCTCTTCGTATGCAGTTTAAACTTTAGCTTTAAAAGATTGTTTTACTCGCCTGGACAGAAGACGCTCTGCTTTCCTCTTTAGGAAAAGAGCTGAGATGCCAGCTAATTGACAACTCCTGCTTGTAGTGAGTTGAGAGCTCCATTGCAAGTCATCACTCAGTGATCTTGGTTTTAATGCATTTCCAGTATATAGGACAGATAGCATGCAAATAGTGCTCCCTAATTTTGCTAAAGCTTTATTTCAGAGGTTTGGGGGAAACAAATATCTATGGGAAGGAAAGATTCCCCTTCTGCTATAAAGCAATTGTTGCAGTGTTATAACTGTGTCCATGAGCTCATGTCTATGGCATTTCTATAAGGAGTGTTAGAATAACATGTGCTTTAGCTCACTGTATGATTAACATTATTCCTAATGGTTTTCCTCCACCCTTTTCTCTCCTTTCTGGTCATCTCCCATGCTTTGATCTTTTCCAGTCCCGTGTCCCCGTCCCTCAACACTTGCTAAAGTTCTCTGCAGTCCTCCCAGAAGCTCCTAGTCTCACTCTCTACCACCCTTCAATGGTATCTGTTCATGTTTGACATTGGATGGACCTAGACGAAGTTCTAGCGTGCCTTTTATCCAGCACAGCTCAGTGTTCAGTGTACTAGCAATGCTAACAGATCAGCGTTTCACTTTTCCAGTAACAGCATCACATTTTTTGCATAAGGTATACCTCATCTGTTTTCTCTTGCTAGACGTGAATGTTTTATAGCTTTGTATAGAAATTTTTCAGTAATAAAAATAGAAACACTGATGTCAATTCTTGATAAGTAACTCATATCAAATCACATCCCACTGGTAATCTGGCATAGCTCTTTCTTACAAAAGTATTATGTGAATGGATGCCCAAAATAACATTTGGTGTTATTAGTAGTATCAAGGTCTCATCTGTAATAACAATAACTACTGAAAATCTTGCAGGAATAAAGCAGATGATGATTCTTATATAAAAAAACTTGTGACTTTCATTTTAATTTACTCATGTGACACAACTTACTGAGATTATTCCAACCTCATCATTAAATGCCATCGGTGATAACATAAACTTCAGAAAAACTAAACTTCTTGAAGGTTTTCAGGTCTTTTCTCCAGTTATAAAAGTTATATAAAAGTCATTTCACAAATGCTGAGATAAAGTAAAAATTGCATTACTTTCTTTCATAGTTCATCTGTAAGTTTTCCTTGAAACCGTTACGTCTGCCACTTAAAAGTTGGTATCTACCACCATGGTACCAGCTATGTTCGCATGGAAGATTCAGTTTAGATGTTGGAAAAAATTTTGGGAGTGTGAGGGCAATGAAGAAATGCAATACATCTCTTGCGGGTGGTAGACATTCTTCAGTCCTGGAGGTGTTTGTGGTCAGGTTAGAAAAAAAATAATAATCATACTAGGATAGGTGATTTTGTCTTAGCGTAGAGGCTGCATGAAACAATCTTTTGAGCTTTCTTCTAGCCATATTTCCTTACAATTTTATGTTATAACATTTCCTACTCTAAATATTTTATACGAGTAATAAGTAATAGTAAGTAATAATTGCAGGATAGGAGCTGTCAATAAGGATCGAAACCTCTAGGTACAAGAGACAGAGTGTCCAAATGTATGAAAAGACTGAAATAAATTACTAGTGTAGCTGACTTCAATTAAATTAAATCAAATCCAGCCAACGGAAGCTGAAATCAAATTCTGAGGGGACCATTAGAAACTAAGTGGTGCTTTTGTTCACGTCTAAACACCCATTGATATATATGCGTGTGTATACATACAACATATAGATAGGGATCTTTATTTGGGCTGGATGTAAGGGCATAATTATACAAACATAGGTCCTGTGAGTCACCTTTAAGACTAACTTGGCTGTCAGATTGCAGGCTGGAGAAATGATTATTTGTAAGGCCTGCTCTGCTTGGCTGTGCAATACATGTAAGAGAAGGGTCTGTTATGTCTGGCAGGGCTCTAACTGCTTAGGCACAGCTGGGAACCAGCTGGGGATGAAGGCTCAATCATTTGGGAAGGCATTGCTAGGCTGAAGCTAAGCAAGCAACCTGATCCTACTTGATTTTGACAATTTAATTTTGATTATTGGTCTCTGGAAGTGACAATGTGCCGAGTGAAGGATTGTGCTGCTCAGAAATTATTAAGTAGGACTTGGCAGAGAGAAGAAATGGAATATACCTGTGTGGTTCACAATTCTTTCTTAATCGAGTTCTTGCAAGATTTTCTAGAAGGTGGAAAAGTGTCACTTTTTTGCCATCTTACTGTTGTTTTGGCTTCACTCCCAATTTCTGCAATAAAATCTCCACCCAGGAAGAATTATTCAGTGTCCACCACAGCCTCTAGCCTGAACTGTCACTCTTAATTTTGATTAAATCACAAATCCTGCCCTAAAACCACTAAGCAGAGAAGGCAATTGTACGTTCACACCAGAGCAGAGAGCGTAAACTTTCCTTCAGGTATCATTGGATGTGTTACAGCTGTGACAACCACTGACACCGTGGTTCTGCCTTAAATACAAGACAGAGGGCACTGTCCTGCAAACACTTGCTCTAGTCAACAGACGCGTTCCCAGGGAGAGTCATTAAAACTGATTTTGTGCAGGTTTGCCTGCAAGCAAGCAAAACTGGCACGTGAGGCAGCCCAGGTGGAAGAGCTTTCAAGAGGACTCATTCCTGGAGTTTTCTGCATCTCTGCACAGTGCTTACAGAAGTGAGAGCATCATATTTGCAGTGCTAGTAGGGATTAAATTCCCTCTGCCAGACACAGCCATTTTTAGAAACTTATCCTTGGATTTCTTTTCTTTCTTTTTTTTTTTTTTTTAATCATAAAGGGCAAAGAAATTGATAGGCAGCAGTTAGGCACAGAACTATGCCTGATCAGCCAGTCTCTGTGTATTAGATTTCTGTATACAAATTCATAAGCAATGATGACATTTCAAGGGATTTTCTAGAATTTCCATAACCTTTCTTCTGAATCTGCTGTGTATGCTAACAGAGACGCGAGTATACGCACTAGAAGACCAGCATGGCTGTTCTTCTGAAATTTTGCCCATGATCCCATCCGTCTAGCCATCAGAGGTACACAGATATCCTAGAGAAATATATAAAGCTCTCAGAATCCATTGTGCAAAATTATTAGAACAAATAGGTTGCGTCAGAGAAACCGTAGATATGCAAGAAGCTCGGCTGTTGCGGAAGTCTTATTAAAATGGGATCTTGATCACGCATGTGTAATTACCTTGCATCATTAGCAAGGAGAGAGCAAAGCAGAGCGCAGCAGAGAGAATGGCAACCTCCCAGTGGCTTGCTGTCCTTGTTGCTTTGCGTGAGGCATGAAGCTGTACCACAGCAAATAGATAAAGCTTTGTTTCAGGGGAGTGGGGAGGGGAAAATTAGCCGGCCCATGGGTGAGCTATGGCGGCAGCTGAGGTCAGAACATTCCTTTTCAATTGAATTTTCCTGGCATGCAGCTTCTAATGTGTTGTCCCCTAGAACTGCATGAAAAATCAAAGTGATTTTAATATCTTCCAACATGAAAAATAGGAGGCATTACCATGCCATTCCGTTGCTTTATTGGCTTATGGAAAGAAAGAAAGAAGAATTTCTTTTGATCCCACACAAGAAGAACCATGTCTGTTTCTCATTTTGAACTCAAAACCCATGCACAAAGGAAAGGAAACTAAACTTGCCATAGGTCTGTCCAAGCACATGTAGAGGCACATACATAGTGCCTGATTTTACCAAGAAATGCTTCCCACCGAGCCTGTCCTGTCCACAGTGGAGTGGAGGTGGTCTGTTCTGATGTGGGTTTGAGTCACTTCAGTAATGCCATGGGTTTATCACAATAAAAAGTTTGGTGTGAACATTGTACCCCATGGGTGTAACTTGTTAGCAAATTACACACTGATTTTATCTTGAGACAATGAATATTGAATTTCTCTTTCTTTTGAGGTCTTCTAAGTGTGCTCCTTCAATGTGGCTCATCTCAACAGCCTGTAGTCAGCATCTCAAACAAAACAGTAAGCATGAAGGTGTGTGTTTATATGCAAGAGCATGTGTGAGAGAGGGAAAACAGGGGACAGAGGAGGGGAGGGATAAAGAGAAAGACAACAGGAGAAAGAGAGGAAAGGAGAAGGAGAGAGAGAGAGAAGGTCTGAAAGACAGAAACAGAGAGCAAGAAAGGAAGAGAGAAAGAGAGGGAAAGAAAGATAGAAATGTCAAGTGGGAGAGTCTCTTGTCTTTTACTGTGTCTATGCTGTGCTTATTTGCTGAATTACATTGAGCAAAACCTATTTTGCCTTATTGTAAAGAAGTACCTGGGTCAAAGGACACCCTTTAAAGAAGTACACGGACTTTCTGTAAGGACACAGCGTGCATGTAAAGTGCTTGCTCGTCGCTTTATTGAATTCTTATCCAGGCACTATTTAAACCGTTTCCATATGGCACAGGTCTTTTTTATAAAAACCCACCCACTCAGATACCATATTAAAAAAGCCTATCAGATTTCTTTGGCATTGTCTGATTCACAAATCCCCCTTGGCTTTAAGCCAATAGGTTTTTCTGCTCTATCCATCTAAAAATAGATGCTCCTCTCAGGTTTTGCTAATATTTTACCTGGAACTGAAGTCAGGCTGCCAGAGCTAGAGTTACCCAATTGTGTCTCTAATCTTTTTAAGGATCACAACATTTCTATTCTTTCACTTTGCCTCTTTTCCAGCTTTCGACATTTATATAAACTTCAGCATTCTTCTGAACATATGCAGAAGTGTCAGGGCTGCTAGAAAAACTGCTTGCTACCACCTCTTTAATAAGAGCCTTGGCGTCTTTTTTGCATTGTTGTACCCTTGTTCATGAATTCTAAATCTCTTGTTGCTGTTCTCCTCTTGCATCGGTGCTGTGCTGTGCTGTCCTCCTCTACCGACCAGCCAAACGCTTTTGCTATTTCCCAGCTCCTGTGTAATGCAAGAGTCTCCACCTTTTTTCTCCCTTTCTCTTTTTTTTCTTTGATGTAACTAGACTAGAATGTATCTTTTGGACACAGCTCTGAGGAATAGGCAGTAGCTAGGCTGGGCTTGGACAGGAGCGAGCTGGTGGTCTGTGTTGGAGGCAAACCTCTGAGGAGGAGGATCCTTCTTGCATCATCCTTGCTTCCAGGAGCTATGGAGAAGAGGAGAGTAATTTGTTACTAATCTCCTTTCTCACGCTAGCTTAGTCACTCTGCACGGCAGATAGTGGCGAGGGGACAGAGCCAACCATTGCCTGTCTCTTGCTCAGAAGCCCTGAGCTGGCCCTGTTGAAGTCTGCTATCTGAATCCACGGACCCAGCTGCCCCTGCTGTGTGGAAAAGGTTTCCCATTTCTCTGTGCAGATATTTAATCTGAATTCGACAGTAAGAGAAGTGTCTAGTTTAGAGAAGTGCCAAAGCTGCCGTGATTACTGAAATCTTGTCAGAGCCTCTTGGCTGGAGTTATCATGAAACCTCTCATGAAACAGTCTATCTTGTGTTTTTGGCATGGTACGTGCAGAAACAGCTGCCCTTCCTTCACAGCTCTGGCCATAGCCAGCAGTGGGGAATACAGGGATAAATACATATTAAAAAGGCCTTTAAAATAGAATGCAGGGGATCCAAAGGGTGTTGCAAAAGTTTGAACCCATTCCTATTTTATCTGACTTCAGATATATCCCCTCTGATTTCTCCACTTCAAGAGCACAGTGGGTGCTACGCAAAGTAGCCCTTGCCTATGGCTGCCCAGACAGCAAGTGTCCCCTGTCTTGCAATTCCAGGGATAGTACGAAGACTTCCATCATGCCATCACCTTGACATCATCGGGAACGGCAACTGCTTGTTTTCCTTGTGATATATTACTCCGAAACAACATAAATGTCAAGTGGCTGCCTGCACATATCACAGTGGGAGAAAACAACATTGCACTGAACCTCTAACCTAGTTTGTGGGCAAACTGAAGTGCCGAAATCTTTAAAAAATTAAACAGAATTAGAATATTGCAGCCCAAGGAACAGTTAAAATCAAATGTGCTTCTTATTTCTTGTGTCACCTCCCCTTTGACACTTCTGGGGCGATTTTCTGTACATGCTTACCTTTTGGTCCCAGCTAGTCTCAGCTCGCTTGTGCTGGTCCTGGTCATTGGCATAAGGCTGGATTCAGTTGTCTCAGAGCTCTGTCTGTTCGGTGATAAAATGATGCTAAACAACAAATACTACATGTTGTTACCTCCCTCACTGCAGCGGGTGCCTTGACACCCTGTCTGGTTTTGAGGAAAATGGTTTGTAAAAAGAAGCGAAAGCCAGTCTGCATCTGAACAACCTACTTCATCAAGGGAACCCAGGGCTCGACTTGAATGATGGGATTCTCCTGGGCAGGAAAAAGTATAAAATCACTGAAATTAAACAGGAATCTTTGTATGCTCCAGCAAAGACTTGTTGTATTGCTGTAATGCCTTTGACATTTTGTAAAAGATTTTGTAAAAGATGAGTGCTTTTTACAGAAAGATGTGTTTGATCCAGCATCATTATATTAGTTTGAAACTGCATAAAGAATTGCACATGATAAATCCAGTTAATTTTAAAGAGTGCACTTAGGAAAACACAAGCTTTAAAAATTGCCTCTTAAATAGACATAATCTGTCTTTGAGCTTTGACAGCACACCTATTCCTTTTCTTCAGTTCCTGGCTGGGATGGTGAAAATAGATAAATAACTGTTCTCAGGCCAGTTCAGAAACAGTAGATTGGAGCTGAACAACCGGCTATTCAGAGATTAAGTCTGCCCTGTCATGGCTGCAGTTCAAAGAAAACGATTTCAAGGACTGACTGCAGTGTAGTCACAGTACCATGGAGCTCCGTACAGCCTGCAAAGCCCCTCCGAACATCTATCCAAACTCTCGTGTGGGTTTTGCAGCCTGTGCTGTATTCCTGGCTGCCACAGTTAAACCTGCTAACACTACTCAGTTTAAATACTGGGTAGGTATCCTCTAAATGGGTAGGCTTACATGGCAGGACCTACAGTGCACTCATCACTGTAGTGTAAATTATTTTATTTATGTTAGTGGACCTATTCTTGCAAGCCAAGTTATTCATATGCTTATAAGTTTACTAGGTGCTGATACTATGCATGGGGCTCTTTTTAATAAATGTAGTCAGCACTTGGAGTGCAGTTTGCATGTACTTATCTGTAAATTAGATGCACGTGAAAAATTATACTCATCATACATAAAAAAAAGATATTATAGCTTCCAAGAATTATGCAGAACATAAGAATCGTAGCCTTTATAGTCCTCTTTAGAAGAAATGATAAATTAAAGGAAAAAATACTACACTCATGAAACACTCCCATTGCACACTAAAAATAAATTCAAGTAATAGCAAAAAATTAAGTTGTAAAGATGTCTACATTACACTATGCATTATATTACGCTACACTATATTTTGCAGTTCTACTGTTATATTTTCTTAGTTGTTTTTTTCTTCACCCTGCAACAGAGTGTTAGCTTTTGGTTTGCCATTACTGATTACTATGCAACTGCTCAAAGTCAAGCAAGTCTGGGGAATCGTGACCTTAATGCATTGCAAGAGACTTCGTTTTTTGTGCTTTCCTTCTGATACCATGGAGGTCGTATTTACCAGAATAATTTAGTGAGTATAGTTTTATCATAATACTTCAAAGTAACTGCAAACCTCTGACAGCTGCAGCTGTTTTCAGACCCGGTAATGAAATGGAAGATGAGTCAGACTGACACTGTGCCAAGGGATACTGCCAGCACAATACAGCTTCCATGATACCTCCAGTGAGGAAAGCAATGTCAGTGAAGAGGAGGTGTCCAGAAAGGTTGAGCCAAAATATACCTCAGTGACAGATCTCAAGAAAGGAGCTACAACCCCTAGAAGGGAAGTTAATAGATTTAAACCTTTTCATCTATGTCTGACAGTGTCACCTTCATCATTTGAATGTGCAGGCTACGTCTGCTACTCAGTGCTCACTGGAGAACATACTTGAAGACGCACATGTCTGCTGGTAGCAGGATCAACGAGTTTGAAGGACCCCGCTGACTCAAAAATGTGTCTTCCAGTGCCTTCTTCCAGAAGCTTCACTGCATACAATGTTGTAAAAGAGAAATATGGGTAGACTGGGAAAATGAGACAAATGAACAATGTTTAAGTGGTGGGCTGTACACACAAGGTAGCAGATTCCAAGATGAAAATTTTTTACTTTAACAAAAAAGAGGAGGGAAGGTGTAAAAAGTGACCATGATAGATTCCATAAATAACATAACAGCACACAGGGAATTAATTCCAGGAAAATCTAAAGCCACAACCCTATAATCTTTGCTATACAGAAAATACTTGAAAACTACAAGGTTTTGGAAAATTGTTGCTTAGTTCTTAGCATGATGAGCTTTTATCAAATGGGATGTGTGACCTGCTAAGCAACTCAGTAAATGTCATCTGAGATATATATGCAACTGTTCAAAGGGCATCCCAGATAGGGATTCCTATAAACTTAGATATTAAGTTGATATTAAGGACAAGAGAGAACACATTTTTATCCCCCAATCATCTCCAGCAAGAACACTTTGCTGTTTGGTACGCTCTTACTTGCTAAGTAGAATAGTATTTGGTGTGAGGTTGCTGGTTCCTGGTAGCACCATTTACTAAACAGTAAAAAAATTAAGGGCTAGTATTATTTACAGTGGACCTTTCCTCAGTAAGTTAGTCAGCTTTTCCATGCAAACAGCTAAGGGTAGGAAGGATAATTTAGTGTCTAGGATAAGATTAGAAACCAGATTTATAAGAATACAAGAACTCTTTGCATCTTGTCAGAGGCCGTTTAGTCTGCAGTGTTTGCTAGTATGAGATCCTACAGATAGAGAGTGCAAATATTGTTTAAGTCAATGTCTGTCTAGCTGTGGGCAGCTGGATGTTCCTTTGCATCTGGAAACAAGATGGCGCATATACCCTCTTTTTTTTAGCTTGTGTAGCTATGGATGAAACTATTTAGACTTCTGAGAAATGGGCAGCTTCAGGGACAGCTGAATTTGTTCTGAAAAAAACTTTCCTCCTGTGCAAGAATCAAGAGCTGGCCACCCTCACCCTTCTTTCTGCAAGTGCCAGGAAATGACACCCTTACCAGGAGGGTAGCAGAGTTTCTTCAGGGAATGATGGATTGTTGCATTTTCCTTGAATTCCCAGAGGCCTCTTCATACACTCCCACCAGTACCTGCAATGAGGAACACTGCTAGTGGGATGAGTACTTGGGGAGAAGCATACCTCTGTGCAAATATGTTTGTTCATACACCAGAACTGTATGAACAAGTATGGCTAATCTAACATGTTGGTTGGCATCACTGTGGCTTGCACTAGAGCTATTTCAGTTATTCATATCACCTTCAGACTAAATATTCCTTTGTGCTTTAACCTCACTTTGTAACCCAAGACAGGCTGAAGTTATCAATGAAATCATTCCACTCCTTGGTACTTTACATCTTTTCACTGCTTCCTCCCTCTTCATCACGACAACATTGTGTTTCACGTTCTCACTCTCCTGAGCCCTGAAGGTGCCGTAATCCAGCCTTAACTTTCTTTTTGCCTGCATCTCTTTCATCTTACCTATCACATCATCCAAATGTTTTCTTTCACAACTCCCTCTTTTTCTGAGGCCTCTTGTAGAAATGGAATTACCTCTTAGTTCTAATTTATACTCTTTCAACTTCTTGTTTAAAATCTTCCTTAAGTTCTTATTGTCCTGAAAACACTAACTCCCTCTGCATTAAGACTATGTGTGTGCCAGTAGCCTTCCTACAAGCGTCTGACTATCACGACAAAGACTGTCTTATCCTGATATTTATATGACTCCCAAATCAGGATAAATGTTGACCTGTGCGGTGTGCCACAGACCTGCGTGGCGTGCCACAGACCTGCTTGGCAACAGGGAGAAGATAGGTGGCATTTTATCTTTCTAATCCATTGTATAACTTGCTCAGTTCCTGAGGATGCCATGTCTACTCCAGTTGGTGGGTTTAACAGCTTTAAGTGACCAGGAAGCCAGAGGTAGACTTCTCCCAGTTAAATGATTTTCATTATCACTGGTGGAAGGAAATGGAGATTTTTCACCCATTTGACTCAGTACTTTAGGTATCAGAACTACTTCAGGGTGACAGTGGTAGAGGATGGGATTAGAAATTCTGGTCTACATATTCATTAATAAGCAGTATAAACTCCATTGGCATACCTGCTCATATTTAGTAAAATAAGACTAGGATTTTAAAAACTAGGGGTCTGAACTTGGGTTCTTCAGCCCATATTCAGATTACTGTGACTAACTGACAGCACTGCATAGACTGCAGCTCCCTGTTACAACTTTGGGCTCCTGAAAACTAGACTAAAATTTGAATATTTGGTTTGGCAGCCACCTTCAAATTCTGTATTTTTAATAATTTTTTTTAAACTAGGCACAAGCATAAGCAGGAAATAATGTGACATTCACTAATGTGACATTTGTCCCTATTCACTATGTTTAATGCCAAGGAAAAATGATAGTGCTACACACAACCTACTGGCTGACCCTTTTGACATTGCAGAAATCTGATAGTTTGTTTTTTTCCCTCTATTTTTATAGTTCTCTGCAGCTTGATCCTTGACAAAAGCTCATGACAGACAATAATTGCAGAACACTAACAAAAGAAACAAGAGAGGGCGAGAGATTTGAGACAGGAGATAGGAGTGAGCAGAAATGTGAAGGAGAGACCTAATAGTCTCTCCTGGAATAAACTAGAAGTCCCTGGACATGTTAGCAAGGTGGCTGCTGGTGCAACTGGCAGGAGGGTTTAAGAAGAGGCCATTTTCAGGTAGTCTGAAATAGTGGACAGCCTGAGAATATGCAACAGAACCAGAGAGTACTTCTGGTGCACTTCCGTGTGCAGTTAGCATCGCTAGCCGAGATCAGTACAGCAGCCATCCATAACTGCCATAGGAGGGTGAGAAGCAGCTAGCTGAGGTGATAGTAACTGCTTAAACTGCTAACCCATACCTGCAAGAAGGTAGTAGTAAAGGGAGTGTGGAGTACTGCCCAACTAGCTTGGCCAAAAAGCCTGTAGAAATGATTTCCCGTAGGAAGCAGCCTTGCGACTGACAGTCTGGGACTGTGGCTGGTTCCTGCTGGGCAGGACAAGCGATGGACTGCCATTGCCTGTCTGAGAAGTTTATACAAAAAAGCATTTTCAACCATACAAATGCTCATTTTACTGCAGGCATATTTCAAGCCGCAGAACATCTTGTTAAATTTCGCACTTGAAAGAAAAAAGTTTGTCATGCTTGTTTGGGTGCCAGTAGATGGCACACAGTTTTCCTGCTTCTGCAGTTAGTATGCAGGGGAAAAGTCCTGTGGAAGCAGTCCCACCAGGGTTATTGAACTGGTAATAAGAAAGCAGTGACGCCATAGTGCACAAATACTGTTCAGCTCCCTTTGGGCTTCTCCTGTTTGTATTGTTATGGTTCCAGACTGCTAATACCCTAAGCCTCAGACTCTAACTTGAGCAGGAAGGGTTTATTTTTGGAAGAAGAATTTTTCACATAGATGAGTGCCTGCAATGCCAACTTTTTTTTTTTTTACTTTTTTTTTTTTTAAATAAACCATGCGGTAAAGCTTCAGCTAAACTGAAAAGATTTGGCCCAAAACATCATTCTATCACTGAGAAAGGAATAGTCAGAACCCAGACTGTAAAGTCTGTACATTGGGATGCCCTGCACCGCCAACAGCACGTCTCAGAGGTGGCGGTGGAGAAGAGGTGGAGATGGGTGACTCATGTCTGCACAGACAAAAGTCTTCGGCTGGCACGCAATCCTGTGGGTGCACAGCCACTGCAAGGGTGAAAAGCCAAACTGGGCTGATCTGCTGTGGCCTCTCAGGGAGCAGCTGAACAAGCCCTGAGGCAGCTGCCATGAGGAACCTGTGGAAGAGGGGAGCAGCACATGAGAGGGCTCACTGTTGGTCATCCCGTATATTGTTGTAGTTATGAGCCTAAAAATCTCTCACAATCGTTAATGTATGTGAAAGATGCATAGGGCAGGGCTCTCAGAACATTTACACTGGAGCACTGACATGGGGGCTCATCACTGTAAGGGGTATCACCACTGAAATCCAAGATATGAGACGTCTTATTCTAACATTCACTTCTGCATTGCCCTACAAAACCCATTGGATAAGGGCTGTGTTCAGCTCCCTAAACTTTTGTGTCTAGTTCCATCAGAGGTACCTGCAGTTACTTAGTCATATGGAAGAAATGGATTTGACACCAGACTTACTGATGACCCACATGCTCTGCAGGGGCAGCGGGAGGCCATGCTGGATACCAGAGGACACTCTCAGATGGCTGTGTGTGGACATGTTTAAGGAACTGCACTGAGCCTCATGACTAGATCTCCACTGACTGCATGGATGGCAAAGATGAGTTCAGATGCAGAAGCTGGCACTGCACTCACTAACACTTAAGCACAAGGGATCTCCCCCAAAAAGTTTAAACAAGTGTGCTGAACTTCATAGATGCAGTCCAGGGCAAAGGAGAAATATATACCCTTGGGATTTCTCTTCCAGGTTTCAAGATACAGTAAGCAGCACATACCTCAGACTAGGAGCCAAGGACAAAGACTGAGAGCCATATCTCTGGTGTCCTGTTCTTTGATCCAATACCTCACATGGATCTTCAATCTTCACGACTTGTCTCTGTTTATTCGTTGCTATATAAAATATTCTTTCTAGCCTACTTTCACCAGGCTGTTTGTGAAGCTCAGTTGATGCAGTTAGTCCTTGTTAACTGATTCAAACAGTGTTTTCTAATTTTTAATCTTACCGCTTCAAGTAACTTTTTGTTTTACAGCCTATCTTTAAAATTCATGCTGGATGTTCTCCAAAAACTTCAAGCAAAAATCTTCCACAGACAGGGTTTCCCCCAAGAAAATCTCCTCATCGCTCATTTGAAAGACATCAAGAATTTCCAGCCCAGTGCTGACTCAGAGTGAATAAAGTTTACAAAGATTTTGGAAATACTAATAGAAGTTGGCACCATATTCCTGTTAAAGCCAATAGATGTTCATAAATGAAGCTAGGGTGGTGCCACCACGTTCCTGTCATTCAGCCCTATTAAGTATGTTGCATAAAAGATGAGATTTCTTTGTGCAGAAAGGGACTATGCCGTTGCTTTCATCACATAACGTACATAGGAAGAAGATGAATCTTCAGCGTCCATTGAGTTCAAGGGGAACCACACAGTTATGAGGACTGGACAGGGTCATAGAGCAAATGACAAAAACTTAATAACCCTCGTTTCTTACTGAGAAGGTGAAGGCCTCCACCAAAGTGAAGATTCATGGCTAATTACTGCAGGTTTGCTTTGTGCTCTCAGTGGACGGTGCTGCCTTTTCAGTTCTGTCCTCTGCATTCCATGTTCACTCTCCTGAGCAAATCAGTGGGACACCACAGGGCTTCACTTATGATTGAAAGGAATTTGATTTTTTTTCATCCAATACAAAGGAAAAAAATTTGGATAAATTAAAGAAAACTCTATTTCCGTGCAACAGAGGTTTTTGGAATTAAGAGATCGATATGCAGTACTCCACATGTATCTCAATTATCTTCCAGAATAGGAAGCGGATGTGTATAAACTGTGGACCTCGGACGCAGCAAGGGTATAATTTCCCATTAAACCTAACACTATGTGTGTGTAGGTTGCAGCTAAGAGGGACAGTCCCACTCCCTGCCTGTGGCAGTGCGCTCCCTTTGCCTCATATCTAGTGATCACAGGGCTGCTAGATAGATAGTATTCCTTCAGCTAGCCGAGCCAGCAGAAATAAAGTACCTCCTGCTCCAAAGGAGTAGGATTTACTTCGATCAGTAAGCTGAACTGACTCATCCTGTGTAGTCACTAGGTCCAGCATGAGGAAGGGAGCAAGAACTCCTGGCTGAGGGAGGGAGAAGACAGAAAGGAGGGAAGAATGGACCCATCCTGATAGCAGCTGTCTGCAGTGGCACTGGATGACGTGTACCAGGAAATTATACTACTAATATGTCAAATGAACTAGCTCAGTGTATTATACTGTTATAATTATACCACAGTTATGCTAAGAACAAGTGATTTAATACATAAAAGATTATACCAGCCCCAGAACTTGATACCTTTTGTTCCATCTATCCATACGCAGCATTGTAAATAGTAATTATATATCATAGTAGCAACTGAGATTAAGATTTCACTGTGCAGACAGGTACTAATGCAGTTTCAGTTCTCCGTTACACTCCACAGGCTCTCTAAGGAAACCGAGAAGGTATGATGATAGCTATAGGGTAAAAGAATGGGTTGTCCTCCCCACTGTACAAGGAGAGAACTGAGGTATGCCCTAGTTCAGGAAGCTGCTTATGAGGATGTGTATGAACTCCTTTGGATATCTGGGAATCGAATATATTTCTGTTAAATACCTTCATGGAGTGATCACTATATAGTGAGGGTGACCTTAGATGGTGGCAATGTGAATGGGAACAGACACTTTGACAATATTTCCAGGCTATCAAATAGTTAGAGTGAATTCTAGAGTTTTATTTTTAGTCACTTCATGGTTGCAACTTGGTTGCTTTTCTTTGAAGGTTAATGAATGATGACACCTGAATTTACATCATTCATTCTGAATTGTTGAAATAGTTATCCACCTCTATAAAGTATTAAAATTTGTAAGACTGCAGTATTTAAAATTCTAAAGGAGATCAAATGCAATTTTTTAATATCAATGTATTTCTAATACTTTGTTTGGAGGCTTGCAACAATTTCACCATAGAAGACTGTTATTGTATGAGCACTAATTACAAACACTGCTTCTGTCATTGGACTAATTCTACAATTGTCTCAGAAATGTTCATCAAGGTTACTTGGAATCCCCTGTGCTAGGGGTGTGCATCTTTGGGTACAAGAGGTACCTGAAGAATTTTGCCACAGGAGTACACTAATTATAACCAGAGCAGAAGCTGACTTGGAAAAATAATTTGGGAAAAATTGTGCTATTGCTGGGATAGTTATGAATTTCAGGAATTTCCAGGGCTAAATTTCCATAGGCTTGTTTTTGAAATTCTGCAGACTTCTAGTAAGACAGATCAAATGCACTGAAAATAATTTAAAATTAATCCACCAAGTTCAGTGGTGAAATGCTATATTCACATCAGAAAACACAAAAAAATGCAATTCTGAGAGAGAACCCGAGATCAGAGTCCTAGGTTTATAGCAATGAAGGGGCGTCTTCCTCATCCCAAGCCTCAATGGCCAGTGCTGGGGACACCACACCAGTGTGATACACCATAATCTGCTGGGGCAAATCATGTGCTCCTTGTAAGCAGCTGAGGTAAATCTCACATGCTTAACGAACAGATCAAATCAGGGCTGAAGAAACTTCTGTGTGACATACTGCATCAGGCATTCACAATTAGACAGATTTCAGTATGATGGAGCATGTATACCCAACATGGGTCTTGCTTACCTAGGCATAGCTCAGGTGAGGAGCTGCTCCCAATTTCACTTGTGGAAGAACAAAAAACAGTGCCACAATGTCTCTTTCCTCTCCTGGTTGCAGGGCCCTCTTTCAAGTTGCCTCTTAAGAACAGAGTGAAATAAGCTCTGGCTCTTTTGAAGTCAGTGACAAAATTCACACCACTTTTCCTTTCTTAGCAACCCTCATCGTCTTTTTTTTCTGATCCAACCAAGCATTCAACAGAAATAAGCTGCTGTCCTTCCTCCTCCTGCCGTTACAACTGCTGCCCTGACCTAGGGACTAGCTCTTGACTTTGGTGCCGAGTGCCTCAGTGTGCTGGAATTTACTGTCAGAAAGGAAACACTCTGACTGCTATAGGACACCGTGGGGCATGTGTTGCTTACACAGTAATGTCACCCTTTGGGTCATTGTAAGGCAGAAGGTAAAGCTGACAAGTGGTGTTTATCTGTCAACGACATCTTGTACGTGCCTTGAAGTGTCTCCAAGCCGACTGTCTTGGAAAAAGATGCAATCTAGGCTTTAAGGTTTAATCTTCCCTCATCTTGCTACATAAAGTAAGGCCCCATTTGTGGATGCTACATCTATACAGAAGGTATTTCTCGTCTCTTCTCAACCAAGGTCGTGTCTTGTTTACATAGCAGAAAAGTAGAGTGCATGACAGAGTAGGAAAGTCTTTTTTCCTGAAAGGTCTGTACTGCAAGGCTGTGCTTAAACTGAGCTGACCAGGTAAACCCAGGGGTCTTTTATCAACACCAATAAGTTCAGCAAAAATGTCAGGCAAAAAGGACTGCCAGCACAAATTAGATGGGGACTTAAAAAGTAACAGATATCCTGAGATGCGGCATTCTTCCATGCTGAGGTACTTCCGTCTCGTGCATTTTTCAATCATACATTTTCAGTCTTCCACTTGCCAGCTTGGTAGAAACTGAAATAATTGATTAGATATTTCCATTGCTAGATGAAATGCTCTGCAGATTATCAGTGGTGTCAAAAGAAATAAATTCACCAAAATCCATAATGTCCTATTTTAAATAAAGTATGTGGCAAAGGCAGAATCTGAGCACAAAATGATGTCACGATGATGCGATTCTGCTGCAGACACGGGTTTTTTCAAGCCTTATGCCTGGTGAGAGGGGACATGGGACTCAAATGGGGCTTGGACACTGTCAAACCACATTCCGGTGTCCTCCTGGAGAAGGGCATTTATGGATTCCTCCTAATGGGAGGGAAGGCTCCATCTGCTGCTGCTTCCTATGCTGCGTCCTTGGGCTCAGTAAATGACTGTTTCCTAGAGGCTCCAAAGCTCCAAATATTAAAACTGATGAAAATTGTTTTCTGTTATGTAAGATTTCAAAAGTGTGGATTCTTTATTAGTACAAAATCAAGATGCTGTTTATTTTTTAATGAAAACACAGATACACAATCATTTTGGAGGTTATTTCCAGATTTTGTCCTGTGCAGACTGGGAATCCTTTCCCATTCTCATCTAAACTGATTGTTTCTGCCCAGCATTCTTATTTCAGTCGATCAGCTTTTCTTACTGTCAAGAAGATCTTTCAGCAGAAAATTTTTAAATAGAATCGTAGAATCATAGAATATCTGAAGTTGGAAGGGACCCATGAGGATCATGAAGTCCAACTCCCTGCTCCTCACAGGACTACCTAAAACTAAATCATATGACTAAGAGCATCATTTGTTTAAATAGTTTGGTTAAAGATTTGTCTCTGAGGTCTTCTGGGAATGTCCTGATCCTTGGCTTGGTGACAAGACAAAGATTTTTCTCTGGTAACAAACAGACAGTGACTTACTGGAATAGAGACTGAAGTAAGTGAGAGAGTCCAGTCCTAGGAATAGCAGCAAATATGAAGTTATGGATGCAGATCTAGCAGCTGCAAGAGCAAATAACAGCTTCAGATGTTTGACCAAGAGAATTTATTAAAAACAGACAAGAGAGAATGTTTTAATTATCTGATGCCTTGGTTAGCTGCTGTTTGGAAACTGCTCAAGGAGCTGAACAGAGTTAAAATAGGATACTCATGTTTTGGAAAGACACCACAGAAGATTAATTGGGGCAGGCACGGAAGGGAAAGGCTCAGAGAGCTTCGCATGTTTGGCCCCTGAGGTGGCTGAGAAGAGGGCTTATGGTGGTACACAAAAGCCATACTGCAATGAGAATAAATTTTGGTCAGAAGAGGTTCAGTTTACAGAAGGTCACAAGCCAACTTATGGAAGGAGAATATCAAATGATGAGAAAGGACATTTCAGTCCGGAGACATGAGGCAGCCTGTGCAAACAGGGGTGCTTTTAGCAATAGGGTAAGTTAACAAAAGGATGGCTGGGGATGGCACAGCCTCTAGTTCTATCTACTGAAGTACAGAAGGTGGGCTAGAAACAAGATGGAGCTCAACTCTTTCCACCTCATGATTTCTGTGAAGGGTCTGGCTTGGTCATTTGGCAAGTAGGCTGCTGGCTGAGTCAGGAGGAGGTTCGTGGCCCATTCACTTGCTCAGGAGTTGTGTGTTCAGCACAGAGGAGCTAAATGTTTCCTCTTCTGGCTCAGGTCCTTCACAAGATGATTTGCAATCAAATCAGCTGAGTGATTGCCATATACAGGGAAGCAGAGCAGGACTACAGGAAAAAAGACTGTTAGAAATCTGAACTTCATAGAATGACTAGATGAATGCATTTATTATCACAGACTGTACAGGCTGGGTGGATGGATAACTGTAAGTATGTTTAGACACCTCTGTGATCCAAGAAGCATAAACTTAGAGACGACAAAAGTGGAAGAAACAAAAAAGGTTGATCATTTCCTTCTTTTCATTTTTTTCCTTTGTTTTTAGCGAGTCTTAAAGAAATTTGGCAAGTGTTGGCCAAAATCAACACCTCTTCTGTATGCAGTGATAAGACAAGTTTGGTGACTACCATGTACTCTGCAAATGTGGGAAAGAAGTATAAGAAGGCAAGCTCTGAATGACATCTATCCTATAGCACCAAGGCACTAATAACTGTTATGGCACAAGCTAGATGGAGTCAACATTATGACAACATTTGTGCAGGAAGAAAAATAAACTAAAACAACTAAATTGTCTTAGATTGGAGTATGAAGTGTCTGCAGGTGCTGAGGCATGGACTCCTCTGGGAATTAGACTGAAACAAATAAATCTACACCAGTGGCATCTTTTACAATACTACTAAAATTTACGTTGCAGGGAAGTTGCAACACTGGAATTTTTTATCAGCGTAAAAGAGAACGTAGCATGAAATGAAATGATTTAGACAAGTACAATGTAAGGGTAGAAAACAGTGGAAGGATCAGCAATTTTTCAGATAGTGGCTACTCCACAGTTTCAATTTGTTTCATGCAGTTGAAGAGCATTTTTCCACCCGTAACCTATCTTCTTCCCTTGCTGCCTAGCACAGGTTATAGAGCCAATTTATTTTTTCTATCTATGTCTATACCCATAAATAAAGCAGGACTAGGGCATTGGTTCAAGTGTTGTCCTGTGCTTATCCATGCTGGGGGATGGTTAGCACACTCCCTGGTACCTTTCTGGTTCAGACCAGCTAGCACTCTCCCACCTATGCCTAAGCATAACTCAGGCACATGCCAGCAACCATTCCCTGTGGACGTTTTGGCTGCAGTCTCCCGGGTTTGGGGTAAAGAAGGACTTGTACTGTGTGGATGAGAACCACAGACTTTCACTTGGCCTCTGAGCCAGTGAGTGGTCTCAGTACTGACTTATTTAGTAGTATAAAGGTAGTTTATGAGTTAGATCCTGTCTTCCTGAATATCCTTTTTCCTCTTCCTGTAAAGGAAGCCCTTTAAGGCTGAAAGCATAAGCACTGGCGTCTGATCCTGTCTTACCATGACATTGCTATGGAGGTCCTCTCTAACCGATGCAGTGCTAGCCCGTGACCACATTTAATCCTGTTTGTATTAACAGGAATCTCCAGGTACGTGGTTCTCAGCACCTCTTGGCACATGATGGGTGAAATGCAAAGTAAACTGTCTTTATGTCTTACTAGGGGACACTAAGAAAACACCATGCTGGAAAGAATCAGCAGTTGCTCTTCACCCGGCTCTGCTTCCAGCCATCACAGCATTTGGTGCCTGGATGTGAGCAGAAGAAAGGGAAACAAGAACAAAATTATCTCTGCAATGTTATTAGATCTGTTCGTGCATCGATTCCTCACTGTCACTACACATACAGAGGGACAAAATCTCCAGTTGCCTGTTCAGGGTTAGCAGTCTGTTTTGCTTTCCAAGGACATGAATTATCTGAGTGATAACAAGGAGGTTTCCCTATATAGTGATATGAAAAAAGAAGGAAAATAGCTTTAACATTCCTTGTTTAGGTTCCTGTAGGTAGGGATCATGCCTTTCTCTGTACTTCATAGGCACAAGAATCAGTCAAATAATAAAACACCATAATTAATAGAACAGAAAAAGCCAGATGATAGTCTGGTCTTTTAAAAAAAGGAACGGATCGCCCATCCCTTGTAAGATGTCTACAAAATGGCTAAATAGCCAGAAAATAAGAGATTGTAGAGGAAACAATCATTCATTGGCTACAGGATAAACAGGCACATGATTACTGTTCCATCTCTAATTCCTATTCAAAGATGTAAAATATGTTTTCCACAACATTTGGATGTATTTAGACACAGAGCAGCCTGTTTAGTATCCTAGTTCTTGTTGATATGTGATAATGATATGAAGATGTGTTCTAATAGCATGAAAACCTTGAAGACCACTTCATCTATTGCACTAATAACTACAGTTTTGTCTCAAAATCCTAAAAGTGCGTAAGAAAATAAATCCTAGTACCCCCTGATTAACATGACCTGCATTTCTGTTGCCTACATACTCATAGTTTAAGTAGGAGCTTCAGAGGAGGGCAGCCCAGTGGCTGCGGTTAGTGGCTCGGTGCATTTGCTACAGATAGGATTTCCATTCCTTCTGTCTGGTTTCCTGGCTTGGCAAAGGCAAGGAGTGTTGCATCTCCCGGATGAGTGGAAAAGAGAATATCTCATCTCTCAGCGGTGACGTCTCCAGTTAATGAGGTAGCAGTGCTGAAAGGAACCCTATAGTCTCTACTAAAGCCAAAATGAGGATGGCTGCAGGGAAAGGACCCAACAAAATGTAGCAACTGTAAGCAGAAGCGAGATATGGGGGGAGTCTTCACTGCTCCTAACAGGAACACAATAATCCTTTTTTCTTCATTAATGCTGAAAAGTACTCTACTTCTCATTCCATCTTTGCATACCATTTTCTTTTAAAGGACGGAAATGGAGTTTCACTGCAGGCATACCATCTAACTTCTTTGTCCCTTTCATGTTGTAGGAAAAGGCATAAACGTATACAGCTAGTTCCTATAAGTTCTGGAGGCAGGAGGGGCTCTTTAATAGCGTGTCAGTCACTTTTTCAACTGCTATCTGTGTGTGATCGCATGTCTGCATTGTACAGAAAGAGACACAGGGACCGAGTGGTGCGGCTGAATTTAGAAAGTTATAGATGTTCTCATCAGCCCCATGCAATGCACCAGAGATTCCTTTCAAAAGCCAAGGGAGCAGAGGCTGCAGACAACAGATGTGAGAGGGGTTCCCATAACTGTCGATTTTCAAAGTGTTTGCATTGAAAAGAGAGGAGGTGCTATTTTGATTGATATTTCAGCCGCAGTATATAAAGCAGAGGAATTCTTCTTACCCTCTGCTTGTCATACTGATCTGCGTACTCTCTCAGCTGGACTTGGGGCTACAACTTACTGCATCTGAAAGGCTGAAACTCACTGGGAATAAAGAAATCTTGTAAGAATGCCGGAACCCACCAAGAAAGATGGTAAGCATAACAAATACAACCTGAACATTGCTTAATTACAGGAATTATGAGTACGCGCACACACACAAAACACCTTTTAGACCATCTTGTATGTTTTAGCAACAAATATTATCTAAGAGTGATAGCCATGTAACACAATTATACGACTAGAGATCACTGATCATTTTTAAACGAAGAAATTACTTTCAGGTAGAGTTATAGCACAAAACTGTTTTGGCCTCCAACTGTTTTAGACAATAAACAATGGCTTTGCAGAGATATTGAGAAACTACTTGGTTGGGCAAATGCTGTATTCACTTTTTAAAGATTGCAGGATTTTTGTAATGCAATTAGTGGTTTCTCTATAGCTAAGGAATCTAGACTCAAAAACAGGGAATAAACATTTCTTATGGTTTAAAAAGTCAACATGTTGGTATGTGTTTCACAGAGTTTTACAAGTTATTAAACAGAAAGGATGTGTTCATGAAACAGTTTTAAGGTTCTGATGAAAATATATTCTTTATGACTAATGTGTAGGTGAAGAATGTAGTAAGTTTTCCTATAGAGGTCAAACTGGAATGATACATTTTGCCACACTACAGAAATTATTATTTTATAGTTCAGAAGGATAGTTAAAGGCAGTAATACTGGCCCCTTTTGTATTACTATTAAGTTCATAGCAAAGAAACTGAGGATGTAGTCTGCTAGCGAGATACAGAATTGTCCATTGGAGGCTGCCCAACCAGATGTAAAATGTTCAGGATCTATTAATTCATAACTTTTTAAAAGCTAGCATTTATATTTTATTATTTTGAAAATTTAAGCTCAAAAAGCATCTTATATTTGCATTACTTTTATAGCCCTTCTTTAATTTTTCTTTCAAATTTAGAAGTTTTGGTAAGAATTTTTGTTTGTTATTGTTTAGCACTGCCAACAGACCTAGCTTCTGCAAAGCCATTAATGTGCAAACTGTATATGCTTTGCAAGTGCTGGCAAACAGGAGGTATACAGAAAGGTTCCCTAATGCTTTCCCAAATGCAAAATTTAGTTTAATCTTAAATATAATCTTGTGGAAAGTATACAAGTCATTAAGTAGCATTTATTTCCCATCAGTTCTGAAAGATCTCATAGGCCCATGTGCATAGTTTGAATGAGTACATTTGGTTTAACTCTGACCTATCAATAGCACTTGCTTTATTTTAAAAGTTTTTTTGAAATATTTTTTGGTTTTATGGAAGGCATAAGCAGAGCGATTATCAGAAGCATTGTGCGGTTTCAGCTCCTCGTTGGGCTGGGGACACACGAAAACTAAACTTTTTGCACGACTGAGTCTTAAGCAAGTAGTGTTGACAGACCAATGTGATCATTTTACTTACTGGCCCTCCTTAGTGCTCGAGGACAATGATGGATGAAGTACCCTTCTGAAAATAGCTACACCAAGTGCATGTATTAATACGAGAGCCTAATCCTCTATATCAAACCTAGAGCCAAACCCCTTCTAGAGTGTCTTATTTGTAATTCAAATGATTTACACATGTATTAAGTGTCCTTTTTATTTGATCTGTTATTTGACTGGATATTACACAGTTTAATCAGAATGTATTCTGTGCCTGCCAACTGAAAAAAAAACCCTAAAACTTTTCTACACTTTCAAAATGTATGTGCTTTGAAGAAAATTTCGTAGGAGGCTCATTTTCTAAAGGCTATTATTCTGTTCAAGACTAGATTGTTTCAAAGATGTTCTTGCAATGCAGTGATTAAAAATGCAGCTCCATGGTTGTGTTACGAAATAAGTTTAGCAACTCAGAAAAACATTATATTGACAGTGGAATAAATATGGTTTTTTTGATGAGTCAATATTCAGGAAAACATAAAATATTGAAGTCTGTCTTCATAGAGCTAGAGCTCACAAGAAGTAATGAGCTCTGGAAAAGTGATGCATACAGATTGTATGCTGGTTGTTCCTCATTGCACCCAGCTTATTTGCAGCCAGTAGATCAGAGTGATAACAGGTTTATCTTATTGTACTTTAGAGATTAGCTGGTTCCTTAAGATTTTTCATTGATCAAGAACTCACCTGAGTTGGTGGCAGTACTTGTATCGTAAGTACAAGTACTTACTATATTAGTGACAGGAGTATTCAGTACCTACAATAGCACAATAGCACTGCTACTACTTGTACTAGCTCTGCCAGTAAGAATTCAGAACCTCACATGTCCATCAAATGCCTGTTCTGAAGGTAATTTCCAAGGCATGAAGGATTGAAGGTAATTAATTAATGAAGGTGAACTTCAGACTGACTACATTCTGGAAGATACCACTGGAAGGACTGTCTGAGAAACCTTTGGGGAACTTGTTGGCAGACTACCAGAGAAAGCAGAGAAAAAAAAGAGGCTTCAGGCTTCTGCATCTCATGGGCACCTAAGCAGTATTCTTCTAAAGTTTCCAAAAGAAGCAATCTCCATGAATGATCCCATACTCCTTATTCTCATAGGTTCTGCCAGTTAAAAACAGCACGCACAAGAGCAAGCAGCTGAGAAATCAGAAACTGGCTAAGACTTGAATGTTAGGAAAATCCCAGCTTTGTGGGTTTTTTTCACTGCAGTCTCTGAAGTACATACATGGATAGTTTTTTCAGAAGCAGTGCTGTAGCAAGCTCCCAGGCTTTTTTTCCAGGCCAAATGCTCTTTGAGCTATTTTAAGATTATTAGATTACCAAAGTGAGAAATTTCCTGACTTGGTGAGAGTGTAGTCTCACAATGCGCTCTTAACAAATAGGATCACCAAATTAAACACACCGCTCAGCTTAGAGAAGGTTGCTGGAGCACTTCAGCCTGATGGAATTTGTCACTGTAGAAAAAGGCTTCCATGACTAATGATTTAAGGCCTTTATGGTACTCCTAAAAAGTCGATGTCCTATACATTACACCAGCTGTGGCTTCTTTGGAGTATATGGTCCTGGCATTGTACAATAGTTTTGTCTTAGCCTGTTCAAAATTTCGTATTCGCAAGGTGAATTTTACATCAACGGGTTAACTGATCCCAGTGGATAACCAGGATAGGACTGTGATGCCAAAGCCCTTTCCCAGTGCATTTAAATTTAACAGCCTTTAGTTTTCCTGGTGACTAAGAAAATAACCCTCCCTCATATAATTACTTCCTGTAATTTACTGTAATCACTCAGTCAATCTTTCCTCTCCCCTCTTCCCTTTAACGAATATTCATAATAAGAGCTGCCTGTTAATTAGGTGCCCTCTTAAACTGTCACAGGCCATGGCATTTGGATATGCTTTTGTAAAAGTGCCAAGTGTCGCAAGAGCAACGGTTTCAAACTATTTGTGGGCATCATCCCACAGGGACAGGTGCAAGTCAGCTCCCAGTAGGCAGCTCGGTAAATTTACCTTATTTATTCTCCTCAATCTAGGAAATAACTCAGGGCCATGAGTTAAGCGACCATTCCAAATTTTAAGTCAAAGCATTTATCAACTGTCTGCCAACTTCGTCTTCTAAGGGCTTGTAAGCTCTGCTTGAATACTGCCTGGAGCATCCACATATTGGCAAAGAATCAACATGAAAAATCAGTGTGTCTACTTTAGACAGTGTTTCAGTAAAACATTTTTCGATCTATAAACAGCGTAGATGTAAAAGTTGTGAAGAAAACTATGTGCATATATTCTCTGCTAGAAGGACAGTCTCTAAAACATGAAGCAATTTGTGAAAGGAATTAGCAGACATATCAATAGAGACTGCTTTGGAGATACGGTAACAGTGTTCTCTTCGAAGTAGCCCAGTTGAGACAGCCTTTTATTTCTATTGGCTTTTAAACATGATTGGTTTTGTTTCATTGTATGATTCTTCTATAATTATATTTGCATTAAGTCTGTAATATTTAAAACAATAACACAGTCTGGTGTATCAAGATAATAGGCATTTTTAAACAAGGCAGCTAGTCATATAAATCATATAAGCAGACATGCAGAGCAGCATTCCAGTGGGAAATCAACCTTAGTATCGAGGCTGGATAAGAGTTAATTAAAGTATGATTTCTTTTAATTTCATATTTTCAAGGCTAGACAATTTTTCAGAGGTGAAAAAGAAGTTAAATGGAAATTCTGCTTCAGTATATGGATTTGGCATGTGCCAAAATTAACACTGTTGCTGATGGAAAGTTTTCCTGAAAATTCAAGAAACCAGCATGTGAACATTGTATAACATTGCTTAGTGCTTTCCGTGCAGAAGACTGGACCTGTATAATCATTTTATTATGGCACCTAACTGGATACTGCAGCTGCTGCTGTCCTTGCTGCATAGATACATGCTTCAGCAAGGCAAAAGAAAAGCATGCAGACATCCATCTTCTGCCATCATCATTGCTCCTCTGCAGGGCTGACTGTAAAATGCATTCCTATTATTTCTAACTACTTTCAGCCTTGGAGCCAAATCTCACTCAAAGTCAGGTCCATATATGTCATTTACAAGCACTGTATTAAAGTCACAGGTATATGAGTTTTGGTGCATGAGAGAAGGAGGAAACCCTAACCCCTTATATTGTTTTCCCTCTCAATTCTTTAGAAAGTTTCTCTCCATCACCTCTATCTAACAAATTGAAGCCCTCACAAACCGAAAGCAAACTTAGGCCTAACTGTTGTAATGAGATCCGTTAGGGTGGGCACCATTTCTGTCCCAAGCCCTATAGAGCAGCGTCCTCCTGCACAGATCTGGTTGCAGGCCAGTAATTGAGTTGTTCTTTGACTGTCTTTGCCCTCCCTTTGCTAATTTCTAACTGTTTCTCCCACACTTCCTTCCGAGATACCAGAGCATCTCAGGTATATTCTTTGACTTTCCACCTCCACTGCTCCTAAGTTTCAGACTACATTTCCAATCAGATTAATTTCATTGAAAAGACCCTATGCTGTCAAAGAAAAATCCCCAAACTTGATTTATTCTGGAGTTTTAATGTTTTGTTTTATTATGGTGTAAATTGAAGGAACTACGTGGTGTTTTTTTTTCTTACACAATGCACTGATTTTATTTTAATACTACTGTAGGAGGATAATGCAAGATTGATCTGGCTTACCGTTCTTACTTGAGTTGACAAGTTCGTCCACCCGGTGCAAAAAGCAGTGCATCTATGCACAAGAAAAAATTTTAATATTGTCACAATAAAATAAAAAAAATGATTGAGTTTAGGAGGAAAGCAAGGAATGGTCTTTCAGCAGACCAGAGAGCACTTTGTACTTGGCAAAACTGAAGTTAGCAAATGCTGCCTTTGTGTCTCCCTATGCTGCACCTGTTGGGGAGATAAATAAAGGACTGCTCAGTTCTTTCCCCTCATACCTCCTAAATATATCACTTTAAGAGAGCTTTAAAGAAAACCTATCATGCTACAGCACCCTTCTGTTCCATGAAAAACTGGATGAATTTGTTCATATTAGTTTCAGCGATCTACCAAACAAGATGGGAAGGTCTGCGGTCGCATAGCAAAAACATAACAGAGAGATACGGGAAGACTTCAGTTATCAAAACATTAGTAGCTGCCACACACATTCATGATCCTTAGAAAAATGTTGTACAATATATTTCATGTTTCATGAGGGGACAGCCACAGGGTTCCTTGAAGTGGAAGAGCAAATCAAGTTTCAAAATAGATTACCAGGGAAATTTCCGTTGGGGTAGAGCCAAATACTAGACTCGTCACATGGGGAAAATGCAGAGATTTCACGAAGCTAGAGGTCCTAATTTAATAATTGCCCTAGAGTGAGGGAAAATGGTTGTTATCATCAAGACACTAATGTGGCTTTGCACTGAATGTAAAAATCTGTAAAATAAAGAAGAGGGAAAATGGATAGAATCATTAACTTCAGTTGTAATTAGAGTTTTTTCAGTCCCACTGCAAACAGCTTTGTCTCTCGAGTCTGAGGAACTGTGTGGCTGAGAAACAGCTGCTTCTCCTCCCACCCAGCCCTCTCTGCTCTCAGTCACAACTGAAGTGCTGCTCCTGCAGACTTGAAAAAAACGTTTTGCTTTTTCGCTGCTGTTAGGGAACCATTTTTCCATCATTCATTAGGGGAGTCTGATGCACTTAGTGACCACCAGGAGACTTTATTCTTTTGGTTTGAAGAATTGTTGGTGTTTGAAGAGTTAGGGAAGAGAGAACTGATCTGACATAGAATCATAGAATCATAGAATCATAGAATCATAGAATCATAGAATAGTTTGGCTTGGAAGGGACCTTCAAAAGTCGTGTATTCCAATCCCCCTACAATGACCAGGGACAGCTTCCACTAGATCAGGTTGCTCAGAGCCCCATCCAGCCTGACCTGGAATGTTTCCGGAGATGGAACAACTACCACCTCTCCAGGCAACCTGGTCCAGTGTTTCACCACCCTCATGGTAAAAAATTTCTTCCTTATATGTAGTCTAAATTCACCCTCTTTTAGTTTAAAACCATTACCCCTTGTCTGATCACAACAAGTCATGCTAAAAAGTTTGTCCCCATCTTTCTTATAAGCCACCTTTAAGTACTGAAAGGCCTCAATAAGGTGTCCCTGGAGCCTTCTCTTCATAACATGAATGTCCAGGTTAGTTCACTGACAATTTTGATAGGTTTGCAACTGTATACAGATCCTAATGAACTTACACTGCCACAGAAGACCTCTGAGTTAGGAACCCGATACCCAAATGGAAGTGTGTGCAAGTGAACTAGGTGTTCCCACTCTCACTGGAGTCATGGAGAGCAGGTCATTACAGTCAGTGGAGCCCAGATTGCTGCTCAGCTGACCAGCCAGCAGTTGCCTAAACATAGGTGTCTACTGCCATATGAGACGCTCTGGGATACACAGAATACCCATTTTGAGCTGGCAGATATGATTCAGTACCTATGGGAGATCTACAATACTCTGGAGTAGCAGCTAGAAACCAGAAGGGTTTGCTACAGCATCTGAATGTCATTGATCACCTATGTTTAAGAAAATGAATTGAACCATATGCAGCTATTTTATTGGGAATAAAAATCTAATTCCATTGATTATAACGGTAGCTTGGACTCCTAGATCGTAGCTTAGACTCGTAGCTCACACCATAGACACATTAATGTGTCTCCCTTTTTTCTGAGTGCCTTAACAACAAAGCTGCAGAATTATACTATGCAATTTGTTCAATTAGTGTTTAAGGATTCTTTGCAATGGGTAGTTTAATAAGCAGACAAGGAGAGAGTTCCACTCCAGCATTATTTGTATGTGATACTCAGGTGCTCTCCTTGAATAAATGAGGGAGTATATCAGGCCCAGATGCTCTTGAGCAGAGTTCACCCTTCTGTAAAGTGCTGGGTGCACTGATAAAAATAAAAATAAAAAAAAAAAAAAGGTGCTATTGCCATTTTTTTTTGTTTGGGAGATCCGTCTGGTTTTACTTGATTTACTTTTTATAAGAAGGAGTCAATATATTTTATTTCATGGTTAATCTGAGTGTTTAAATCAACTCAAAATTAAATTTTTTTGCATCAGTGGGAGGAAACAGAAAGTTGCATTCCTGTTCAAATAAATACTAATTCCTCTTCTTCCGTTCTACCCTAGCTTACTCTCACTTCCTCCAATAGCTTTATGCTGTAAGATTAATGACTGATTACATCAAGGACATTTGTAGCTATGAGTAACGGTTGCATGAGTAACATTATTTATGTTAAATAATAGAACATTTCTGAATATTCTGCAATGTGTTTAACAAAACACATGTAGATTTAGGAATCTCCATTAATTCCTTTTTCTGGACTTAACTCTCCCTAATTCTTCAGGTGGGGTTTTATCTCCTAGAGCTCACTGAACTAGCAAGTGGTTCAGTCAAGATGAAGGTGCTTGCAGAAGACAGTGAATTAGAGTCAAAATCCCATTCTGTGTCCAACAGGATTTTATGTCCTTAGAAGCCATTCTAGCAAGCATGTTTTGGTAAAAGTTCTAGTCTTCACTGCTTCCTGAGATGCCGTAGGGACAGAAGGAAAGGTACTGTGGATTCAAGAAGTATGAAGATAGGTTTGTGCTCAGAGACCTTTCAGAACCCTAAAAAATGCGGCATTCACAAAACAGAGTGGTGTCTCTCTGGGTTCCTTCCCCCAATATCTATGTCTGTATTGCATCTCCACAGATCAGTGGGACCTAGACCAAGTGATGCAGGATGTCTTACAACCACATGGCTTAGAACTGTCTCTTCTGAAGAAGTCCAGTCACATCCACAATCCTTTACTGCTTGACCAAGTGTCTTTATGTGTATTTTCAGTTCAAAGTGCCAAAATAAGATGTAGCCTCTGCTGTGGTTATCCATGGTGGTGTTAGACGTCATAATACTGAGAAGTTGCATGCGCTGCTCTCTGGTAGTGCTAGATGGGGGTTAACTTAGGACATTAGACCTCCTGGAGTAGTGTCAGAGGGTTGTTGAGCAGAAAGTCAAATATGGCACAGTCTCAGAAAAGTTCCAAAATTCTAAAAAATTCACCGTCCTAAAAATTGCTTCATGCTCTGCCTTGAAGTAAAGTTGTTTGTTTCAGGAAAGGCCCTCACAGATGTGACAACTTGCAAGTCGATCAGTGCGTGTGACATCCATGCAGTGCAGACAGTTGCAATTGCAGGACGTGGGAGCATGGCTGGGTGACTCATTCCACAGTTTAGAGCCCCTCCATGTCCCTTCTCCGTGTTCCCAAAAGTGTACAGACACTACAGCAAGAAATGAGTCCTGCTGTATCTTGCAGCTATGGAACATGTTCAAAAGGGTTATTGCTCTCCCTTCCCTGGAGATTAGGAAGTATTTCTTACATAATTTGCTACCCTTTGGCCCTATTACTAATTGAAAATAGCATGTGATCCACTTCTTAGGGCAGTTGTCCTTGTATGTGATGGCTCCAGCAAGTTATTTTGATCAGGTGATGACTACAAAAAGCTCCTTTCTAATTTAATTCTCCATAGGATCAAATGGTGGTTTTAGTGAGCATCTGAAAGCATTCTTTGGTTGTACCATGATGCTTCCTGAGAGGGATCTGTATTAAAATACACACTCATCACGACTTTGCAGGATCAGAATAGCTTCCTAATTTTGGTCATAAATGCTAAGAGTAGGTTGCAGTCATACACAGACACAGATGAAGATTCTGGTTTTATACAGATTTCTGTTTATAAATCTTAGCTCTGTGTGCATAGACATAAACTGCAGAGATATTTGTCCCACTTCTGGCTATTGAACTGACTGGATGGAACACATTAAGTCTGGGCTGAGCAAAAGCAACTCACAAACCAGCTCAGTGGCTTTTTTCTTGAATGGGAGCTGTGCTTTGCTCAGACCGCATGCAAACCCAGTCTGAAAGCCTATTCCCTGGTTTCGTTGATGGGATAGGTCTTACTCCTTGATATTCAGGTACTACGGTGCGCTAGCAGACTAGAAAGAGCAGTAAGACATAGTTGTTGAACAGCTGAATTCCAACCTTTCCGTATTTTTGTGTTCATTTTCATAACTTTCTGCCACGAGATTTTTTGTGTGCAAGAGAAATGCTCAAATTATGGCCCCTAGCACCAGTTGCAACTGGTCTAGAAGGCAGAAAAACCTCCTTTTATCAGTCAGAGTTGATTGTACTAGTGTAGTGGGGCCTTTCACTGTTTTCTGACTTGAAATGAAACATTTCAAACCATTTGCACACCTGAATGTACACAGCATTGCATTTCTGTCCTTTTTCAACAGCTTTATTAGTTTTCAGTACCACTAAAGCTTTGTTCCTAGCAAAAATGACAGAAAGCACTTACCCCTGGTGTTGTGGAGAGTATTGGTGGGTGAGATATCTAGGAACAGTCACAAGAGAAATGCCATGCAGAATGAGTAATCCATTGACTAATAGCTTCTGAGACTCGTGCTGTGATATTCACGTAGACAGAGATATACATACACACTGTAGCACATTTGGTATCTTCTGTTTTTATAAGAACATAGTATCTAGGCCAAAAACCTTATTTTAGACCCAAAGAGGAGCATAATACCAATGGAGGCTGTGGCTGCCACTCCTCCACAGATGCAGACTTCAGTGAAGGCACAGAGGGTCAGATGCCTGATGACATTTTTTCCATGGCATTCCCTCCAGCCTCACTAATCTTTCATCTAAGCTTTCCTTAGCCCTATTTTTAAAGGGGAAATCTGACCTCTGTCCTCTGCCCCTTTTTCTTTGCCCTTGTTTTGCATTTCCATGTTTTGCAATGAAGGTTTCTCTCTTAGCCAACAGCTTTTTTAGCTGGAGAGAAAGTATATTCAGTGAGCTGTGACTGCTATTCATGATAGCATCTCAAACGCATTTCACTGTCATGCTTTGTAAGAGCTTTCTTTTATCCATATCACTTACTGATTTACTGATGAAAACCTTCGCAGTTTGTCTGCAAACATCCTGCTGTGGTGTGTTCCCTAAAGGCACAGTTAAGTAATTTTTTTTAAAGTGAAGTTTTATAATTCTCACAGTTGTCTTCGTTGCTGCAGAATAAGACTGAGAGGTAGAAAATGTCACAGTATGAACACAGAGGGATCTATGTAATTTCGTATGCCTAACACTCACAAAGGGACATGCGTGACTTTCATGTACATAAATGTTGCTGCACGATCAAAGATTTGCCTAGTGCCATAGGTCTCTGGGACCTCACATCTCCTAAATTTTTACCTACAGAAAAAATCCTTTCCCTCCACATGTGAAAAATACTTGTAAAGGTTTTGCAATACAATGTGGAATTCCAGGCATCTGAGCAACAATAAGTATTTATTATGCAAACAAGCTGACAAAAAAAGAAATCTTCCAAAGTCAGTACATAGAATTCCCACTAAAGAAGTAAGCTGCCGAGTTTTAGGGCAATTTCTGTTTCTTTTAGTGTTTGATATCAGCAGTACTGCAACTCTGATACAAAGCTTTCTGGCAGTGCCATTTAGGTTTGGCGTTTTTTTAATTCTCCAGACTTAGTTATACATCATCTTTGGTTGGCACGTACTGGAACATCAGCAGTCATAAAAACTAGCAGCCCCTGAATTTCATAGCCCATAAAGATGAGTTACCATTATTAAACTAAGAAAGTGGATACTACTACCCTTTTTTTTTTTCATAGGTGAGTTATTTTCCACAAGCCTGATGACTGAAAATTAGCATTGGGTAAAAAATTCAGGTTGACATAAGTAATGGATTATTAGTGATTAGCTTGAAACCATCTCTAATCACCTACATGCCTGACAGCCCTGTGTCAGGGTTCCCCATTGCAATCCCATTCTGTAAGACATTGTCTCTCCAAAGGAAGCCTAGTACTGAAGTGCAGATGACAAGAGAGTGCTCTTATCTGAAGGAAGCCTTAGAAGACTCTTCCTTCTTGCAAAGATCACAGAGTATCAAATTATCTGTCACCCACTGTCAAATAGACATGAAGCAAATGCTTTTCTTATTTGGTATTTGGACACAGTCATGTCAGTGTTTAGTCACAGTTGTAGTACATATTACTTTGACAAAGAGCTGATAACAAGCTGATAAATTCAGTCCTGGGGAAATCCCAATATGGGTATGTTTGGTTTTGTGCTGACCCTCAAAGAAAAATTGACATTTCAAAAACTATGGAATGGGAATACCAGCAGGTTTTCATTTTAAATCGTTGAAATATTTTAGTCTGAAATTTGGTGAAAATGAAACCTACCAGCACATCTCAAATGCTTCCTGGTAATTTGCTGAAAAAAGTTAGATAGATTGCACGATTAACATCCCCACAGCTTTATGTTGATGCCCTCATTTGCCCCTAAAAGTCCAGCTATCTAAGTGGCATGATTTCCCACTATCTGCACATGCTCACATGGCTCTCAGGACTAACCTGAATGCACTGAACTGGAGATGTTGTCATTTGTGGAACTCACTCCAGTTACGCAGAGCATCAGGTCCATCATGCGATTCCCGTAAAATAACACTGCAACTGATTTCCTTGGTTCAGAGCGAAATATTTCAGGATAGAACAGCAAAACATCTGTGTTGTGATTTGGATTGACCAGGACTGAAGACATTTTTCTAAATTAGGAAGATGCTTCCTGAGCTGGCTTGGAAATTATCTGGGCAATCTAAAAGGGAGTTCTTCACTGATTAAGTACTCCTGTCCTGAAATAACTGCCCTTTCAACTTTATTGCTGACTTTTATCCTATAATTAGAAGTGCAACTGTCATTAAATTGTTAAATTTGAGGAATAAATTACTGTTATTCCTGAGCAGCAGTTCTTTGTTTTATGAAGTTTTTGATCAAATAAGCTGGTCCACTTTATTATATTTTGCAGCTTTCAGAAAGGAAGTTAGCATTACTCAGTGTACGGCTGTCTCTGGCATCATATTGTGGTGTCTTTTGCTTTCATTTTCCCCTAGGCAATCTCTTGAACTAAATTAAAATATTTGTTTCCAGAGAAAAATGATTAACAAACTATTGCAAGGAAGGATAGGAAACGGAGAATAAAGTCTGTCTATTACCATAATTTTTTACATGGGATCAAACTTTTCCAAGGAGCGAATGAAATGTTTTCAGTAGATATATAACAAAGATGAATTAGGTTCGGGTTATTTAAAATAAGAATTTCACTTGGCTGGACTGGGAGTCATTTTGAAAGCATGATTTCTCATTAGCACCTGCAGCCAAAAATCATATTATTTTACAGGCAATTTAACACTTTAAAACCGTGTTGCAACACTTCATGTATGAACTATGCTTTCATCATACATTTTGTGTTTATGCTGAAATGACCAGCTTCTGAAGATTGGAAGTGACAAAACCTGGCTCGCCATGGCTGTGTGTCTTTTGTCCCTGCAAATACTAAAATACAGATTGCTGAATTTTGACCTCTGAGCCAGATCACTAATTTTTAATGGGAAGACAAGAACCGGACCTGCTCTGAATCCCCCCTGCTCACTGGAAATCACTGCCATCCCCGAGGCTGGGGACCCAGATGGCAAACAGGAGGCACTGGCAATGCTGTCACCAGCCAGCAGCATCCCTTAAGGGTCACTGGCAAACACGGGACAGACCACCAGGTTCGGGTTGGCAGTGTCAATCTGTCCACAGACCTTAACGGCATCTTCTTAGCACATACTACAAAAAAGGCAGAGTGAATACTCACAGCTCAACTATAGTATAGCGAGAGTGTTTCTGTGGGGCTTCCACAACACCTTCAGCCCTTTTTTAATATGGCAGGAGGCAAAGATCTGTGCTAACTGCTGAGACTAAGCAGAGCTAGGGCTTTCAGGTACAAAAGTGCAGAGGTAAATCTATGAGGCTGATAAGTCCAGATCAGATATTTCAGAACTGTTTTATTGTTGGTTTTACAATGTGAAAATAGGAACACTGCTTCTAGCCTTCAGACACAAGCACCCATCTGCTTGGTAATGTTTACACAGCCAGTTTTCTCCTTCCCCTGTTTAACTGGAGCCAGAAACATGTAGCACATCATGTGAAGCAACTTTAAAGAACGGCTCAGATGACTGAGAACAGGTAGGTGAGGAATATAGAGTTTCAGGGGTAGGGAGTCATTTCAGACTTACACTAAATTGGTGGTATATAAACTGAGACGATGCCATAATACACAAAAGTTTGAGACGTTCTCTCATTGAGCTGTCATTTGTAAGAAGCAGCTGACTCTGGGTGGAAGTTCCACAGTTTTCACTATGAAGATATTATGGGGAAAATGCCTACTAAGAATTATTTTTGTGACATTTGGGATTGGATACACCTCATTTTATAACAAGTCTTGCAATGATAGTTAAAAATAAAATGCTTTTATTTCCAAACATGGAAATAAAAATTAACAAATCAAGATGTGGAATGAAAGGGAAATCAATACAGCCACAAACAGACTCTGGCCTGGAGAATTTTTCAATGGCTTTGCAGGCACAGCTGTGCTGACAAAGCCTTCTCATAAAGGTAAACCGAATTACCTTATCAGCACAAGTCACTTTGGTAAACCCTGTAACATATTTCAGCAAAATTCTTTTGCCATACAGGCAGCGTAACCAGCAAAACTTCGCCCACTGGATTTTGCAGGATAGATAGCATCACAAAATTTCAGTTTTGGAGGTTAAAAAAACTTGTGGGTTTTTTTTAAATTATGGAATAAGTGAGAAAGCTGAAATTATAAAAAAGCTCAATGGAAAAATATTTAGTCAAAAAATTCCAACTGTGGCCCTCAAATTGTAGACTACTGCTAGCCCGTGATCTGTGAGACACAAGCAAGAATACTCCTTTTTCTCTTAGATGCACAAGTGCTCAGGAGCCAACTTTGATGGATTAATTTGTTTGATATAAAGTAAGAGAAGAAAGATACAATGGAAACACAAATAGAGTTTTATTGCTCCGTGTTGGTACTTTTTGGACTGAGTAGGTTAAAAATGAGTTTGAGAATGCATGGGAAAGTGATAACTAGACAAAAGCCACCAACTACAGCTTTATTGATCTATTTTAAATACTGTCAACGCCTGGCAGCCTTCTAGTTTCCAGTTACAGTACATACACAACTTCAAGACTGCCAAGAAAGTCTTGCACCATCTGATGACGGTGCTGACTGCTGATGGCAGCCTCCTACCTACCAGATATTAAATGGGGGGTGGTGGGGTGGTGCTAGTGTGTTAATGCATGGACATAGTCCTTTACCTCGCTACTTGCACATATGTAGGACAACATAGCTATATAAACATATGTTTTATTAAAGGCATTACTTTTGTTCAAGGTTATGGTTGCAGTGTTCTTTAGACATCAATTCCTATATGAAAGCAAAGTTCTCATAAGAAATGAGAAAGGTATGGAAGCTTGCATATGATCAGATTTGATTTAATAGCATCATTTTAGAAAAATGGGACCTGCAACGAAAACACACCAAACGAGCAATAGTTTCTTTGTGCGTTTCCATATTTATGGATGGCAAGGAAGACAGAATCTGGAGTCAACAATTACACTGCAGCTCCTCAAATGGATCTATAAACTATTTCTTTGGTGTCTAATCCATTCCACAGAATTTACAGTTACTAGGCTTTTGTTCCAAATGTTCATTCAGTTTTTCAGTCCTTAAGTCAGGGAACACTCTGCCTTCATCATACAATGGTTTGATTGGATCCCATGGCCCTTAAAATCCTTGATTATTGCAAGTATTTAGATTATTCCTGAAACAGGAGTATTGTAGGTGAGATTATATGCTGGGACTAATTATCATACTTGGTTTTGTTTTTTTCCTACAAGCTGAAATTCATCAGGCACAGTTTTGAATTTTAACCATATGCAAAACTAAATTTCTAAGCAAACTCTTTGTTAAGCTTATTTCTTCTCCAGTCCCTACCTAAAGGTGAATTGCTGGATTGCGATACTTTTAATTGTTGGAATATAGAAATAATTTAGCTCCAGTGAACACGCTGATTTTTTCACTTTGTTGCAAGAAGAGACAGTATTTAACCTAAGGTTGCTGTTTTCATGCCTAGTCAGAAACAGTCACAGTGAGCCAAAACAGGCAGTCTCATCTGTCTACACCATCACCATAAGTGGAAACAGAAACTAGAAATAAATTAATATATTTATCAGTCTGGCTCCATCACAGTGATGGCCCCCATCGTAGCCATCTAGGCAGCCACCAGAGCACCACTGCTTATTCACTTCAGTCCTTTAGAACGACATTTACTCTCAGGACCTAGAACTGAAGCCTATTTAGAATAGTTTCTGTAGCTTTATTTTAAAAGTAACAAGTAGAATGTCCAGGAATATTCATTAAAAAGGTAATGATTTCAACTGTTATTATAGTTTTTGGCTTCTACTCAGATTGGGAACCGTCTGCGGAAGCTGCACACAAATCAGATTATTTCTCAGTGGAGAACTGAGACTCACGAGGCATTGGGCAGACCCCATCTGCATGACTGTGCTCGGGTTTTGCAGAATGCTACGTATTGCACTCTTTATTGATAAGAATAGTATTTACTTCAATTTAAGTCCAACTGAATGCATTAAGAGAGCATAGTTCTATTGATTACAAATGACTTTGAATCAAGCCCTCTGTTTCCCAGCTCATTTAATCCAAGGTCTGCTAACAGTGTTGTTTCCCAATGAAATGCTCATCATGCTCTGGTAATCTCTATAGTTTGTTGAGCACATTCCTGTCTCCCAAAAGATGAGGCTACATCTTTTAATCACATCACTTGTGCCACTGTGACTCTCTGTACTAGCCTGGGTGAAGTGATCCATAAAAAATGGTCAAACATTTTGAGCCATTTCTCTTCTTCAGAGCACTTTTTTTTCAGGGAATGTAAGTAACACTGAAAGAACAAAGCTTTACTGCTTTTCTCTGCTGATGATCTGGACATAAGGTCTGTCAAGCAACTGTTCCACTTGCTTGGTCCTTCCCTGCCCGTCTGTTTCAGCAGAGCATCCACCCCAGGAGAAAGCCACGTGCCACAACAGCGATTTTTTTGTCTTATAGGGGCTGCACACAGGAGACAATCCTTACACACGACAACTGCACAAGGGCTGATGTGAGCCATGTTCTCTCCCTAAACTAGCATTTTGTCTATTCTTGTCTGACTAGCAGAGTCAGCACTTTCGGAATGCCTACGTAATAGTTATATTTGTCTGATCCCTTGAGGCTATGTCCACAAGCTTAATCCACCTACTTAAATTTGACACAAGGTGACGGGTCTTTGTGACAAAAAGTATTAAGTAACCATCCTCGTGCTCTTTGACATATGAAAGTCACTTTAATATGCTGCTGTTACACAGACAGATCTCGTACCTGTATCCATGATGATGCAGCTATAGTCCTGGTTTCCCTTTCAGGCAAATGGGAGCAAGCCCTCTGGTCAGACTGGGTGAGATCCTGAATCCCTTGGCTGTTCAGACCAGAGTCTTTGCTGGGTTGTAACCAATCTATATGTAACTGCAGGCAGAAATTAGTGCAGGAGACTCTCCTCCTCCCTCTTGTGAATGTTCCAGCCCGGTGATGGTGAAATGTTATCTTTAGATTTCATGCAAGCCCTGACTTTATGCTCAAGGTCATTTCCTTCACCTAAGGGAAAAAAAAACCCACTATCCATTTTCCAAAATTCTTGAGAGTTCCTAACCCTACCCAAAACAAGCCTGGTCATGAGTACAGAGTTGCAAGGTAAGAAGGATTGTCCAGCCAGACCTCTTTCCTGCTATGCTTGCTGATAACTTGTAGCTCTCAAATGGTCTGAACTGCAAGTCTCCAGAGTATTTTGCTCCCAGCACAGTAGTAGAGCAGGACCTGGATCCTGTTTTAGAACTGTCAGCATGCCTCGTTATGTTTACGCTCCAATGTGAAAAGTAATATATATGATGTCAGGGGGTTTCTATGCTTGTTGCTGTCACAGAAGCCAGAAAGTGGGAATTTAGAGCCCTTGAAAACTGGCCACCACACATAAACACCCTTCCAGTTCCCTGCCAAAGCTTCATGTGGTTGTTGCAGGTTGGATGTCAGTGCAGTCAGACCTAAAATGGAATTGAAACTTTAAATAACGATAGTCTCAATTTAACACGGTTCTTAAGGATTTCTGTAACTGTAGCACATGGGTAATCTCATGGAACTTTTTAAGCTTAGTTATGTATATGCATAGAGAGAGATTTTAAGTCTTATTTTATCTGAAAAACAGAACATAGTAAATGTGGAACAGTGATGGAAAATTGTTGGTAATGGGTCAAGTTGCATCTCCTGCTGATTTTCAAGAGTGTATATGTGCATGTAAAATTATAAATCACAAATAAAAATGTCTTGGCTCTAAGTGCTCATATCCTGTATCAAACTGGATCCTGAATGCATCTCATGACATGGCTGAGGCATGAAAGCATTTCTGGAGATGTTATCTAAGTGACAGTTGCGCTTTCACTTTATTTGCTAACTACACTTAATATACTATCCTTTCTGAGTAGCCATATAGAAAGGACTGCTGAGTTAATTCATTTTCTTGCTGTAGAATTATATATAGCCAACTTCTTTACAAGTTTCATGACCAATGAATAACACAAGGTCTGTGTTGAGCACAACACAACCCATTGAAATGCAACTTTCTTGGCTTCTTAAATAAAGAATTGCAAAGAACCTTTTGTCTTAGAAACTGTGGGGCAGAAGTTAACTTTAGTTGCTTAGTAGAAAGCCCGGTTGACATTATGGAATGAATCCAGTGATGACTGGACCTTCAAGAGCCCCTTTCCCCAGTAGCTCAAGAGGCATCATTACAACCCAGTGAAGAACACTTCCTCTCCCATGGGGCTGAGGAGTGCATGCTGAAGGCAATGCTTTTTTCACCACCAGGCCCCCTGACAATGCCTTGACAGAGCACCATATTAGGCAATGGGGCTGTCGGGAATGGCATCTAGGGACTCCAGTGAGCATGCCGCCCAGGGAAGGAGAACAACCGTAAACTGCTAGTTGAGTGCACAGAGACCTTTCCTGGCTGACAAGCCTGTTGCAGAGGTCAGCCAGAGAGGGCTATCATTCTTTGGGGAGGTGGAAACTGCTCAGTGCTATTAATGGGTTTTTTCCTGGCTGTCCTCAGGAATGGAACTGTAAGCCAAGCATGACCATGAAAGGGGTCGCACATAGCCAAAAGATTATGTTGAAGCATCTCCCATGTCTCTGCCACCCCCAGTGCCTGGTACTCTCCCCCTTCCTTTTTTCCTCCCATACCATACTTCAAGTCTCTCCCCCGAGCTCAGTTCTTGCCTCAGTATTCCTAGCAATAGCCCAAAAAGCCTCGACTTACAGTTTAGGAAAGAAATCACTGACTTCTTGGTCTGGCTTCAATCATCATCCCATCACAGAATTACAGAATAGCTGAAGTTGGAAAGGACCTCTGGAGATTGTCTAATCCTACCTCCCTGCTAGGAACAGGGCCAAATAGAGTAGGTTGGCCACGACATTGTTCAGGTTTTGAGTCTCTGCTTGTATGTCTGCATGTATGACATGAAGTTTAGACTATAATAACAGAGTTTCAGGTCTGATCTGTGCTGTAGATTTTGGCTAACATCTGTGCCTACTGCTAGGTAAGACAGGACTGGAAAGATAAGTGATTTCTGCCCAATGCTAATGTGTGATGAAGCCATGAAATACTTTTCAAAATAAACAAAAAAACTTCAGGCAAGTCCCTCAAAAGACTCATAACCCTTTCATCTGAGCCTGGAAACTGCTTAGTTTGGTGAGCTTTTGTTTATAAATTTGTGGCTCTTGCTAGTGAGCCAAGGAGAATTTTCTACTTCAGTGTTCATAAGAGTACTCCCTGTTTCTAGCTATTAAATGTCAAAAAGACAAGTATACAGTCAATAATTTTCTATTACTCTTTCATGCAAGAAAAAGTCTTCCATGCCATAGATATGTTATTTTATTCTTAGTGGATGCAGTGAGAAATGTCATGGTAGCAAAGAGGACGTGTTCCAAGATGTACATTTTGTGGTGGAATTTTCATATTTTCATAAGAAAAATTTTCATATTTTTGTAGGCCATAAAGTAAAACTTAGTATGCTAGTAATTGGACCAGAAAAAAAAAAAATTGCCATGAACCTAAGTAAAGCTATTTTTTTGTTATCAGACTCTGTGTCTGCTGGCCTTTAATATACATTCTCCCTTTTATTCCCTACTATGGGTGCTCTTACCAAAACGTACAGCACTGAGCATTTTCCCGGTAGCAAGGGATTCTCTTTGGACCCTCTACAAGGATTTGCTGTAGTAGATGCAAATGTGGCTGGAAGTTCCTAAATCGTATCAAATTCACACACTCAGCTTAAAATTATATTTGTACCAAAAGTATTCCTTCCTTTTAAGCATAAAATAGATTTATTAAGAATGAGAAGTATGTTTTAGTTATATTTAGACCTGAGTGCAAAGGAATAGCCTTACCAGCATTTCTGTGTCACAGAAATTGAAACTTTATTTCCTGAATATGACCTGAAGTGGGGTCCCAAAGGTTAATACCCATAACATGACAAAGGTTAGTAAGAGCCACCTACTATTACAGTTAAGGATTTCAAACTTTTAAATCTTTGTTTATTGCAAGTAGTTGAACTATAAATCAATACAGTATCATCTCCAATAAATATTACTATATTCAACCAGTCTAGAGTCATAAGGCTTTTACAGGTTGAAAATAAGCTGCCTTTAACATTTTAAAAAGAAATGTTATCTAGTTAGTCTGTTCTCATGTTTTTAGATCAGAGAACATGTCATCCTAAGAGTATAACATTTAAATAGGATAAAAAGCCTGGTTTCTGTATCACAAATCTGAAAGTGCAATGATTTAAGTTAAAAATCATGACTGAAAGAAAGAAAACTGAAACATACTGTAGGTCCTACGCAGAGCAGCTAAGCTGGTTTTTTTTTACTTTATGCTTGTACTGAACACTGAACTCTAGATCTAATGGGGTGGTGAAAATGAGATGAAGATCTCTGGGTTCTCTGTGCGTGATCCTCCTCAGTTAATGGATCCATTACACTTCATGACTAAAGTCATATCAGATATTATTCCAGTTGATGGAAATTTTGCTTAAACATAGGATATTATCTGACAGAAGCATATCGATGTGGTAAACTATACATTTAAGCATAGGTTCAAGACCAATTGACTTAAACACATCAAATTCAAACTTGACATTTGACTTAGATTCCATGATATTCCAGAATTATCCTAAACTCAAATTGCCAAAAGGTCCTGAAATGTACTGGGGCCCACCTACCTAAACTAATATGACTATGTGCAGGTAGATGACCTGCATGTGTGGGAGAGACCTTATCGCTCTCTACGACTACCTGAAAGGAGGTTGTAGGGAGGTGGCTGTTGTTCTCTTTACCAGGTACCTAAGTGATAGGACAAAAGGAAATGGCCTCAAGTGACACCAGGGAAGGTTTAGACTGGATATTATGAAAAAATTCTATACTGAAAGGGTTGTCAACCATTGGAACAGGCTGCCCAAGGAAGTGGTTGAGTCACCATCCCTAGAGGTATATAAAAGACATGTAGATGTGGTGCTTAGGGACATGGTTTAGTGGCAGACTTGGCAGCGTTAGGTAAACTGTTGTACTCAATGATTTTAAAGGTCTTTTCCAACCTAAATGATTCTATGATTCTATGAGTATTACATCTCTCCAGACTTAATAAGTTCAGTACACTCTCTTCACGGAGCATAAGCCTTAGGCCTCTGACCATGTCACTCTGAAGAAGTCATGCGTTGCATGTGTGAAAGCAAAGAAAATTTGAGAACTACATTAAAATATTAAGTAAATCCAAACTGTCTCCAAATTCAACAAGCATATACCACATGTGTGAAAAATATTTGCTTTTACTTGAAGCTCAATATCTGTCTTCTTTCCTCATTTTTCAGAGACTGAAACTGAAAGTGCACCACCACCTCCAGGTTAGTGTAAAAAATGCTAATTTGCACTGTAACACTAACAACGGTTGTATGAAACTATATATTCCATAGCCCTATGATTTGTGTTCATTGTCCCTTTGAAAGTGAAAGGACAGTAAAAAAAGTAAGAAAGCCTGCCCAAATAAGATATTCTCACGTCGCATTGCCTGAATGTTGATTTTTCAGACTTAACTTTTTCTTGCGAGAAACTTGTTTGCGTAATGATGCAAATGTCCTTCAGAATACAGGAAAATAATGACTGTTTAAATGCTGTGGCTAAATTATGCTGTCTTCTTGGATGCTGAACAGCATCTAATTACCAAAATATTTGCTTTCATTTCTCCTCAAAGGTACATTGTGAGTAAAGTTGACAGAATCAAGCATGGGATTCATTTCACCTATTTTTAGCCACCTGAAGATTAGGTATCGTGCCTAAGTTGTTCAGCAGTGTTCCACCAATAACCAGTGGAGCAGATCCTGGGTCATAACATACTCATCCAATGGGCATTTCCTGGACAACCTATCTAAAATGTCACTGGATGTCTATGTATAGGCAATTGCCCTGAGGATTCAGTTGTCTAGATTGGAGTGGGTGAATAACTTCCAGGAAGTCAAAGATAGGTGAGGTGAAAATCATTTGTGAGGACTAGGGCTTCAGGTAAAGCTGAAGATTTTGTGCAAAGCTCCTACATTTTCTTTAGCGGGAGCTGGAAAGGTAGGGAAGTCTTTGCCTTTGAGGGTTTGATCTGCATGGAGTAACCTGAGTTATATTTTTAGATGCTGATTAATACATAAATACATTATGCATATCTAATTTAACAATTTGGTAAGTTTTATTCTCAGTGTCGCTACGTAAACAGCAACACCAGACAGAATAAATACTCTGCACGTGTTAAACCTGCATTTACTTACGGTCTTGCAAACTGGCATTTTACGAGGCTGATTCAAGACATTTTTGTTTAAATGATGCACTCTTTCATTAAAAAATGACAAAGTCTGGAGATAGTAGTGTCATTTGCCATTTCATGTTTGAATAAGCCGTATGTTATTTTTATGTTATGATAAACTCTTCCATGTTGCTAATATTTGTAAGGAAAGTTACTTGATAATTCATTCTTGGTGGTTGTATTTTATTCAACCATAAAATCTGTACGGTTGCTATTAATTGATTTCAAAATATTCACACCGAGGTTTTTATCTGATACACTTTGTACTTGAATTCATGTTCTTCATCAATCTTGATTTTTAAGTAGAACTGAAATGAGAAACTACTTTTAGTAGAAAGAAAGGAACATCATCTTGGAAGCATTATATTAAAAATATCTATCAGGATTTTCAAATAAATAACATCTTCTTTGATTCTATTTAAATAGACAGGATTAAATACAAAATGACTCCTTTAATCCCCTCCCTCTCCCTGTACTTCTCCTGTAAAACAAGCAGGGTGCCAGTAGGCCTTTATGGTTAGGCACAGACCAAACTGGGGTATTTCTAAGCTGGAAGTGCCAATCACTTCTAGCTTCATTCTGCCTGACTCCAGATGCTGTCATCTTGGTTTACCAGGTGATATCACACAAACAGGGAAGCTGGTTGTTCAAGAATCTGAATGCTATAACATATAAATAGTTTATTGGACCTAATCAGCATCTTGAACTACACCAATATATTTTTGGAAAGCCATTGTAAGAGCTCCTTCTAGATCTCAATGTCAAGCCACCACGTTGGTATATTTAGCCCTGACAAGGTTTTCAAATGGGATTTAGAGATGTTACCACCTGTCAAGAACAGTGAATTCTCCTAATCCCAGTTCATAGTGGGAAAGGAAAGTGTTACTGCAGCAAAATTACCATTAAAAAGGAACAGGTTTGACCACCTGTCCAAGATGGACAACGTGACAGCTGGAGCTTGGAAATTTACAATATCCAGACAGGAGCATCTGGGAGTCTGTCACACTTCCAGAATATGAGCTTGTCTTCCAAATTTCAAGTTTTATTTTCGTAGTTACCACGGCTACACACATGTGATCAAGAAATCAGTATAATTATTATATCAGCTGGGTCTTGCAGATGTTTCCTTCATGGCACAAAGGTTATCTTAGCTCCATCTTATATTAGTCCATTAATCTTCATCCAAACCCATGTTCTATCAAGCAGTTGATGGGTATGTTTCTCACAAAAAGTCATTGTTCACAGACAATAGAATACTAGGTGTTTACACCTTGAAGACAGCACAATTCATAAGATTTGGCAAGTCTCCAAATGGCATTGTATGCAAATTTAATGCAATAGGAAAACAAATAGAAGAGAAATCCTATCAAATGCTGAAACAGAGAAAATGTAACAATTTTTATTTTGTGGAAAAGACAGTCTAAGTTTTCTCATACATATGAAGTCACTTGCTTGGAGTAGAGGACAAGTTGGCAACACTTCTGATCAAGAAAACTAAAACCAAATAGCCTAGGAAAGATTATGATGACAATGACGATGATGATGATGAAGAATTAAGAACATCCTCAATACACTCTCCCTGTGGTATTCTTTGTCTTAAGGATAAACTGATTAGGGTGATGGAGCTCTGCATATCATTAATATTTGGCAGCATCTCATGTCTGATCCAATTCCATTCAAATTAACAATAATATATAACCCCTTTCAAAGGCTTTTGTAATAAGCCCAAGAACAAGAGACTAACAATTGTTGCTTCTAAAAAATCCAGTATTTTAGTTCCACTGAATACAGGAACACCAATCTTACACGACTCATTCAAAGCACAGAAAATGCATTGATATACACAGAGTTGTAAAATGCTTTATGGGAGTACAACTGTGTATTGCACATACATGTATATCAATAATTCTTTAATTTTGGGTTTTCAATACTAGCAGAACCTAGAATATTGCTGTATTTTTCAATGCTGTGTGAGTTTTTCTTTTTACTTTAAGATTCTCTCAAAAATATACTTCTACTTCCTACACAGAACAGAAACCACCGGAGGAGGGTGGAACTGGAAAGGGTAAAGGTGAGTCTGAAATTATATTTAAAAAATGGGCAGTAAAGAGAACATTCCTAAATGCTGTTCTGATGCTGGATTGCTTGAGCTTTAATTCAGAATTGTGGTGCCAAATTTGAAAGGTGTGATGTGAAGCTTCCTGGATCCTTCTTCTGCATGACTTATCCAGCACAAGGAAATTATGATACTTACGAGTATCTTCAAAAGTTCTGCAGAGAAAACTGATGCTTTAGCAACAGTATTTATATAGACTGTTTAACTAATAGATGAAATTTCAAGTGATTTGCATGTGCAGAAAGCCACGTTTAAGTGAACCTGGATGTTGACACTGACCAAGCTTGCTAAAACTCAGATACTACGCACATTGTTGGTGTTCAAATAAAGTGGACAAATCTCCTACTGTCATTCTAAGCTGTTTCTATTCTAAGATGGAAACCTGCTATTGCATGTTTTACCTTTCAGCAAAGTCCAATAGATTTTTTCATCTGAAAAAAGAATTCGTCTTTCTGTCCTCATTTGGAGTCCAGCAGTTGAGCTCATTACGAGTTCTGAAAAATGTCTTTGAGGACTGTCTGCTGTGAACACTAACTGTCCCACTAGCAATGCATGTAAAAATCAGCTCCATTTTTCATACATACTTTTGTGCCACTGAGGTTAGACTCCAGCTCTGTTGGCAATTCTTCTGGTTACAAAGATACATTTTGAGGGAACCGGGTCAAATTTCGCTCCTTTTTGTACTCCCTGCCAAAGCAGAACTCAAACAGCTCATCAGCTTGTTTTGAAATGAATCATCTTTTTTTTCTTCTTTGTGATAAAAGATTAAATGAGACCAAAATATACTTACAACTGATGCAATGTTTGCTTTTCATCTGGCACGGTTATGCTTTTTCATGGCAAATCAATAAATGGCTTACTTGAAAATGTATTCTGGCTTTTTGTCTCTTCCAGACAAAATTTTGCCTTTCAGACAGACTGGATGCATACTTGATACTTGCAGATTTATTTGGCATAGGAGTGCATGGCTATTTTTCTCAACAAAGCCAAAATGTAAATACTGAGAGTGTGTGATTCAAGTACCTTTATGAAAATAAAAATGCTAAGCCAGGATTCAGTGCACGTTATTTTGCCAGCTATCTTTGCATTGAGCAATTATTTTGACACACAAAATTTCGTGTGAGTAATCCAATCTGTCATCCTGGTAATGGAAACACAATTGAGAAATAATTTGCATGCCTAATGATAGGAAAAAAGATTAAGGTCTTGCCTCAAGCTGTTCCAGCAGTTAGTTCTGCTTGCTTTAATTTTGATATGAGAGAAATATTTGTTCCCGAACCGAACATCAATGGTGTTTTCCACACCGCTTACAAGTCTACCTTTTACTGAATAAAACAGAAAACATGGTAGGTATCTTATTGAATACTTCTGTTACCTTTTGATACATTATTATGTTTCTGTTTTGAATTTAGTGAAGAACACAGGTATTTCCTAAGGGGTAAAAATGCTTTCTTGGTGCTTACCCTATCTAGAAGGATTTTGCTACCAAAAAATTTGTTGGAGGTCCTAGCATGGGAATTGTTTCCAGCTTCAGTCCGTGGTGGCAGCAGCCACCTCAGTAAGAATTCCAGTGAAAGTCTGAATACCAATATGTAGAAAGAATGACCTTCTGCCATGGTCACCTCTGCAAAGCAATGTAGGTGTCACTGCCAGACACTCGGTAGTAATTTTGATTTTATTAGGCATAGTGAAATTGTTCCTATCAGCTCCTGTTTTGTTGCAGAGTATCACCAAATAAGGGAAAGTATATTTTCATAGAGTGAGTCCTTCATATTTGTCTGCCAGAAGAAAATCTTTATAATGGTGAGCATAATTCACAAAATGGGTAAAAGGTTCAAGTTTTCCAATCTGTCCAAAATCATTTACACTAGAAAATGAGCAGTTCAACAAGGAAATCAGGACAGAACCAGCTAGAGGTTAGCTTTTGTAGAAGCTAGTTATAAAACTGTTTCTGCAGGTTCAGAAGTAACAGATTCAGGTACTTCCCTGAACAGGAATGAGATGGGAAAGATTTCATACCTGAATTCCACAGTGATTCTACGATACGCATGTGTTAGCAGTTGTGACCTTGTCGCTGACAATTTATAAGTAACAGGAGACCGCAGGAACCTGGGACAGCCTCACTCTGCAGCACAGCCAGGCTGTGCTGGAACCTGGCATCTACGAAAGGAAGATTGATAGTCCACAGAAACCATGTAGTCCACAATTTTCACCTCATTTCTAAGACAAAGTTAACAGCAGAAGTTAGGAAGATAAAGTATACATATCTGTGTGTCTGTTTTACTGTTCTATATCTTTTTAGTAGTTATTGTCTGTGTGAAATTACGTATTTATGTCCTTTTATGTTCACTGTAAAGTTAAGAAATGGTGGACAGCGTGATAAATCCTTTGTTATCTTGTGGATATTTCGCTGTAAATTCGTGGCTCAGAGCAATATAAATAAGATTTTCCTGCATAGAATAATCTTTTATAGCATTTCCAGTTTCAAAAAAATCTGAAATAATGTTGTAAAAGACTCAGCATATATATGATCATCCATTTTATTTTCAGAGAAAAAAGTGACTCAGCAGAAATCCCACCAAATTTAAGACATTATTCCATATTCATTCAATTTAAATTCTTCTGCCTTTGTTTTTAATTTTAGCATTATCTTACAGATTGAATATTGTTATAATTGTGTTCCTACTTGCTGGAATAAGAATTGAATTTTAATATCAATTTGCTCATTCCTTTTTAGGTCACATCCAGCCATTCAGAGAGCTACTAAAATTTCTGCATGTTTTACTGATACTTTTTTCTCTAGGTTCCATCCAAGCATCTACTAAAATGTTCATGTTTCATCCTTGTACTTTTCCAGGTTTCACTTATCCATTCATCTCCCTACTAAAACTTCCACTGCTGTGTGTATGTACTTCATTTACCATTTCCAAAGTGCTGAGGCCCCTCAATGTGACTGCTGAATACTCTTTGAAAACCAGATGGGTAATTGAAGGCAACTAAATTTTAAATTCTTAGTCTCTGAAGGGTTAAATTGCGCTCAGCAATTTCAGCATAAACCAAATGACTCAGCCAGGTGGCTGAGTTAGTCTGAATTTATTCATGCACCCTGAAGACAAGAGTCCGCTCTTTGTGGTGTGAAAATCTTTATACTCACTTCCTGCCTGAGCCCTGACCGCTTGCTCCAGTGTGCTTTGGCATGGCTAAATGTTCAGGCACTCTGAAGTCAGCTGCAGCTGCAAGGCAGTGTCTCTCCCCTTGCTCACCACTCTGCCCATGTATTCCTGCCACGTGTCTCATGTCATCTCCCCTAGTCGTCAGTGAGTGAGAGAAGGGAACAACAACAAAGGAAGATTAATTAGTTTACCAGCTCTGTCAGGTGATTAAATCAAGTTTGAGATGCTGCACCTGTGGAGTCAATTACAAAATTCCCCTGTTCAGTTCTGTAGAACCAGGCTTTTGACACAGATGCATGGATTTCAAGTCTTCTTTTAAGAAGGTAAAAAAATTGAAAAGTAAAAAAATATAATAATATGATTTTGCCACTTCTGCAAAACATAAAGTTTATCAACAATCTGACTGATATCAGAATAGCAGCTTCCACTTTTGTGTGGTAGATTTCAAATCAAGGGAAAGTAGAAGGTCGCAAATTCTTGATATCAGCAGTTCTTACATAAATCAATAGTTATTACTTGTATTTTGACAGATTTTTCAACACTCTTGCTGTGTCAGCAGTCAGAAATTTTAATATTGAGGTTACACGAACTGTGAGCATAAAAAAGTTTTACATTAGCTGCTTCTGAGACATGGAATGTTCTTTCCTCCTGCAAGACTCTACTCCTGATGGAGCTCTAAGAGGCCTGGTCCTCAGTTAATGAGATTGTCTAGGTACAAGGAAATAATTGTAAATATCCTCTTTGTTAATGAAAATGTGCAATAGATGAACAGAAGCCAAAGAACAAAAACGTCTACAGAGAATATGTCCCATTGACCTATTGTCAAATGAATGACGTGATTTCTTCATACCTAGCTCTTGTCATGCAACAGATTGCTAAATATATTCCATTAAAAGTTTACTTGCAGAATATTAAATATAATGAACTAATGATCATAGTTCTAGCACAAGGTCTGGTATTTTTGCAGTTTTTTTTGTCTTCAACTAAAATTTGTTGCTAACACAAACAATCGTTCATCACAGAAAGCAAATCGGTTATAGCTGTTGAACATTTTTCGTATTTATTCAACAGTCAGTTCATTTCGTCTTAGAAGCCGGAGATATAACGAGTGATGGATTGATAATTACCCAGTTGTCAAAACAATCCTACAAGCATGTATTGTTTTCACACTCTTTCCATTTACAGCACATTCAGTTGTGCTTTCTTTTTGATACTTCTGAAATGTTTGTTTGTTTTGATTTGTTTGTGTTTGATATTAACATTGGGTCTGAAAAATGATAGATTACCTTGGAGAAACCCCAGCAATCCCTCTGCAAAACTAATAATACCTTTTTGTTGCTTTTGTTTTTCAAATGTTTAAAGAAAATGAAAGTCAAAAAGAGTGGTCTTTTAATAATGTGGTTATCACACAGAATCACAGAATGGTAGGGGTTGGAAGGGACCTCTGTGGGTCATCTAGTCCAACCCTCCTGCCGAAGCAGGGTCACCTTCAGCAGGCTGCACA
>Ga0065711_1000259_pt1 | contig 78178 bp, 32 predicted proteins | sample Hoacrofraction12_FD_59098 | JGI IMG/M metagenome (GOLD analysis project Ga0065711, IMG submission 59098) | Hoatzin crop microbial communities from Cojedes, Venezuela - Epithelial fraction 12 v2 (version 2) | ecosystem: Host-associated > Birds > Digestive system > Esophagus > Crop | place...
CCCCCTCCGAATTCCACTCTGCAGCAAATTCAGTGAAGTCATAAATGTTACATCAGGGACAAACTTGACCTCATATTCCTTGTATTACTCGATACATGTCAAGGTAATGATGATTAAATGAGCATACACAAATAAACCACTTCTCATTGAAGTGTTCAAACCCTTCAAGTCAGCCTTGTTGCTTTAATAAATTGTTGTCTTATGCTATTTGAGAGGAAAGAAGCAGGAAGGGTGGACTATATTTCTGCAGGAGAAAAGGTTTCAGACAGTACATTTAGATCGCTAATAGGTGCTGAGAAAAGCTGCTCTCAGTTCTGGCTTTAGTCTCTGCTTAGAGACAAATCTCTACAAAAGAAAAACAAAAGAAGCTGGTTTGTGAGCCTCCTTCTCATAACAAAGGATGAAATGGATATAATAATTAAAAATCTTTGAACTTCCCCCCACTTCTTGTCAAAGGAAATTTGCTTGCACCACTTCTTGATTCAAGTCTCTGAATCCAACTGCCTGTATGCTGAAAGGATCTATTTATCAAAGTACTGACCACTGTTCTAAATCTGTGTTGCATACAACTTTTGCATACTTCAGTATTAAAATATTGAGTTTTTTCTTGAATACCTGACGTTGCACACCTACATTCATATCTTGTCTTTTGATGTGTTTATTATGATCAATTTCTAAAGCTACTGGATTTATTCCCCAAAACAAGTATGTAATTTTAATTTTGAACATATGTTTAGATTAGAATAATACATGATTCTTTGCTTCATTTTTTTAGTTCCACTGTCCTGGTGTGATCTAAGAGATCATTTAATTTAAAATATATAGAGAGACAGAGGCTTCACAACCTCCCTGTTCAACCTGTTCCATTGTTGAATTCTCCTCATTATGGTTTTCACTGCATCCAGCTGGAATTTCTCTTGCTGCAAATTGTGGTTATGGTTTCTAGTCCTTTCACTATGTACCTCCAAGAAGACTCTGTCTCCATCAGTCACTTGATAGCTGAGGACATCAGTCATATTTTACACACACACATACATACACACGCCCCCGCCAAGCCTCTTCTCTAGTTGGAACAAACTCGAGTCCCTCGGCCCCTGCTCATGCTTCATGTGCTGCAGCCCTTCACTGGACTCACAATAATGTGTCAAAACTTGTTTTTTTTTCCCCCCACCACTTTGATTTTTATTATTTTTGTTTTTCATTGGTTTATTAGCAGTCTGTGCTAAATAGCAGTTTCTTATATTTCTTAGGAAAAGTCCATTAGAATATCTGATAGGGTTGAGTAACCATATTTCGTTGAATACTTTGAAAAATCTTTATTGTTTCAATGAAGTGTAATAGTTAAGTATAAGAATAATTTGAAAACTCAAGTATTTGTTGCACTGAAATACTTGGTTCTTTTCTAAATTACAACAGAGTAGCAAATTCTAAATTCTCAATATAAAAATAAAAATGAATGACTAATCTATGATGTCTACAAAGCTGCACTGGGCAAAGGCATGATTTTAGGGGAAAGAATAAGTTTTGAAAGTGTTTTTTGTGCTCCTCCATGACAAGACTGGCTTTCTAAATGTTGCTTCTTTCGTGAAGGCTTTCATTAAGAACAGAAAGTAAACAATCTTCCCCCTTTCTCCCCTTGTCACTGTCTCCTGTAGACAATATCTTTTTCACGTTGCGTTATGGAATTTCTGGGAGGAAAAGGCAACAAATATGATGGAGATGTGCTATGACACTGCAAACCTGGTAACCATCATCCTCCCCAGCCTCCCCCAAGTTTTCTAATATTATTGAAGTCAGTTAAGATCTTAAGGTTTCAGTGGTAATGAGATGTAGCCTAGTTTAGGTAGGTTTCTACCACAGATTTTAAAAAAGAAAGGCATTTTATTTTCAGGCCTAATAAACGCTCTGCTAGTAAACAGATTTATCTCTTTAAAGTCTAGCATCTGAGATGCATAAAAGAATGTTAAAGAATGAGTCATAAATGCCCAAAGAGTATTAGAGCCGAGGATTTCTGAAATGACCACTGTTTGTAAGTCCTTCAGAAGGTTTCCTTTTTTTAATGTATCCATTGACAACTTAGTTGAGCTTGTAACACTGAAAGCTTTGTTCTTTTCAGATTCAGTTTTCTCTGCACATAAATTAAACAGCAAGGAAATGTATGTCATGGCCATTTTTGCAACAAATCAGTGAAAGTTCCCTGTAGCAGTAGTCCAGCTGTGGATCTGATTGAATTAAAAACAAATCCATAAGCTGTTTATTCAGATAAACTCAAATCTTCAGTAACCAAAAGTGTGAAAGATTTGTGAAATCTCTGTAGCTGTGGAAGTTCAATGTCCTAAGTAATAACACTGACAGAAAAATGTTAACCATGCTTTTGCAAATTAAAATTACCTTTTAAATTTCCAACTGCTTTTAATTAAAAAGCTTGGGAACTAAGCAATAAAAATAAATTCTGAAAGGCACTTCTTTTCTATGTTGAAAAATAATAATAAAGGTCTGGAAAACCCATTCTGGGTTATTGAGTTCTGGCCTCTGCTGCCCTGTTGCCAGAGGTTGCTTTGGTACTGCAGAATCTCTTATTTCTCTAAAACACATATGAAATGAATGAACAAATGAAGCGTGAGTAAAGTAAATATTTACATTTATCTGATCTTCATTCATTGACTGTACATCACTTATAAAGAGATTTCTTCAAAAAGAAGACCCATATACTGTTATTGTTTAAATATTTAATATACTATTATTTCTAGCATTTAGCTCAGTAAAGGAGTTTGTCCAAGAGACTCAGTCTTACGCAGACCTACGGAGACTGGTTGTACACCATGCTCTCTACATTTTATAAAGAAAATAGGTAGGAGGTGGGGAAAGATTTACCAGGCATTTAGTAACTGGGAGTGGATTGAAACTGCAGCCCTGGAATCTAGTTTTTATTATCCCATAGTTAAAAGCAGTTAGGCATGGAAACCAAGAGCCTAACGCAATCTGAATATGAGCAGTGAGCTGTCACACTTATTTCAGTTAGAGTTACTTCCACCTGTATCAGAGGTGTTGGTGTTTATTTGGCTTCGTATTGTTGACACTGACTTTGCTTGATCTCACTTCTCACACAGCAGAGAAAAACACAACTCTAAGGCAGAGTAAACATCATGTTTCTAAAAAATTGTGGTGTTTTTTGTTATGCTTGGGAAGAAAAGAAGAAATCCCAAGTCAGTTTTTCATATGAATTGACAAAAAAAAACAGAACTGCTGATTGCAAAAGAATAGTCATGATTTTGGAAAGCATTGAGGAACATTCATAGCTCTAAGCACGTACTTCAAGCGCAATGCTGTTTTTTTGAGCACAAATTTTCAGGCACAGCTTTAGCATCAGTGCTGTCAGGGAAGTGCATTATGCTCAGCTTCTGTTATTTTCAGTAGTTTTGACCTGAAATTCTTCCTGGGTTTTTGTTTATTTTTAATTTGGTCTGTTCTGGGCCTGCTGCGTGGCTTGGGGCCGTCCAGAGTGTAGTTTTCATTTGATCTGTATGCTGAAGCACAGTGGCTGTGCGTTACACATAGAGGAGCCTTATTTTGGTAGAACACTATTTTACAAACTCAGATTAGTATCCTTGAATATCTTAGAGGAAGAGCACAGAGCTGAGCACACGTAGGGGTGACAGGGAATAGAAGGGACAGGTTGAATGCTGCCTGGAGAGCAGCAAAATGTGTCTGAGGCAGCCTATTGCAAGCAGTAACTCCCTCAGCAGTCATCCATGGCAAAATAGCCGCTGATAAAAGACAAGAAAAGACTGAGTGAGTCCTTAAATGGGTACAGAGTTCAGTTAAACAGAACAGTATGTGTAACATGGATTCATGGAGAAGGGCAAACGGAGCCAGCAGCCTCATCCCTGCGCCCAGGGGAGCTGAGAGTAAACTGTTCTGGTCGAGAAGCTGTATGACTACATGAGAAGAACTCTCAATGGGCAGTGGTTTCGCTCTGTAACCCAAGTTTGGGGATGTGGGTGAGCATCCTCCTCCACAAAGAAGGAGTGAATTTAGAGGAAAGTGTTTTCAGGAGTGGCTGGAGCAGCACCTGGGGCTCTGTGACATCCCTTCCTACGGAAGGCCCTGGTGATTCCACATATGGTCATACTGCCACAGTTTTCTTACCTTAACACATGCCTTGCTTTTTTAGCTTATGAACTTATCCTTTTGACAAAGAAATGGTCATAAGGAATTTGTATCCAAAGGTTTGTGTGAAGATGTAAAATATTTTCTCCATGTTACTTATTCTCTGACAGAGTGAGGTGCACTGACTACAGACAATATCCTGTAGTTCATACTGGGGAAAGGGGAGTTCAGATCTACCTAACTTTGTAGCAACTCTGCTTTTGCTTAAATAATTATCTTATTATTTTTATAAGCACCAGAATTAGAACAGTCATTAGTTTCTTTAGGATTTTTACAATTGTAGTCCTTGTTTATTAGCAAAAAGCCACAGAATTAGATCCAACCAGCCTTCAGCAGAGACTAAGTTGGACCCAGTTCCATCTGTACCTTTAGTGAATTAATCCCATCACGAAAGAAAAAAATAAATCAAGTCAGGTATGATTATAATCAGCAGAATGTTTAATAAATCACACCAGCCACACTAATCCAGGAACATAAATAAGGGGAAGAAGATATTTTTCTCCTGTAAGACATTAATTTCAGAATACTTGACTTCTTACACAAAAACAGATCTGTGAAAACTTTACTTCAGTGCCGTGTATGCAGACAGGGTTGAAGTGGTCAGCACCTTTCTTCTGCTTTTATTACTTTCCTATATAGAGCAAACCATTAGCATTCTCACTTTGCATAACACATTTTCACATTCATAATTTTGGAGCCTGTTTCTTGGACCAGTGCCCTGCTTTGAAATGTTGTCTTTCAAGACTTGTCCTTCTGGATAGAAAGAAGGATGTTAACTTTTCTCTTAAGTGATCATAAACCATATTGCTCAAACACTTCAATTTTTCCATTTCAAAATATTTTGTATTAGAAATGTACCAAAACCAATCCCTAATTTCCCAAGAGACATCACTGAACCTTCAATGAACCGATGACAAGCTGATACTTCCACAGCAGAGGACGAAATTCACACACTGAAAAACAGGAAGGATTTTACAAGAAATTTCTGTGAAACCCAGCACACATCCCTGTCAGCTCTTTAAATTACCTGCAATTGATGTGAAAGGTAGCTGGGACTTCTCAAGAGCAGGGCTGAAGCTGCTTGAAAACACTCATGATATGAACTGACTTGGGTGAACTGCTGCACACTTAACCTTTCCTCACAATCCTGTGTAACAGCCAATGCAAAACAAGCTGTCAAAATGTCAAAGAAGGAAAAATAAATAACAAAATTCAGTCTGAAGTATGTTTTAATTGCTGCTTCTGCTAATACCATTTGACATTCATGGTTTTTTTTTTAAGTTATATACTGAAATTTAGAGCAACAGATGCAACAAGAATTCAGTTCCAGTACTGTTCCAGCCAAGTGCTCAGGTTTCAGCAGGCAGTAGTCACACTGTTTAGTAGCGTGGGCTACTTGTAACTATGGAGTACTCCTTCCTGTGTGGTATTGAGCAAGAGCGTGTGTTTTAAACCTGGCGCAATTAATGGTGAACTGTTAATTACATGCAGTTTCAATAATTGTGGACGTGCATGGCTTTTGAAAGTATGCATTTCTAAAAGCAGAGCAGTTCTCAGCCGAAGTATTAGAAAAATACCAATTTAATGGTGCACAGGTGGAGTGATCTGAATGAGACTGTGCTCCGAAACTCCTTTCTTCTTATGCACAATATTTCTTCAAATACTACATTGAAAAGTGTTATTTTTGTGGTTAAGGGAATGATTTGATTGCAATACTCGTCTATATTTGCTTTATATATGTACACACACAGATATAATTCTTGTTTACATATCTGAAGATTGCATATGTATAACTTCATGCATTTCCTCTCCTTTTCCACCCTTCACATTTGGATATTTGAATGTGATTCCCTGTCCAGTTAAGATCAGTGATGTTAGCTCTTGAAAACAGGGATGGTAGCTTACACTTTCCATGAGGGAACCAAAAGAAATTTTCTAATAGGCACTGCAAGAATGAATAATGTAATTAGAGACAGACCTGCTACAATTCCCTACTGTTAAGAAATTGGTTTTGCTCTTTCCCACCTTGAGTTATTTCCAGATGACCTGTTGCTACAGCTTATGCAACAAGCTGATGTACTAGGCAAGCCCGGGGGAAAGAGATCACAAGGGAAAAGATGAAATTTTATATTGCTATTTCCATAATTAGTATATGTGGAAACGTAGGATACTTTCACAGTTGTCATTGGAACCTGTGAAATTTCCCACTGGAAATGACTAGTCCCTGATTTAGTGAGAAAAGGCTTGCATAAAAATCCACAGCAAAGGCCACAACATCTCATGAAAGAATGATTGTTTCACAGTTATAACTTTAGTCAATCTATAACTCTATCATTTTGGACATGTGAATTCAGGCACATATTACATATGTTAAGTACAAGTATGAAGCCATTTTGGGTCATTTGTCTGATTCATTGCTAATTCTTTTCTTTATTTCAGGACCTTAGAGACTGGGTGCTTCTCTAAGAGCTCCTTCCTCCTCTGAGTAGTCCATGAAGGAAATCAATCTCCATTCTTCTTAGATCCTTGCTTCCATAAGCAATAATTAAACACTTTAAACTACTGATATAAAAATAGATGGTGTGTAAAATAACTTCTTAATTTCCCTGCAGGCCTGTGTCTACTTTTCATAGAATTTAACTTAATTTTGTATTAGTGGAAATTTCCTTTACGAACTGATGTAGTCACCTCCCCCACAATAACATCTTAGCGTAGTTTTTGATGAATCTTAGAGCTTTTGCTGAGCATTCTCTCCTGTGAAGTACCTGCAGTCTTTTATTCCTTCAGAGATGTGCTCGGCCTCTTGTAAGACCCAGCCCATTCCTCCTCACTGATGCAATTGGTCATCGGAGTTACAGAATTCATCTCACTCAGATCTTCAGGTTATGTTCTTGATCACAGTGAAACTTCAAATGTTGCTGCACTTTGATTTTCTGTTTAATCCAATATTTAAATAGATGCCTCTCCATAATTCAGATCCATAATCACAATATTTAATCATATTTAGAATTGGGTGTTGTAGTCTGTGATCACCCAGTTGGATCCTGTTTTTCCACAAGGATTTTGATGTCTGCATAAGACTGTATTATTTATGGCCATATGCTTCAGAAGTGTGACATTTCTTTTCATTTCAATGTTATTGACTCATACAGAAACACCTCTTTAGTATTCAATAGTAGGTGATAAAAGGATCTCTCAAAGAAAACCTCTTTCTCTTCACAAGCTGTGCATTTGTAAAATGATTCCAGGAAACCCATCATCTCTCTTAATTTTCCCTCATTTGCATTTCCATGAAGGACTGACGGGCAGCGATAAGCCAGTTGTTAGCCTAAGAGCATTGTCAAGTTGGCAGAGACTTGTTTTCTGTAGTTATACCAAATTCCCTGCAGTGGTAGGACTGAAAGGCATTGCCAGCACCCTTTGAGGGTAAAAAAGTGGTGCCGCAAACCTTCTAGAAAGACAAGGACTTCTACCAGATGTTACTTTTTTTAATTCTTTGTCCAGTGTATAGACAATATCTACATTTCTTATGTGTGTATTTACACACAGATATGCATATATATACAGACACACACATACAGGGACAAACATTATTAGCTTCATATAACATTTAGTTTCAGGCTCTTTTCGTTGTTTGTAACAGTCTTTGAGTCTATCTCTTAATTTAATGCTGGGCAGATGTGGGGTTTTTTTGCTCTCCAAAGCCTATCAGTCAATCCATGAATTCTCTTATTTTGTTCTTGTTTTATCTTTGGCTTTTAGGTTGAGGTGTCTTGTTTTGTTGATTTGTTTTTCCTCAGAATTATGACTGTTTGTTAGGCTATAACATATTTATTTATGAAAATTATGTCTATGGGTTATCACAGATGTGCAATACACTTACGAAACATGATATGTAATAATGAAGTTTTGTCTGTAATGTTATGTCCTAAGTGTAAGAGGAAGTCTGGAGCAGATCTGTTTTTCTTATACTGCAGCTTTGATCATGCTCTGATCTTGCATGTTGAACCATTGTTGTTGAACTGTTGCATTTACAGGTTCTTTTTTTTCTTATTGTCAGAGATATTTCACTTTGAAGTCAATTGTATTACATTTTCTACTTGCTGGTTATGCAGGATTTTTTTAAATCATTGATATAATGGTGTCGTAAACTAACTAATAGAGCCATTAGGCTGAATTAAGGACCAATAGTTTTTGTTTACATCATTTGTTGAAATGATGTTATCAATACAGGTTTTTCTCATGCAGACCGTGACATATACTGAAATACTATCGTATGAGGTACTCACTACATTGGTTACATAAAAATAAAAATACTATTGATTACAAAAATGCAATGCTGAAATCCTAAATCACAGTAATATTCTGCTTCATAAATAAGACTGTGCTGGGGATACAGCAAGACTTTCTCTGAAGGACTAGATAGGAAAATGTATTTCTCTTCCGTGTTTCCAGCTTTGTAACGGCAAGACAGAAATTTGACTTTCGGTACTGAAATACTGGGGACTTCAGGTAACAACAGGAAAAAATTCAATGGGAGTTACTTCCAGAAGATAACTAACTCCCTGTAGCCAAGCCGTGCAAGCCTGACCTGAGCCCACTCTTCCATTTCCCGTAGCGCATGGCAGTTACCCGCTACCTCTTTTCTGCTTCTGCATTCTGTTAGAAGTCACTAAGTGGCTCCTAACATGTAGTATCTGAGAAGATAGAAGATATATATAATTCATCAAATCATCTCTTCTGAAAATGAATAAAACATAAGCATCCAAGTATGCATCAAAAAGCTTTCTATTCTATTGTAAAGCCAACAATTACTACCTCTGAAGAGGTCTGTGTAGCAGTGTCAGATGGTGAAATTCCTATTTTGTCCGATATTTTTTCAGCTAGAGATCAAAGAACTCTATTCTTCCACCTCTTCTTATTAAGATATAAAAGAATTATATTAAATGGGACCTTTTTTTCTGTGGGGGCTCTGTTTAGAGAACAGCCAAATATAAAATACAGTATACTCTGTAAAAATGCATTAGAACTACATTTTGTGCAACAAATGAAGACTATTGATTTTCCTATAGTGCCTTTCATAAAGATAATCCCTATATAGAAAGAGTCAATTAAATGCTGAAGGGAATAGAAAGGTTTAAAACTGTAATGGAAATTGGTGTATCTCACAGGAAATATACTAAGAAAGCAGCTCAGGATTAAACGTATCCACTACTGTCTAGAAAGATTGATATGGAAGTCTTAAAAAATATGACAGAAGTAAAGAACAGTCAGGAGCAAACAGTCAGGAGAGCTGACTCCTAAGAAGTCAGCTAGTAAAGCCATGAAGTTCCCAGGGGTCTGAAAAAGCTCCAAGGCCATTTTATTCAGTTTCAGTGATGGAGAAGTTCAGTGGAAGAGAGAAATATCGACAGTAATATGTTCCTACACTTCTGAAACTCTGAGAAGATGTTTTAACCTGTTCCATTGCAAAGACATGAGAAAGGTGATAACAGAAAACATGGGCACAGTTCTGGTAAATAAATATATTTTCAGTCTATTCAAACAAACAGACACAGAGAGAAACAATAAGGACTGCCAGCCTTTGTGTACTGTTGCTACTATAATTATTCTAAATGTATACTTCACACGATTTTGTAAGAACATATTCAAGAACTGAAAAGTACTTGTTAATTACCTAAAGTGGATTCTATAGTGGCTATCTGAAATACACCATTACCACTTCCGCAACATGCAGGGGATTTTTTTAGGGAGTGTGGTTGGTTTTAGGTACTGCTTTATGCTGAGTCGCAACTGTGAAGCCATTTAAGAGCTTCCTTTACATTTCCAGAAATAACTTAGATGCTTCGAGGTCTAGGATTTATTTCTACCTGGGATATTGCTTAAGGCACTTTTGAAAGTTAACATAGGTTAATATTTATCTTGCCTAGCTTCAATCGGAGAAAAAATTATCTAGTCTAATCTTGCTTTTAGGACTGTTTTGAAGAGAGAGAGAGAGAGAGAGGTGCCTTTTATCTCATTTGTTATAAGCCCCTTCCATCCCTGAGATCTCTTTCTTTCTGCTCATACAGAGGAATACTTTGTAATAGGGTTATTATTTCTGTCATGTTTTGTGTTAGTTGTATAATAATGCTTTATATGTCAGTCCAACAGCACATTATGGATGGATTGGATTTTATGGGGAGCTTAAGGCTCTGAAATCGCACAGATTTGCAAGGGGTTTCACCACTCAGACTCTGGTGAAAATTACAGACTTTTTCAGTATTTTGTATCATTAAACTGCTACATTTAGAAAATGAGAGTGAAAGGCATCCCTGCTTCTGTACTTACATTAACTCCAAGTAATATGCTGTCATTTCAGGAGGAATAGAAATCAACCACCAGGTGATGGGACTTAGCAAAGAGTCCCAGTGGGACTTAGCAAATTGTCCTAGTGGGACAATTTGCCAGTGTTCAGAATTGCTCGGTTTTTTTGGCACATTCACCTGACACACTGGACTAAGGAAATCTCAGAAGAGACTTTCAACTGACCTGGTGTGTATAGCAATGGCTACGTCTCCTGTATTTTATAGTAACCACCAAAATTTTAATCTACATTGCATAACCCTCCCTCAATAATTTTCTTTGCTTAGGAGGGGATCCTTTCAATATTTCTAACCTGCTCATGTATAAATCCACTCTTCTCCCTTCCTATTAGCATACAATGTTTCTAAAACTTGTGAGTGTACCTAGTTAGTTATGTGCTAATGGCCTAACTCCTATTAAAGTTTTTTAGGAGGCATTTTGTAAATTCTTTTTTTCTTCCATGTACTTCCGATCTTACTTACAAATCAGTTACATGCATTGAGCAATTGTCTGGAATTAGTTGGATTCTGCACTAGAAAGCAAAACGGTCTTCTTGTTTCTTTAAAATTTTCATTTGGGTTGCTTTCTGATTATAAACAACCTCTGAAAGACTGGATACTGCAATATACACCATCCTATTACTTTTCAATACAGCTTAAGAAAAGAAAGGTCCATTTTAAGTATTGCTAAGAGATACGCAGGCAATAGCTATAGGTTACTAAGAAGCAACTTGATGTTCATGATTGATGGAATAAATTCACTGATACAAAATAGAGTAGTTCAGACGTAACCCTGTTGCAAACTTCAGCAGCACTATGTCTCCAAAACCTGCAACTTTTAACACAACACAATGCATACATTTCACTTCAACTTTAGAGTGTTATTGACTACAGGGTTTTATGGCAAAACTTCTTCAGTAAAAGTTGGCACTTGGAAACTTTCCAATTGAACTGGGAAATTTGCTGTCTCTCTATAAATACGTATGACTTTAGTAGCAGGAGTATAATCTTGCTTATCAATATTTTGCAACTGTTCAGCATTCAAATACTAAAATTAAAAGAAATCAATGATAAACAAAGAAAACACATCCTAGTTTCCACATTCATTTAGTCTTAGCTCCCTACTGAGAACAAGCGTGCCAGTAAAGGTGGCGTTTTCTACACAATGATGAGTATTAGTAGCTTGTAACTAGCTAAATGACATTGCCACAGAGTTGTCATCTAAATTTTTTTTCCCCAATCATTTCACTTATTCAAAGTGAAAGATGTAGTTTGCCCAGATCCTGAGCTTAAACAGCAGCAGAGGTTTATCTGCCCAGTCGCTCACCTGTAATGTGACCAGACTTTATGTGCCTGCTCAGTACAGTCAGTCTTCAAATGTCCAGCGCTTTCTGGAAAGTGTCAGGTGTATTGTGCATGCACACACTCTGTTGCACGAGATGTCATATGCAGAAAGGATGGGGCTGTTGTCTTCCATATTGCCCTAGGAAAAGCCAAGAACCTGAAAATGGGCTGAAACTACCACATGAGATGCTTTTGTCAGAACAAGTTATTATGGCCCATGCCAGGCAATTCTACAGTAGTCACAGAAGACTTCCAGACATAACTGCTTGTTCTGGCAGCAGTAACTCTTTCAGCTGTCATCATTCCTTGATGTTCAGAAGCATGTTTCAGTTCTGTGCCTGGCTGTACTGGGACAAATATTAATATGAATTGGAGATCCCAATCACACATGCGAACCCCAGGAAAAAACCTTCCAGGAATAGAGTCTGGGGAAGGCACCAGAGAGCCTCTTCCTTAGGGACTTTTGGGAAAGCAGGTGGGGAGAGCTTCTTTGTCACATACATTATCTCTGTGGGAATTCACACTGTAAAGCATTTAATATAAGGGTCATCCTCAAACAAAATCTCAGAACTGCACTCCTCAAAAGAAGTGCTTTTCTACCATTATTAGATATCTTGGTTTGCCATCCTGGAGAAAGAAAAAGGTCAGTTGCCTTGTCTGATAATTTTCTGATATTGCTTTCTTCTTGTCAAATAGAAAGGAATATTAGCTTTGTTAATTTTAACCATCAGACTTCCAGATCTCATTACATTCTCAAATGACGATATATAGATGATGATTTTTTTCCTTAGAGTTGGTGAAAGGAATAAGTACAAATGGATTTGTTTGGGCTTTTTTTTTTTAAATTTTTTTAGAGGGTGTTCTGATTAATTCTGTTATGAAATTTTGTGGGAAAAATGAATATAATTCATAAAAGTTTATCTACTCCTATATTAAAAAGATTCATTTGTAAGATTACCTATTTTTCAGCTGGAGTGACATCCAAGAATTTTTATTTCAAATACTAATTGATTTTTTGATAAAATCTGAAAGTACATGGCCTCTTTTTGCATTTCTGAATCTGTAGTGTGAAGGCAAGGGGAATACTTGGGCAGCAATGGATTTTACCCTTCATTAATCATATGTCCTCCATTTGGCTAAGGAAACCATGTTCTCCATAATCTTATTTACCTAATTATTTTCAGTATACTTTTTTTCTGGCATGATGCAATCATAAAGAGGAGGGAGTTAACAAAAATATTTTTCTTTCCTTTCCCTTAGCAGGAAAGCCTAGGCTCGGTTATAGCATTTTTCACTCTGTTGTATTCTGCAAGATCTTAAATTCTTGCTCTTTCTGTGTTTGAATGACTGTATTGAAGACTGCAGGAATCAAGATGCTAATCATGCAACCAGTGATTAATCATAATTGGACTAGTATTTGAAATGTAGGCCCTATGGCACTCGTATACATACTTTGAGCATATAAACAGGTGTTCATAATATCCAGCCTTGATGTACGGTATTTCCATTTACAAGCTATTCCATTTAGAACAGTTGAGTATCTGTGCCTTTTACTTTCAGCTATCTTTGACAGTAATCAATAGTTACAGTAGGGCAATTTCAATTGGACCATAGCCCCACTGAATCAATGGCACTGTGACTTGATGCTGTACTTTCTTGGAAGAAGGATTACGGCATTAAGAATAAATATGAAGAATAAATAGTTATTCATTCATATGCTTTTTTGTTTTTCAACGTGCAAAGATGAGATTTAAAATTTTAGTTGGAAAAAAATGCTGGGTTTTTTTCCTGTGTAAAAAACACATCTGTTTCTTCATATTGGCAGTTACAATTGTTCAGTCACAGTGATCATATCTGTATTACGTGTGCTGTGCTGGTAATGATCAGAAGGTGTCAAGAGTTCACAGATTATATAAAGACATTTAGGGATGAACTTCCTGCCCATCTTGATGTTGTTATTGTTTCTATAGTAAAATTCTACCCAAGGTATGATACATATGGGTAGTGCTGTTGCAATTTTATTTCTACAAGTGCTCAGTGAACTCTGTTGATCATGATAGGAATTTGACTGTATATTCTAGTTAGTTTTATCCACTACAGAGTTACCACAAATAATGTCAGACTTGATATGCCTGATGGCATCATGAAGCAGCTGGAAACTGCTGTGTCTGCTCAGAGCCCTCACCAGGGAATGAGATGCTGTATGGGCACAGTTTTCAAAGTTGCTGTCAGTCTATAATTAAAATGTTTTCCCTTTCCTCTTTCACATATTGAATGTATCATGAACAACAACCTCTCATAATTTCCCATCACAGACTCAGAGTTTGTTTATAGTTTTTACATATCAAGGGCATGACTGTTTTGAAAGGCTTCAGTCTTGTCCATTGGGAACAATAAGACCACTGACCTGAATTGTCTAACTTAGCCAGCAGAACTAATCCTGGGGTCAAGGTTTAGATCCAGGCATTTAGATTTTGTACATTTTTTTCCCTGAGATATAGAAGTTAGGGATCAGTCCTGTAAAGACACAAACCCTTTTTGTTTCTAAAATATAAACTGCATTTTGATGCCAGGACAACACAGAAAATATTACAAAGAGCTAGAAAACATACTCATGGAGTACTACATATTGGATAATACATACATTCATTAATGGAATACAAAGAAACCTTTACAAATTTATACCAAGACAACTTTCATATTTCAGTTTGTGCCATCAAAGCAATTTATGTAAATCATGCCTTTCAAGTAATTGATGTTCTATTCTTCAAAAAAATGTATAACATTTTCTTCTTTTAAATGCAGTCTATATATTAAGGCTAGGAATCAGATTAGTCTGTAACTATAGACTGTATAAGATATTTTTCTTTTGTTAGACTGACTTTTGGATAATTTTCTTATTCACCTTTCAAATCTTTATATAAATGAGGAATAAAACTGGACAAGCTAATTAACGTAATTGGACAGCTGCTTCTTCAAAAAGGTATGGAAGAAAGAAAAACTTGTTAGCAGCATATAAGCATTTTCATTTTATTCATTTTTAAAATATATTTAAGAATTTTGCACCAGCATCCTACTTCTGTCTTTCATCTCTTCTTTTCTTAAGAAATAAGTTAAAAAATTGGCTATTTTTCTGGATAGAAATTCATGCCATTTAAAAATAAGGGCAACTCAAAAGTTGTCTTTGCGGTTTTAATGAGAATCCACCAGATGGCACAGGAAAAGGAACCTCATCAACAGAACTTTGTGAATGGTGGTATTTTTGGTTTACTGGCTTATTTAGTCAGAAAGTCTTATTTTGAAGCAAAAATTTTCTTACTTGTGATATTAAAATAGTTAAAAATAACTTAAGCTTTTTCTCCATTCCTGGGTATATCTGAGAGGCAAACAGGAGCTGGGGAAGGGGGGGGAAGATGAAAAAAGTAAATAAAATATCAAATAAGTAGGGTCCCAACATCTATTTCTCTTCCATTGTCCTTTTTCAAAATGTCTTTTTTCTCCCTTGCTATAATAATTTAAAAGAATGTCTCATTACCAACATAATCCTGACCAAACATGGCATTTAAGCCTGTTGCTAGCTTGAAGTTACTGAGTGTCTTCAATGTGAAGCTTTTGGTTAACAGCACTGTTGAACTGTGGACCCAAATGATAAATTCTTTAGACTAGGAAGCCAGTAAATATTCTCTTAGGTTTAAGTCCTAGATGATGGTCAGAAAAGGGCTATGGCAGGCTCTGCACACTCATTAACACTTCAGATTATTGTATTGACTTCAAGACAGATGTGGATTATTAATATTAAACTGACATCCTTCCAATGTAACTAGGGAGAAGTCTTAACAAAATTCTTTCTAGAAACACAGCTATTGATCTTCCATCACTGTAATCAGTGACTTCAGGAAGAAGGGCGAGTGAATAAAATTCCTACTCTTTTTTTCTTCAGTTTTAATAACTCTTTTAACAAGTTGGTTTTGGGGGTTTTTGGCAGGAGCTAAGAAAGTCTTCTGAAATCGAATTGGAGTGAGCTAAATAAGTACAGTAGCTTGAGGAAGAGATTAATTTTTAACATACTAATTTATCCCTGTAGAAGTTAAATTTAATTGTTTCCAAGTCCTCTATACATTATTTTTATTGAAGCTAAAATAGGGTCAAGATTTAAATGCATCACTTCAGGTTCATCTGTAACTAACCCAGAATACTTTACTTATGACCACATCTTGGAGTCATTACTCAAAGCTTCATCTTTCTAACCCTAAAGTCAAACAAAAACTCCTACTGAGTTTACGTGAAATACTATCAAATGTCAATGCGTAGACAAAATTGCTTTGAGTTCAACAGGACAGTATTGGCCACTCAGGCTATGTCTACATTAGCAAGTAGAGAAGCACAGTAGCAGGACATCTGCAGAGCAGACCAGTTGGTGCTGATGACCCAAAATCAACTAACTTCATATTTTTGGACTTTTCCATAGAGTAGCTCTGGGTTAGTTCTGTGGATATTGGAGCTTTTGGCAGCTAGACTGCATTAATGAGCTTCTATGGTACATCCTCTGCTTCAGTTTCATTTTCAATGAGGTTCAAGACATCCTTCAAGCAAACAAACACTCGGTAAGTGGGAAAAAACAGAAGATTTGTTTCACAAGTGCTCTCTAGACCTGAACTAAAACACTAACGTGAACGCATCCTCTGTCATTTCAGAGGACGTTTGGTTTGAGTAATAAAGACTGTCAGATTTTTCTCTTTTTTTGCCTTTCAATGATTTTCAAACTCTCCAAAAGGAAATGAGAAATGCCCACAGGTGTGTTCTCTCTCACCTCTGACTTGTGAGTACTTTTATGATTTGAAATTTGATGAAATGGTAACAATTTCATACAGTTTCATCCCACAATTTTGCCTGGATTTTAAATATGAAAGGTCAATAATTTCCAGGCTTTTTCATATTTACTTGTTCTATTTACCTCAGAAAGAGATGTAGATTACAATTAAGGAACCTAGATAGAAGTCTCAATGCATTTTCCAGTTTACTCCATAAAGTCATACTCATCTTTAGTTCAGTATAAACAGTCGTAGTCATCTTTTCTGAAGAAATACAGTCCCAAATTTTGACCACCCTGATGGTGGAAAATTTGTTTTCCCTGTGCCCAATCAGAATTTCCCACTTTCCAACTTATGCCCATTGCCTCTTATCCTCCCATTATCTACATTTAAGAAGAGTCTGGCTCCATCTTCTTCAAACCCTCCTATTACATAGCTGCAGACAGCAGTGGGATTTCCCCCCACTCTTAATCATCCCTCTCTCAGGCTGAGAGAGTCCAGCCCTCTCACCTCTCCCCATACACCATCTGGTCACCTTCTTGGTGAGCCTCTACTGGACTCAATCAAGTATGCCAATGTCTTTGTTGTACTGGGGAGCCCAAGACTGAACACAGAGCCCCAAATGTGGAGGTCTCAGTTCCAGAAACATTGCCTTTGCTGCAGGTATTAAAAGGCAGATAGAAAAAGTCTGGGGTAACCCATGAGCAACTTGCAGTCTGATGACACGTCTGCATTAAGTCTTGCAAGTGACTAGAGTGGCCAGTGAGAATTTGTGAGTTTAAGCATCCAGGAACAACTAGAGCTTGCTTCCTTATGTTTTGCTGAAGTTTCTGCTCCCACTGCTCCAGGCAGCTGCACCAGCCTATCAAGGAGCAGATTTTGTGGTGATATTATCAAGCCTTTTATTTTCATGAAGAAGATGTAGATTGGCTGAACGTGAAAGTTACAGGATGAATGAAACCTAAAGAAAATTACACTGTTAAGAAGTCAGCAGACAGAGGTTATGCTGTATGGATGATTTCTGAGTCTGAAATAAGTGTGTAGCTTCAAACAGGGCACTCATGGATTTTTCACTGCAAGATTTGTATAGCTGTGAGGACTTTCAATCAACATAAATAACTATTTATTGTTTGTATTTGGTAAGTATCAACAAACCAACAGCAAGCATGGATGAGTCACATGGCATGTGTGTATATATATATTTATACAGTACGATCTCTGCCTCTGACATCTTAGCATCTAAATTACCAAGGAAGATGGCAGGTGGAAGAGGTGAGCAGGGTGCATTGCAGCATCAGTGTCAACTCTGGAAATTAACCTGGTTTTGTGGTGTTTGTCCAAAAGCCAGTATGCGTACATAATACTGGATTTAACAGAAGCATGTTCTACCTGCATGTTGGAAAGTCTTTCTCCTTTGCTTACTCCACTCTGTCATGGGTGGAGTGACAGCATGAAACCAAAAAGCCTACTCAATTCTATTAAGCATATAACAGCATAACAGCTGTTGCTGTGTTGTGAACTCTTTTAGAGAAAAAGCCAAATTTAGGCTGACTTTTAGTCCTTAATGCAGAACATGTAGCAAGATAAACTGACAACAGGAAATACGCCCACAGCGATAACAGATAATCCTGTCATCTTATTGCTTATATTACAGCACACACCCTGTAGGAGAATTGTCTTCTATTATTTTTGGTTGGTAGTTCTAGGTATAAAAACATGACATAAGGTAATCAGGATACTGAAAATTTTATTTTACTGTAAAAATAAATTGTAAAGAATTATTACCAGGTGTTCCACCAGATAAATGTATAAATACATTCTCTTTTCAAGCAACAGGAGTTGTGTAAGTGTACCTGATGGAATAATACCACTCTTTCTTCATCAGCAACACCTAATGAAGGCATCAGCCCATATAGACAGATAAAAACATATGCTGAGATAAAAAAGATAGTATGCTGCAGTCAGAAGGCTACGTGTCTTGGATCAAGACAGACTTGTAACTGTCTCTGTTGGAGTGACCATTTTTTCTAGATTTTCAACTTTTTCTCCCAATTCTCGATGGGATTAAAATATAAAACATTGGAAATATGCTGCAATGAGAAAATAACTCTCTCATATATGGCTATTCATGCAGCAAATTTCAAACTGAGACTGACCACTGAATGTTTCAAAATCAACTTTCTGCTTTGACCAGTCTAAAGACAGATACAAGAATTGAAACACAGGTTTGTGTTCTGGGAATTCAATACACTTCAGCAGTGCTTAATGTAGTGGTTTCAGTTTTAAGCAAACATAATAGTGGAGAAACCTAATGATTATACAAGCAGGACTCCATTACTGATCGCAGACAGAAAGCTTGTGACACTCAGAATTGTTGATCTTAAATTTAAAGTCATTTACAATATCAGACAAAAGCCCAGTGTCTATACTTTGATTCTTAGTCTTAATTCTCATTTACGATGGTTCCAATTTTCATGCTATCGGATCATTTTTTGCTGTTTTCTTCAGGCACCTTTCCCAAAAATTCATCAGGAAGTTAAATGTTTTTCACTTATAGAATGCCTCAATAAATTCAAAATAAGCCTGTTCCATTATTAACAGCTTTCAAATGGCACTAATTCTGTAATTCAACATCATTTATCTGTAAAGAGAAATGCAGCATGTTGAAAGTTGACATGACAAATGGATCTTTGTTTTCGGTTTCCAGCAAATAAGAACAATGAAAGAACAAAGTACTGTGGCAACAAGAATAATCATTGGTTGAGCTGTCTGTCTCCCAACAGTTCTTAAAGCGTCAAATGGATTTTTTCCAAGTTGCATGACTTTTTTACCTATTTCTGTCTACCACCATTAGAGAAAACTGAACTTCTCCTACTGAAACGATGTTTTTCTGAGGCAACAGAGGGACTCCTGCTTGGATTTGGCTCACAATTATGAAAAGAAATAGGCTAAAAATTTTGGTCAAAATCATTAAATGAATAATTGGAATAGATTTTTTTTTTCTTCCAGTTTTGCTAAAGAAAACTAATTCTGATACTGGAATGATTCTGATACTGGTTCTCATTTAAAAAATATGTTCGTAGTCTTAAGACGACATTTAACAAAGATAATGGGCCAAATTCTGCTTTCCTTTTACCTTGCCATTTTTCTACAATTTTGATAACAATAGATTACTTCCCATTTTATTTTAAAATGTAGTTATAAGAAAGCTAGGCAAATGGTTTCAAAAGTTAATATCCCTCATTAAACAGAGGTTGTAGTTAATATTTTAACCTTAATTTGTTTAGTATTGACATCACATGTTGGATCATAGTGCATCTTTTTGTAATTTAAAGAGATATTTTTAGAAGTGTCTACTCCAAGTACTTAACTGTGAACGTCTGTAAACTTCTGAAAATCTGTGATTGCCACTTTCCTTATGCAAACATGTTTCTTCAGTCTTCCACTTTAAGGGATAATGTCCTGAAGCGTAGTCATTTCTGCAGTTTTTCTCAACTCTTTCCGGTGTATCCAGCTCTTTTCAGGGAGTTCATATCTGAGGCTAGTTTGTCCAAACACGCTTTCTTTTTCTCTACAGTAACTCTTGGCTTCAGAAACCTGTGGCAGATAGAAGATACCTCACTGCCCTAAGTCTGTATGACTAGGTATATTAAACTTGTTATTTGTACAGAAAAAATGGTGAACCCCTCTGTGGATACAATCACAATAGTTTTGCACTAGTTTCAGTATCTTAAAACCAATTCAAGTGGAGTTAAGAAAATAAATATTTTTTTTCCTTCTTTGACATCGATTTTTATTCTGTGGGTTTTTAGGAAATTTTTAAGAATGCTGTTTTAGGGGAATATTTTATATGTTATATTATCCAATTTCCTCTGTCATCAGACACTTGCTGAGTATCAGGGCACTTGAAAATCACATTTATAATTTTCTAATTCTGTGTTTCCTTCTGTTTCAGTCTTTTATGACCAGTAGTTATCAGAATGTGCTTACGAAAGTGTCCTCAGGATTTCTCTCTTTTCCATATAAAGAAAGCAATACTTCCGTTTGAAGAATAACTTAACTGTCTTATAAATGAATGACTTTTGTTTCCCTAAATAGCACCCTAATATTAGCTTTATTCTAGTCTAAATGCTTTTCACAACATTAGTATTTTCAGCTTTCTACTGCAGCTGTTAACAGTCTCATTTCTGAGGTTTTCCTGAGTGAGATCACAATTCTATTCGTAAACTATTGATATTTTTATAGAAAGGACGTTCTAAATATTTCGTAATAAATATCTGAAATATTTGCTAGAAACAGAGCTGACAAGGCATAAGGAACTTTAAACATGAAAAATCTGGACATACAGGGAACATTACAAGCACTTTTGAGATTTCTCCAAGATCTGCGTTACCACTTTGTAGCTTCAGGAGGAAAGCAGGGCTGTCAGTGGATCAGGAGACCTGAGCACATTTCAGAGAGCCTCAGCACCACAGCATGGTGTATTTTCACTGCTAACATTCATATACATCGCAGTTTGCATATAGCCATTCTACAATGTATCATGTCTAGCTGCTTACTTTAAGAAACGCCATGTGAGCAAAAGCATATTTTGATTACACAGTCTAAGCTGGTTAAAATACTACTTTTCCTGAAGTCTGTAGTAAAGCTCCCACTGACTTCACAAGACCCCTTTTCTTCTGTCTTTGGACTGCAAAGCTTGGTGCAGTCAGTAGCATTATGACACAGTAGCAGAGGACAGTGCTTTTGTAATGTTCCTTTTACAGGAGTAAAGATCTCACCTGCACCCCTACAGTGTTTTGCTGGTTGGGTTTGTTTTCACTCTGCTTAACTACAGGACTCAATTCCTATCAAAAGTAGTAAGAATTGTTTTTTGCATTTAGTAATAATGATTTGATTTATTACTAAATAAAGAGCTCTGTGGCCACCGTTGTCACCATAGCTGTTAGTAACTACTGTGAAAAAAAAAAGCTATTTTCTTAATCTATGTTGTATCATTTAATCAGGTGATCCTGGGTAATCTTCTGATGATTCAGTGATTGAAGTTTTATTGCAACATCCAGTTTCAGCGGACAAAGAATTCCTGTGATGAAGGCAGAGGATTTTTGAAAGACTTGGTCTAAGAACTCAGTTTTGGTAGAATGCAAAACTGTGAGGAATTAATCAGTCTACTCATCACTCTGTGTAGACAATTTCTTAACTGCTATGAATGAATACCTGGGACAATTTGCCTTTGACTTCCAAAAATGATATATTAGGCTTAAAGGTAAAAATACCATCTTTTTAAAGAGATATTTTATTTATGAGGCTAAGTAAAATAATATGTAAATGTTAAAATTAAAAATCTAAGTATCTTATGTCTAACCAGATCTGATATCTAATGAAAACAAGCACTTCTCTGTGATAAAGCCTGTTTTCATAGGTGCTCACAAAAAAAATACAAATACCTACTAATAGGTAAAAACATACATGCCATGAGCTAAAGCATGCCTGGCCTCTTTCTCTGACAAATATTCTCGTTAAGGAAATCTGCAGACACGATGTCTCCAGCATCAGTTCAGTTTTGGCACAGTCCCCACAGAAAGAGAGATGCTCTGTGGCTGGAATTAATTCATTTTTTGTCATTTGAGTAGTGCAAATTAGGGAGAGAGAACAATCCATCCTTTGCTTAACACAAAAATGGGCAGCAGCTGTTAAAGAACTTATCACCTTTATATAATTTGGGCACCTGAATTTGCTCTGTCATCCCTAAAGCGAATCACCGATTATAAAAGACAATATTGATTCTCCATTTACTTCATTCTTAATGACGTAATAGAAATATAATTTCCATGGGAATCAATAGAGTTTGTATCACTAGACCTCAGTAACAGCTGCATTGTGTGCCTGGCTGTTTTAGTAATAAGAATCTTTACTTGCTTATGAAAACCACAGCATGTTCTTAAAATAAAAAAAGAATGCCACAGTTCAAGGTAATTGAGTGTAAGAGAAATTTTCCTTGAAAGAGAAATTAGTAAGCTTTGGCTGGCTACAAAATCTCTCTCTGTCCTGTCATGCTGCAGACTATATGAATTTTGGTATCAGTTTTGCTGTGAAATTACTGCACAGCCTATCATTGAGACTAATTATAAACTCTCCCTTTCTTTTGTTATTTTAGTACGTTATTTATTTCAAGGAAAGAAGGACAGGAAAATAAAAGGAGGATGAATATAAATAGTTATTGTGAGTAGAAAATATAAAGTGTACTAGCATGAGGAACAGGCATACGAAAGATATTACTCTAAATTTGAATTTCAAGGTCAATTTCCAGTTTTCAAGGTCAATAAGATAAGATCATACATTCTCAAATCATTGCTTTTATTAATATAGCTGTTATTTTGCTCGGTTATCTATCCTGGAATTTTCACAATAATTAATGGATTGGTTTTGGCAATCATAATTGTTTTTTAAATACATACAGTTTCTGTAAATTGCTTATTTTTGAATGGCTATCAAAATCCTCACCTGCAGAAATCTGCTGTTATGTTATTAAACTGTTATTTGGGATGATGTTTATTCTCCATCACACAGTCCATCAAGCAAAAAAAGGAGCCCAAATGGATCAATGCATGGTCCATCCAGTCCAATAGTAAGTCTCCAGCAGTGGAAACAGCAGATACTCTCTAGATAGAGGATATTTAGCGTGCAAGCTAGGTCATTTTAAGCAGTCCATTCCCCTCCTACTTTCACAGCATTCACATTTTTTACATTAGAGGTGTTTGAGGGAACATCCCAACCCAGTTTTTTTAACATCCATTTTTGAAACTGTTGCCCAAGAATTTTCTTAATCCCTTTTTCATTTCCCTGACACTGTCTGTCTCTGCATCTTCCTGTGACAGCAAGATCTGGACATTCACTAGTCACTGGCAAAATACTCGTGCTTTTATCTATTTTAAATCAAAATATATAACGGAGCACACGCCAATACAACGTGCTCTGTGTTTTTCAGGAAAAAAGTTCATGCTTCTGTTGAGAACCAGAACTTTTTAATCCCTTCAACCTTGCCAGGATTTTCTTATTGTCAGTATTAAAACAAGAACAACCTCAAGACCAATATGAGCTGAAAGGAAAGATTCATCGTACCTCTGTAACATGTGGGAAGTCTGCATACATCATCCTGCTGTTCCCATACCTTCAGCAGTGAATGTATGGCTAGAAGTGCCCCTTTCAGGCAAGACTGCCTCTGAATTCCCAGAGATGGCACAGTTTGTCTATGCTGCAAAACCTGCAGACTTGGCATGAATTTATGGTAATTTGCTAAGAGATCTTGAGAAGCTTCTTTTGCTCCATAATTTTTTCCACCATTTAGTTTCAAGCTAGGGAAATCAGCCTACCTGACTTGCTTTGACCCTTGGGAACACTCATAAAGTTCCCCCATGTCTTACTTTGGGTCCTTAAATTCATGATCTTAAATTCTTCTTAGGTTCTTAGGTCCTTAAATTCTTAAAATCTTAGCCTTAGTGTTTTAAGAAAGTCATGGGACTTGGAGCTGACCTTGTAACACATTGATTCAGTCTGGCTTAGTTATTGAGGCAGTAGTAGCAGCACTGGAGCAGAACTCATGTTACAGAAACCCTGCAGAGGTAGTATTTCAACTCAGGGTGATATTATTGTATTTACATTTGGGGAAAAAGCAAGAAAAAACAGCTGCATTCATATAAATTATTATATAGCCAAGTATATCTAATGACATTAACAAAACTGCATTTCTATCAGCAAATATATATATTTGTAGGATATTTCTGAAATTAAAAGCATTTTTGCTCTTGATTTCAATAGGAAGCGCATTTACTCCGAAATATGTGTGCTTCATGAGGTAACTAAAATCTTGAAACTGGTTTATTGTAACACATCTTTGTGTCCTAGAGATATCTTTACTCCTTAAAAATTTTTCACCCAGGTTGTTACACAGATGCACAGGAGACATGCTGTTGCTACAGCAGTACTGAATTTGGTCCCAAGAAAGTAACGATTTTGACCGGATGGTACGTCCTCATTGAGGAAATTTTAGTGAATCTCTGTTAAATATCTAAGATCTTCCTTGTTTTCTACTAGGTTAAGACACAGTTGTAATAGTTCCACTGGATTAATCTGGGTCTGCTGGCTTTTACCTGAATGTATATCACAGTTTATACCGAATATAGTTAACAGTCTTTTTATCCTGAGTTGCTCTATACATGCACATCGTGTGGACATTACTGTAGGTCATGCTGTTTCTTAATATGTAGATAAATCATGAGATTTGTCACCCCTATGGGAAGCAGTACTTTGCTACAGGCAGCAGAGCAGCGGTGCAAGCTGCAGCTCTCCTGGTTCTGAGAGCTCTAAAGTCTGCACGGAGACAAGGACTTGAAGCCTGCTCCCACCAGGAGTAGAAGAGTTCGGCTCTGGGTGACGCAGGATGCTTAGGCATGTCACTATGCTTAATATTCATTTCATTTCAGTAGATCCGAGTAAGTTACTGTGACTCTTCATGTGTGTAAAGTTAAATTTATTTTAAGTACTTTGCTGCATTGGGAGTAAAGTGGTAATTGAGCCCCTAATCCTTCTGCGTATCACAGCACTGGAAATGCTGTGAGCTTGAAAGGGCACACCCAGGCCTGGAGTGTTATTTTTATTTGCTTAACTGTTGTTCCTGGTTTCAGTATAACAATAAATCAAACTATCCTCTGAGGAAGCGAGGACGAGCCTTCTAGAGCCCTACTCGATGCTCTGACTAGGGAAAGGGGGGGAGCCATTCCCTGTGCTCGGCTGCTGCGCGAGCTGCTCCTCAGGTGACAATTTCTGCTGCTGGTTTGATGATCCTAGCTGCCCTTGCCACATCTGCTCTCCTGGAAGTGACATTTTGTGCCCTGGGCTATGGGAGACATCATCTCTGAGAGGCCGGTGCCAGAAAACCAGTGCCAAGTGTGTGGCAAGGATGCCTCAGTAGCCCGGCATGTCGCAGCCAGGCTGACAGAAAAAAAACCCTCAATATACTACTAGAACAATAATATTTGACAAGTAGCGGATACTAACCGATACTATCATGACCATGTGATTTCTAATGTTCTTTTAAAGCACATTCTAATTTGCTAAAATACAACTCCAGCTTCCTTCTGCTGCCAGGCCTGCTGGGCTGCCCGCCATGGCGAGGAGGGAGCCACAGCCCCAGGGCTGCCATCAGAGATCTGCAAGGGCAAGGGGGGCACTCCCTGAGGCCTCCCCAGCCAGGGCTGCAGCCAGCATCACACCTGCAGCACATTTCCCTGTCAGCTTTTAATGACAGACAGGTTTGCTAACTAAAACTGGGAGTTTTTTGTGAGGAGCATGTGGGGTATAGCTGTAATCCCCGGTAGCACCCTCCCTTTTTCACCACCTCCTGTCCCCACCGTGGCCCAGGAACGGCACAAGCAGGCAGCAATTGAGAGGTAAGTTCCTAAGAAATTTTACTGTGTTTCTGAAGTAAGGCTGGGAAGTGATAAAGTTGTTTTATAACAAATAAAATGTGGCAGTTAGATCCTGTGGCCATCTTCTGAAGAACAAGTGGCAAGTCCTGCAAAGCGCTTTCTGAGACCGAGCAGTGTGAAGAGAGATTGTGGCTGTTGTATGGTGGTTCTGCATTCCCTGGCATGCTCAGCTTCCCCTTCAGAGAAGACAGAAAAGTTTTTTCTGAGGGGTGACTTTCATATATGACCTAGGAAAATAGCCTGCATCTCAGAGCTTGTAAAGATCTCTGTAAAATGTGCGTGTATGGCTCAGAAGTGTTCTTATCGAGTTGGAGGTTGGAGTCAGTGAGTCCTAACAGTAAGAAAAGATGTATTAAAGCTCTTGTTAAAATCCTTAAAGACAGAGGTAAGGGGGTAGTTACAAGACATGAATTTTATTCTCTTCAAAATGTAGGTGTTGTTGCTTTAGAAGTCAAAGGATTTTTTTGTAAAAGTACCAGGTTGTTGCTGTTCCCTCAGAACTACAAGTGTGTTGCATTGGGAACCAGCCAGGTAGAGTTTCCTTTGTGGTGATTATATGTTTGTTTTGTGGTTTTCTTCAAGAGAAGAAAAAAACAAACCCTCTACTGCTGCTACAAGTGGAGAGGGAAGCACCAGTTCAGCTCTTCACAATATTGAAAATTTTAATGTGAAAGTAGTTCAAAATCATCCATACACTCCTGTGTACGAACATAAAAACTTCAGTATAGTTGGGTGTAAATAAGGAACAGTACTGAACGGAAGAGAAATGCTTGTGACTAGTATAATACGTGCACATTTTTCCTGACTCTCCTTCTACTTGCTTGGGCATCATTCCAGATTCAGTGGGTGGAATTAAACTACTGCCTAAATGTGAAGAGAGTTTCACATGTTTATAGCAAAAGCAGTGAGTGTTTGAACTATAAGATGAAGCATCATTTATAAATAGTGTAAGCTTTCCCATCAGCAGCTGTCTTCAGAGTCCAAAACTTCAACAAGACCTGAAAAATAACAATGGAATGTGAACTGTGACAAAATAGCTGGTATTTAATTAGTTTTTCAGAATAGAAGTGGAGAAAAATCAGCCAGTGTAGTTATTGTTGCCAGTGTACAGAACCCAAGCTACAAAATATTTTGATATTTTCAAAGCAAGAAGGCTCTAGGAAGTAACTAAGAGTGGACCACCCCTATAGCTAGCTGTCAGGTGAATAGAGTTTAGCAAGCAAAACAATCTGCACTGCTGTAATTCCACCTAAGGTTAAGGAACTCCTGTTATTTCAGTTGCAACAGTGAACCCTTGAAGTTCTGCTGCAGTGCTTGCTGTAGTCTTCCCTCAGGTTTTTCTTCTTGTGGTTTGCGGTATGTATCACTACAATGTACTACAGGCTACCCTGACTTTAGAGGGAGTAAATGAAATAGATGGTTCATGACTGAAAATATTTTTTTTTTTTAAAAGACAGAACAGTTCTTCTGTGTCCACCTTCCCCTCCCCCAACATAATTGTAGTGGAGAACACAGAGCTGTACGCTGTATTGTCACAAATTATTGCAATTTCTTGTTAGTGTTCAGATGTTGCTCTGGCATTATAATGGCTAACACAAAGAAAGAAAACAAAATCTGTACATAAACTCTATGCTTATTTACACCAACTAACATAGAAGTAAATTTTTTGTTTTGAACCACAAACCACATTATAAACTTTGTTAAAATTTTGCTTAAATAAACTGGACGGTTGCAAATGATGGTGTATTTTTCTAGTGCACTGTCCTAAAACTCTTACTATAGTCCTGCATTTAACATCTTCAGGTCATACTGAGAGGTATTGTAGCTTCTGTCCAGGGTTCAAGCTGGTTCTGTCACTCTCCGTACAATCTCCTTGGTTCTGTCTGCAAGCAGACTGCAGCACGGAGCACTAAGGTTTGCTACAGTAAAAGAAAAATAATATTAAAAAAAATTGTGTGTGAATTTTTTGCTAAGTGAGCTACATAAATAACATGTACTCTGGGACTTCCTTGTATTAAAATAATTGCTTTGCATTTATGTGGTACTTGCACTTAAATTTCCAAGTTCTGAATGATAGAGAAGAAAAAGATTTAGCGCAGTCTAACAGCTAAAGAAATAACACCAACGAAGAAATCCTTTTATCAGCTACTCCTACACACAATAAATAAAGGGTTTGAAAGCAAACAACTGTGTAAAGCAGTCCTAGCTGAATGGGCTACCACTTCTCTGAAAGATATCCTTCAGAGAAAGCTGCTTTTATAGCATGCCCTAAGTAAAGCCTAATTGCCTCAGTTACAGTTCACTCCTGTTTTGGATGGGAATCATCTGACATGCCTGTTCCTGGTGTGGATTGCTTATAAGCTGGATGGATATTTGGGAAGGGAAGTAGTAGGGTGTTTTGCCTCTCTTCTGCTAAACTGGGTCACCTGTTCTGGTGCCTGTTATTTGCTTCTCTATTTTTAATGTACATAACTGAAAAATTTGTCTAGAAAAGTGTGACTGCAGGCTTCTTGTCTCTTTCTCTGTATTTCAAATTACATTCTAGCCCCAGTCTTTTTAGATTTGTTAGCAATACTGGAAATACTACAAAGTAGGAGCTGGGCCAAGAGAGACTGAAAGAACTGCTGAAGCTCTCCGCAACAGATAGTCTGTTCTTATTTTTGCCTCCCAATGGGGAAAGAAATACTTCATGTATGTTTTCTTTTAAAGTTATAGCAGAAGAGGGTCAGTATCTGTAGCTTTGGTGGCCTAAAGCAATGTGAGTAAGGCAGGATTTAGTGGGTTACGTGGATATTTCAGTCCTCTGTTTTAGTACGGCTGTTTTTTGAAGAGCGTAAGTTGCAGAATGTGACCAGCATGAAATAGCCCTGGGAGTTGTTCCAACTGGTTTTAAAGGTAACTCAAGTCTGAACATGTGAATATTATCGAACAGTGGCCCCAAGTGCAGCGTGTGGCAGTCGCATAACCTAGAGGTCAGATGCAAGGCAGTTGCAAAGTGAAGCTGTGTCACAAAGTATGTTCAGAAAGACAGTCCTGAGGCTTAAACCGTTTACTGCTTGTGCATAACAGCGATCTCCGAAAGGAGCTACGTGTGATAATACCGTGGTAGATGGCTGTAGCCATTCAGCGAAGCACTGCTGCAGCTGTGACGGAGAACATCAAAGAGTTTCTTGCAGCTTTCACGGTCTTTGTAGAGCAGACGTGAATTTTCAGACAGTCTGTTTAGTTTAATAACCCCAGCACATCTTTCACCTAATCATTCCTTGACTGGCTTTTAGCTCTGCTCAGCTAATTTAAACTGCTGCAGTTTAAGGGGGCAGCCTTGTAGTCTGTGTTAAATAAGCAGGCTGCTAGCTGAGGATCTGGAGCTAGCAGATACATTATCCTAATTAGCAAGTGAGCAAATTTATAAAATCTAATCAACTCTGCTGCATCCACTGTTGCAGATGATCAACTTGCTGTAAGCAAAGAAGATTTTGGGAAATCGCTGTAGGCAGAGCAGGCATCAGTGCCTGTGTTGTGCGTATATATATACCTATGTAATATTTTTTGCAGTGGAATGAACTGTTTGTGTGTGCTGATTCCACTTACTCTGTGGACAGTTAGATGGTACTTGTATTGCACCTTGTAGAATCTTTTTTTTTCTTAAAAGCTGGTTTTTGAGCCATTATTTCAGTACAATTGTCATTAGTTTATGAGGTAATTTGCATACGAAGCAGAGTCATGGATGTAACTGCATTGTATACTGGAAGCAAAGTGGACTGCCTCACAGTGCTGGGTTGATCATTCTGAGGCTTCTCCCTGAAAATGACATTTTTACTAAGCTTCTAGTGTGTTTTGGGGTTTTTTTCCTGCACAAGAAAACCCCTTCCTGAGTAGCTGATTGTGAAATCATAAAATGTTCTTAAATTTCAATGTTCCAGACTTTCTAGGAACAACTCTATTACAGTGGGGGGGTGGTTAGCAAGAAGGAAGATCTTTGATATCTAATTAGGTATCATGAAATATTTGCTGTTATTTACCCAAACCAAAATATATTCAAATCCATCAGTAGTGGCAAAAATTGTTACTATCAACATAGGGTAGGAACCAGCATAAGAAGAAGCAAAAGTAACTAATGCTTTAAAAGCGAAGGATCTAAAAGGAGACTGTGCAGTCTTAGCCATATATGGTTGATCAAGTGAATGTTGTGAAGCAAATGTTTTAAATTCTTAGAGTTTCCCTTTGTTAATTTAAAACTTCTATACTTCCACCTACCTAGCTGTGTGATAAATAAAGCATGTTCATAACCTATCACTCTAACTTTACAGAAGTGGTCTGGGAAGATAATGGTATATTGAATGTTCTTTGATACGGGCCAGTCTCACAGTGGGGTGGAATAACATCATAATAGAGTGTGCATGCTGATATGGAGACCAAATTGGGGATGAAACTATATGGGGTTTGTGAGGTTTAGGCCAAGTTTTTTTTTGCATGGAGGGACGTCCATGTGGCCCATTTCCTGACTGTTGAAGCCTAAGTGACTCCTTATAGGCATTCACAAAGAGAAATAAAAAAGCATCTAATGTGTAAAGCAGTTGTAATACAAAATGCACCCTTGCAGTAATGAAGGCTAAACAGTAATCTGTGCTGCATTAGGAGTGTTGACAGCAGGCTGAAAGAGGTGATCTTTTTCCCTACTCAGTCTGCAAAGGCTGACTACAGTGTCCAGTTCTGAGCTACCGTGAAGTCTAACGAAGTGCTACCAGGATGATGGACTGGCGCATCTCTAGTACGAGGAAAGGCAAAGAGAGCTGGGACTGTTTAGCCTAAAGAAGAGCCAGCTTGTGGGGATCTCATCAATGTGTGTGTATAATTGAAGGGGGTGTGTAAAGCAGATGGAGGAAGGCCAGTTCCACAGCATCAACATGATAAAGTCAGTAATTTCAGGTGCAGTCATAACTCGGGTTGAAATTTCAGCAGGGCCCTGAGATTAGCATTCTTCAGAGAATTCAGAGGATCACTAAAGAAAATGGCCAATACCTTTTTTAGTCTGAAAAATGTCTTTACTGGTAGCACACTAGTCGTTAATGTCCTCTAGACCATTGGGTAATGAGTCTCGAGGGGAAGGAGGTAAGAGGTCATTGAGACACAAAATGCAATCTAAACTCTGAAGTTTTCCTTATGATTTTTACTTTGAGAGATGTGGCAGGATCACACTTTTGCTGTATGGTTGCAGCTGATTCTGATGCATTTTTTTTCCCTATCCAAAATATCTGAGTTTTCCTAATACATGAAAAAAATCTTTTCCCCAGCCGTTTAGAATAGTTGTAAACAGAACATAGGAGACAAATAAAACAAGGTCATACTCACTGGATATTATCTGAACACAGCTTTGGGAAATTTAAAAAAAAAAAAAAAAGTATTACCCTAGCCCCTCTGTGAAGAGCTAAAATTTTTGCAGAATAAACTTTCATTTTTGGAGAACAATGAAGCAAGAGCAAGTGCATGGCTTCATGGATGATGTACTTCTGTGTTACTTAGAACTTTATATATAGAATAGCATTACAAAAGAATTTATATGAATATCCCACCAGTGTGGGATTGCAGTTGGTAATATTTTGGTCATGGTGCCCATTCAGTGACAAGGTCTGTAGGCCACTGACGCTTTGTCCTCAAGATATAAGGTGTTTTTTTTAGCAAGCTAGAACACAGCAGGTTGAAAGTAAGTCTTACACCACAAAAAAAAACACAACCAGTTGATCTAATAATCAGGAATAACAAGTGTATCTTGATGCAAAGGAAGACATACTTTATTTTTGCGTAAGAAATATATAGATCAAATGGCAGTTTTCCAATAAGTGTATAATTTAAAAGCTGTTAAATCATATTATGTTACTGGTGCAGAAACATTGCTAAAAGTTCCTGTTTTAAGAGGCTGTTTCACTTTACAACAGAAGTGTCTAAAGTGGAGCTGGCCTTTGAGCCAGCCGACCTCTCAGCTGCGATAATGTAATTTTTCACTAATTGAGTGTATAACCTCAACCTTCAATCTACATTCTGTATGAATACGTTACTTGTGTCAGACTTCTTCGAAAGAATTAACCTACTCTGATTTAAGCTTGAGATTACAGCTGAGATTCTGGCCTTTGCCTTTTAACATATAAGTTAGTAAGAAATCACAATAAGGAAAGTGACTTCTGACCAGCGCTACAAAAACTTGAATATTAAATTTTTTTAAACAAACATGGAAAACTTTACATATATACTGCTTTTGGTTTATATATTAAAAAATCAGTCTTGAGGGACACTTGAATATTTTAATGGTTTACTATTGGAAGACTCTGTCTATTTCTATACCTGGGATAGTTTTTACAAGCCCGTGTCACTAAGCAGTAGATCTGAGTGACTAATTTAGTCACTGAATTGCTCACTGCACATAGCTGGTCAAAATAACCAAGATGGAATTATCTTCTTACTTAATTGCTTTGTGGTTTTCCTTCAGAGGATTTTTTTTTTTATTCATGTGTTAGTTCTGTCCATACACTCAAATTTTAAGTTTGGATGTTGTGTTTTGTCAAATGGCCTATTATGACTGTTTCAATGGATAATGACTGCCACTTGTTATTGTTATGCTTGATGTACATCTCGGATTCAGTTTAGTTTAACAGTAGCAAATAATGAAGTGAGGAAATTTTAGAAACTGCATTGTTGAATCTTAAAGAAATACTCTGAGATACAGGGTCAAACCCTATAGCTAAATCCCTTGTGCCAGCTAAAGATCTTGATCATTACTTCAGTAGTAGCGGGAAGGTAACTGCAAGATGTATTTCCTTTGTCGTATGCTTATGCCAATAAGTTAGGATATTATGACTAATAATTTGTGTACATTCATTGATCAGGTAATGCATGGTTCTTCTTGACTGCAGCTTTGATTGGGCCTTGGTAAAAACAATTGCCAGCTCCACTGAATGAATCCCTTTCATATTGTACGGGCCAGTTTTAGTGTGAATACTGAAGTGGATGAGCCCTCCTTGTTTTTTATCAGAATGACTTATGTTCACTTACCACTCAAATTATAAAGGGACAAAGGCTCAGTCAGTGTTATTTAACTGTTAAAATTTGATCAAAGGCTTGAGAACAGTGTGCTCTTCTCCCAGCTCTGTAGGGAGATGAAAAGACCTGGGGCTGCTGCTGAACTGTGTTTTGCATCAAGTCTTTTGAAGTCTATGGTCCTACTGAAGGAATAAAACCCCTTTGCGGAAGCTGGAGCTGTCACAATAGTAAGCCCACTCTCTCAGCTCCTATGGCTCCTGAGCAGATGATGCCTGGGAGGAAACCCATTGATAGTGAGTGGCTGGGACTCCAAAGGGACACTGGTGAGCTCTTAGCCTGCTCCTCTTGGTGAGAGCATATCTAGAAGCAGTTTGTGGCCAAACTGAGGGAGATAGCAAACTACATCTCTTCAAAATTGTGTTGCCCCCAAGACCCCAAGAGTCAAAAGACAAAAAGTGTTCTGTTTAGGGTTAAAAACAGGAGATGGCAAATTAGTGCATGTGTCCCAAAAGTGGGATCATTTACCCAGTGTGCGATACACCAACGTACAAACAGAGTAGAGGTATTGTCTTTATTGCATATTTGTGCAGATATGGGTGGTAGGTGGTAATTCCACAGAGTTAGCACACCACTTAGCAGAGTCACAAGGACTATATACTCTTACAAAACCAAATAAATTACTCATTACATTCTGACTGGTTCATCATGTTATTTGCTCATCTTAAGGGTATACTTCTTCTTTACTTGACTACGCATGCTCACAAGTTGGGGGGATGCAGTCTATCTGATTGCGACCACTGACTCAATTCACAATCTCCCCCTGCTGCCTTTACCTTTTCCCTAGTTACCCTAGACATTCATTAACTTCATGCTTCTTCAGCTGTCATCCAGCTTTCGGTGCCTTCTGGGGTGGATGTTTCCCTTTTATCAGTCTGTTATTTCCTCTTCCAGGGCATAATTGTTACTAAGTTGTGCATTGTTTATACAAAGTAGTCAGGCCTAAATTAAACAATGTCTCTATGACCTAAGCATTACTATGCCATAAGTATTTCTGCCCCATATGTGGTGGTGGTGGTTTTTTTTTTTTTAAATCTCCACGTGGTAACAGAAGGACTTTCTATAAGCTACTGTTGCTTTGTGTAGGGGGGATGTTTTTATTTTCCTGAAGTTTCTTATGCAATACACCTGTTAGTGTTACTACAGCTAATAATGCTTCTTTGTAGCCAAGTGCCTTGTGGTTTTTAGAGTTAGGGTGAGTTCTTGTTTCATTGAATGCAGAAAAAGCACTGTGATGTTTGAGTTGAAAGGTTGTGTATTCCTTGCTATGCTTAAATCTGAGTTACTTGTTGAATATGTACTGGCATGGTAAAAACAGTTACATTTCTGACATGATGTGAGTGCCCCGTGGTACTTTGACTGTTTAGATTTTATGAGTAAAACAATATAAGTCACTAAAACATGTTAAAAAATGTTTCCTTCACTACTTCAAGTGAAGAAAGTGCCTGTTGTTCTAAAAGGAATTAAAAAATTGAGCTAAACACTTGCTCAGTGCCTAATGACAAGTAGACACTACTACTAATAATGCAGCACCTGTCCATCCCAGTTTTGGTTAGAGTTTATCAGGTATCCCTTTATTGCTGTGGATTCTGCTATAAATCAAATGTAATGTGTTTTTTTTTTTCTGCTGACTACAGAAGGCAGGATCTTAAACATCAAAATATTAGTATATAGAACCCAATTAGGGACGAAAATCTTTGTACTGTCTATAATCAGGTTACGAAAATGAGAAAATTACTATTTGTGGAAACTTTCTTATGATTCAATGTCAAAATAGACAGTTTCTGAGATACAGTGCTGCTTCAGTAAGAAGTATATATATTTGAAGAACACCATGTTTAAACAAGTTTTACTGAAAACTCTTACAAGAAGGAACCACAAACAACAACAACAAGAAAGCCATCAGCACCCAGTTTCTTATCAGATGTAAATTGGGAAGACGATTTTGACGTCAAGCAGTCCTGCTGTTTCATGCTAGCTAAGAAAGCAGCTCAAGATACCTTTAAAATACCATTGCATTTCACTTTGGCACCTAAATGACATTTGCTAGGTACAGAGTGCTTATAAAGCTAAGTGTACTCCATAGTTTACAGCTTCTGCGCTTATCTTGAAGTTTGAATCTCTGAAAGCTGTGTTTGCCTGTGGCATGTTTGGCAAGCAGCATGGCTCCTACATTCTCCTGAAGTTGCAACTGGGTATAGAGTTCTCCATCATTTCTTTTCCTGTAGGCATTTAGCTGTACATGACGGCATTACTGGTGCCTGCTTAAAGGAAACTCTGCTGGGACTCATTGGTGTAATTTCTGTATAAACAGGATTGAAATATTTTTATAATATTTCAGTACTGGATGTGCTTTGCAAGTTGTGATAATTTTTTTTTTCTAAAGCAGAACTTAGTAGGATATTTATTACATAAGACTCAAGATGGTGCTAAATGGAACTCTGCATATATGATGGTTTTACTTCTTGAACAATTTATTTCTGATCATGGGAAGGGAAGGAGTTAACAACAGGGTGTTTGCCATGGAGATGATATCCTTACTAGGTACCTCTTTTGTTGCACTTGTCTGCAGGATGTTTGACCTGTAGCTTCTTGCTGCTATGTAGTTTCATGAGTAGATGATTTATGGTCAGCAGAATAAATAGATATACTGAGAATGCTAAAGGCCATAGTCTGTGATGTGACTTAAGCAGCAGTGTAGAAGTCTTTGCTTGTGTTTTTCTTGTGTTTTTCACATCTCAAGTTTTGATGATTCTTGGCCTTAAACAAAATTCCTGGATCACTTTTCATTCAATAGAGGTAGTGCAATAATATGGGCAAAAAAAAAAGTTTGGCACAGTCAAATGAGCAATACAACCTTAATTTTAAATGGGTTTTGTGCACTACTTGTCTTGGAGGCAGCTTAGGTTAATACAGAAAGAAAGGTCTTGAGTCTGGAAGGAATTCCACAGCAAGAAAAGGGCACATGAATAGATAAGGTCATATCATTCCCAAAGTGTATGATAAAGTTCATGTTACCAGATATCTATATTAGATGGAGAAGGACCACCAGAACTGCTCTTGTCAAGAAATAACTGAGGACAACTGGAGTGTTCAGGAAGGAAAGTGCAGAAAATGGGAGATAGAAGTGGGGAAAAACCTACTGAAGTTGGAGAGTGTGTGCTAAGGAACATCCCAGGAAGCTGAAAAGATGATACAATTTTTGCTGTACACTGAAGACGCATTGTTTGAACTATGATCCTGTTGGCATTTATAAACAGAACAAATCTCTAAGCATTCTTTTCTTTTATTAGGATTGGGGGTTCTGAAGGAAACTGGATTTGCAGGAAATAGAAGTAGCATTTTTTTAGATGGTGCTCTTTCACCTTGCTTTTTATTATATGGAAGTCCCAATATAGGACTGGAGAGGACTCTGTTACTGGAGAAGCCGTATGATTATACATGATCAGAGACAAGATTTCTTCTTCCCCACTCTTGGTTTACACTGTCTGAAGTATGCATGAATATATGAATTACAGAACCTGTAATTCACATATAAGAAGGGGGAGTGCCTCAGTGGCAAAAATGGTTGCTTAGGTTTGAACAGCAGGGAGCTAAATCAAAATTGTAACATGCTAATTGGACAAGCTGGAAATTCCTGGAATTTGCAAGTGGATCATTAGAAAATGCATGGAGTGATAATTGAAGGCAAATTAGCAATTTGGACACCAGGTGTTCTGAATTTTGATCAGCAAAGGAGAGGAGACAAATATCTTTCTGCTTAGAAAAAAATAGTTGGAAGTGTCAGACTACAAAACTGTAACGTAGATGAAGCTTACTTGTGATGTGCCTTAAATTAATCAAGAAAATTTTACTGCTGGATGGAATAATACCTGGTGTTTCACTGTAACAATAGTTCTAAAAGATATTCTTTTGTATAACTTTTGCAATAGCTGCATCCATAAACAGAATCATAGAATGGTTTGGGTTAGAAAGGACCTTACAGATCATCCTGTTCCAATCCCCCTGCCATGGGCAGGGACATCTTCCACTAGACCAGTTTGCTCAAAGCCCTGTCCAACCTGGCCTTGAACACTGCCAGAGACTGGGCAGCCACAGCTTCTCTGGGCAACCTGTGCCAGTGCCTCACCACCCTCACAGTAAAGAATTTCTTTCTTAGGTCTAATCTAAATCCGCCCTCTTTTAGTTTAAAGCCATTATCCCTTGTCCTATCACTACGTGCCTCTGTAAAATGTCCCTCTACAGCTTTCTTGCAGGCCCCTTCAGGTACAGGAAGGCCACAATTGGGTATCTCCCGAGCCTTCGCTTCTCCAGGCTGAACAGCCCCAACTCTCTCAGCCTTTCCTCACAGGAGAGGTGCTCCAGTCCTCTGCTCATTTTTGTGGCCTCCTCTGGCCCCGCTCAAATGGGTCCACGTCTGTCCTGTGCTGGGGCCTCCAGAGTTGGATGCAGTACTAAGTTATTGACCAGCCTCTGTACAAACTGCTCTTGATTTTAGATGATTTGCTGAAGAAATGCAAGCCAATATGCATTTTCCTCATTGTTCAGTTACGTGGCTGTATTCAATGGTTAGTACAACAGAACCTACTGCATTGAAGATTTTTTTTTCCCACAAGATTCCTTTCTTATGCTTAAAATCATGGCAGAACTGTCTTTTGCAGAACACTAACAAACAATAGAACAATGTAGTCTCAAGAGGCTCTTGTGCTCAGCTTCTGGAAGGTCTGTTTCTTTATTCGACTGACTTTTATACAGATTTGTTCCAAATACATATAGCTTTTAATCTTTTTCTTTTTGCAATGAAGTGAATGTTTTCATGAAGAAGAACAAGGGAAAGATCAAGAACAGGTCATACACCATGACTGGCTTGTTTGTGAGTTTTGATTGTATAATGGATACTTCAATGTAGTTAGTGGTTTAGTTGTAAACATTGTCTAAACATGTCTAAACATTGTCTGCTTCGATATACCTAAAATGTTGTTGAATTTCTTTCTGATTGCATCCCCAAATCCTAAGCTTTAACAGTCTAAGTGCATTTCCATCTGTAGAATTTTGATTGCCGCTTTGTATGCTTGTGATGAATGTAATAGGTGTTTAAATAATACAAATATTTTTACTTTATTGTATTGTTTTTATTTGTGCCTTTATTTCCCTTCTATATAGATCAAAATGAAGTCGGCAATTCTCATGAGTCCGATGAATCTTATATGACTTTTGCTTAAACGTTGAGAGGAAAAAATTAGACGTGCTGTTGGTTTGAAACTGTTTCATAACAAGACAGATGATTCCTGTAAATTTGCTTTATGAATAGCAATTGTGAATTAGGGCAAAGCATAAATCTGCTAATATGCATTTAATCACAAAAATGTTTGGACTGCATTCTGTAATGTCCATGTGGTGCTCACTGAATGCAAATGAAGCAGAAGGAGGATGATCATATATGGAGATCCTCTTGTTGTAATTAAGCTAAAACCTTATTTGTGACACAATGGTTGTCTGTCCTCTGACTGCTTCAAGGCTCAGGCTTCCACTCTTCTGCTGTTCTGATATTTACTGATGGCATTCCTTTGTCAGAAACTGAGTGATTGACCTAGGCTGGTTTCACAGTCTGAACGTATAAATCATATGCAGTTTGATTTATTTAGAAATATATTATTTTTCTCAGATCATCTATGTTAAGTGGACACGTCAATCAAGCAGTGCATGTTAATATAGGATTGGAGTTGTCACAGAGTATTCTTTGAAATAAATATTTCTGCAGAGCTGGGTCTGTTTCTGAGCCGTTTGTTAAGCAAACTGTAAAACTAGCTCATGAGCAGGAACCCATTTCTATGTGACCAGCATAGGCATTGCTTATTTCCCTTCCCACTCTAAATTTTGGTAATTTGAGAGTTTATTCATAAGTTTAAGAACACCCAAGGCAAGTCAGTTGGCAAGTTCTGAAATGGTTTGAAATCTGAGAAGCAGAACAGCTAACTTAATAAGAGCTTTCATGCTTTATCTCTCTTCTTGGTCAAATTCAGTGTTTGGATAGATTTTGGTTGTCTCCAGTTACTTTGCAGTGAGGATCTGGGCTTGCAGCCCTCGCTTTCCCTCACATGTAGTATAAATATTTTCTGCATTCTTCCAGTTTGCATTTTGGACCTCAAGACCTCTTGGCTAAAGTGCTTTGCTTCTAACTTGGTCAGGAGTGACTGAAAAAATTGCACAAATCAAGTATAGCACTGCACCAGTCATAAGGAATTGCAGACTCTAAGCCGTGCTCTACACAATAATCCAATGTGCTTTCAGTACAGAATAACTTAATCGATTGCAAATTACCATTTCCATTAAAACCTTGGAATACTACTGACCTATTAGCAATCCTGGTGTGCTAGAGGTGGCTTGGTTGTGAACAACAAAACTGAAGTATGTCAGGGTCGAACTTGAAGATCACGAAGAGAGTTTGTTCTTCAGATACAAGCTGGATTTCTTCACTGAACAAAAATATTCCAGCTCTGCGGACAGTACCACATCCATACCTCTTGAGATCCTCTCGTACCTCTTAGTATCTGTATAGCGACACTGGCAGAATGTGGTCATTGTAGCTCAGAATACCACTTTCATGTACTTTTATTCAGGTTCACTGTTAATTTTGACCCTTTCCAGACTTTGATATTCCCTTTTTTTGCACTTTTCATCCTTTTTCTTTCTGTTGCTTTGAACGTATTCTTGTTTTACTGCCTGTCCTCTCAGAGGAGTATAGTCTCTAGTTTCCTAACCCTGGCAGCACTCTTGCAGGGTGCTATGTGTCCAAGTGTTGCGTTACGTGCCTTCATGCCACATGCATCCTGTTTGTCCCATGAAGGCATCTTTATGATCCTTATTTATCAGGAAATTTTTTCAATTGCCTAAAAATTTTATTAAAATTTTTTTCTTTGTTGTCTTCAATTTATATTTTACTTTAGATAAGCACCTTTTCTGCCTGGAAACTATCACTTCAATCTTCTCAGGTTTGGATACTTTTGAGGCTCATATTATCTATTACCTTGTTCAGCTGTACCAATTTGTTTAGAGTAACATGGCAGTTCATAGTTTTTAATTATCTATTGAAGAAGTCCTTATACATTTAATAGTAATTTTAGACATGATTATGAAAACTAAAAATGAAACTCCAAGCAACTTAATTTTGTTAATGTTTAGTGATGCTTAGATGTATTAAAAATGAGATGCAATTTATATTTCCATGGGTAATGAATAATAATTGAAGGCAAAATGAAGTTAATATTTTAACACAATATTTCAAAATTAGATGAAGGCAAATTAGCTACCTTCAGACAAAAAACTTCACATTAATTCTTTTTGATTTTTTTTTTCTTATGTTTTGACTTTGGCTGGCTAGCATATTAGAATGACGTTTTCTACCTGTTTTGCCCAAGAAGGTACAGTTTTGCTACAATTCTGTCATGAGATAATACAGAGATGCTGAGAGAGGTGTAGAGCTTGGAGTTTATTATTTCTAGACTCAGCATGCTTTGGGGTAACAATTGGCTCTTGTGTTCACAGCACGCTGAAAACTTGCTAGGCTGAAATAGGTATTCCTTCTAATTTCTGCTTGATTTCCAGCAGGTATTTGGCTTATAGAGGTGGAAGGGAGAGATACAAACAGGGGAGAGAAGAGACACAAGAGAAAGAGATGGCACAGTGTGAATCGGAGTTGTCACCTACTCTAACAACTTATTAGTGGAAGGAGAAGAGAAGGCTTAGATAAGGCACTAACAGCAAATTAACCCAGCTATGGGGACTGCTAATATATATTTGTAGAATAAAATAAAGACCCTCTGACCTGTTCTTCAACTGTTAATTTAGCCCATTGTGACTCCAGTACCTATGGATCCTACCAAGCTTTGTTAGAGCATCCACATGAAGGTGCAACTTTACCCCATTGTCTTTAGCAAGTTTATTTATTGTAGGCCATTAAGGAAAACTTTCTTTCGATTCCTCTGATTTTCTAGCATATGACTACTTAGTACTGGAGCTAGTTATATATAAACCAAACTAGTGATAGAGTAGTAGAGATACTGACTCTCTAAATTAGAAGTTAACGGGAAGAGAAGCCTCTCAATAAGAACATAGAGAGATCTTTCAGTGTGAATATCCATGCTGTTAGGCGGTTTGAAGATGCGAATATTTTAACTGTTGCTGAGTTTTTAGCTGGCTAGTTCTCTATTTGGGCATTCATGACAGGAGGTCAACCTTTGATCTTTTAGATCTGTGCAGACTTCCAACCGTAATTGTACAAGGCAGAACAGTATAGTACAATTTTGCTAATCAAATTATCACCCCCCCCCTCTTTGAATGTATTGTTGTCTGAAAAAAATTCTGATAGTCTTGCATTTCTTTCTGAAAATAGCCAGTGAAAAATTTGAAATTTAACCCTGCATTGTGATCTGTCTCTGTGGGCTTATGAACTCATGGGTAAATATGCAGAACTAGAGAAAGTTTGAAGTTTTACATTTTTTTTTCACTTTTCATCTAGCTCAAAGCTTAAGTACATCAGTCTCCAAACTTTTTCCGACTAACCTTTCTTTCAGCTAAGATCAAATATTGATGTCTTTAGCAAAGAATTTCAGGAAAAGGCACGAAATAATCCCCAGATATCTACAGATTTTTATAATGGAAATGCCATGTCAAATAACAGAATTGACCACAAATATTCTACTATAGAAAAAGGAATAGAGTGCAGTAATGTGTATGCAAGTATTTAAATCTCAAACTTCAATTTAAAGGGCATATTTAAATCTCGGAAGACTTCTTCAAGGATTATCAACCTTTATGTAGTAAGTGCTTCCAAAAATGCGAGTGTGTTGAAATGGTCAATTCTGCGTAGTTTGTGTATTATCCATTAGTCATAGTTAATGTGATTAAGGCGTATTGGCATGTTCACTTACTAGCTTGAATTGCTTGATCTGTTTCAAGGGTCTTTAAGCAAACAAAAACTTTTATCTTGTAATAGAAATACTTATCTTTCAATGCATAAAAAATTTCCAAGTCTATGAAATATGTTCACCTTTGTGATTTGAATGGTATCCAACCAGGCTTGCATGGGCTGATATTTTGAAGTGTTTTTATTATGAAATTTCAAGAAATGTTCCACTGAAGTTGATCATCTTGCTGCAGCATTGGCATCCATTATATTGACTATAATTCATATATTGACAATTGCGGATCGTAAACATATTTAAATTTTTTATGATGCTTTTAAGTTGCTGAATTCTCAAATAATTTTTCAAGCAACAACAACAAAAAATAATCTGCATATGTGATCTGAGCTCCTTGTAGCTGTAAATCATTTTTGCCACCTAAGAATGTGTGTTCTGTGTTGTCATCAGGTATGACTGTCTGAGGAATCTAGCCCTACAAACTCTCAATGTTTTGATAAACTACACTGTTGTACTGAAAGAATTTGCTTTGCTGGTGTGAGTGCTGCTCTAAGATATGATCGTTCCTTGTTTTAATTCGTTTTTTGCTCTAATTAAAAAACAACTCCCCCCACCTCATCTTAACAGCATAAACATCCAAGCTTAGTAATTGTGTTCAGTAGTAAAAGACTGAGCTGGTTATAAAAGCAGAATGCAGAACATTAAAATTTTAGTTTTTAGTTTTAAAGACCAGGATTCCAGCTTGTCCTCTAGCAATGAAGCTGTTTTGAATTCCTGCTCTTCTAGCCTGTGTTTTGTCCTCTCTGCTATTCTGATACAAACAACTGTTTGTGGGCTCAGACATGTCTACTAAAATGTACGTGAATCTCCATGATTTCTCTGAATTAGTATGCCTGTGCCGACATAACTGATTTCTTGAATTGCTGTGTAGCTGTAACCTGTAGATCAGGGCAAGAAAGAGGGATCTCACCAGCGTTGTTGTCAAAGGAATCGTGTTACGGATCTGCTGCAGTCTGTACCTCTTAGTGATTTACAAACTATTTCCACATCATCATTCGACTTGGGAGTGAATCTGTATCCATGCCTAGCTCTACAACAAATTGGATAAATATGACATTTTCTCATTGTCAAGAGATTATACTAATTTCATACAAATGAAGTCTCTTCGGTTACTGTGCGAAGGAAATGTTTTGGTCCCCAGATGACAACTGGGTTAACAGAAACAATTTAAATGTCATTTGCAGCCACTAATGAGATCGTTTAAATTGCACTTGTGTATATAAATTGCTGCTGTGTCTATGGGGAAAGTGGGGAAATCGTGAGCAAAGCTGACTAACAGGCAATTTTTTTTTCCTTAAGAAACTTTAACTTTGCAGTATCTCCTCACAAATCTGAATAAGAAGCTCTTGTGTTATAGCTAAATGATGAGAAACTTCAAATATCACAGAAAAAAAAACTTTATGGGGGAAGAAGGAAGAGTTGGAAGTGTCAGACTGTTATGAGAAATTCTGTAGCTGCAGAACAGCCTTTCCTAAGAGATAAGGAACAGCTGTAGAGTGAGGTCTGCCAAGATGGAGTGGAGCCACGAAATGACAGAAATAGACTTTAATGAAGCACCAGGTGGATTTGATGCAACATTTACCTGACATAGCCTGTATTTCCTTGGGGAGAACACCCATTTTCCCCTACCCTGGGTATATTTCCCTGAGTCGATATATTTTGCTTGTTGTCTGGTTTTTTTGGATGTGAGGTAGCTGGTTTTGGAGTGTGTTTGTGTTATGGGTGGGTGGTGGTGGGGTTTTTTTTATTATTTTCTGGGAAAGCCATTAAAGACCATTTCCAATGCATTTGGGTTGGACACTACATGAGCCATGAAAGAGGTGTTATATGATGCTTCTAAAAGTCTGATGTCAAACACTGGAACAGTGAGTGCTTTACCTCTTTATAGATTTACTATGAAGGAAACTTTCTTTACGAATGTGAGTATCTGCACTCTCTCTCTAAGAGGAGAAATGTGTGGTAGGGTTTGCTGCTGCTATGTTGGGTGTTCGGACAAGGGGCTAACATTTTTCTGCTGTGTTCACCGCCTCAGACCTGTTCTGTGAAATGGGGTTTTCTGTTCTGCAGAGAAACAGAGGTGTTTCTACTCCTTTCCCCACCCTCCAGCCCTTATATTGTGGGAGTGAAAAGAGGATGTAGCACACACAGCAAGGTATCAGCTGATGCTGTGACAGCATATTTTAGTAACTGAGGGGATTTTTTTTAAAACAAGAGTAGGACTCACTAAAATTATTAATATTTAGAATATTTAAAATATTTAGTTTTACAGTATTTCATTTTACCACGAATCGACCAGAAACTGTTCCAGTTGATTTGAGATTAAACCTAGATTTTTATTATTAAAGTGTGCTTGTTTTTCTTCCCACAAAACCTTTGAGTTATGTCATCAGCTTGGTTGAAGATTTATGTGAAAAAAAACCAGAAATGTGTGTGCAATGTATAGATGATGCCCAAATACATATGCTTACTACAGGCCATTCTTCTAAAGTAGAATAGTTGTTTCTCTATACATAGAGAATTAAGCAGCACGACAGCAGCCAACTGTTAAGAATTGTTGTAAACCTACAGGAAACTTGGTGAATATTTGGTTAAATCAATATTCGCACCTCACTAGCAACACTAGTGGTTGTTGAAATCAGCAGCTGTTTGTCGAGTATGGTGGGGTTTTTAGTTTTTTGTTTTTTGTTTTTTTTTCCAAAGCAGAAAGTTAAATTAAGTTGAGGCTCTTACTGGATGGCCTAGTTTACTTCATCTGTCTTCAGAGGAAGTGTGAGGTGTGTGTAATCTTGTTCAACCTATCTCTATTTTGAAGCTACAGACCTGCAAGATATTGCTTTAAAGTTTATTCACAAGCAGTTCTAGAGTATGGTAGTCTGTTTTTTGAGCGTGCTTTATATTGATGGTAAATGTCACTGGTTGTCCTACATGTAAAGTGTTTCTTAAATGATAGCTTAAATGCCTTTATCTTTAGGGTTTGACTGCATGGTAAAGGTGAAAGTGTTCTAGTTGGTTTATCTATTGGGTACTTTTTCAGTAACAAACAGAGAGGCAGTTTTGCAGAAAGGTTGGAGGCTGAGTGAAGTAGGAAGAGGAATGGGAGAATAGGACTGTTCGAATTGTGGACTAAAAAGTCCTTTTTTAATTTGTCAGAGCCCATATTTTAAGTTCAAAAATAAGTTGCAAAATGGATCATCTTCCTTTTGCCCTTTTCCATGCTGGCTGAAGCTCACCTCAGCTTCCCTACTGACTCCCATCAAACATACATTTGATACTTGGATTATTTTACAGGTGTGAGGATAACACTTCTTATGATCCTTCTTCTTTTTGTATTCATAGGGAATCTTATAGCTCCCATGACGTTGTTGTTATGTTGGAAATAAACATGCGAATTGAAAGTAGTATGAGGGTGTTTTTCAGTTTAGAGATGTAAACTGGCAATGATGTTAATATTTTGGTGGTGTTCTTTTCTTCTAATAACGGAAAGCATGGAAGTGCAGCATTTATATCTCTGCTTTGCTTTTGCTTTAGAAGTTTTCTTACTTGATGGAGAACTTTATAGGTAAGGAAGGAAGGGGTAGCAGATGAGATTTCACTGGTTTCTCTTATCTCGGGCTCTGTTTTCAGATAAAACAAAAATATACACCTTTCAGTGATGCAAAAAGAATTACAGTTGTAGAAATCCTATTTCCACTGTTAAGCACTCTGAGATAGGAGGATGATTTCTGTCCGAAATCTTAATTAGCCAGGTAGACAGCAGAACCTTGTGTTGCAGCTGCTGATGCATGCTGAGATTGTGTAAGTAGAGCTGCAAGATCTGAGTCCCTGATATTAGAGCTGACTAGGAACATTTTACCTAAGCTTTTGCACAGTTTATACATGTATTAGGGACTGATGTGGAATGCTAAAGCAGCTAAAGATCAAGAAACTGCCAGGGAACTTTAACTTCCTGAGAAGAGGTTACCATCTGTCGATTTTCCAGCAGCAGAGATTCAGGTTTCCCTTGCAGGGATGACACAAATTTGCTGTCAGGTGTCCAGGCAAAGGTGTTTCACAGATGGACTTTAAATACTATCAGTTCGGCTAAGTTAGAGTTCTACATCCATCCTATACTTTACAGATGACTGAACGTCAATGACTGTCACTTCTCAAAGGACTGGAAGAATGCAGAACAAACTTCCTCCATAGTCACATATGAATAGAATAGTATTGTGGAGACTGTACAAACGGTATGATGAACTTGACTTCCCTTTCTGTGATGTATTAAAATTTGCAGTTGTAGTATAAACATATCTTTGAGTATCAGTTGAATGTGAAGTACCATTTAAATATTTAAAAAGTGAAAGTTCACTGTTTGAACAGCGAAAGATGCACGGTGTTGTGTATATATAAACTTCTGGAGTCTATTTGTACTATGGTTTGTCAAGCTAGTTAGGAAACTTCTTGTTTACTTTGAAGACTTAGACATGTCATACCAAAATCATAGAACAGTTTGGGTTTGAAGGCACGTTTAAAGACCATCTAGTCCAACTCCCCTGCAATGAGCAGGGACATCTTCAAACTGATCAGGCTTTTCAGAGCACTATCTAGCCTGACTTGGAATGTTTCCAGGGATGGGGCATCTGTAACCTCTCTGGGCTACCTGTCCCAGTGTTTTACCACCCTCACTATAAAAAAACTGTTCTTACATCCAGTCTAAATCTACCCTCTTTTAGTTTAAAATCATTACCCCTTGTCCTACTGCAACAGGCCCTGCTAAAAAGCTTGCCCTCATCTTTCTTATAAGCCCCCTTTATGTACTAAAAGGTCCCAATAAGGTCTCCCCATCTATCAAAATATATAATGTAAAATTTCAACACAGCAGGGAACGATGTGTACTGTCTGCAGTTGCTTAACAAGAATAATTTGCAAGCGAATGTAGAAACACTGCGCTATATTGTAGGTTTTTAAGAAGATTTTTTTGCATTTTTTTGTATATTGAACTCTAGTACTGTGCCAAAAATTGCCTTCACTGAAAATTAGATTGTCTTCCTTTATCTAGAAATATAAATATGCGGTTAGAAGCTTAGTTCTACACACCTGCTTAAGTCACCTTATACTTACTCAAAGTTTTTGTAGCTTCTTAAACTCTTTATTTTGTAAACATAACTGGGATTATTCTAGAGTTTCTACTTGCTTTTAAAACTTGAACATTGACATTTGGATTTCAATGTGTATAACGCAACTAGTTCATGCCCCACCCTTGCCTAGGTGCGAGGCAAGCTTGAGTCTATGTTAAGATCTGGTTAAATCTAAGCTGAAAGAGCTTTAGCTGCAGCATAAAGATTTTTTAGCTTTTTTTCTGATTCTGCAATGATGAAAATCACCCTTAGAGTACTTTCCAAAGAAGTTGACATTCTAATGCTGAGCTTAATATAGAAAGCTGCTTACTGGCTACAGAGCTGTCAATTCTATGGTAAGTAGTGGTAAAACAGAATAAACTTACAATCAGGGAAGGCTCCTAGAATCCTACTGTGAATGTACGCATGCAGAGCATGATAGCTATGTTAAACAAAAAGCCACCCCTTACACACACAGTTTTTCAACAAAGCTGTGGGACTCTAGCTGAAAAAACACTAAGATGCAGGATCCACCTATAAGAACTTCTGAGTTTTTGTTAGAAGTAGGACTGAGGTAAAATAAAGAGCCAAAGTTAATTACCTGTCCAGGCTATTCATGCATTGAGGAGATTCACACAAAGTTAATTAGCTTTTTTGTAGGTGTTAATTATTTTAGGAGGAGTATAAATATCTGCATTGAATAGTCCTTAGATCGGGTGGATTAGAATTCTGTTTAATTCGATAAAACTTCAGCTATTTACTGTATCTTTAAAGATAATAAGCTTTGCCTAAACAAATGCTAGGGTTAAACAAACAAACAAAAAAATTTAGCTTGTGCTGCTGATTAGAAGCAGTATTAGAAAAAGGCAGTAAGGTATGCATACTTTGAATCGGAGCTACAAGATGAACAAAGGAAATTGTGGATAGAAAAAGCCGTTCAGCAAAACTAACCCATGGGGAGAAGTTATTAGCCAACATTTGGCCTCAGTTTCAAAAAGAAAGTTTCAAGCAACATACCTGAGGTTACATAATTGCTACAGTATGCTGTGGTACAGCTAAAAAGAAGGGTCCGGTCTATGAATATGCAGCAGACTCCAAGGTACTTTTTTGGGTCACCAGCAATTAAGCTAAATAGTTCTAGTGACAGTTAGTGTGCCTATAGCTCTATAACATTTACTTTTATAGCACAAAAATCTGGATGTGTCTGAAAGTTCACTTCTTCCATGACTAAACTGGCAGAATATTGTACCTCCTGTATGAACTACAAAGCTTCCTAATTCACCACCCCCTCCCCACCTTAAATGTCTGTAATTAGAATGCACTTTGAGTGATTCTTGATCACTTCGAAGGTAGGGAAAAAATTTCTGGCTTCCAGGCATCACAATGCCTGTAGTTTTTACGACCCTGGGATACTGTAAGGTATACTTGATCTAGATGTTACTTGTATTTGAGATATGTGGTGAGAAGCTTAATATATATCTGTTGAATCAAAAATACTATATATGTTTACTGTATGGTAATACAGAACATGTAAATACTTACATCCATTATAGAGCAGAGTCTATTGTGTAAAATACGTAAAAAGAGACAATTTATGTCCAAAAGAATTTGCGAATATCTGTTCCTTTACAGGGGAAAGAGAGGAAGGAACAGGTATCTGAGGCTAAGAGGAAAAAATCTAATTTGCTGATGGTCAAAGCCTGCAGTCAGGCATCAAACTTTAATCTGAGTTTATTGCTTTACTATCGGAGCACCTGCTCTCTCAATCCCAGATAGATATTTTCTCTGATTATATCATGGATTATTTAATGAATTTCCTTGAAAATTTTCCCTATTTGTTGCTTTGAAAAGAATTCAAGAAACTTTGAAGGAAAACTCTAAGTACTGATCAATTAAGTGTGGCAATGACCCCTGAAAACTTGAAAACAGGCTGTATCTAAATATGCATGGCACGTACTGTCCCAGTTTTAGTGACTTGCACAAGCTTGAGAAGTTGGAATAGATGACCTCTACAGATCTGTTGCAAGCGAAATTATTCTGTGAGAGTCTTGGCAAATGCTAGAAGCATTACTTGAAAAACCTGAATAATCATGGCAGTTAGTAACTTTTTCTTTGATATTTAGATGATTTACTAATGCCTGAATCTGTCTTTGGGAGGAACAGCTGCGACGTAGCACTCCACATGTATGATATGAAGTTTGCATAATTACTAGGCTAACATACTCATTTTCTACTCTAATTTGGACTAGATTGCTTTGTGGTCTGTTATCTTTTAAAAAATTCCTTTAAAAGACCTGAAGATAAAACCGTACTGGGGCAGTTTAAGAAAACAACTAACTGCTTGCAGAGAGATGCATAGTTTGGAGAAGAATCTGAACTAAAGAATGCTCTTGAAAGTGAGAGCTAGGTCTGAGAGTGCTACACCTCCCTATAGGAATCATTCTTGTGCCCAGTTCGGAAGCAAGAATGAGCCAGTTAGGGCTGTGCGTCAGGAGAGTAGGAGGACCAGAGCATCCTTAGGTTAGAGGACAGGACTAATAGAGTTTTTAAATCCTAAAGGTTCTTTTAAGATGTTTTTGGGGGTTTTTTGGTAAGCCTTGTCAAGTAGCGTTTGCAGTATATGTAAAAACTGAAAAGTGAGTTCTCATTGAAACTAATGGGAGAAACTTTTGTGCTTACTCTAGAAAGGGAGTCTGTGATGAAGACCAGTATAAGCTGCATCTGGGCCTGTGATACCTAGTGCTGTGTATTCTAACACATATGCCTTCTGATGATATAATACTACTTAGTACCATTTGAAAGTTGCTCCTTGAGAAGCTGACAGGAGTTGAGGTAGTTGTGCATTTCTTCAGCTTCTAGGACTTTAGCAGACATGGAAGGACACATAAACACATGTTAAAATATTCTTGCAATGTCCTTGCTTAGTTTGCAAAATTCTTTGTAATCTTCTGGTAGGATGTTTAAGTCTTGGCTGCTGGACTTTCTACATATAGCCAGTTCAGTAGGAAATTACTTTTGTGGCTGAACAGCAATGCAGATTTCCTTGATAGTCGATGAGCTAATTAAGTTGACTACTTTCATATTGACTCTCCTTTCAAATATAATGTAAAGAAAGAATGATGGTGCAGGATCTACTCAGAAATCCATAAAATTGCTGGGAATTATTGGAGTGACCAAGCCTCTCCATCAAAAAAGGGTTCCTCTGACTGTGCTTATGTATTACAACATCACCTCACTGCATGAGGAAAGCGTCTGTGGCTTTCTTCAATGCTTGGTTCTCTTCTCAACCCATTCATTACTCGGCACTCTGTACTTCTCCACTGGCAATTAGAGCTGCATTGAGAGAGGAACAGACTGCATTGTGGGAGCTCTGACCTCTGAACATGGGATATCTTTTTAAATATTCCATCTTTTTTTTTTTTTTTGGTGGGGCAAAATAAAGACATAATAAGGGAATGATATGGTCCGTAACTGGTCCTCCTTCCAGTCAGTGATACAGTTCCCATTTTCTACTTTCTAAGTTCGACAAGCAGTTTTTAAGACGAATTTATAATTGTGCAAGTTGTCAGCTAAATTAATTGAGATATCTGACATTTGTGGCAGTTTGATGGAGAGTCTAGACTCTCCAAAATCAACCAAACAAGAAATAGCTGTGACAGGAATTGTGAAGTTTATTTCATTCTAACATTTGAATTTTGAGTGAATTGGGGTGAAATTAGAGGTAGTAAAGGGTATGCAGTTGAAATCCTTTACACACGGGAATCTTTTATTTAGCCTAGCTGACTGGTGTGCTGTCAAATTCACACAGACCTAAAGATAGTGAGCTGTATTTCAGCTTTGACCCTCAGCTTCACCTTTGCTGTGTGAGGAGTTTTTTTCAGGCTGGCAAAGCTATCTGGAGCTCTGTGACAGAGATGGAAAAACGGGTGGGCAGCAAGTAGTAGGCTTCTCTCAGAAGGTTTCATTAAGGGCGAGGTATATGAACCAAGATGCCCCTAGCACAGTTGCATTTCCTTTTGTAGCAACTGTTTTACTGTGTACAAGAAGAACTGCTTAGATTTTTTTTTTTTTTCTCAGCAGTTTTATTCTGATCTCTTGTGAAGGGTTCTGGACTTCCTTGCATACTTCCTGAGTGACTGTATTGAAGGTTTTCCAATTGGATAGAACTTAATGAAATGCCAAGAGTGGATAGCAACAGGGAAGGGAGTGTTTGGATTGGTACATGCTGTGTAACAGGAAATAATGTGAAGTAAAGGAATGGCTTTTTTAACTGGAAGAGAACAATTTATTTTTTTATGTTACAAGGCCCTCCTGAGAAATAGGAGAGCCATTTGGGGAATTAGAAATAAGACTAAACAGCCAATACAAAGTTTTATTTAAAAAGAAGTTGGAAATGAGCATCACTTAAGTACTTTCTCTGCTTAATTCTTCAATTGATTTTTTAAAAATTGTATTTCATTTTGACATTTCAAACTGAATGATACTGTTGGTTTGTACATTTAGGAAAAATGCTTTGTTAGCTTACTACGGTTCTTAGTTTCAGTGGTGCCCCATGTTTAACCAAAGAGTACATTTTGATCTGGTATATCTGATTAATGTATTCCAGGTATCTGAATAAAGTTAGCAAGATGGTCATTAAAGTCTTCAATGTACAAAGATGAATTCTGTAACATATCAGACACAGATGTGGTTTATCAGATATGTGAAACTACATTGAGACATTCTCAAAATACATTCCTCATAAAAAGTAACATTGTTCAGTTAAAGAAACGTACAATGTCAAGCCACATGAGGTCAGTGGCATTTCAACGGTTTTAGTGAAGTTGCAGGTGCAGAGAAATATGAGCATGCAATCTCCTGACTCTGAATCATGAGCTTCAACTACTGTCAACCCCTAATTCCATATGAGTCAAAGCATGCAACTTTAGCAGGCGAGTTAAACCTGATCCTTAATCGCTCTGCAGGTTTTTGTGACTCAAAACAATATTTGCTGTTTTCTTCGTTTTTCAAATTCCAGATCCTTCCTATTAAAAGTTCTTTTCCTTAACTTAGGAACCTCAAGCTATTGAGAAGAATCCAGCAAACTGAAATGTGGTTGGAAAAACAAAATTAAAACCAGGAGCTTTTTAACCTGTATCAGCTCCTTTTTTTTTTTTCTTATCAGCTGTATTCATCGTAGCTTTATATTTTCTGTAGAAATGATGTTTACTGGGCTCTTGGTAAGCACAACAAATATTTAGAACTAAGCATTTTGTTGCATTATCCATACCCTCGTAGCATCATACTTACAAAAATCACTTAATATACATAAACAGGACATGTTATCCGAAAGTGTATACTGCATTATAAAAAGGAATAAATCTGAAATTTCCAGTTAAATATTTTTGTGGTTGCTCAAACAGTCATTGTCCCTGTAGTAACTAAACATATGTTGCTGTAATAGCTGATTCTTGTTAGGGCAGCTGTGTGAGAGACAGAGGAATAGAAATGCAGTTTTATCTTTTGGGGAGGTGGGGGCTAGCTATTTTATTTCAACTTTAAAACTAGTGTTGCTGCCATTATGCTAGTACCTAAGCCAATGTTAAATTACAGCTTTATTCAGTTTGCCTGAAACATTGTTGGTGTTACTTCAGTCATTAACACAAAGACAAGATATGTAAAATACCAGTGCTGATTTTTAAGGTCTTGATGTAGCTTTTGTAGCTTTTTAAGTCTAATTGTATGAGAGATAAAAATGGCGTATCCTACTTTTGCTAGTTATCTTGGATTCTATTCAGGTCAGTTGCTGCCTCTCATACAGTACTGAACTTGAAGCAGATGTGCAGCACATCAAAAGGTGGAGATTCTAGTAGAGAGCTTTTGTATCTGTTCCAGAAACTTCTTCACACAGTGGGTAGCTCTTACTCAGGTAGATTGTAAAAAGGTGTATCTACATAAATTGTGAAGTTTAATGTAGTTGTTACTGCCTGGTTGTACGGTCATTGGGCTCATATTTTCTGTGAAAATACAAAGCACAGTAAACTTCTAAACAAGCATGAAACTTATTTTCTTGCACTTATGGCTTGGCCAAGTATTCTTTTTTTGACTGATGAGTACTCTTTTCTTTATGACCACAGCTACGAAAGCTATGGAGTAGGTCACTGATCACAAGCTGTGTCCTCTGTGTATGGGTTTGTTTTTTTTTTTTAAACACAGGTAAGGGGTGGGTGGTGATAACTGCTTTAAGAAAAAGAGTAGGGGTTAGAAAGCCTGATCCTGCATATTTTTGTGGGCCCTCAATTCTGCAGGATTGCAGTTGAAACTTCAGTTTCTGCAACAATTTTCAGGACCTATCTGTCTTTTGACAGTAGATATTGGAAAAATTTTCATGCTTAGAATCTATTCAGTGTATAGATAATCAGTTATTTGTATGCAATACAAGTCCTGAATATAACAGGGTCTAAACTGAATGATAATAAAAGCCAACAGTGGAACTGGGCACGTGCAATCAGCACGAAGAGAAGTATGTGTCAGTAAAATGGGACTGTAAGAGAATATTTATCTACGAATTGCTTTGTGTAGAAGATTAAATAGGACATAAAGTACATTGGTATGGAAAGAAGGGATAACTGTAGAAGAAAATAATCTCGCAGAGACACGTATTTGTGACAGAAATGGATCCAAATAACGCAAAAAAAAGATTTACCAATGAACGAGAGAGAAGCTATATATTGTAAAGGTAGGTGACTGATTGCTGTAGATCTATACAGCTCAGCATCAGTCTGGCTGTGGTAGCTATCTATTCCCCCCCGATTTTTTAGCATGTTTGAGTCAAACATCGTCTTACTGTAACCCAATAATTACCAAATTAAACCAAAGACCTGAAAATATGATATTTTAAAATGCAATATTTTAAACTGTATTGGCAGTGATAGGCTTTGGTTTCATTATATGCACTTTATTGCTTGTGTTTGGAAAACATTTGAGATGGTTTTATGGATCTTCTTGTACCTTCTGACAGCTATCCAGTTGCCAGCAATTGTGAGGCATTCAATACAGTTCTAACTGAGACCATCTTGGTTTTGTGCCTCTGTTCCTTAGTAGGTGACTACCAACTTACAAACAGAGCTAATAGCTGTCAAGAAAAATAGTGGGCTTAAATATCAGTCCTGTTGTTGATAGTTATGTGGAAAGCTAGTTCTGTTTTCACACTGTTTCTTCATTGGGACATATTTTGAATAACACCACAGACACAATCCTCAGACAGTCACAGAATTTCAACTTCTATATAGAAGTTGAATGTTTCTTCTTTTTGACCACAGTTTAAGGCACTAAAATAGTCTGGAGTGTGCTGTGTCGAGATACAACAGAATTATTGAAAGTAAAAACACCCTTGACCAGAAACAAATTTCAGTTATGTTTAAAACATATTTTGCACTTTAATCTTGGTCAGAGTGTTGCCATGCTCTGAGGCTTCAGGTTGAGCTGAGCAAGTAATAAATTATATATTTGTGTGCATATACTAAAAAGAAAAAAAACCTCAAAAGAATCAAATGGATGGTATAAAAGAGCAACTGAAGAGGACTTAAAAATATTGCAGACTCAGAAGACTCAAAGGGAGAATAAAAGTACAGAAAGCAAAGGTGAAAGATGAAAGGAAGGTTGAACTAAAGGTTATGGTAAATAATAAGAAATTTATAAGCAACAAAAGGTCAGTGAAGGAGACAGCCAGGCCTCTGTTCAATAGCAGTAGTAATTTATTGACAAAAGAAAGCAGAGTGCTAAGAAATTTAATGAATTCTGTTTCAGCACTTGCAAAGGAGAATCACAGTGAGATGCCAGAAGCAGTCATAAATTCCCCTAGAGCTAAGAGTAGTAGTGAATAAAATAGGGGTTGTGCCAAAACAAATGCTCTAGAAATTAGATGGTCTGAACCTGAGAGCTAACTAGATTGCACAGCTAAATCTTGTGAATCTACCTCAGAGCCGTGCTTAACACAGCTGAGGGAACCTTTGTCTGTTTCTTGATTATTTTTATTTATTTTTCTCTCCCCTGGAGGCATGGTCACTCTGATAATGGAGAGAAGGTTCTGCAGGTTCCTCTCTGTCTCTTTGAGTGGAGTAGTAGGAAGGAACGCTTTTATATTCCCATTTTCAGTCAAAGGCTGATTTTTTTTTTTTTCTTCCCTGAATCGCTAGCTGTTCGTGATTGGAAGACAGAATAAGCCAAGTACTGTCACAAAGACTAACGATACTTGTAAGGACAATGATAGAAAAGTGGATATATGGGAAAATCTTTGCAAATGGGACACTTGGGAAGAGTCAGCATTAGGTAAGGCTTTTGTTAGAGACAAAACTACAACATTTTGGAGATATGCTTGAACCTGCTGGGATAAGGATGTTAAAGGACAAGCATGGGCACCATCTTTGTATCCTTAGCATCTTGGCTGGGTTTAGCTGTGATAGGAGAATACCAAATTTACAGTGAAATTCCGTCTTGCAGAAAAAATTATTTGATGATAGAATGTGCAAGTTCACCCTGTTGCAAGCAATTACACTAATCAATGCCTTTATACACTGTATTTGGAGCGCTTTACAGCTGAGGGAAGGATACTTTTAGTCCATGTAGTCATATATTTTTAGACAGAATATCTGTAGTTATAATCTCTGTGCTACAGAATAGCAAAGCTTCAACATGAGGGTATCTTAATAAAGATGATCTTGTGCCTTTCTTTTTTGCAGCAGTAGTAGTGACAAATGTGTTATTGCTGTAGACCTGCCATACTTGATGGGTGCTTTGGACTTTGTGGTCTTGATGGCAGTTAGAGAACAGTGTAATCTCTCCAGGGAAGTAAAGGAACCGTGACTCTCTCTGAGAGAGAAATAGGGCAGTAGAAGACTACTGAGTGGGGAGCGTGGGTGTGTGTTGAACACAAAACAAGAAAGCTGGAGTAAAAATGAAGTAGAACTTCAGAGAGGTAGAAAATGTGTCGACAAGTTGCAGGGGTAAAATAATTTTCCAGGATAAATGGTTTCTTTAAGAGGGGGAAAACAGTAGGAGCAGATGAAACACAGGGAATGCTTTAGGAATATGTTACAGGCTACCTGCTTCAAGTTGAGACAAGCTTTTCACTACCACTAGGTTTCACCCTTCTTCTGCTTGAATAACTGCAATAGAACTGCTCAGGCTTAGGAGAGGTTCTGGTGATCTGAAGCTGTTCATCAATAGCCTTCCAAGTCTTCTGCTTTCCATGACTGGCCTTGGAGAAGTGCAATGAAGCTAGCAGTATTGGCTTTAAATGCAGTGCACTACAAATCGTGGTGGAAGGGACTTACCAAAGGACTAAGTACACTCATCAGCACTAGGTTTATGAATGAAGCCAGCCTAATTCACCTCATTCTTTTCTATAAAGCAGATTTTCTAAGTTATCTGTACAAACAAAATGTAAAATACTTTAATTTTATATTGTTTCCTACAGGAGTGACAATATACAAAGTTATTAAAGCTGTAATCAAATATGATAGCTTTGAAAATCCATGCATAATTTTGTCTCTGGCGCAGACACAGCTTCATCTAAATGAGTTTATCCATGTTTTGATGAGATATTTAGAGGGGGGGGGGAAATACTATCCATATTATTTGATTTTTTTTCCTGCATGCAGGAGCTTTCAAAACTTGTCTTCTGAAAATTCAAGTCACAGTTTGCTATATAGAGAATTAAAAAAGAAAAAATAAATCCATACATCTTTTGGACAGTCTGCACTTTTTGGATGGTTCCTGATGTCTGATAGCTCTTTTCAGTGAGTCAGCTCACAAAGGAAACACATTTGGCTTTTGGGGTGTGTGAATGTGTGTGTGTAAGGGGAAAGGTAGTGTCACTTTTTTTTTTTAGCAAGAGACCTCTGGATTCATTACAACACCAAAAATGTAAGCTATGGCCACATAAAACCTTTTCCCACAGAATATTAATTAAAACATAGAGGTGGGTGGACCTTCATTGTAAGTTTTTTTTGGTAGTGGAGACAGACAAAGCAGTCTTGTGGTATTGTTAAGCACTTCAAACTGTATCACTGGACAGTCTTGTGTAGCGTGCATCATCAACACATACGTCAGCCTTGCCAGGAAATTGAACAAGCTGTGTGTTTTCAACCCTGTTAGGATCACAAGGTAAGAAAATTTTATATATATATAAATAAAATGTGTGTACATATATACATAAAAACTCTTATTTTTAACAACAGGAATAGCATCAATCTTTGGTTGAACACCCTGGGCAATGTTGGTTCTTATTACCTTTTCTTTTGTTAGGTAGTACAAACACTGCTCTTCAGTGAATGAAATCTGACCTCACGCTGGAAGGCTGAACTTGGCAGGGAACTTGGTATTCTGTCTGGCTTATGCTAAACACCTTTCTTTTTGCAGTTGTCGAAGTTTAAACTTTTGACCTCTGCAGTGTGGAGAACAGTGTTCTTGCCAGTCATCTACAGCTGATTATACCTGATGTAGGGCTAGGGATGCTCTAGAAAATGAAATATCTTGTCCTGAGTCAGTGTAGTATGTGCAAAATCAGTTGTCCTCTATAGAAGTTTATTTTCATTGACTGTATTAATCACAGGGAGGATTTAGACTCACCTTCAGGTGTTTATAGTGTAGATGTCTCCACTGAGCTAAGATGACTCTCACAATGATAGCTTTCCTCTTTGGAATAAGAGGCAGGGTGTTGACCTTCCCAGTATAACTGAGACTTTTCTGATGGCTACCTCACTTCACGCTGGTGGTGTTTAATGATTGCTAAATAGATATGGAAAACTACACCAGGCGAGGATTAGTAAACAGGCATTGTTTTCTTTATGATCAGTAACACTTCATATTTTTTCATTATGAAATAAATTTTTTTCTTCATTCACTGTTTTGTATGCTTTCTTGGATTTTTTTTTTTTAGTCTGTCGTGGTTTAGTTCCCTCATTATTCTTTTCTGCACCTATCCTTCATTTCCCCTCCCTTTTTTTTTTTTTTTTATTCTGCTAGCTGGAACATCCAAATTGATATTTTAATTGGTGAAGAACTGCTAAGTAAAAGACAGGCTTTCCGCTGCAAAATTAGGTATTCGTATGTGTGTGTGCCATGAAGGAGAATGCTGGGAAGACTGTGGATGCTGTTTCAGCTGCTGTTTAATAAATGCAACTCTGTGTGCAGCTAACAAATGCTTGGATTTCCTTCTGGGCATCAAAAGGAGGGGGAGTTCATTGTGCAGTTTTTCCTTCCCCAAGAACAGCTGGAAGATAACACTATTTAATATTTCAATTTTCTGAGCACAGATGCCTAAAAGCTCTTATATTGGTGTTATGTTATTTTGGATTATTATTTTCTAAGTAGAAAGATTTATTCAGTCTCTCTTTTCTGATACATTTTTCTAGTTCTGGTAACTGGGCTTGTAGCTTCAATTTTCTTTTCACAGCATTGATTGGGAAGCTGCTGCCCCTACCACATACTAATGTCTGTCAAACACTTGATTCATTCTGCAGTCTGAAAAAGTTTGAGCTCTCCAGTCTGCCAGTGTTACCAGAGTGCTGCGGACTCCTGTTCCAAGGAACTGTCACACTGTATATCACTGGCAGCTCTCGTGCATCCAGCCGCTTCCCATGTGATCCTCTCCTTAGAGAGAGCTTCCAGTTGGCAGCACCTGGTCCTTAGCACCAGAGACTCCACTGAAAGAAAGCGGGCAGTGAAACATTTGCCAAAAGTTTTAAATAGGAAAACTAACTGGATTGAACAGTAAAGCTATGCCTCAATAATGAATAAACTGTTTCATTCAAATGCAAAATTTGTTGCCTTACTCTATTTGTTAATGAAGGTGATGGGTGCTACTTAACTCATTGGAAATGAAGTATGGTATATGTCAGTGGAAATACAAGAACTGGGAGGATGGCTGTAATTTTGCAGTCTTATACATGATATCGTTGGATGTGCAATCAGGGTATACACTTGTGGGGGCTGAGCAGTAAGAAAGAAGAGTCCTTAATAATGGCCAAAATCCATGATATTGTGATGTAAACTCATTGATGGAAAAAGAACCTTATCCACCCAGATGTTCCTGAAGTAAATATATTTTGAATTGTCATAGTATTATTCATGTAGTACATTGTTTCTGTGTTGCCAAAGTTTTTTAGAGGTTGTTGCATTCACTAGTGAATAGAATAATCCCTCTACCATTTTAATCATTAAAGCTTTTTTGTGAGGCTTAAGCATTTTAAGGCCTGACCCCTTGCAATAATTAGTATTTTGCTGATTCAGATGTTGAGCACACTAGTGGATAACTTCCCTAGGCTTTTTAAAGACTATATCAATATTCTTCTCAGTAAAGACATGGCAGAAATGTTAAAAATATTGCTGCATAATAATGGAAACATTCTTTAAAGTTAATCCTATATTTGAAGTCTTTCATAATGATATTTTCTACCTATGTAATAAGGGACTTCAAGACCATTTATCTCTAAAATTTGCATTTTAATGACAGTAAGCAGGAGGGCAGGGAAGGAGTAAGGAAAAATCCCAGCTTGAGACAACATGTCCAATAAAAGAGTCTCTTAAAGCTGGTGATAGCTACTCCTTTTTGTTCAATGGTGCCAACAAAGAGAATTGAGACACTGATTAATGATTTGGCAGGGTTCTACTGATTAATGCACTGTGCTGGAACTTTACATGCATGCCAGCTCCTTTTTGGGTCTGGTTAAAGAGCAAGACTTGATTAATGAACAATTATTTTTTTCTATTAATTTAATAAGTGGTCCTTCCCCTCTGCCCCCTTTTTCTTTAGTAGTCGCTGCCTTAGTTCTCTGTTGATTGGCATGTTAAGCTGACAGTGTTGAGTGAGTACAGAAGAGAACCTGCAGAAACCATACATCAAAAGTGTCAACAGTTCCTGGATAGTCCTTTGGGGGACTCTTTTTCTAAATTAATTCAGTGACAAAGAGGATATTTTTTGTTTCCCAGAACTTATTTTTCCACTATAAGGACTTAAATAAGCTGAAAAATTAAAAATATATGAGGCCAACCATCTAGTACAAATTGGTTGTGTATGTGTTCAAAGGATTGAAATAAGGTATCTGTATTTTCTTTCATGCCTTGAATAAAATAGGTCTAAAAATAGTATTTATGCTGCCAGGCTATGTCTGGAAGGATATGACTTGGTTTAAAAAAGAAAAGAAAAAATTGCCGAGGGTGTCATTGTGTTGTGGTAAATTCACTGAGAGTAGAGTTGGGGAACTTACTGGGTGAAAGTCGGGCATTTCAGTGTCATTCTGGCAGTGTTTTTTTGCCTCTGTATAAGGACTGAAAGGAAGAATGTCTCCTGGGAGTTGATTTGAACTTAGATTGTGCCCAGCTTCTGAACATGGGTGTGGCAAAATGTCCATCTTCAGTGTTTATGGAACATAAGATTCTAAATATGAATATAATTAATATGTAGTTCTGATGACTGAGTAAAGTGCCAGATTAGCTGAGGTATTCAAAAATAGTTCTAGATTTAGGTGGCCTATAACTAGATATGCTCTTCAACTATTAGAGAACTACATCTAATAATTGGCATTAGGCCTATTGATTTTTTAAAATAGATTTTGAACTACGCCATGCAACTCTAAGAACATCAGTTAAATTAGAGAGCTTTCTTCAACTATAATTTGTACTAAACATATTATTCACGCTGAAATGATATCAATATGCAGTTGGCTGGTTGAGTATCTTGCTAGTTGTATGTCTTGAGCTCTTCCTTTTTCAGTAAATTCTAAGCACTGTACAATACAGAAGCATTATATTGTTGTTCATCCCACATAACAACTCATAGATATCATTATTTTATTATGTGCTGCCTTGCAGCATCTTTGTGATTTACAATCTTTTTTCAGCAGGCTTATCCCAAGTGGGCTAGGACGAGGAATACCAGTATGCTTAGGAGGCATTGTTTGATTAATGAACACCTATTCTGAGCTATGCATTAGACTTCCTGCCTTTGAGACTGTCTTAATTAGCTAAATGCAAAGGCTCTCCTATCAGTACACAGACAGATTGTGATATTTTAAAAACAAAAATATGATAAAAAGGATGTTAATCATGTTCAAATAACTAACAAAAGGATGGCAGATTGTTCAGGGTGTTATTCTTTGGGGACCTTTTGTTCCACATAGCTCTGCTTTTTTTATGTAGCTTATGCATAAGAAGGGTTTGACGGGGTACAGTGTTTGAAGTAGTTGAAGCACATCCTAGAAGGCTGGTGGAAAAAGTGGGGTGTGCTCGAAATGCATGGGAATTTCACAAAGCTGGGAGCAAATCTTAAATCCTAACTTAAGGACAGACAGACAGATGAATCTGACAGTGAGTATTTAGTGTTATCGTGTTTTTCAATGTAGTCAGTACACTGAAGAAAATAAAAATCCATTTTAGCTGGTAAAAGCTTTATGAGAAAAATCAGGGCTGCTTTCGCTTTAGACAATTTCATTTGTTAACTTCGTTTATGAATCTAGTCTTTAGTTCTTCTAAACAGGGCAAAGTAACTGTTGTTCTATGTTACCTGATATTTGCACTTTTCATGTTGAGAGACGAAGTTAATTCTCTTTCCTAACACACAAGTGAAAATCTGCGGGGAATTTTGAAGTGTCACAGCATTTCTAGAGTCATCCTACACAATTCTGGTGGTGAACCAGGAGTATTTGAGCAGCAATTCATGCCCAACTGATTTCCAGGCATTCAAGAATGTGTGCATCTTCACGTAAGCCTTTGTCTGCTAGAAGGACTTCTCACCCTGACTTCGGGTTTTTTGTTTTATTTTGTTGTACCTATGCATATTATGAAAAGTCTCTGTATTGAGGAATCTGTAGTTCACTGCAGCTCATACGTTGCTCACTATTCCCTCTGCTATATTTCGTTTTTCTAATATACCAGTTTTGAGCTCCTTCAATTAAACTGGGGTGGAAATTTCAAACATGTCCAGTATTTTGTACTTGCTAATATTGGTACAAAACATAAATATTTCTCTTTACTCAGATTAGTTTTCTGTTGTGAATTAACAAATATGCCAGAAACTTAAATAATGCTTGTGGTAAGCTTACAATTTATAACTGCAGTTGATCACTTTCCTGAAATCAAAGACTTTCAGATAATTATCAGCAGAATTGAGAGTGAAGCATTTGCTGCTTTGCTCTTCATTAGACTGAAGAAGCTAATCTCCTTTTAATGACTTACCTCCTTGGTTTGATCTCTATTTGAAGCTGGAAGAAAGCTAAGGTGTTAAATTTTTTTTTATATTTTTATAGGTGTTATCCACCACCTTTCTAAGAGTAATGCTGCAAAAATAGTTCGGTTCTTGGCTGTACTAAATATGGTTAGAAGAAGAGCGGGGAACGTCTGTTTCAGCTTTTTTATATTACTTGTAAAGAAATGCTGAATATACACATTCTAGAAATATTCTAACAGTCTGTAGAACAATAGAGAGGCAGGAGAGTGAAGGAGGAGCTGTGAGGCATTCAGAATCAACCTTTAGTTCTCCGTTATGAATAATAAAAAAAAGCCTGTTGAAATAAGATTTTACTAGTTCAGACTAAAGCTTATAACTCACACATACATGTTGAGAGTTCCAAACGTGCTCTGATAAGGTCTTGTATCTTCAGTAATGCTTTTTTGGCTCCCAGTGTGTTCCTAACAAAAAGAATAGCATTGCTTTTAACTGGAGAGGTTTCCGACTCAGTATTTTTAAAGGGCAAGTATTGAGATTTTCAGCCTGATAAATGTCTCTATTCTAAGTATGTCCATATCTGTCATCTGCAACTGCTTCTTACTCACAAAGTGCTTGCTTGTTTCATGATTTTTCTGGTTAGGTGCCGAGAGCCCTGTCTCAGTGTATGCTCTGTGCATCTCAATATGCTGCTGATGTCTAAACTCACAAAGAATCAAGAAACCCATGCTAAGCCTTCAAGCAGAGTTTGTCTGCCTTGTCCCATACTGCACAGGAGCACTCCAACAGTTTTCAGCTTCCTCTGAACTGGAGAGTGCTGACTTGTGGAAACTAGTCTTCTGAGGTGAGGAAGGATTTGAACAGGAGTAACTCGCCTCATGGGGATTGAGCAAGAAGCATCAACATCACTGTATTTTTTGCTGTCGTATAAAAGGAAATTAATCCTGTTTGGCCTCTTTAAAAAGCCCATTTCCACAGCCAATTTGCAGTCTATCCTGAGTGGCTAGTGGTGCACCTTCTCAGGCTGAAGAACTAGAAACGTTTTATACCTGTTTTGTATACAAGTTGCTTGTAAAGACTGTAATTTTTTTAGTTCATGAGTTTCCTGGGGTAAAACTTTGAGGAATATATCTGTTTTTATTATTTATTGCTTTTTCTGTTAGGTATGGCTACCTCTTTTAGGACTATTGGAAAATACAAAACAGTGGGCACAACGTGCTTACCTGTGTGTAAAGCACAAAGCAGTAAATATAGTCCAGGCTTGATTATCAGAACTTGAAGTTTGGCTTATACTGTATTTTTGGATTATTTAAATGAAAAACTTCTTAATTGGTGTCTCTTTAACTGCTTGTTCCACCTGTTCTTTAATGCTGAAAATAAAGAACCCCAAACAAACCCTAAACCTTAACCTCAGAAACCTTATGATGAAATTTTGAATGTTTATCAGTATAATAACACTAATTATGTGGTGCTAATAGCTGCCCTTGGTGACCATAGTAACTGTCAGGCAGTCTGGGTAAGCTGGTTTCTATTTTCTGGGTCTCTCCTTCTGTGAGGAAAGATGACATAAATAATGAACTGAAAAGCACCTTTCCTCTTTTATTTCATAGCGTGGGTTTTGATCTGCTACGGTTAAGAGAGTAAGGAGTCTGTGCTGTGTTAATTTGAAAATTCAGGAACACTTTAGGTGGACAACAGTACAGCTCTTTGAAGCTCTTTTTTTAAACCATGCTCTGAAAAAAGAAAACATATGCAAAATCCTTTACATTTTTGTCATTCTTATGCCAAAATAGGGAAAGAAATATTTTGGATGGAATATGTTAATTAATTTCCTATTAAAACTCCTGATCCCAAATACTGCATATTGTGCTGGCTGTTTGAGAAGTGGAAGAAAATATTCCGTTTCTTACATTCATACTGTATTTACTATCTAAGCTACTAATTTCTCAATGTTCCTAACACTATCCTGGGTAACCATGACAGTTGCTCACCAGTCCTCATACATTTTGAATTGCAATTGGCCTGCTACTCTCAGGTATTAATTTGCATTCAGAAACCTGGTTACATCTTACTTTCATTTTCCTTTGATGCAGTACATTGCTAATTAAAATCAGATCATTAGCTGGATTTACAGACCAATAGTTCTATCTCTTCAGGCCAGAAATAAATCCTGTCACTTGCTCTTCTGAAACCGATTCTCGTTGTGCAGTTTAAGTATACTCAACTAACACTAGCAATAGAGACAACTGGTCATCAAGCTTCTGGCTTAATTTTGAAGGTTGTTACTGAAGTAGTTAAACCAGACTCATGACATCTGAGAAAGTATTTCAGTACTCCATTGCTAATACAGCAGTTATTTAAGTAAAATTTCATGGTATCAGCTTTCTATAAATGAATGACTCCTACATCTCTCTTTATTTTAATAGAGTTTGAGGTCTTGTCCAAAACACAAAAAAGCTTAAGAAAAGGAAGCTTGTTTTCCCCATCTGTAGTTAGTCCTCACCACATTAAACATAAGAGACCAAAATTTATCAGTGTTACCAAAGGAGTAAAGATGCCAGTGTTTAGGAGGACTACATGTCAAAAATGAGTCCTTCAAATGTGTCATAGGAGGGATCTCAGTGTAAGAATAATAATTAAAAAAAAAAATCATCTTGCCCACTTGCATGCATTTGTCAGTGGAAGAGCTGAGAGTTCATAATGAGTTCTCCTACATGACTACTCTGTGCTAGATCATTCTGGTGGGATGTTACTGAAAAGCTGCTTGTTTTAGAAGTTGTCAACAACATAAGCTAGCCCAAAGTAGAAGCATTTCTGAATAAGTAGCTGCATAAATTAGGCACTGATCTAGCTATATACAGATGGCAAGGGATACTGGAGATGGGTCCGTGGATAATCTGGATTCATGTGCAGTTAGCCATGAAGACAAAATTACGGTTTCTTTCTTAAGTTCTTCAACATTTAGATTAAATTTTCTGTTTCTTGAAATACAACAGGTATGCATGCCAAAATACACTTTATGCAGATCTTATAGAGGAAAGGCAAGACGGCAAAGAGATGTGTGTCATGAGCCACAAGACACTGTCACTACTTAAGTTGTCAGGGGGCACTGAATTCACAGCTGGATTGTTAACCTTTGTGCAGCAGGATTATGATAATTCTTTGGAAATATTGCCTTAGCAATACAGTTTGTTAGTAGCAAAAATTAAGTTTTCCACACACAGCAATAGATTGATCTGTGTGATTGATGTATAGCACTTCATTTGCTTTTTGTGTGAGATGCTATTAATAAAATAATGAACAAAGAATGGACAGTCTGAACAGTTGATAGGAATTTGAGAGCCACTATTTCATGATGCGTCTTTAATGTGTGAATGTTATGAATCATGTTACTGATGTGGTCACTAACAACAAATGGCAGAAAGCTGCTCAGAGCATAAGGCAAAGCGATGTTCCGAGCAATACCAAGTGTCTCCTGAGTTCTTCAACACTTTCATGATTTCTCTGATATTTATACAACTGTGCACCCATAAGGTTGAAGGAGGAAAGCAGAACTATGTATCCACTTCACAGATGGGTAGGGAGAGCACTGAAGAGTAAGTGATGTACAAATTCCTGGTTGTTATACTTGGTTTGCTGAACATGCTGCATCTCAGAACCGCTTGTTCCCAGCGTCGAGTGTGGGTTGGTTCTTTGCATGTTTTCTTGTTCTAGAAATGATACAGTCTTCCAGTCTCTTCTAAATAGTTGCAGCAGGATTGTAGTCTTTAGCTTTTCTTCACAGTAACTTGCTACCTGTATTAGCTTTTTATTATTGCTAGCAGTCAGTGTTGGGTATTTTTTTCTATGTAACTATTACACTAGGAATCTGGCATAGCGTAGGAGCTTTAGATCCTATTATTTTTATGCTGTAGTATGTAGATTGGGTCTCACGTACTGTACTGAACACTTGTTGTTGACTCTGTCTTAAAAATCCCTGAAATAATGCTTTCATAATCTGTATAACTAAATATAAAGGACTGTATTAAAATTTAAGTGTAATAATACCTGGCAATCTAAAAATTCCTTCTTCCTGACTGAAATACTTTCTCAAAGTATCTGTAAGAGAAATTAATATTATCTTCTTATTACTGTACTGTGTAGCAAGGGAGGAGTGACTAAAACTGGGAATGCAAAAGTGGGTTTGCCAGCACAAGGTGCTCATTTGTTGCAACAGAAACTGCTGCATGCGGTGCAAGGTGCTTGAAAGAAACACGATGAAACATGCTATACAGTACTGTAGAAGTTTGCTCTCAAAAGCAACTTGATGTTACTTAGGGAACTGTCCCACAGAAGTGGCTTCTATCAACAGAAAAGAAGCGAAGCTGAGGGGCAAATGCGGGCCCAAGTAACACCGAGCTAAGGCCCTGGTTACAGCTGAAATTAGTGTAAGGTGGGCCTTGAGCCTGACTGCTGTGCTTTTGTGTAGCTAGTGGCTCTTCTTTTTGATGCGTAGTGTGGGTCAGTCTTGCAATAGCTGACTGCAGCAGAACTAGAAGAAGTGGAAGTATGAGCAATATCTGTCTTGTTGGAAAAGTGATCCATCTAGGATGAAAGTCTGTGGGTTTAAGGAAGCCCTGGAAAAGAAGTTGAAAGAGAAATCCAGTGACGGTTGTGTGAAGACCTAGGAAGCCTGTTCTTCTCAGCTTTCAGTGGCTTGCACTTGGGGGAATTTCTTAAGTGGTCCTTCTTCACATGTCCTTTTCCAATCACTACCAGAAGCAGGGATGAGCTACGTGTCTGTGGAACTACCCTTATGTCCTCATGACCTGTTGTGTATGCTGCATTGCTGTGGTGTTTAATAAAAAAGAAAGCAAAACCCAGCCCCCCCAATACTGAGTAGAGTAACTCATGGAAATGTGGAAGTGATTTTAAATCCATGAGAAGGCAGTTAGTCTAATGATTGCAGTACTGAAGTAGGAGTGAAACTTCCTTTGGATTTAATGGAAGGGAAACTAAGATTTATTTTTTTTTTAATCAAAGTGTAGTGAACTGTTCTGTAGCAATTTTGCAAGAGTTAGTAGTTGTCATCTAAGTTGTACATTAAGTCTCTTTGGGGGAAAATGAGTAAATCTAGATAGTGTATATTTAACTACTTGTTAACTAGATATATTTAACTTATACTTTAAACACTCCATACAAACGTGTTAGAAGTAGTCCTAATTTCTATTGTTACAAAAGCTTCTTTGTTTTATGTTCAGGTATAATAAAGCGAAGTCCTCTACGAATTTCTTTGGTCAATGCAACTTCCCAAGTTTTGATCTTAAGTGACACCATTAGTAAACCAGACATTTCTCAATAGTAGAGAACAATCTTGCTGCTTTCAATGACAGAAAAAAAAATACTTTCTCTGAACTGGAGAATAAGTCATTAATGTTGTATCTGTGCTCTGTAGAATCGGCTAAATGCACAAATTTTATCCAGGGTACACTCTGATCAACAGATGAAGTGTACAACAGATGACTTGATGAAAAGTACAGGGGTTAATTTTTTGGGGGGGCAGAAAGGGCTTTTGATTTTTTTATCATATTATTGAATATATAAGTTTTTCCCTCGTATTTTGTTGGCTTTTTAACTAAATCTAATTTAACTAGCTTTGAATAAAAGATACAAATAAACTATTCGTATTAACTGAAAATTTGTCAATGAAAATATATAACTTGTTTCTGGTTTAGTGGTAAATTTTTGTCATGGGTGGATATAGTGAAGGAAAGTAATTTAAATTCTTACTGTTGTGTTAGAGATGGGAAACTTATTTCCAAGCCAGCTGTGTTAAGTACACTATATTAATTTTTCTTAGAATTATGAGTAAAAGAGGAAGACTGAAGTGGCAAAATAATAGCATTTTTAATGCGTAGATCTGAATGTTCTATAAAAAAATCTGCTTTGAAAGAAATGAAATGTAAAGCAAGGCTTGCTCAGAGATGTACAGGAAGGAAGTTTTCTGTTATTCTCAGTCCCGAGAAATCACATCTACTGAGTCTCTGTTCAATTAACTCCCTGCAAGGACTTGATTCTACACACAGACTCTAACCACGCCAAGAAGCTGTCCAATAATTTGACTTAATCCTGATCCCTATTATGTGCAAGTTTGCCACTTGCACCTCTGACTCATCTACACCACATGGAATGGTGCTTCTGATGCATCTGATGACTTAGTCACATTGCTTGAGTGTCTCCATTGTGTGCTAGCAGTCTTTACGTGAGTTCCTCCAGCTGTAGAATTTAGGAGTTGCAAATTCTGTAAGCATCCTGATGATGAGTCATATAGTTAATATTTGTACCCTCTTATAGAACTTATTTTCTGGTTTCTAGCTGACTAATATATTTATCCCTGACAGCAGGGGAGGCGGAAATATAATTGACATCTTCTTTTATCTAATGTTCAAACATGAAGAACAGTTTCTTTCCTGAAAACTCGACGTAATATATAAGGAAAGTTTTAGACTTTTTGTGTTAGCCTAGATTCTCTCAAGGCAAGCTCATCCTTGGTTTATATGTGGATCAGTCAACAGGGACTTCTATTCAAGATCTGCCACCTAGTTACAAGAAATTAAAGATACAAAATGCCCCACCTGAAGAAAAAAATAGTCTACTTTTCCCTTCCTTCTCTGGGGAGATATAAAGGGACTAAGGCTATGAGGTCAAGAGAACACACTGAAACTAGCGTTTAATTTTTTCCATTTTTTGCTTGTGAAAAAGCTGACCACTGTACCTTTAAACTGCAGTTTGCAGATCTATATGTTGTAGAAAGCTTATGAGATTTGGACAGGCAGTTATCATTGACACATACAGTTCACGCTGTTGTTAATTATATAGATTTCGGGTTTTTAGTCATCAGCGATTTGATCTAGTTCCCAAGGCAGGTAAAGTGCATGAGCAGAGCTTCAAAGCACTTTTGTTGGCACTGCTTCAGTCTGATCCTGAATGATAACTTTAACAAAAAATTAGATAATGAAACAAAGTCTGAGGAAGTATCAGCTTGGAGCAAGTGGTCCCTTAAGCAAGGAGGCTCTTTGAACAATTCCCCGTGCCCACCACCTTTTTTTAAGAAGACAATGACAAATTTAAAAACATCCAAACACTTTGTAACTTTAGGCTATTTCCTGCCTTTTGGAATATGAATATCGTGAGTAACAACTGCTTTTGCAAGTCTCTATCTGCTTTTGATTTCCTTAGGCTGATTACAGTCCAGTGATTTTTTTTTTTAATTTTTATTATTTTTTTACTTAATGACTGGGATTGCTCCCCTAGAAGAGGGATATATAGATGCAGAAAGAAGAACAACTTACTCAGATCAAAGAAAGTTCTCTGTGGTGTTTAAGCATACGTGTTAATTGAACCAGCAACCTGTATCTATTTTCAGGCTAATTCAGATGTTATTGATCTCCCAAATATCCATCCTGAATATTGGGGAAAAATTCAAAGTTTGAAATGCTTTCTGGTGATTTATTCAGCCTTTTTGTTAGCTGTTAACAGAAGATTGACAACTGCTGGAGCAGTTGAGAGCCTGTTCCTTAATTGCTCTAGACTGCACAGTGGGGAAAATTCATCAGTAACTTAACAAACTGCTTCTGGAAGAAAAGCTACTTATCATGTCTTGTTGTGCAACAACACAGCAGCACGAAGAGTAATCAATAGTGAAATACACTGTTAAATAAAGCCAATTAGAACCCATTAAAATATCATTTTACAAAGAAAATTTTATCGGTATTTAAGTGATAATTGGAGGTTTCTTTCTTAACTGGAGCGTTATTATTCGGAAGGAACAGAAGTGTATGAATGTAGTTCCATTTAAAGCCTTCAACAAATGCACACACAAAACATTTGTCTGTGTTGGAAAGGAGGTGTAGAGTTTTACACATTAGTCTGCTAAGCATTTCTATTACACCGACGTACAACAGTGTCACATAAACAAACTTGTACATTGGTTGGCTTTTGAAGTCTTTGCAGAGAACTTGATTTCTGCTAAGTCTTCAAGACGGTATGACCCCCACAGAAGTTGCATGCTGCGTAAAGGTTCAGGTCACCTGGGGGTGGTGGCTATGTTTCAGCGTGGCAGGGGAAACATCAGGTAGTTTGCAAAGCAAGGAATCTAGCATAGAGACACATGCTGGGAAGAGTGGTATGTGCTTGTACAGCAAGATAGATTTTGGAACCAGAGCTTGCTTACAAACTGCTCTGTGGGTGGATCTGAACAGATTTGGTGTCGAACACGGGTAAAGGTGAAGTCTCTGGAGACTGTGGAACATGTGAATTCATATGTTTATGTATGTTCTAAAAATCAAACTTCCTACAGACATTTGAAAACTCTCAATTTTGGGAGTGGCGTGCTTGTACTGTGATATAAACCTAAAAGGTTAGATCCACTCCTCAACAGTGCATTGCTGAGAATCTCTTCGTTGCAGATGGTATGGAGTTAGTCGTCTACTCTCTCATCTCCATGAGCAGATGAGTAAAGACATAAATTTGTCACAGTGAATATTCTGGTAATTGTAGAGGCAAAGTGGCTGAATGTTATAGCCAAAGAGTATTGCTTCAAGAGAAGTTAACTGAGGTGCGTGCAACTTCCTGCTGTGGATAAAATCTGGTGAGTGATTTTGTAATGCTGTGGCTTTGTTCTGGCCCATTGCTGAATAAACTATATAGAGTTGAAAAACAGAGTACCTTTCCAGTAACCATTAGTGATTCCATCAAACAGACGTAAACACCCATACGTAAAGAATAAAAAACATGAAGTGAATGAATAAATTATGCAGCCTCATAATGAGAGGAAGTCATTACTTTATTAGTTATTTTTCCTTTTGTTATGTCTGATTTGTGGTTGATTGGAGGTGTAATCCTTACCTGTTTTGACAGGTAGACCTGCACTGACCTCCTCAAATAGTGAAAAATTAGAAATGGGAATGTACTTTTGCTCTTGTGTGTGGAGAACAAATAGACATGAGGCAAAATCCAGTGCACTGTGACTTCCATTGTGATGAAGCAGTAATCCCTGAAAAAAATGTGTAGCTATAACTTATAATACAGTCTTTTAGATCAATATGGCAAACTAACAAAAATGGATTACATGATCGCTTATAATAATGGGACTATTTGTTAGAATCAGTAGGGGGGACAGAATGGCCTGAGATCCACCAGTTCTGCCTCCAGAACTTCCCATCAGCTTTACAGTAGGTAACTCTGCAAGGCTTAGTCTACAGTGTGATGGCTCTTCTAGGCACGGCGAACTTGTTTATTTGGATAAGTCTATGGAAAACAAAACTTTTTTTCCTCCTTCTGTTGAAGGAGCACTAGTTGGTCTTAGTCTTGTTGACATCATATGGAAACACAAGACTGAAAAAAAAGGTCTGTTGTTTGAAAGGAAGAACTGACATGAGGAAAAAGTTGGCACATCCATTAGGTGAGGAAAAGGAATAAAAGGAGAGGTAGGAGAGATGGTAAGAGAGAATGACAGATTGAAAAATTGATATGCTTTTAAAAACAGAGCCAAAACACTTTTTAAAGAATGGAATAAAGTTATTTGTAAGTTTGAGCTCCTAACTTGGAGAAGTAGTATTAGATTTGAGGATGTTTGAAGTTGAGGACTGTATTGTCTTGCCTAAATGATTAAAGGAAAAAATATGCTTTACATATCTGTCCTAAGCAGACAATGAGAGTCTGGATGGACTTGATTACAAGCAGGCTATAAGGTTCTTGTTTTTCTTAACAATCCACAACGAGCAATAGCTCTTCTGTCACCTTTCCATGCAGTCATGTGTATCTATATATGCATGTGTTTCTATCTATAGATTAAAACTGTAGACACATTAAGAAGAAATTTGGACATCTCGCCCAACTATTCTTTCAAATACAATCCCATTTTCTTAGGGTTAACAAGCGTATACTGCAGAACCTCAAAGCAAAACATAAGCTAGAAAATGGTTTAATTTACCTGTGATGTAACAGATCAGTAAGTTTCTGAATTATTGTTGCAGAAGAAAGTACTTTAATAATTAGAGCAATTATTATTATTGATTGATCTTATAATTGTAATTTTGTAAAAACACTTTGCAAAGATTTTATGAATTAACTTCGGGAGACCAGAGATTGTTGGTCTCTGTTAACCAAAGAATTTGGAAATGATTAGTTTGTTTTTACACAGTATGTATGAGACTAATAAAGTACAAAGAAAAAAGTCTATCCCTAGGTGTCAAAGGACTTCAAAAAATAATGAAGGTGAAATTAAAAAAAAATACAGAAATGATGATGTACTGAAATTGAAGCATGACAGCAAACCCACAGTGGTTTATGTAGCCATGAAAGAAATATAATGGCTGTCAGATTCCTCATTCCTTTAGGGGGAAAAAAAAAAAATCTGTTGTGAAATAGATAACTCTCTAACAAGCTAGTAAGTTTGCAATTGCTTTATATCTATGTTTGTGAAGTCCACTTGATTTCTATATAGTGATTTAGAGGGAAAGATATCTCAGAAACCTAAGTTTCAGAGGTTCTTTGCTTATTTGACAGTTTAGTCATTTCCTCTATAGAACGGATGTTGGGTTACTGTATTCTTTTTAGCTGTGTAGGTAATACAAATGAAGTCAGTGATAATATTTATACTTATTATGATTCTGGCTCACAGTAGCTTTTCTGCATTGCGTATCGGAGAACCCAATGCAGTCCACCTACAGGGCCTTTCAGTCCTGTAAAAAAATACAAATCAAAGGATGAAGTAAATTGATGGAATAGTACTGACGAATTTAGTCTGATGTTCTCTATGCTTTTACCTTATGAATAGGTAGCAGAAGCAAGGCCAAATATTTGAATACTAGAGATCAAAAATTAATCTTCTTTAGACGCATTTCCCCCTCACAAGTTTAGTTTGGGTTATGAGCACAGATTTTCCATTAATCTCAGGCCTAGCTTCTTGGGGCTGCCTTCTGCCTTCTTTTCATTTTTAGCAGCTTCCTGGCTAAGAAATGCAGGACTTATTGGTTACCATTATGCTCTAAAAAACCCTCACTTGAGATCTTGGCATATATCACACATTTTAAAAGAAGACTTTCCTGAAAATCATACTTATAAGACATTGAAATTTGAGACTGAAGCTACTGAAATATTACTATGAAGAATTTTCTCCTTTCTCAGGCAGTTTATTGTTGAAAGAAATAAATGTTGATGCTTTCAAGTGAGCCTTAAGGTATGCACTTCCCTTAACCTGTTTTTTAGTATGATTGGATCAATCGACTCCTCTAAAGTGCCAACAACATCCTAGTGAGAACATAAATGGTTGGACTCTTAAGTCTGCTCTGGACAAGGGCTACAGATTTTCAGGGATAGTGTGAAGCCAGCTACTTGGGGGCATTAGCAGCATGGAGTGCAACAGGATGGTAACAAAAAAAGCACTAAATCTGTTTTCCTGAACTGTTTCTTCTAAGGGCAGGCACTTTGTTTGCCCAGGCTACCTAAATTACAGTTACTGTAAACTTGTCATTTAACAGCATTCACGGACTGCACGTAGCAGTCTGGCCACCTCCCCAACTGCAGGCATCCCAAAAAAATTAACAGACTCACCACAAACTAAACCAGAAATTTTAAACTGAAATACTCTAGAATGTTTCAAGGGCAGCACCCTTCCCTTCTTTTGAAATTCAAGACAAAATTTTCCTTCAGACATAAATGACTAGTTTCTGCTTCCTGTGGTTATCTTTTCACATACACATAAAATGAGGCTGTCTACCTAGTTTTCTAACCAGTAGAAGGTGAGAGCTGTGTTTTGTTCAGGTGGGGTTTTAGTGGGTTTGTTGTTTTTTATTTCTTTTTTTTTTCCTGCTGTGCTTTTGGACAAATCCACGGGAAGCATTCCCCAGCAATCCTCTTTGCAGCATGATGGTAACAGGTGTAAGTAAGACCCATCAAGTGGTGATCAAAGTTATCCTTTGAATACCTTAAGCAATATTCTCTGCAGTGTGCCAGTCTGTGCTTGAAAAAAACATACTTAATCATTAAATCTAATAAAATACATAATGGTTATGTTTTGTGTGGTGCAACAAGGATCAAACTAGCCTGTGAATGTGTCAGCCTGCTAGAAGTAATAACCAACTGCAAGGAATAATAACGAATTAAATTCTCTATAACATCTTCTAGATGAAGCATGTTGAACTACTAACAAAATTAAGTTAATAAGAAGCCTACCTAGTTCAAAAATGTTGGATATCTTTCTCTGTAAACATCAGTCATATTAAGCTTGTCCTTCACATGCTGTGAATTACTGATCTCTTGTTCCTGTAGCTAAGAATGGGAGAAATGATTTTAGTATTGGGTTTGAGAATTACTAGAATAATCAGGAAAATACCTCTTCCCATCTCTTGACAACTTATGGTGGACTGAGAATCAAGGTTACAGAAGTGTCAGGGACAAACTCATCCTGCTCTTCTTGCACTGAATAGCTGTGGCTCATGAATATAGATGTGACTTACACTACTGGAATCTGTTCTCTTGTGAACCTAAATATCCAGCACTGCTGCTAGTCGCAACAGGTTCATGGAAGCATGGTCTGTGCTTCTAGAAAGGAGAATGTCCTTAAACTCAAAAGCTGTGTTTTGAAATAATTTTCAGGGTTTTTCAGCATTAGAAATTTATAGATGTTTTATAATTAGGGTTTTTTCAAGTTGTATTTGTAGGGTGGCATTTGCAAAACCTGGTATGGTAATTCATGCTGGTATTCCAAGTTGAAATTTTATATTGTAGTCAGTCTAGGAGTTTTAGGTTTTATCACCTTTTGGCAGCTGTCTTTTATGTGACTTAAGGACCGGGATCCTTGAGGGTTCAATACAAGGGATGATCATCCCCTGAAGAAGCACTTTGAAGATAGAGGTGTATTTCCCTCTTCCTCCCAACCCCTCTTGCAGCTGATGCAGAGAACCTGGTCATGAGACTCAGCCTTAGCCCTAGCTCTGGAGCTGCTTTAAATTACGTTGGTTCAGGATCAGTAGGTAGAGAAGTCATCTTGGCATTCTCCCCATCCTGGGCCATTCTGTATATTGCTCAGCCACAGCACTAAGCAAGCATCTCTATTAAAAAACAAAACAAACAACAACCCACAACAACTTAGCTAAAGTACGTGGTAAATGATATCTCAATTTCTTAAAAACATTTGGCAAAAGCCATCTACGTGACTTCAAAGAGAGAAAAAAATAAATTGACTTGAGTGGTAGGTAGCTTTCATGGATCAAAAACAAGCTCAAAGAAACAGACTTTAAAAAAACCCAAAGAGTTGGTTACAGCAAGGGAAAAAAATATTTTGCAATAGGACTTGGAGCACAAAGATTTATTAATAATTTAGGCAAGTATATTAATCAATAGTAGAAAAATTGTCACAGTAGATGATAGACTGTTTGGAAAGAACGGGGCAGCAATTTCAGAAAAACATAACAGAAGCAGATGTCTGGCAGATTTAAGGTTGACAAATGCAGATCAAAGTCCACATGGCAAAATTTTGTAAACTCATAACTGATAGGTCTGAAACTAACTTCAGGAAAAGGGTTTACTGCTACTGTAAGAGAGCAGTAATCATCTCAACAGCTGACCAGTGCCCCCAGAAAACAAGGAATGGATACAAATAGGAAAAAAAACACCTTATTGAAATAATTAAAAATACTTTGTAAGAATTGTAGTGGGAGAACACCTATGTTACTCCTTGATATAGCATAATAATAATAAACCAAATAAATTGCGAATTAATGAGTTTGAGATAGGAATTAATACTCATTAATGATATTTTTTTTGTTGTTATTCAGCCTTTTTAGAATGGAATTGATTTCTGCAGAAGGTCAGATTTTAAGGAATTGATTAGGAAAAAGAAAGTTTGAGCATGAATGAATATAGCTTTTATTAGATAAGGACAAAACAAAATAAATACAGGTTTTCAAGTTTGTTTTACTTGGACATAAGCAGTAGGCTGAGAAAGTAAATTAACTGTTAACTGAAATTAACCTGCTTATGAATCCTGCATGGGGTTTCCTGAATATGCTTCTGAAATAATACAAACAAGCAACTGTCCAAAGATTATGCTATACCAGCATTAGCTAAATTGTAAAGTGCTGAAGATGAGATGATATATGGCCTTAGATCTTTTAGATTTATACATAGAATATATATCTATATATTTATGTGGAAGTCTCACTAATGGTTACTTTCTATGTTTTTGCAAAGTAACAAATATGTTCTGTACGTGTTCTGAGATTATAAAGGGAATGTGTTCTTTGCAAAAGTCTTCCTGAGAATTATTTATCTGCTGGGGAAGAGTGAGGAGTTGGGTGTGTGGAGCAGAACATGCATGGACAGAATGAATGGAAGAACAGGAGGAGAGAAGAGTTGGCAGGCAATTACATTGACGTTTGATGGAGCTGTTTTGGTGTTAGTACAGCCTAAAAAAGCTAAAGTGGAGTGTGCGAGGGAAAAACCTGTATGTTACCCTGATAATCTAGTTACACTAAAACATCTGTCACTAGCTTAGATGATATTTACAATGAGATTTTTGTCCAGATGACTAGTTCAGAGCTATGCCTCTTCCGAGGAAGTTACACAGCAGTGTTTATTCATCACCACCTGCTGCTTTGTGAGCAACAAGACATATAGTTGGTACATGGCTGAGGACAATAAATGTCCAAAAAAGAGAACAACTAAAGAAGGGGTGGGGGTGTGGGGGATAAAAAGCATAAATCACATACACAGGGAGGAATAAAAAGCATAAATCACATACACAGAACTACCTTCTGTCGTCAGTAACGTGCCAGTTGGATTTGGAAGGCATGGTGCAAGGCTGTATGGAAAATATAAGCAGTATCACCTTGTTCAAAATTACATTAACTTCTGCAATCTGCATCTCTATAAAGAGCTTAAGGCAAAAAGTGCTAAGGTTTTAATACTTAACATTGGTTACACTTGGAGATCACTGGGCTTCTCCATAAGTTGTTTGGTCTTTTCAGTTTTTTTCAAGACCTTACTTGAAAATGTATCCCTGTCTTTAGTGCCCTTGCAATCCCTTCCTCCCTTAATTAGAGACTTTCTAATCTTTGGAAAAGCTGATACACTTTTGTTACAAAAGAGATAGCTACAATTGTTCATGAGTCTGATACCTGGTATAATCCTGCCAATTGTTTTGTTTGGGATTGGGGCTGCTAGTTCAATGGATGTCGTGTTGTACTGTGTTTCAAAGTAAAGAAGATGTAGGTATGCGTCATCTAAACTGTGTATTAGCCTTTGGATATTGCTCAGCACTGTACTGTCTGCTTCTAGCAAGAGGCGTAGGCTGAAATGCATCATGAGTACCTGAAGTCCAACAAGGTTCTATTCTGCATATTAAGGAAAATAATGTCTAGGAAACTTCAACTGGTGGAAACTTGAGCAAAGTGAATAGGTGATTTCAGCAAGGAAATTTAAACTGGATAGAAGTATGCAGGGATATAAAACTTAAATTACAAACAGCTGTTTTAGGGATGTGACGAGGAAGGCCAAGGCCCACCTGGAATTGAAGCTGGCAAGGGATGTCAAAAACAACAAGAAGGGCTTCTTCAACTACATCAGCAGCAAAAGGAAGGCTAGGGACAATGTGGGGCCGCTGC